>Ga0209800_10000695_pt1 | contig 45583 bp, 44 predicted proteins | sample Higcelweek8metaG_FD_187174 | JGI IMG/M metagenome (GOLD analysis project Ga0209800, IMG submission 187174) | Freshwater pond sediment microbial communities from the University of Edinburgh, under environmental carbon perturbations - High... | ecosystem: Environmental > Aquatic > Freshwater >...
TTCTTTCTAAGGTCTGTTATAATCGTCTTTTCTTTAGAGAGGTTTAGCTTTAACCTGTGTTTGTAATATTTCTGCAAGTATTTCAGCATACTGATGCCTTCTTGCAACTTTGTCGTCATGATGATCCAGTCATCGGCATAGCGTATCAGATACTTGGGAATAACCCCTTTTCTTCTCATCGAAGTCCTTGCATCTTTCTCATTCTTGTGATGTAACTTGGGGTGATGATACATTTTCCCAATCATCCGGTCAAAATCATTTAAATATACATTAGCAAGCAGTGGCGATAAGCCCGAACCTTATGTGGAGATAAACGTTATGCCGAGTTAAATCCTGAAAGTGCTTTGCTTTCTGTCATTTTCAGCTTTAATCTCGGCATAATATAAACTACTTCAGTGAGTTCAAGAATTCCATCAGATCTTTATCCCGATTCCACTCCGGAAGATCTGTTTCATCAGTCACTTTGGGCGAAAGCCTATTGATTGCTTCATTCCTCAAACGGTTATCTGTTCTCACGTAAATCATCGTCGTGGAAATATCCTCATGCCCAAGAAAGTCTCTGATATAAACAATGTTTATGCCTGCTTCAAGCATGTGAACAGCCTTACTGTGCCGGAACATATGGCAATGAACTTTCTTTGGAAAAGAGGGATTATCTTTTCGGATCTCTTCCACATATTTACTGATGATATATCCTATGCCATCTCGGTCGATCTTTTGATGATATCGGTTTGTTACCAGTGGGTGATCACCAAGCGCATTAGCAAGATATCGTGAGATATAGCTTTTAAGAAGATTAGCTGTTTCATCGGAGATTACGACAGTCCTAAATTTATTGCCTTTTCCATGAAGTCGTACGGTGGAATTCGCATTCAGAAATGCATCTGCGAGCCTAAGATCACACAATTCCTGGACACGGCATCCACTATCATAAAGAAGCGTAAGTATTACCCTGTGTCGTAATCCTTTTCGTGTATTGAAGTCTGGTTTATTAATCAATTCAGACATGTGCTCAACCGAAAGAAAAGAGACTTCTCTGGTAGATGATTTTTTTGCCTTAATCCCCGACACTTTCAGTAAGGGAGAAATGTATTCAATACATTCGAGCTGGGCGTAATCAACAAAGGCCTTGATAGCTCCCAGCCTTTGGTTTGCAGCAGAACTGCTGGCTCCATTTTTCCTATACCACTCAAGAAACTCAAGGACCAGCTCGCGTTTAAAGTCTTTTACATGAAATGATCGGAGATTTATTCCTTTCTCCATGCTGATGTAACGTAATAAAAGCTTTAAAGTGTCACGATAACTGAGTATCGTGTTTTTCGAGTAACACCTCTGCAATGGGAGATAGTCTGTCAAGAATCCTGTGACCAGTGCTGCAAAATCAGTAGAATTCATATTCATTGAAAAATGCCTCCTTGATCAAATCTGGAAATGACTTTTTTAGTTGATTCTTGATATAAGGAAATCTTTCTCCTGTGAGCTTCAGGTAGTAGGCTGTTTCTTCAAAGCCTTCGTGTCCAAGCATTGTCCTCATATATGGAAGATACGCCATAAGATCTTTGCCTTCGTCTACCCATTTGCGGAGCAGATTTACACAGTAGGTATGACGAAAATCATGTACACGAGGTCCATGTCCGGTGTGTGGTATTCCTGCGTGTTCAAGATATCTTCTGAAGTTACGATATACATTTACAAGTGGCATTACCTGTCCAGGTCGGATCATAAAGAAGTATTCATCATCGGGTGAAACTGCATGGATTTCTGCATGGATCATTCGGCATCTTTCAATAAGCTGAGGATGAACTGGAACAATACGGTCCTTATGATTTTTTGCATTTCGAACAGTGATATAACCGTCCTCAAGGTTTACATCACCTAAAGTTATTAGTCTTAATTCAGAGACACGCATTCCGCTTGTGTACAGGATTCTGAAGAAAACTGGCATGAGAATCCCTCTGTAAGGACATTCACTTGGAATGGATTGACTTTTATCTACTTCCGCAAAAAAGCGTTTCAGTTCATCATCGCTATAAATATGTGCTTCATACTTTGGAGATTTCTTTGTTATTCCCTTTTGAGGAACATAGACCTGTATCCCGAGGTCGTTCAAATACCTGCAGAATACTCTCATGCTACTGATGCGGCGAGACTGATTACTTATCGATTCATAAGATTTTTTGCGGCACCAAATATCACATAAATCTTTTGAAACATTTTTTTCTGTCAACTCATTCTGGGTGAAGAAAGTATCGATCCTTTTAAATGCAGCAGCCTCTGCTGTATATTCAAAGCCAAGAGCCTTTTTCAGATCTACAAGATCCTGAAACTCTTTTCGGAATACGCTGTAGTATTTGATTTCAGTCATTTTCAATGTCCTCCGGATGTAGAATGCATTCTGCAAGCTTTTGGATATCAGTTTTTAGATAAACTGCAGTGATATCAGGATCTGAATGTCCAAGGATGTTTGAAATGACAGGAAGAGGCGTCTCCATTTCTAGGAGCATGGAACCAGCAGAGTGCCTTAGGGAATGAAAACCTGAGCGTTTCCGTCCACGCCTGTCAATACCTGCCTTTCTCATGTAACGGACGATGAGCTGCTCCATGTGATTATTCTCTCCGATTGAATCAAATGGAGGCATATGCTTTAAAAACACTCTGTCAGATTCATAGTAAGAAGGGCGTCCGTTTTTAATGTAATCAATGATAGCCCATCCAACTGCATCTGGAATAGGCAGTGTCAAAGGTTTATGAGTTTTGTGCTGGATAATGGAAACTTTCTTTTCTTCCCAGTTGAGGTTGCTGAATCTGAGATTTTTGATGTCGCCAATCCGTAAGCCAAGGACACATGCAAGGACGATCATTGCATAATCCCTCTTTCCAATTGGATTATTACGATCTATTGCAGAAATCATTGCTTTCAGTTCATCTACATTCCACGCAGATGGAATCTTTGCACTCTTTGAAATAGGTGGCATATGAATCCTTTCTGCATAGTTTTCCGGAATTAGGCTTTCAGAATAAAGATATCTCAGAAAATGTCGTATACCACATACCTTCTGTTCAATGGTCTTAAAACTATATCCGGTATGCGTTTTCAGATATGCATTGCAGTTTTCCATGGTGATTTTGCCGGTATGCAAAACCTTGATCTGTGTAAAATAATCCATAAAAACCATAGCGCTCTTTTTGTAATGCTCTTTTGTGGTAGCTGACAATTCGGTAGATTCCAGGTATGTTGTGTAACCGTTAAATATTGTAGAATAATAAGAATTGAGTACAAGAGGATTTTTTGACGCGAAATATCTGCGTGTTAAAACTTTATGTAGGCTGTAGTCTTCCAACATGTGGATAACCCGCAATAACTGAACCCGCTGTTGCGATAGAGTTCCCTCATTGCATTTGCTGATAAAACCGTATTGCTTTTCAAGATACTTCAGACCGCATTCCATATCAAACTCAGTATCTCCATATTCATTCATGAGGAATGATTGGATCTTGTTCCATTCTCTTTCATAAAAATGGATGGTTACTGGATTATAATTGTTCTCCAGCAACAAGGCCTTTAGACCTTCTGTAATCATTTCAAGCTTCATATTATAAGCCCCTTTCTTTTTGATGATTACAGAATATCAAGTTCTACGAAATATGGCAGGTATTATGCCGAGATGAATAATAAAAACACTATATTTACTGGAGAAAGGGGGTATCAACTCAGCATAACATCTATCTCAGCATAAGGCGGCTTATGCCTAGCTCGGCATAACCCACCCTGGGCAGAACCGACTTCAGTCGAATACTTCTTGTTTTCTTGGATGTATCCAGCGTTTAGCATTTTCTTGATAATTGATAAAATCCGTGGGTCTTTGACGCCAATTCTGTACAGTTTTCTAAGGAGTATTCGATGATTTATATTATCAAAATAAGCTTCAATATCTCCTTCAATAGCTATTACTGGCTTGTTATCTGACTTTATTGATATCAGCCTTATCGCTTCATGAAGCGCATGTTTGGTAGCTCTGTACGGTCTGAATCCAAAACTTTGTGGATAGAATTTTGCTTCGCATATTGGTTCGATGATTATCTTTATGCACTCCTGAATGATCTTATCTATCGCAGATGGTATCCCAAGTGGTCTAAGTTTCCCATTCGATTTCTTAATAAATGTTCTCTTCGAAGGTTTTGGTTTGTAGTCTTTGACGCTTGTCTGAATTAACCGAATCAACTTACTCTTACTCATCTGGAGATACTGTGTCATTTTCTTACCGTCTATGCCTGGCGTATTAGCTCCTTTATTATTTTTAATTTTATGTATTGCTGTAATAATCGTAACTTCATTGAATGCCGCTTCTAATATACCGTTAAAGCTTTTACCTTCTTTACTTTTTCCATAAATGTAATCAAGAGTATCTTTTAATTCTTCTTCGCTTTGAAAGCTGCGCTTAATGTACATGAATTGTTATTTTGGACTTATTCAAGGCTCGCTACCCATGACAATGGGAGTTTAAGCTTTCATTTGTTCTTCGCTAAATATACCTGTCTGGTACCCTTCGCCATGTAAGCGGCTTTCCCGCTCTCGGACTACTATGATACCTCTGTACCATCAAATCTGTCATCATTCTGCAAAACTCAATCTCTGACAGCATCCCTTGTTCCGTTTTGTCTATCCTTTTTCCATCTTGTTTGTGAGGTTTAGGTCCTGCTTTGCTCCAGAGGGCTTTATCACTTCCATGACACCGTTTGAGTAATAGTTGTACGGTGTTTATATAGTCATTTCAGGCTATAAAGAGTGATGCCAACGTTAACAAACATCACTCACCCTCAAAATTCCGACTTTCATCGGCAATGGCTAATGAAGCTTTACAACACATGTTCAGGATTTCTCTTTAACCATGCCCCACGGATACCCGCGCCATCTATTGTGCCATGCCTTGCGGTTTAGGCTATTCATGCTACGACTTCACCACGCTTTGTACACCTTAACTAGCAGTTTTAAAATGCACAGTGGAGTATTAGTACTCGTTCCATCTCCCATTTTGACTATGGTTTAGCGATGTTTACTCTGAACGGCAGAGGGAATTTCACCCCTTGCATTCAACAAAACAGTTTGGTACAATTTATTTAAATTGCCCGGAGGCTTTAATTCCGCTTGTCATGCGGATTTATAGCCCAACAAGGCACAGTAACGGTTGCCATTTGAGACGTCGATGAATCGGACCCTTAAGGATGACCCATTAGCGGCGTAAGCCCGATGAATCGATGTGGGCAGGATGACCCGTAAGTATGCCCTTTACTCAAAAGGACTTGTTATGTGAAGACCGCCAGCACTACACTTTAAATGACCACAAACCATAAAGTCAATATCCAATTAAATTTCATACTCAAGCATGCTGTTTACTTGACTAAATTAAAATAAGACTTATTCTTTATAGACCCCAAGCATCCGCAAAATCAAAAATTCTAGCCTTATAAAATCCAAAATCATAACCGAAAAACATCATGAATAGCCATAAAGTGCTGAATGCTATGTAAGTTACTCCAAAATTTCTTTTTCTTTGAATTACTGCGATGATTGTCGCGATAACGACATTCACCAAAAAAATAAATAAAGCAATTTGGTGTCGTGATAACCCAATAAATTTACTATAAAATTTGTAATTCCATGGTTGGAATACAACAACCTGTTCACCTACATCAAAATAGAACAATTTCCCTATGAAAACGTACAGAATTAAAGACACACTTAAACTAATCAATATTGGCAGTATTATTGACAAAAAACCTTTTCAAACACCTGATGCAAAATTAGTACTTAAATTTTTCTGTATCACAATAACACCTCCTATTCAGCAATTACAGTATTGTAGCATACTTAAAAACACCTTAGGTCTGCACTACCTAAAAAAGGATTTCACATAACGTCGCATACCTGACACACCTGTCAGATCAGCACCCACTACATCCGCATAATTTTATATGTAGCTGGTTTCCATAATTAACACACTTGTCAATTTGGACTCTCTTTATACACCATATTTTATCAGATTAAACCCATTTCCGTCCATTAATTATTCTAACCTAGCCTATATTGCTATGATATTAGATTATATACTTTATTTAACTTAACTTATTGTTCTAGATATTTTCTAAAAGATATTATATGATTATATATGAATAATAACTTTACATTACATTTGGAGAGAAATAAAAAGTTTACAAGACAAGGTAAGCCTTAATTAAGATTCTAATATTGGAGGTAAATATGAAAAAGATTTTATTGTTTGTTGTTGTATTAGTAGGATATATTTTAATTCCTATTAATGCTTTGTCATATGCTAAATCTGACGAAAATAAAATAGTAATTAATGGTGTTGAGCTTCAAACGAATACTAAGCCTATAAATGTCAAAGGACGAATATTAGTACCGATGAAGACCATTTTTGGGGCTCTTGGCGCTGAAGTAACTTGGAATGAAAAAACTGAAACCATAATTTGCACTAAAGAGAACACTAAAATTATTTTAACATTAGGAAGTAAGCTGGCTATTGTAAATGACAGAATTAAGTTACTTGATGAGGAGCTATTTACTTTTAACGAAAACACTTATATTCCAGTTAGATTTATATCAGAATGTTTTAATATGTATGTATCTTGGAATCAGAGTAGCAAAACTGTAATAATTGACAAAGAAAGACCTATTTCTAACCAACCTGCAAAAAAAACTATTTTACCCAATATACCTTTATCAACAACCCTGACCGGAATGAGAGTGTATTTTAATGGCAAACTTCAGAAGATTACTGCTGAGCCTATTGCTTATAATAACTTAATATATATGCCTATTCGAGATATAAGCACTGTATTAAGCTTGAAATACAAATATTGGGCTGATTATTATGATATAAATAATGGTTTGGATATTGCTTATAAAAATTACAGAAAATTATTTTTTACGCCTAATTCGCAATGTAATGATATAAGTATAATAATTAAGTATGGTAGGGTATATGTTCCTATTGATAAATTTATGGATGTATTCGAAAAAGAATATAATTGGGATAAAAAAAATAAAAAATTACTAATAAAAAATATAGACTATAATTATACAAGTTATGAAAAAAAAATAGTAATACAATTAAAAAAGTCTATCAATTTTGTAGATTCTACTTACGGTAATTTTGGTGACCGTATGATACCTGGAACCAATTTAGTAGCAATAGTCAACAAAAATGGAAATACTAAATTATTTAAATCATTTAAATCACTTAGGTTAGCTGCAAAAAGAAAGTTTTTTTATGAACTAATAAGAAGCAAATGGAATCAAGATACTGGCGGTTTTATAAATCTTGTTATACTTGATAGTAACTTTCATTATGAAGTTAAATTATGTCAAGATGATAGTTTAGGGGAGATACAAATAGATGACTTTGAGTCCAAAAAAATATTACTACCTAATAAGGATATACCTTACAAAGTTTATTTTAATGGTAAATATATCAATGATACAATTCCTATTATTGATTATTTTAATCTTGAAATAGGGAAACCAGTAAAAGAGTTCTGCAAAATTAACATACTTGATTTTCAAGAACTGCTCAAGGGTTGCAAATTTTCTAGAGATGATAATGGATGTTTAATTATTAATTACAAAGAAAGATTATTTAGATTTACCTCAAATGGGTCTTTAGTTGAAATTGATGGAACAAGTGTCTACGAGGGGATTCTAGAACAGCACTATGTAGATCTTTACAAAATAATTACCATATTTAATGGCAAATGTATGATTGACACAAAAAACAGCAAAATCAACATTGAAATTAATTAGATACTTCTGATGACACAGAAATATATCTATAAGCAAAATTGTTGATATGAATGGTAAAGGTTTTAACAAAATCATAATATTGGATAACAATGTTGTTAAACAAAAACATCTTGTTAATTTGCCTCAAGATTTTGTGATAATGAATTTAGGTGAAATAAAGAATATTAGTAATAAAATTCATGATCCCTTGTTTTACTTAATAATCTCAGATGATAACAATGGGGTAACTGATACTGTCAGTGTTGAAATTACGTATGAAGTATCAAGTAAAAATAATGATATTTTACTAACTGGTGGGGGAATACAATATACATACATAAATTTATTTGGAACTTGGTTTCGAGATGTTAAATGAGATTTGGATAGTGTAAATCATAAACTAATCGCCTAGGTTAGGTAAAAAAATCAAGTCACAAAACTTAAAAACATTAAAACCGGAATTGGTATTTACGCTAGTTCCGGTTTTATGACCTCCAAGAAAGTAACAGCAGATATCAGAGGAGCTATTAAAGTAATATATTAAAGAAATGCTTATCATGAAATGAAAAATAATACACTTAGCCTGATTGAATCAACTGCAATGTATGGAGATATTGAAATTGAGCAACTTAAATCAATGTTAGAAGTTTCTGATACGAAAAATATTTAAGAGAGAATATTATTAGAATATGGCTCAAGTCAATTGAGTTTGAGGTGAGATGCAGAGTAGTTATTTAGGTTTCACAAGGTATTATTACGATTCGTCCTAAATATTGTGAGGATGATGCATGACTACCTTGTAATTGAATATCTAATACTCGAAATAAAGCCTCATGGATTTGATGGATAATCCGCCTGAAACTATGGATAAGGCATGGAAAACCCATGCACAAAATATGGACAATGAAAACCACATTGACCACATTTTGCACACAGGTTTACCACACCTTAACACACAGTTTCAAAACAGCAGATTATCCACAAGCTCCACAAGGTCGGCTATTTTCTACTAAACATATGTTATGTTACATTAATCAATTAAAACCATTGAAAAATCAATCTTACTAAATTCATTTGAAGACATCTTTCCTAGTTTTGAAAGAACATTATTTGCCATATCCACCATTTCACTATCATCAAGAAGTGGCAGAATATTCTCAATTTCTTTCGTTGTATTCTCAATAGTATTGGCTTTATACATATTTAAAAAAGTTAATTCCTCAATTGTAAAATTCATATTAACGACCCCTTTCTATAACATCTTTTTTGATTTGGTTATCATTTATAGATCTTGATTTTGCTTCATTAATTTTATCCAGCAGAGATGTCTTTATAAAATCATTTCTATCAGGGGTTGCAGGTGGGTTATAGCCTGAGCTATGATTTAGTTCGTGCCTGGATTTATTAATAAATTCAGATAATGCTTTATAATACTCTACATAACCTTTATATTGAGGGTCATTAGGTCGGATACTTTTCATTTGATCCACAGATGTATTTTGTAAAACCTCCAAATTGTTATGCATCTCAAGATATAATGTCAATTCCTTATATAATGCGCTTTGAACCTTAAATTCATCTTCTTTAATAACGTTAGCTTTTTGCAATAAAGGAAGTTCCTTTTCTCCAAAATCCTTTATATGATTGATTAAACTACCATCACCATCGCCTATGTCCTGTCTACCCTTATAAGTACTAATTTCTCCATTCATCATAAAATCAATCTTAAAAGAAGTTTTAAAATATGGATAGTAGTCACCCTTTTCAGCTGCTTCCTGTTTAAATGCGACTACCCTTGCGTCAAGCTTTTCCATTAGTGAACTTGCATCATGCAGCGACATTTTTTGATTATCCTTAATCGAATCATGTTCACTCCAAAGAAATGTCACAACTGGAGCAATAGCTGGGTCCAAATCACTATTTCTTTTATATTTATCAAAGCTAATAACATTATCTAGTTTTTCTGAGTCCATAAAAGAATTTGCTGTACTTACTGAAACGGGTTCATTTATCGTAGTATCTTGTACATTTTGATTTGATATTTGCAATTCTTTGAAAGCAGTTTCAATTTCATTGATCAGCTTATTTGATGTCTTTTGAATAGTGTCTAGGGAATTCTTAAGTTCTTTTAGTTCCATTCCACTACTCCAGGATGCAATATATCCAAAGCTGTATTCCGAGGTATCGATTCCGAAATGATTGGAGACAACAAAAGCAACGCTTTCGGCCTCTACTTCCATTGTTCGGTTGTCTTTAGAATCATTAATTTCATTGGCATGGAGTATGGAATGGGCTACCTCATGTAGGCATGTTTTTATTGTCTGTGCTTCACTCATCCCGGTTCTTATTACTATCTTTTGATTAACAGGATCATAGTATCCCTTTGCTTCTGAAGCAATGTCCTGTATTTCAATTGGAAATGGAGATACCTTTTCGAGACTTTTGTAAAATGTTTTGAAGTTTTCCACATTAGCCTTTATTTCATCTGCAATGGAGGGTAATGGCTCACCACTTGTTTGAGAAACATCAAATACATAAACTGCTTTAAAATAAGGTTTTGTCACTTCAACCATTTCTGTTACAGGTTTGCCATCCTTATCTAAAACCTGCTTTTTAGTTATTGGATCATTTTTTTGCATTTCTATAGTTGTCTTAAATGGAGCAGGCGCCAGGATCGGTATACCCTTTTCACCTTTGTTTACACTCCTCTTGAAATTGTTTCTCCAACTGTTGAAGCCTGCTACATATGTGGCGGAAGGATTTTGCAAAGCAATTAATAATGAATTATTATAGCTGTAGTTATAAAATTTGCTCATGGTCTTGAGGTAGCCTGTATACTTGTCAGATGAATACAGGTCCATTACACCTTGTTCCAGTTTCTCAATAAGCTCTTTTGTTTTGTCATCTTTCATTTTTGTCACATCCTGTTCTTATGTAATTTTAATTATTCCTTAATAAATATCATGTCGTAGATTTTCCCGCCTACACAAACACTGCTTTTGTTTTTACCCATAGAATCCTTGAATGACAGTTGGATCTTTCCATCTCGTTCTATAATTTCAAAGGTTTCTGTTCGTGATTGACCGGTATCACTTCTACGAAACATTATTATGTTATCTGACAAGGTATAAGTACCACTTTCTCCAAATGACTCAGTGTGAGAGCTTATCCCTATATCGCTTTGAAAATTGTTAGATTGAGTTTTGAATGTTCCGTCTTCTTTTATAGTAATAACCCATGAACTGTAGTGGGGAAGAGTAGGTACTTCTTGATGACGCCATAAACCTACTATGGGGTTTTTGATTATAGGTTCTGTTGTAGGTGATATATCTTCGTTTTTGTTAGATTTTATGTATCCAACAAGGGCAATTGATACTGCAATAACAACTATTATGATAACTGCTAAAACTTTTTTGATTTTTGTATCAATAATTCTATTCATTTTAATCACCTTTCTTCATAATAAGTATTCTCCTTTGCATTGCACCGGAGCTTGCGTTCTGACTCCAGTTTTGCAGATTCAAAGCGGTCCTTCATGCTAAGAGTTGGAGCTTTAGTATTCTGTTTCGTATTATTGCGTTCCTGAATTTCATTATCTAAGAACATATTTTTTTCGCCAACTATTCCTATCATCAGCTCAAGTGTAAATTCATCAAGATCATCTGGATATTTGTTGTTATCCTGGTTCATTAAATCAACCCTCTTTCTTTTTGTTAATAAACTCCATTTTGTAATTGATGTAAGTTCCAGTATCTTCAATTGAGACATAAGCCTCATAGGTTTTTCCTGTTTTTTCAGAGAATAAACCTGTCATTTTGGTTCTGCCATTATTCAGAATTTCCCTTACAGCTGTTTTGGTAAGTGATTTTTTCTTTGATTTAAAGAATTTATCTTCTTTCCAAAGGCTAAAATTGCATTCACTGCCAGTTTCACAGTAATAATTTGATTTGCCTTCATAGATGTTCTTTCCACAGCGTGGACACTTACTTATAACCTCCTTTTCTTCCTTGAATTTTTCGCTGTCGCCTCCCATCCCTTTATACTCATCTGTCAAGTCTTTTACAAACTGCTCAATACCGTAATAAAAATCGTTATAACTCAAAGAGCCTTTATTTATTTGCTCAAGTTTTTGTTCCCATTCAGCTGTGAGATGGGGGCTTTTGATTTTATCTGGTAGTACATCAATAAGAGAAAATGCTGCCTGTGTGGGCAGCAAATTTTTCTTTTTTCTTTCAATAAAACCTGTTTTTATTATTCTTTCAATAATTCCAGCCCTAGTTGCTGGCGTACCCAATCCAATACCTGTTACATCTTTTTTTAAGTCTTTATCATCGATTGTTTTTAATGCATTTTCCATAGCTGACAGTAAAGTATCTTCAGTGTAAGGTTTTGGAGGCGAAGTGAACTGCTTGTTTGATGAAACAAATACTGATTCAATTACTTTACCCTCGTTCAATCCGTCTGGAAGAAAGTCTTCTGATTGTGTCTCGCATTTCTCTGGATCTGTAATGCATAGTAATTCTGTCAGATGATTCTGGACCTCTTTGAATCCATTATTGGTTATTTGTTTTCCACTAGTAGAGAACATGTTATTTTCAATTGATACTATTATTTCTGTCTTTACATATTCGTGTGGAGTATAAGCAGCAGATAATAATTTGTAGGTAATCAATAATAAAATGTTTTTCTCATTTTTTGTTAGATAATCAGGAATTCTATTAATGGCCGCAGTTGGAATAATTGCATGATGATCTGTAACTTTTTTATCATTTATCAAACCATTGATATTAACCTTGCTTATGTCATATATCCTTTTGGTTTTTGTATTTAAAAAGTCCGTCGTCAAAATCTTACTTATCACATTTTTGATGCTATCCTTCATATCAGTTGTCAAATATCTGCTATCGGTTCGTGGATACGTTACTAACTTCTTTTCATATAAACACTGAGCAGAATCTAAAGTTTGTTGAGCTGATAATCCTAGGAGTTTATTTGCTTCTCTTTGAAGAGTAGTAAGATCATATAAAGCTGAAGGATTATCCTTACAATGCTTTTTGGAAATATTCTGAACGGTTGCGTTTTTTCCATTACATTTACATAGCAATTCATTTGCCTCGGATTCTGAATCTACGCGTTTTGTAGCAATAAAATCCTTGCAGTCTGCTGATAAAATATAATATGGCTGAGGTTTGAAGTTGTCGAACTCTTTTTGGCGTTCAACTATCAGGTTTATAGTGGGCGTCTGGACACGCCCAATATTCAAAGTCTTGTTGTATAGGCAAGTGAAAAGCCTGGACATGTTAATACCAACCATCCAATCTGCATGCATCCTTGAAAGAGCTGAGTAGTAGAGTTTGTTATAGTCCTGGCCGTCTTTCATCTTAGCAAGGCCTTCTTTGATTGCTGATTCTTCCATTGAGCTTATCCAGAGCCGTTTAAATGGCTTTTTTGTATCTGTTTGATTATAGACCAACCTGAAGATTAACTCGCCCTCTCTTCCTGCATCCGTTGCACATATTATTTCAGTAACATCAGGTTTGTTTATTAGATGTTTGACTGTTTGATACTGGAGTTTTGTTCGTGTGGAAACTTTATATTTCCATGTGCCTGGTATAATTGGCAAGGAGTCGACTGACCATTGTTTATATTCGCCATTATAATCTTCAGGCATTGCTGTTTCAATTAGATGTCCGACACACCAAGTTACATAGTACCCATTGCCTGATAAAAATCCAGACTCTTTTTTGGTTGCGCCGACAACCTTTGCTATTTCATTTGCGACTGATGGTTTTTCTGCAATTATTAGTTTATTCATAGTATCACCCCTTAGTATTGTGCTTTTACTCAACTCTTTAGTTCTTTCAAAAGTTTAACAACTTCACCAACCGGAAGATTCAACTCCTTAATAACTCCTTTGATTTGCAAGCTTTCCAGTACGTCCTTTTCTTTTTCGAGTGCTTTGATCTTTTCAGTATCAGCCTTTATACGTTCCTGAATCTTTTCAATCTGGGATACCTTTTCAGCAATTCTTTCTTCATTTGTTTTAAATCTTTTTTCGCTCATATTGTGCGCTCCTTTTCTCTTATATTGAATGAGTTATTCTATATAAAACTCAGGGTTATATGCAGTGCCTTCAATCAAATAAGTTAAGTGCAAGTGACTTCCTGTACTTTTTCCTGTTGATCCCACAGTTGCCAACTTGTCACCTTTCTTTACCTGTTGTCCGTCCGAGACCAGAATCTCATTGCAATGACCATATAGGAAAGATACTTTTTTTGTTTCAGACGAAGTTGTTACAGTAACATAATTTCCATAGCCATTTGACGCATATCCTACACTTACAGTGCCATCAGATACAGAATTAATTAGGGTTCCAGATGGTAGAGCAATGTCAACTCCATTATGGAATGCCCTTCCTCCGTATACTGGATCTACTCGATACCCAAATCTTGAACTTATATTTTTTCTCCAGTCTGTTCCTTCAAATGGACTTCCGTAGCTTCTGAGCATTAATGTACCGTTGGTAGTGATAGTGTTCTCATACCGATCCTTTTGAGAAGCGTCCAATTTTCCATAAAGCATCCATTCCTCAAATGTAATTCCTTCAAGTACAGAATCTAGGTGTTTTATGGTCTTAGTTCTTTCTGTGGTAATCTCTTTATTTATTACTGGAACTATAAATGTCGATGAATATTTCTCTTGTTCTTCCCACTCTTTATAACTAATTTTATAAAGTTGTGAATGTATTGCTTTAATTTCATCCTTTACTAATTCAAATGTAAAATCCTCATACTTACATGTCAGATAAGCTATTATTTTTGTAGTATCTGTGCATATTGAAATGCTTTTTGGTTCTGCTTTTTTAAGAGTGCCCCAATTTGTGTAGTAATGGAATTTATCGTTTAAGATCCATCTCGAATTCCTCTCAACATCATTAAACTCTGAAAAAACATCTGCATCCAATTCTGTTATGAGATTGTTTGTATCATTTAAATCACTAGCTTTACTAGAAAACGTTAGACTAGAAAAAACAGATACTACAGATGAAACACATGCTATTGCAGCAATTAAAACAACCAATACCACTGCTACGATTAATATTCCTTTTAACACTACAGGATTGGATAATAATTTAGCTGCTTTTATCACTACAACTACTGCTTTTCGTGTAGCAACTGCTGTTCTTTTTGCAGCTTTCACTGATTGCTTTATTGTTTTCTTGGAAGCCTTTAGAGCTGCTTTTCTTGCTTTTCCTGATTTCACTGTCTTTCTACCCAATGTAATAGATGTTTGTATCGAATTTTTTGTTTTGATAATTGTTTGAACACCAACGTTTTCTCTCTCAGGTTCATCATAGTCAGTTAGCTCTGATGAAATGCCTAGAACAGAATTTAACCTATATAATTCTCTTCTCCTGCTCTTTTGTACATCGTTAAGTGTTTTCATAGGTGAATTAATAATTTGTGTTGATAATTTTCTTGATGGTGCATCAACTAGATTGTTTCGAGTATTAATTTCTATACTTTCAGATTCTTTGATTAAATCAGTTTTTGAAGATCGATTTGATTTCCCTGCTTGATTGCTATTTGTAAAGCCTTTCTGTTGGGTATTTTCTCTATTATGATTCCTTGTGGATATATCTTTTGATATATCCCTTATGACTTTTTCAGATGGTTTTTTAGTTATTTTTGAGATATGTCCATGCTTTTTGTGATCTTCTGACTTTATTGTATCTTTTACAGATACTTTTTCATTTATCATAGATACAGACGATCCGGTTGAAGCAATTATCTTTGTATCCCTATTTGCTGTGTTTCTTGCTTTTGTAATATCATTTCTGACTTCTAGAGGACTTTCGCGAATATACTCCATGTCATTTTTATAGCCGATATTTTCATACCGGCTATTATTGATAAGCATATTCTGTTGTTTTTCTTCCAGAATGAGCTTTTGATTTTCCATGACCATCATTCCTTTACTCTCTCTGTATTTCTTCAGGTTTTGTTGTCATCATCTTATATAGACTTGTTTCTATTGGGAATTTATCTATAAAGGGAATTATAGAACTACCACTAAAAATTAATCCCTGACCTGCATTGGCGTTTGTTACGTAGCCCAGTTGTTGATTGGATATATTGAGTAGCTTAGCCAATTCAGTTCTATCAGTTGGCGCCTGGTTCAACATCATTATATAGTCTGAGTTTGAGAGCATACGTCTAGCAAGATCAGAGATCAAAAGATCTTCAACATTCTGAGTAATTCCTGTCGGAATACCTCCCCATTTTCTCGCACGCTTATATAGCTCGAAAAGGTAGTTCGCGGAGTACTCATTTTGAAACAACAGATAAATTTCATCCATATAGATCCATGTGCGTTTTCCAATTGCCCTGTTTTGAGTTATTCTGTTCCATATTTGGTCTAACACAATAAGCATTCCAAATGTACGCAGTTGTTTTCCCAGATCCTTTATATCAAATACTACGAATCTGTTGTTTATATCAATATTTGTAGTTTGAGCAAATACCCCCAGACTACCTGTAACGTATAACTCAAGAGCTAATGCAATATTTATTGCTTCCTGTTCAGGTTGATTTTTGAGGATTTCATAAAAGTCCATAAGTGTTGGAACGGTATTCTTATGAGGGTTTGAGAAATACTTTGCATAAGTGATTTTAACACTTCGGTCAATAACGGTTTTTTCAGGTCCTGAAAGTCCGTTTCTACCACCGATAAGAAGTTCACACAACGATAGTATGAATTCAGATTTGAGGATTAACGGATCATCGTCGTCTGAATAGTCCATTGTTATATCCATAGGGTTTATATGTGTCTTACTTCCTGCAGATATGTGAATAATCTCTCCATTCAATCCTTTTGCTATCTGTATATACTCAGCCTCAGGGTCTATAACTAGAACTTCATCATCACTATTTAAAAGCACGTTAATCATTTCTCTTTTTGCTGCAAAGCTTTTTCCTGATCCAGGCGTACCTAAGATAAATCCATTGGCATTCTTAAGAGATTTTCTATCAAAAAATATCAAGTTTCTTGACAGTGCATTAAGCCCATAATACATGCCACCTGATTGAAAGAGCTCTACTGTTGTAAATGGCATGAAAATTGCAGTGCTTGCAGTAGTTAATGTCCTTTGAATGTCAACATGATTCAATCCAATGGGAAGAGAAGAGTTCAATCCTTCCTCCTGCATATAATCCAGATTTCCGATTTTGCAATTATTTTTTCTTGCAACTGAAGTAATTTGGTATACATTGTCATCAAGCTTTTCAATAGAGTCTGCAGAAACCATTATCAATATGGTTGCTTTGAACATCCTCTGATTTTTGTTTTGGAGATCATCCAATAATTCCTGTGCTTCATTCAAACTGTATTTGAGTTCATAAGGAATCATGTCAACGTCATATCCTGATTTTAAGGCCTTTTTTTGTTCATCAATTTTTTGCTGCTCCATGAATGATATTTTTTGCTTAACAAGATTTAGTGCTTTATCCTGTTCTACACTATTGATTTGAAGATTTATGATCATGTTGACAGGAATATCTGATATTTCAGATAGTAATTTATCTGACAAGTCAGGAGGGAGGTCCTTTAAATAAAGAACCTGCCCAAACATGTCTCCGAACTCAAATCTTGACTTGGATGTAAAATCAAATGAGTCTGGTGCAATAAAATCTTTTGTCTTAAGATTTGATGATACAAGATAGTCATATTTGAATGTAAATGGATATTTATTTTGAATAAAAACATTATGTAACAGTTCAAGACGTTCCGTTCCTGAAAGAGCCTTAACATCACACCCAAGGGCTTTAAAATTTCCCATTACATCTGTCTCAATTCTGGAAAGTGCTGATATTGCTGATTCATAATCCGAAGCAAAGGTTGAGAATGTCAGGTATTTTTCTCTAAGAATGCTGTTTTGTCCTTGGAGTGCCTTATCGTTGAGCATTTGGTTATACTCTTCACGATACTTGTTTATACCATCTTCACGCATTTTTAAAAACATCTGCTTTCTAAAATCTGACTTATCAATTGTCCTGTTTACAATGGTTATCTGTACTGGAATGGAAAAATCAAAATAATTTAAAAACTCACAGTACTTTGAGAATATTTCAACCTTGTCCTCACGTCTTGCTATTTGATAGTTTATATCAGAGAACTTGATAGTTTTTGAGTAGAAACCTTCCACCACTTTACAAATACCATCTTCAAACATTTGGTTATATTTTATTGATTGTTGAACATTCTGTGGTGACCTTTGTTTCTGAAGTTGCTTTTTTAAGCTCTTTTTTTGCTCTATTGAATTCTTTTCTAGCTTGCGCAATCTTTCGCTTGACTGCTTTGCTCTTTCTTTTACGGTCTCCTTTTGTAATTTCATAGTATGCTTGCTCTGATTCTTTGTGTCTTTTCTTTTTGGTGATATTCCTAACATTTCTGATATCTCCTTTCTCGTTGTAACCGTCCAAGTTTATTTCGGTTTGATATTTACGTCTGTTTTTGCCTAATTTATGACGCAATATAAGCTTTATGTACTTTTCGAATGCAAATCCGTTTTTTCTGAAAAACCCTGTTGCAAAAATAGGTATTACTTCAAAAATCACAATATAGCTTGCTATTTCCTGACCAACATATTTTTTTGAAAGAAAATATGTCCCGATCCCAAGAAAAATGGCAAGTATAAAGCACAGTAATTGTCTGATTGTCAGACCGAAAAGAATCTTTTCCTTGTATTCAGTTATTTCTTTTGGAATCCTTACTTCGATAGACATTCTGCCTCCCATCCTTTACATAGCATTACAAATTGACTTAGACCACTTTCCAGTCATCAAGATACAAACAACTAGGACCAATGAATATAATGTTGCCTCAAGCAAAGCGGCTGTTACATCTATAAAATTCGTCTTGCTTGCCATTGCTCCAATCAATGTTCCATATAACCCAAGAACAATAAATATTAAAACTCCTTGAACACTAACAGCAGCAAATGATTTTAAGAAATTTTTAGCTATTGAGTTTACTTCTGAATTTGGAATAGTTGCTAACGGAAGTGGTGCAATTGCCATGTAAATATATATTTCTATCATTCGACCAATTATTATTACTGATATTACTAATGTTGAGAATTTAAAGATCAGCCATATCAATGTTACTTGTACACAAAACAAGAGTCTTGCTGGAAAAATCATGTTGTTTATGCTTTGTTCCATAATATCAAAATTTGCTATCATACCAACAGAATTATGGTGAAACACATCACCTATGTTTGAAATGATCTGTGTGCTTATTGCAAATATTGCCCCTAGGATTAGGGGAGTGCTATCAACGAATATTTTACAAACAGCTATTTTAAACATTGCCTTAAATGGTATTTCAAAACCACTGCTGTGCATCCCCTCTGTTCTGATCGAGATATTATACAGCTCAAGCATGAATAACAATCCCAGCAATATATATGCTACAGGCATTACGGCGTTATTCATTATGCTAATTACACCATCATATACGGCTTTATTATATGCTTCAGGTGACTTTAACAATATTCCAGAACCTGTATTGCCTACTCCGTTTATAATATCTTTTATTAGTGACATTATATAATCTGTCATAAGGAAATTCCTTTCTTATTTAACTATAGTTTTAAACACAGCAGCGGCTGCAATAATTAACCCTCCACCAACAATTTGCCATATTCCAGACTGCAAAGCTGGTCCGTTTTTATCCTTTAAACCTCCTGCCAATACAATTACTCCCCACACTGCCCATAAACCACCACCAATTATTGCAAACTTTTCAACCAGCGTTAATACTTGAGTTAGCACAGAGAAATCCACACTTGCTACTTTATCATTAGCATTTTGATTTTTTACTTCATCGGCAGCAAATACGTTTTGTGCCAAGCTTAAAATAGTTGCATTTAACAAAACCTGGACCTTGCTTTTAGAAATTGCGTTGAATGTTTTTTTCATGATAGTATCCTCCTAGTGATCTAGAAATATTATTCTAGAAATTTGTTTTATTAATTTAGTTTTATAAATAGTTGACTTGAATTAAACTTCAACTTGAAGCTCTTGGATTTCATCAATATCCTTGAAAAATAGGTAAGTTTCCCTGTCAGAAGTACTGGGAAGGTTATATGCATTATTCTTATCATAGTCCGAAAGATCTTTGTATTTTAGATGTTTAGTAATATCAAACTTCTTGGAACGGAATGGTGGAACACCGCGTATTGATAAAATGCATTCTGTTCCATCCAACAATCCTACTTCTGATGGTGTAATAAGTTCCCGACCAAGGATTTGACTATTAATCGAATAACTACCTGATTGTCCTTTACTTTCATTGGTAGTTCTTAAGTCGATTGTTGTTTTTCCAATAAGCTTTGATATATATTCCAAAGTGCTTTGCTCCTTGCCTCCAAGAAACAGAAGCGTATCACAGTTTCCAGTTATAGTTTCCCAGGTATCCTTATAGATTCCCTTAAGTTGTGCAACATTCTGCAAGACGACATTAACTGATATTTCTCTGCTACGCATGGTTGCAATATAAATCTCGAAGTTTGGGATCTGCCCTATGTTGGCAAACTCATCAAGTAGAAACCTCACATGATATGGTAACCTTCCACCGTACTCGTTTTCTGCTTTTAAAAACAGAGCATCAAAAAGCTGTTGATACATAATTGCTGATATAAAGTTAAAGGTACGGTCTGAATCTGATATTATAACAAATAAAGCAGTTTTCTCATCCCCAATTGAATCAATTCCGATTGTATCATCACTCAATAGATCCTGTACTACATTGATATTAAAAGGGGAGAGTCGAACACCCACAGACACAAGTATTGATTTTGCTGTTTTTCCAGCTGCCAGTTTGAATAAATCATATTGTTTGCAAGCAAAATGATCTGAATTGGCACTTTTCAAATCATCAAACATAATATCAAGCGGGGACTTAAAATCCTCGTTTTCTTCTTTGACTTCTGCCAATCGAAGCATTTCCATTACGGTACCAATATTCTTTTCGCCTGAAAGGCCTTCAAAAAACACGTATGAAAATAGCGCTTGTAATAATGCTGTTTCGGCTTTCTCCCAAAAGTCTCCAGCTGATTTGCTTTGAGGTGCATTTGTATTTGTTATAAGATTGTTTACAAGTTTTAAAATGTCTTTTTCATCATGGATATAATTAAAAAAGTTATACTTATCACTATTTTTCATATCAATGAGATTAAGAACTTTTATTCTGTAACCTGCATTTTCAAGCATTTTGCCGCATTCTTTAATCAAGTTGCCTTTCGGATCTGTAATTACATAGCTGCTGTGAAGTTGCATTAGATTGGGTTTGACAAAAAATCTTGTCTTACCCGAGCCAGAACCACCAATTATAAGCACATTATTATTTCTGAATGTTTTTCTTGTATCAAGACTCATTCTTTCGCTTTGAGTAAATATCATGTTCCTTGAATAATTTTTATCCAGGAATTTCGATATATCCTTTTTTGTTCCCCATTCTGCGGATCCATGCTCCTTACCAACCAAAAAGTTGTTCCTTCCGTTCATGTTATACAGGTAAACCAGCGGTGGAATAAGGCTTCCAATAACACCTGCCACTAATTCAGTCTTGCTAAAACCTAACTCAAAAGGTTTTTGAGATATTTGAGGGAGTAACTTATCTGTAACACTTAAGAGTTTTTGCATTGACTCACCATCAAGACTTGAATAAATACCTGTGAATCTGTTAATGAGATAAAATGACAAACCAGATAGCATTCCTGTAAATATAAGTTTTGAAGTGCTACTTTTCTCCATTTGGAATTACCTTCTCTCTTGAAAATCTCTGATATGCAGGACTTTTATAAAGATCCATAACGTTTTACCTCCTTGCCATTTGTTTGTGTTATTGGAGTATTAATATTTGACTATATAGCAATCTCTTCTCTTGATCTTACTTTAGTTGTATCCTTTGTCTCAGCCTTTTGGGCTTTAAATTTCTCAATAGCTTGATTCATACGTTCTTTTATGGATGGCTTTTTATCTTTGTCAAACTGCTTTGCCATATAGTCTTTTAGTGCATTCTCAATTTGTGTAACATCCTTTGCTTTGAAATAAATCTTAAATGTATCTTGCTGTGATATATCCCTCTTGATTGCATAATCTACACCATAACTATTAAGCTCCTGTTTAAACTGTTTTAAGTCTTTATCACTTATAGGAATATCCTGTAACTGGTAATCTTGTTTGTTAAGCTTTTTTATAGACTGTTCTCCTCGTGAGGGTTTCTGTAGCTGTGAGAGTAATAGGCTAATTGCTTTTTGTAAAACTTTAATGCTTACTTTAGTGCTATTTACAGAAATGGATACTGCCTTTTGGGAAAGGTCATCACTAAGCATTCAATCACTCCTTCCTATTCGGAAATAATAATTACATCCTCAATACCAACTTGTTTAAAGCATTCTTTGATTTTTTCTAAGAATTTTTCTGATAATGTTTCAGCAATGAAAACATCATTAACAACTATTGTTAACGTATTATTTTCATGAGATATCTTGGTTATTTTTTCTTTAAAAAACGAATTAAAAATTATCTCTGAAAAGCTACTAGATAAAAGATTCACTGGTTCCTCCAGGTCAGTACCTTTTACAAGATCAAATATTGTCTTTTGAGGCTTGTAAATTTCCTGATATGTAAGCGCTGATTCAGCTAGCTCTCTGGAACTATACTCAGTAATTGAATTAAAAATACAGCTCATTAGATAGTGTTTGGTTGAACTAATTGTAGTCCCACTTGCAATTGTTTTCTTAATCTTGAAAATTGCATTTTCGATTATGAGCGGGTTTATCTTTTCAAGGGTATTACGAACTAGTTCCATTGGTAATCCCAGATTCCTTTTCGAAAACTCTTCATCAAAGTAAAGGCTTTTTACTGCCTCTTCAATAGTCTGAGCTACCTTATCTTCAAAAAGTACCAATCTGCTTTTTGCTATTATGTTATTATATTTAAATAAATCTTGTCTTTCATCATATTTGTACTTATCATTATTAGTTAATTCATTAGTAATATCATTATTAGTATAGCGAGGGTTAGCCTCTAGAGGTTTTTCTACTAGTGGCTTTTCTTCTAGAGGATTTCCCTCTCGTGGTTCATCTTCGGGATTTTCCACTAATGGTTTAGCCTCTGGAGGGAAACCCTCTTCTGGTGAGTCCTCAGTTATACCAAGCTTTGTACTGATTGGAACTTCATAAACAACATATTCCCATGCAACGATTTTCCCTTTTTCCCGAATTGGCACCAACTCTAAATACCCATTTAACTTTAGTTCTTTTAAACCACTTTTAACTGAATCATAACCATCAGTAGCTTGCTTATATAGATCCTTTAAATGAATTTTCCAATCATCAGGCCTACTCATGAAGTACCCCATTAAGCCTTTTGCTTTCCAGCTTATATTGTTATTGAGAAAAATTGAACTATCAATCATTGTATAAGGATTTGTACGTTTTTTAATTTTAACAATTGTTTCCTTGCTCATTTTGCCTCCAATCCATGAAAAATCCCATGTTAAATAATTTCTATGTTTTCTAATGTTTCTTCGAGGATTTTTCGAGCCAACTCTGACTTTCCCAGATTAAGTTTCTCTGCAAATTGACTTATTTTATTTATGGTATCTGGTTTTAAGTAGAGAGTGTATCGGACAAGTGCCTCTTCATTGGTATTTGACTTGATTACAAATTTGTTTACTGTTGTGTTTACAAAACTGTTTGTATTTATGTTTACATTATTGTTTACACCATTGTTTACACTACTGTGTACATTATTGTTTGCATTGTTGTCTGCATTTCTGTGGTCATTTGTGTTTGTATTATTGTTTGCACTTTTGATTTCATTTTTGTCTGTATTTATGTCTGTGTTTGTATCAACATTTACGTCTACATTTGTGTTTACATTTATGTTTTCATTTGTGTTTGTATTTGTATCAGTAACTATGTCTGTATTTATGCTTACATCTTTGTAATCATTTGTGTTTACAGCCTTCTTAATTTGGGCATTACTTTCGGCCTTTATTCTCTTTTCTATGAGTGATTGCTTGAGCCGATCGAAATTATTATCCAGCGTTTTCATCTCCAACTAAGCTCACCAACCTCTCTAATACATTAAAGAATTGAGCAGCTGCCTCTTCATCATATTCGAAAACTGTTTTTCCAAGCTTTCCTGCTTCAGTGATTTTAACCCTTCTATTTATTGGTGCAGTAAGAATATCTTTATCTGAATAGAATTCTTTGAGAAAGTCCAGATTTTCTTTTGCGTCATTTGTTCTCTGGTCATACATATTGGGAACCACAAGTGTAACAAGATCAGGATTCAACCTCAGATCTGAAAGATATTCATAAATGTTACCTACTGCTCTGACTGATGCAGCCTCTACCTGAACAGGCATTACTATATTATCGATGTAACAGAGAACAGCATCATTAATCCGAGTTCTTTGAGGACCACAGTCTATTAACACATAATCATACCCAAGTCGATTAATCCCATGTAGGTATTCTTTTAAAATAATATCTATTCTCGAACACCTATGAAACTCTGCATTTATTTCATCGATATGATTTGATGGAAGCAGATCCAAATTTTCTCTGACATTTATAATACATTCATTAACAGAGGTAGCTGATCTTTTATCAATAAGATCGTAAAAAGTCTTTTGATATGCGGTTTCGGTGACTCCAAGAAACAAACTTGAGTCATTCTGACCATCCATATCTATTAGAAGCACTTTAAAACCAAGCTTTGCAAGGCCGTGAGATAGTTGAACAGATATCGTGCTTTTTCCAACGCCACCTTTGTTATTCAGGACTGCAATTTTCTTCATGTTCTTTCCTCCTGTTTTTTGTGAAATAAAAAACTACTTTCGAATGAAAGTAGTCTATGAATAATAACTTCATTAATCTGTTTCTGAATAGTCATAAATTATTTTGTCAGTAATTTTGTAGATATCCCTGTAATAGCTTCTGTTGCTTCTGTTTTCAGTGCAAACTGTTAATTGCCAGTAGCTTTTAAACTCTACCAAATTAAAACTACAGGAATTATAGTATACAAAGTTAAAATTTCCTAGATCAATTCGTTTACAGGTGCTTAATAACTCTAATATTATGCTTTTGGTTTTTTCGTCTAACTCAAAAAAAGGCTTTTGCATACTATCCTTCATCATTCTTTCCGTTTTGTATAATAAAATCAATGTTGACCATCCTCCTGTTTTTTGTAAAATAAAAACTACTCTCGAATGAAAGTAGTCTTTAGTTACCAATCTAAAATTGTAGTTATGCATAGATAATTACTTAACCCTAATTATTGTCTTTCCTTTAGTGCGTATGATATCCATTTTGTCACGTGCTTCATCTATGAATTTATCTCTTTTTTCCATAACTTCAGGATCAGGATGCTTCATTCTTTCGGAAAACTCTTTTCCGTCTTTTCCTGTGAGAACAATGGGGCCCTTTACGATTAATTAAAGCCATAGTAACACCTCCATATCAACCTAACATCTTCCTTGTAAGATCAGAATCTCTAAAATCAATATACATTTCAACTGTAGCATGATCGATATTGTTAATTAATTCGTCAATATCATTATTATTATATTCAGCTGTAACAAACTGAAATCCTCTATCCTTATACCATTTAAGTTTGCTTACTCTTGCAGATCTATAATTGTTTATATGGGTCGGTTCTAGTACCATTTCCAGATATATATATATCAGATTTTAGATTTAAAGCAGGCAAAACGCCAACTGTACCAGCATACGCAACACTTCCACCTATATATCCTAAATGGCCAGGTACAATATGTACGTTATATGGGTACGAAGCAGTTGGAGTTCTCGTCCAAAATCCAACACCTATGTCGAAATCCAAATCTCTATACGATGAATTCTGGATAGCCTTTTTAGTTGCCTCTTTTGCTTCTTCTCCTAATAAAACCAGTTCCTCATCTGAAAGGAAATATATCTTATCAGATACTCCATCATGGTTCACGGGCTTAATATAATCTCTCTCATTATAACTAAAATTACTTAAAAACCCTGATTCATTAGCATATTCGTTTGTGAATACCGCCGCATCTATAGGTGGTTGGGTAGTATAGTTAACTTTGCCTATCGCATTCAGCCATTCTCTGACATTTGAATTAGACCACTTATTACTACCGTATTTTTGCACACCGTCATTTCCTTCATCAGTAATTCCACTTTCCGCTGCATCAAATGCCTTAAGACATAGTATGTACTCTGACACAAGAACAGGGCTATGGTTGTCTTTTTTTACACATTTCCAGAGAATCGGATCTCCATAGTACTTTCCAAACTGAACAAAATCACCTACCTTTATAGTTTTCGATACATCTGATTTGTCTGACTGTTTTCCATTTGTAGTAATCGATGTCTGTACAGGTAAAGCAGTTGTTGCAGTTGTCACTTTACTTTGTTTAGGCTCATAAGTATCAACAGCACTACAACCTGATAAAACTACAAGAATTCTAATTAACCTCACTAATTTGCCCCCTAAATACGATTATAAGCATCTGTTTTTTCTACTAAATTTGTTCATATTCTTTTACGCTCGTCTTGTAGCTTAGCAACTGCAGCCAATGAATTCTGATATATCTTTTCGAGTTAACAGTAATATATTCAAGTACAGTTGATCCAATTCCCTTATTTTCATAGTTCTCATCAAAAAGTATCTTCAATCCCGATTATCCCAAGATCAATTAATGCAACAGTTAACAAGCTAACCAACTTGTATGTGTTAGACTGAGAATACCTTATTTCCTGTTTTTCAAACACCTCAGAGTTTGTATGTCCCATATCATCAATATTAAACGTAATTTGTTCTGACTCAAAATACTTCATCATTTCGCTCGCTGCTTTTTTCACAGAGTCTTCAGTAATTTTGTTATATTGTATCTCAGCATTTTTCCCGGCAACAAAGGCTTTGACTTCCTCACCAATTGCAAATTCTATAAGATGCGTTTCATCTATAAAGTTGGCAACAACATAGCTTTCTATGCTTGGGTAACTTAATAATAGCAACCCTCCCCTTAGATCATCTTCATTTTCATATGCATTTTTAAGCTGGGATATCAATTTCTTTATTAACGGAACATCAACATTCGACTTTGGGTCACGGTCAAATATGTAGTAGATTGCAGCCTTATCAACAGGAAAATCATACTCTGATATTAATGTCTCAAATACACTATCAAGGTAGCAGTTCTCATCACAGATATCAGAAATGTTAGATTCTTCAGTATTTATAACTGCAATCTTAGAAGTACTTATATTCCTACTCTTAAAAAAGTTTGCCTTATCTCTTCTCTTCTCGATATATTCATAACCCAAGACATTACAGAAGATTCTCCTCAGCAATGTAAACTCTGTCCTTCCACCCTCTACTATGAATAGAACTCTACCAATACTTTTATCCTTATTAATTTTCATAGGCATCCTTATACTTTGGCAAACCGCCAAACACTCCACTCAAATACATTTTTTCAATATTCTGAGCAACTCTAGGCTGTTCATCTGAAAAACGTTTTATATAGCTTCCATTCTGTCCATCAAATTCAACAGAGTAAATTTGATCTGGACGAAGCAACGAAGTTGAAAGCAAATTCGTAGAATGAGAAACAAAAATCATCTGAGATTTTTTAGATGTATTCATAAAGTATTTGACCAGCAGTTCTTCCAATTCATTATGAAAGCCACTTGAAAACTCATCTATCAATAGCATACCTTTATTCTGTGCAACAAACAAGAATGCTGGCAGCAGGTTTAGTAATGTCCGATTTCCCAGTGATTCTTCAACATAAGGAATAGGTGTGTTAATCCCTTTACGCTTGAAGAACAGCATCTTTTCCTCATCCTTATGATATTTAATAACAACGTGATCTCCCTTAGCCTCATTAGCATAGTCTATGGACTGATCAAAGTTGTAGTCCTTGAAGAATTGATTAATCTCCGCCGTTCCTTTTTCCTCAATATACTTAGTAATCATGAAATCCTGTTTCCCGTAAGATAAAACTTTTCTATCAAACGCATTTAAGTAAATGGAACACTGCAAAAAATCAAACCATTTACGCAGGGTTTCATTTCCTGCAAACTTGGTATTAAAGTACACTGTACGCAAAAAAAGCGTCTCTTTGTCAAGATCACTATAGTTTTCATTGACAGTAATGTATGATTTAGCTGTTACGCCCATTCTTTCAAGTAGTACTTTATTATCAATATATAACTTCTCTGTAAGCATTGTTTTCTCAGCATCAAATTCAAAGAAGTAGCGGATCTCTTTACTATCAATCTTAAAGTAGTAATCTAGTGAGAACTCTGACATATCGGAAAAGAGGCAAACAAAAAGTCCGGAGTTAATTTCTTTCTCCATAAATAAAAGATCGAGTAATAGCCTGATGGCATGTAATGCATTGGATTTGCCAGAAGCATTTGCACCCACAAACATCGTCCCTTTAAGTACACCACTTTCACATACATTGGGGATATCCAGTACTTTATAGTTTGTTTTCGTTAAGTCTATTGTTGTCTCACTCTTAAAAGATTTGAAATTCTTCATTACCAACTTAGATATCATTATATCACCCTCTCAAATCGATTATATCACACTTAAGTATTATGCGCAATATTCTTACGGTTATTACTATTGCACTCGTAATTTTTTTACGATTATCGAGGTGTTTTAGTAGTATCAAAGATAAATCCAAACTGCCAAATTGAAAATTACCACTTTTCCAACAAATTCTCCCATGGTTTGTGGATGGGTTATTTTTAAAATTGCATCTCTGTAAAGCTGCTAAATACTGGGACACAGAACATCGATTTACTCCATGGTAAGGATGAGGTCACCAGTTCGATTCTGGTTGAGGGCTTGGTTGTAGATATCCTTGAAGCGTTGAATAGGTCAGCGTTTCAGGGATTTTTTGATTTTATTTCAAACCCATTTCTTAGTATACAAAACACCATTATTTGGTGTATGAAATCACCTAAAGTCAAATAAAATTATCGTAATTGTTGTACTATTGTTGTATGATTATTGTTCTCTTCTTCATGCTTAGCATGTAGTAAATCTAAGGCTTTTACAGCGTCATTTTTCCATGAAGGAAGAACACTAATATAAATATCCATGGTTATGGATGTTTTAGAATGACCTAACAACTTGGATACAACATTTACAGGAACACCAAGTTCAAAATAATCGAGTTACAAATGACCTTTCAACATTTCTAGGGTTAAGATAGTTCATCGTACTAGTAGTAAATATTATAACAGAGTTAGTCTTTGACTTGCCTTCATAGTCCTTAACATGAATAAGATTCTTGTTTACATTTATTTCAGCCTTATCAAAATCGATATCCCCATGTAGGCCCCGTGCGGTTTATTTTTTGCTTTTATTAACTGGCTCACCCGTAAACAGGTCAACTAATTCTTTTATACTCATTTGTTCATATGCTCCGTAATTTTTAGAATGGAAGTCTACACGGATGTCAGCGACTCAAACAATACTTTTCCTTTATAATCCTGAAAAATACTCCTTATCTAATACACTTCTTCTTTAAAAATATAAATGATAGTATCCAGTTAGGATAGAACGGGGGAATGTTAATTAATATGAATATTTTCTTGTTGTATGGATATAACCATGCAATACCACCTGTAAAAGTATCTAATACCAAATGAGCAAACCAACTTATCACAAAAAAATTATATATGCTTTTTAGTGACTGCCGCAAGTTAATCATATTAATTGGAATAGCAATTACTGCACAAATAAGTTATATTATACAAATCCATAAGTCAAGTTAAAAGGCAGACATTTTCTGGGTTAAGAAACCCGCCCTACGGATGCATTGTTCTCATTACAATAGTGCAATACACCAAGGGATATATAGTCCTAATGGTGACTTTGAGGTATTACATAACATAAGAAAACTTACCTGAGAGATAGGAAAATGTAATATCTAATCAAGAGATGGGATACTTATCGAAATTAACTCCACGTGGCTTTATTTTTTATCAATCGTATTGCAAGAATGTGAAAATTTAAGCTCACCAAAAAATCAATAGGCTTATTTGTGACGTTATAAATTTTAGGGCAGGTACGTTTTATGTAACAAAATAGAACATATGAATGTTGAATCACATTATTTCTTCGTGTTGTAGTATAAATACATTTATTTAAAATTAAATTCTAGATTACTGAACTATTGGCATAATAAAAGGCTACAATCTTTAGCTGTTTGCTTAAACATAAATCCTTATTGCTTTTGATAACAAAATATATACAAAATATCCTGTGTGGTGAAAGGTCTGCAAATATAATTTGATATATTATGATGCCATGATTAAATGTCTATTAGTCAAGATTACTTGACTTGTGAGTTTCTATAATATATTATTTAATTGTAAATATTAGCCTGTATTGGGTTAGAATGAGGCAGAATAAATGATAATGTTACGAAACAATTATCGTTATTAATTGTTCTTACTTTATTTTGGAGTGTCTAAAGAAGTTTATATTGATTAAATGGATAGTTGACGGTTTTATGTACCAAAATAAAAGGGGAAAACTAGAATATAGGATTGAACATGGTATAATCCAGATGGTTCTGTTGCTGCGGAATATCCTTTTGAGGGCAGCACTTTATTCTTCCCGCAAAGCTTTGAACCTGATGTAAATACTTATTTTTCTACTTCAGCTTATTATGATGGTGAGTCCAAGATATCTTTATCCTACTCAATAAGTTTTGTATATGACTACAAGGACAATTCCCAAGACTATGGTTTTTATAGATTTCGAAGCAAATACATTCCTGTTATACGTGATTACTTGGAATACACTTGAAAGTGCAGTAATGTATGAAAACTATAGAAAGTACCGAATATTAACCTGAGGGGAGGTAGAGTTATGAGTATCGCTATCCTGCAAATATGCGTTCGTATAGATATTCGGGATACGGTTGAATTCAATTTGAGTTGAAGGTTGGTTTTGTAAAATTTATAAGCAGGTTACAAACAAATTACATTTTAATAAGGAGATGAGGAAGAATGTCTATTCAAAGAAAATTCATTATTTTTGTTTTAACTTTAGTGATGTTGGCAAACTTTATTCCTGCAGTTGCTTTGGCCAGTGGGACAAGCCCTACTGTCAGCGCCGGGATGGGGAGTTCGGGGGTTATCATTAATGGTAGTCTATGGAACTGGGGTAAAAATGAATTTGGCCAACTGGGAGATGGAACAACTACGAATCAGTATGCGCCAGTCTTGGTCAAGAATTCGGATGGAAGCCAGTTCTCCAATATCAAAGCCGTATCAGTATCTGGTTATTTTACAATAGCCTTAAAAAACGATGGCACTGTATGGTCTTTTGGTGAGAATACTTCCGGTCAGTTGGGTGATAGAAGCACTACAAACCGGACTCACCCCGTTCAGGTCAAAAATGCTAACGGAAGTCTTTTAACCAAAGTAACTGCCGTTTCATCCGGATTGAGCCATTCAGTGGCCCTCAAAAGCGATGGTACGGTATGGTGCTGGGGTTCAAACTCCGTAGGGCAATTGGGGAATGGGACAACCACCAATAGCTCCTATCCGGTTCAAGTTAAAAATAGTAATGGCAGCAATTTCACAGGCGCTATAGCTGTTGCGGCTGGAAGTCAACACACCGTCATTCTAAAAAATGATGGCACGGTTTGGGCTTTCGGATTGAATTCCAGAGGACAATTGGGTAACGGCCAGATTACCGATCAGGTGTTTCCAGTTCCAGTTCCCAATCCAGTTCAGGTTAAAAAATGGGATGGCACATTTTTAACAAATATTACTGCGATTGCCGCTGGATATTTACATACGGTTGCTCTTAGAGATGACGGGGCTGTACTGGCTTGGGGCTGGAATGGTGACGGTCAATGCGGCAACGGATTTACCGACCGCACGACCGCCTTTACGGTTCATATGCCTGGCGGTTCCAATTTTACAAGCGCTAAGGCGATAGCGGCGGGTAATATGCATACGATGGTCTTAAAACAGGACGGCACGGTCTGGGCCTGGGGTGACAATTACTATTATCAATTAACCGACGGCACCATCATTGATAAGTATGAGCCGGTTCAACTTAAACATGCGGACGGCAGTTATATTACCAATGTTACCGGAATCGCAGCGGGAATGGATCATAATATTATCGTTAAAGGTGACGGAACAGTTTGGACCTGGGGATGGAACGATTTTGGCGAGCTTGGGAAAGGAAGCTACTATAGCAGCCAGTATCCGGTCAATATAAGCTTTTCCCAACAAGTCGCAGCCCCTACCTTCAGTTCTTCTTCCGGTACATATGCTAACACGCGAAATGTAACCATATCCTGTGCCACTAGCGGTGCTACTATTTATTATACAAAAGATGGTTCGACCCCAACGACCTCTTCGACTGTATATACCGCTCCAATTGCAGTTACGTCAGCAACAACGTTGAAAGCCATTGCGGTTCGAAGCGGTTTCAACAATTCATCGGTAAGTACGGCTACTTATAGTTTTCGAGTTGGAACCCCAGCCTTTAGTCCGTCAGCTGGAACCTACACTTCTGCACAAAGTGTAACTATCTCTTCTGCTACTACTGGGGCAAGAATTTACTATACCAAGGACGGCACAACTCCGACAACAGCTTCAACACTATATAGCGGGCCAATAGCGGTTTCGGCAACAACCACCTTAAAAGCAATAGCGGTCCGAAGCAGTTTTACCAATTCTTATGTAGGTACGGCAAAGTATACCATTCAAAACTCGGTATCCACTCCGACCTTTAGCCCTGCAGCTGGAACATACACAACCGCCCAGAGTGTAACGATCTCTTGTGCTACGAATTCGGCAACAATTTACTACACTCTAGACGGTTCAACCCCGACAACGGCTTCGGCAATTTATAGCGCTCCGATAACCGTTTCAGCAACAACCACCTTGAAGGCAATTGCGGTTCGCAGTGGATATACAACCTCAGCCGTTGCTTCAGCTACCTTTTCCATCAAACAGGTACCCCAAGTTGCTGCGAATTTAGGTAGTGCTTATGTTGTCAATGGTGGTAAGGTTTGGGCTTGGGGGAATAATCAATATGGTCAACTGGGAAATGGTACAACGGTAAACAGTTTAACGCCTGTTCAGGTTAAGAATAGTGACGGTACTCTTTTTTCCAATGTTAAGGCCATTGCCTTGGGTTACTATCATGTCATTGCTGTTAAAAATGACGGTACCGTATGGACCTGGGGTTACAATATGCATGGCGAATTGGGGAACATGGCGAACTACAACAGCTCCTATCCGGTACAAGTCAAGAATAACGACGGGACCGTTTTAAATAATGTCGAGACCGTTGCGGCCGGAGGATATCATACCTTAGCTATTAAGAAAGACGGAACCGTGTGGACTTGGGGTTATAATGTCCGGGGTCAACTGGGGATCGGAACCACTACTGATACCTGGTATCCTGTACAAGCTAAAAACGCAGACGGCACCTTCCTCGGAAATGTGAAATCGATTCAGGCGGGTTGGGCTCATAATATTGTTTTGAAAAATGATGGAACCGTATGGGCTTGGGGAGATAACGTTTACGGTGAGTTGGGTCTCGGGATCTCTTCAACCAATGGTCTCTTCCCGACTCAAGTTAAAACTGCTGCCGGACTCGGCTTATCCGATGTCAAAGCAATTGCCTCAGGGGATACTTATGCATTTGCCCTGAAAAGTGATGGAACCGTATGGGCTTGGGGTAGCAATAGCTCCGGACAGTTAGGCACTGGAACAGCTAATAATTATTATGCGGCTCAAACGAAAAATTCCGATGGCAGTAATTTAACGGGCGTAACAGCAGTAACCGCCGGGATCAATCATACGCTTGCTCTCAAGACTGACGGCACTCTCTGGGCTTGGGGATCCAACGTATACGGCGCTTTGGGGAATGGTACAACCACCAATAGTTCCTTCCCTATTCTGGTGAAAAATTCAAATGGGACCAACCTTACTGGAACAATAGTATTTGACGCTGGATATCACTCCTTAGCGATAAAAACTGACGGTACACTATGGGCATGGGGTTTAAACAGCTCAGGCCAACTCGGCAACAGTACTACAACGAATAGTTTGTATCCAGTTCAGACCCTGAATTCCAGTGGGGCGCCTTTTGTGATAACCTATTAGAAAAGTCATCCTTTGAGCAAATTAATGTTCCTGCTCGCGTAATGTATTATATCGTTTAAAAAGCTATGTAAGTGAACCCAAAATCGACCAGTAGTGAATACACTTCTGGTCGATTTTTAACACTTAAACATAGCGATGACACTATCAATGCAATCAATTCAGGAGCTGGAATATTAACACATTCAATAAAAAATGTAGGTTTAATCTTTTCTTAAAAAGAACTTATGAATTAAACCTGTATCCACTGCCCCAGAGCGTCTCAATAAACTCAGGGTTCGCAGGATCTTTTTCAATCTTTTTCCTGATCTTTTGGATATGTACTGGAACCGTCGCAGAATCGCCATAGTACTCATCACCCCATATGGAATCGAAAAGCTGCTCTTTTGTGAATAATATATTTGGATTTGATGCAAGAAATAATAAAAGCTCATATTCCTTTGCCGTAATCTGGACTTCCTTACCGTTGACAAGAACCTTGTGGGATCTTGTGTTTATTTCCATACCCTTGTGATTTATAAATTCAGCCGTGGTATTTATGCCTTTAAGCCTTTCATACCTTTTTATATGGGATTTTATCCTTGCAACAAGTTCCGATGGGCTGAAAGGTTTTGTCAGATAGTCATCAGCCCCGAAATCTAGCCCTCTTATTTTGTCAATATCTTCGCCTTTGGCTGAAATAATGATTACAGGAATCTCAAGCTTCTTTCTGACTTCCTTTACTATTTCATAGCCATCTGTGTTTGGAAGCATCAGATCCACAATTACAATATCATAAATGCCCGAAACTGCTTTTTTAAGTCCCTGTCTCCCATCTTGTACAATCTCGGTTTTATATCCGTTCAACTTCAAATAATCCCTTTCAAGCTCAGCTATATTAATATCATCTTCTATAATCAAAACACTTTTCATACCAGTGCTCCTCTACATATTCATTTAGGGGCTCTTAAAATACTACTTCCACTTTTTTGCGGGAAGTTTTATTTATGTCTAGGAAATTATGGTCCCCATAATTTCTAACGACAAGTTACAGAGGATACAAAAGCCGCTTCGCGGTTTTGTTCTTATCGTGCCTTAAACTGCTGGAATTGCTATCAAAAAACTTGTTCCTTCATTTTCCCTGCTTTCAACCGAGATTTTCCCTCCGTGGGCTTCTATAAGCTCTCTGGCTATTGAAAGTCCAAGTCCGGTACCTCTGGGGTCCTTCCTGCGCTCATTATCAATACGGTAAAACCTGTCGAAGATATATTTAAGCTTGTCCTCGGAAATTCCAGGTCCATTGTCCATAATATTGATACACACCATATCATTCTCCTTATATAACCTAATGTATATCTCAAGCCCTTTATCGGGGCCATACTTTTCGGCATTGCCGATAATATTCCTCACTGCCTGATGCATCCTCTTTCTGTCAATTTTAAACATACACTCCTGTTCTATTTTATCCTCATAGATCAGTTTGAACTGTTTCTCTTCAAGGTAGAACTTGAACTCCTCAACAAGGTCATTCATATATGCCTTTACTTTTATATTTTCAAAGTTAAAATTCAATTTCTGCATATCCAGTTTTGAATACAAAAACAGGTCGTCGATAAGCCTGTTGATATAATCGGTATTCCGGTAAATTATCTGGAGATACTTCTTTAAATCATCCTGTGAAACAGCATTTCCGTCCAATACCGCTTCAATATATCCCTGGACCGAAGTTATAGGCGTCTTCAAATCATGCGATATATTTGCTATAAGCATTTTCCTGTTTTCTTCATATTCAGCCTTTACTTTTTCGCTTTCCTGTAATTTTTCTGCCATATCATTAAAAGAGCAAATGAGGAGTCCAAGGTCATTACAAACATCGCATCTCACTTTTACACTATAATTTCCACTGGATAACTCTTCAAAGCCCTTTTTAAGTTCATCAATCGGCTTTATAATCCGTCTTTCCAAACGGCACATAAATAAAAACTCGGCCATTTCCTTTACTACAAATATTGCCAATATATATATTCCAACAGTTTTTATACCTATCCATCTGAAAAGTAAATATAAAATAACTAAATTAATTATAAGAATTGCTGGCCTTAAATATCTGGCAGCTCTGAAATACTGGTGGAGTTCATCGTGTTTTATACGGAATTTTCCATGAAGCAGCTTACTGCCGGAGCATTTATCGTGTGCCATTACCTTAGGTCCCTGCAGGTCATGACAGCATCCGCAGCCATTTTCAATGCCCTTCTCCCCATGCTTTTTTATTTCCTTTTTGTACATAGGTATTTTTTCACCTTTCATATTTTATATTGCCTGTTTTATTTATAATAACATATATATTGAAAAGATTAATAGTTATAAATTGTCTTTAGACATACTATATTAATATAGTCATGTTTTTCAAAGGCAAAGCCTTTGAAACGTTACATAACATAATTGGAAATGGGCTCTTACTTAGGCAACTCGGATTTCAAATGGATAAAGGGGCGCAAAATATGCTCCTTGTATTCTGCGTCCCGTCAAGAGTTTATTCTATATCAATTTTAGATACTGTGAACTCTTTACCATATAAGATTAAGTTCAGCTTTTGCATTCATTTCATGTACAGTATTTTTTTCATCGGTTTGCTTCCCATCTGCTGTAAACGTGACCTTTTCCACCTCGTAGTTTTTGTTTATTAACACGGTTATATCGGCATTATGTTCTGTCGTACAGTGGAACTCCTTCAAACATTCGAAATGTTTGTCGCAGCAACAATTTTCTTTTTGTTTCATTTTTTCACAAATAATCTTTTTCAAATCCTCGGGGATGTCGTTTAATTTCAGAGACAAATTAAAACCTTTATCTGCACCTTCATCCACCTTGATGCTGTTAAAAATGTGAAGGGCAAACGCAAATGCAGTCAGTTTCTCCTTTATTCCACAGCATTTTTCATCGCTGTTGCAATGCATTTGCGTATGAAATGAATGAAAATGGTTCATGAAACCTGGATACATATTCTTATGGCAGTCTCCCGAGCTGAATTCCGATGTGCTCTCATGTTTCATTTTTTTACCGTTGCAATCCACTTCTGCACTGATTTTTGCCCTTGTCCCGTTTAAGTTGCCCTTTTCAAATTCATTATTGAAGCTGAATTTTTTCTCTCCATCCTTGAACCCTTCTGCTGCCAGAGTTCCTTTAAACACCTCTTTGTCTTTCATTGTCATAACCACATCATACAATAGTTTGATTTTATTCATAAAAATGACCTCCTTTATTTTGTTAATGAGATCATTCTAATTCACAATATTAAATCTGTCTTAAAGCAATTTTAAAATATTTATAAATAATTTTAAAAATTTTATAAAAGTACAACAACGCAGAGGAATTCTGGAAATATAAGCTGTATGATTTGTAAGGAAGGTACCTCATCAATAATGATCAGAAATAAACCGCATAATTGCATATATAAATGTATAAATGTGAAGATACTACTCTTTATCTTTATGATACAGTAAAAAGAAAAATATTATATTTCTAATGATAATCAGAAAAGTATTTTGTTCAATAAATTCGGTATTCAATATGATATAACGCTAACAAAGCTGGAGTTATTGTTTCCAGAAACAGCAAGATAATATTAGGCTTGTATATTTATAAGAACAGAAAAATGGATGTTGTAAAGTTATTGCAATACCAATAGTTAACATTTACTTTGCCCCTGATGACACTTACGCTCCCATTAGTCCCATATGGACGGCCTTTTAACTGTCCTCAGAAAGGACGAGTAATAATGCACCTAAGCGTTTCTTTTTTTGTATATAGAACCCTATTTATATCATATCAATTTTTTTGAGGGACAAATTATCTAAATAAAGTTATTGTCCTTCTAATTCTAAAGTACTATATCATAACATTAAAGAATCAAAACAATTCAATTTAAAGGTTGGAGGTGAATTTATTAGTTCTAATCAGTTTGTTGGTCGGTATTTAAGGCGATTTCAAAAATTTACTTGGTCAATTTGTAATGGTAAAAAGTACTAAAATCAGTATTTTGGGAATCACCTAAAACAAAAAAAGAGATGGGAGGAATTATTTATGAAAAGGATTGCTTGTTTTTTGTTTTGATGTTGTTAATAGGTGTTTCAAGTCTGATAGCTTTCGCAGTTTGAACGTATTAAATTAAATCAGTTCGACATGACTTTTAAATATGATTTGTATTCTATTATCATGGTAAAAAAGTCGCGACGTTACTGTGATTAACAAATTCAAATAAAAACTAAATTAATTTTATAGGAGGATTTACTATGTTAAAACGATTGATTTGTTTGGCTTCTGTTTTTGCTATCCTTTGCTTATCCATCGTCTCTGTAGGTGCAGCAAGTACCGATCCATACGGTCTTAATTTCTATACGGATATCAATTACAGCAGGAATCCCGTGACCCTGAGTGAAGGCAGATATAATCTGGCACAACTTAATGCAGCAGGAATTAGAAATGATGATATTTCCTCTATCAAAATTTCTAATGGTTATATTATGACAATATATGAGCATGATAACTTCGAAGGCAAATACTGGACATTTAAATCAAATACGCCTAACATGGTCAACTATGGCTGCAATGATATTATGTCTTCAGTTGTAATTGACGCATGCCCAGATCTCGTTATCACAAATGTATCAATAATTGAAAGAACTCCAACAACGATTACCTACACTTATACATTTAAAAACAGAGGCGTAGAAGTATCAACATTAGCAAAGTGTTTTGATATTAAGTTTCAATTTTCATACATGACAGGAAATCTCATATACTTATTAAAATTAATAAGTGGTCTGATAAAAAAGATTTAACCACTTTTGTTTTATGGTATAATACATAATGTTTAAAATAGGATTCACGTTGATTATTTTTAAAATAACCTGTATTATAATGGATGTAATTGTATTATTAGAATGAGCAGGCAGTTGAACTAAAGGAAGTTTATATGACACCAGGACATTTAGAATAGAGAATTTAAAATAAATCGAAGAGGAGAAATTTAATATGATTTTAAAAACAGGAAGAAAGATGCGATCAGGTAAGATAAAGAATTTTGTAATGTCAGTGGTTATTGCGGCACTTATTTTATTGCAGTTTGTGAATTTATATGCGACTCCTGTAATGAAGGATCTAGGTACACTTGGAGGAGATTCATATGCTAGTGCCATAAATGAAAAAGGTCAAGTTGTTGGATATTCTGGAGGACATGCATTTATATGGGAAAATGGAGTAATGAAGGATCTGGGTGCTCTACCGTATTCTGAGGTAATGGTAGCCATAAATGAAAAAGGGCACGTTGTTGGATATTCACATGTTGATTCAAATAAATATACCCATGCATTTATATGGAGGGGAAATGGTGTAGAGGATCTGGGTACTCTTGAAGGAGGAGATGATTCATATGCTTTCGATATAAATGAAAAAGGGCAAGTTGTTGGAACTTCAGATGCTGAATATGGAATTTATGCATTTATATGGGAAAATGGAGTAATGAAGAATCTGGGTACTCTTGAAGTAGGAAATAAATCATATGCTCAAGCCATAAATGAAAAAGGGCAAGTTGTTGGAGCTTCATATAATCAAAAAGAAAGGCATGCATTTATATGGGAAAATGGAGTAATGACGGATCTGAGTACTCTTGAAGGAGGAACTAATTCAAGTGCTTACGCCATAAATGAAAAAGGTCAAGTTATTGGATCTTCATTTGATAAAAACCATACATGCCATTCATTTATATGGGAAAATGGAGTAATGAAGGATCTAGGTTCACTTGGAGGAATTACTTCATATGCTAAAGACATAAATGAAAAAGGGCAAGTTGTTGGATCTTCAGATGCTGAATATGTACGACATGCATTTATATGGGAAAATGGAGTAATGAGGGATCTGGGTACTCTTGGAGGAGATAATTCAGAGGCTGTAGCCATAAATGAAAAAGGTCAAGTTGTTGGATTTTCTGAAACCCATGTAGATAGTTTATGCAGCAGAGCCTTTATATGGGAAGATACATCGCCTACCGCAACATCAACACCAACATCAAAACCTACAGCAAAACCTACAGCAAAACCTACAGCAGACGTTAATCATGATGGCGTCATAAATATGGCCGATGTAATGTTAGTAGCCACAGCATTTAATACAGGAATTGGTGATAGTAGTTATAATGCAACTTATGACTTAAATAATGATGGAGCAGTGAATATGTTAGACATAATGATGCTTGCTATTAAGTTTAATGAAATCGTAAACTGAAATGTTTGTAGTTTTGCCAACATTTCCGACAAACACCACTCTAAGAAACCATATTATTATTGATGGACATTCTGAATAGAAATGGCATATTTCGTAGGCTCCTGTGTAAAATGGGAGCCTTTTAATTTAGATGTGATATTATTAAGAAAATTGATACTATTGAACAATGGCAAATATTAAAAGCTGCAATGAAAGAAAAAGGATGGAGGCTCTAGCAGATGCAATATAGATGGAGTGATCCTGAAGGCTTGGTTTTGGAGAGAAGGCAAGGCCGATGTTGAGCTACATTCAATCATGAAGTACAGAACGAGTTATTGAAGGTTTTCTTGTAGTCTTACAGTCTGTGTGGCTTATTTCTATTGAAAAATCTATTGAATGACTAAATTGTTGAATTCTTACAAGCGATAGCACCTGTCTACCGTTCTTGATCTATGTTTCGTATTATCGACAAAGCTGCGGCTGATTTGATATCTGATCTAGGAAGGAAAACGGTGGAGCAGCTGAAGCAACAGAGGAAAGAAGACCTTTAAATCGTCTACTACTATAAGACAATTAATTGTGCAAAATATATGACATACAAATATTCAAGTAACACAATACTGTTTTTGCATCGCTTTAAAAAACGTTTCAAAAAACGGTGGTTTTTGAAACATTGAGAAAACATTGAGAAGACCTGTTTTATTTGTATACATTATGAAATATTTGTGACAAAATTGTAAGGCTCTCTTTTTTGAAATCTTTTATAGTATACTTTATCTGATCCTGAAGTGATATCATGTAGCTTCGTAGACTTTCTATCTTTATCGCTGTTTCCAGTTTTAGTTTAATTCAATTAACTTTTCTTTTAATATATCTCTATCCCACAAAACTATATTGTTAGAACGTGCCAGTTTAATTGCTGACGCTGTAAATCGACTATTTGTAACTACAATACCTTTTGATAAATTATAATGTGCTAGCCCAGCAACTACTTCTTGAACAGCTCCATTAGAAACTGCTCCAGCATAACATTTAGCTTGTATCCCAAGTTTTATTCCATTTTTTTCTGCTATTATGTCAACACCTTGATCGCCAGAAGCTTTTGTTACCTGTGTAATATATCCCAGCTTGCTAAACAGTTCTGATACGAAATCCTCAAACTCCAATCCTGTCATTAAATCTATGTCATCTATCGTCTTCTTAGTGAATTCAGCTGATTTTTTTAATTCTTGTTCAAAAGAAGATAATTCTTTATTTTTTCGCTTATTATCAGTAATATTAATAATAGAATTAACAAGATTTTCAAATTCATAATCCGAATTATCAGTGAACTTTTTATGGAACTTTAAAAAGCATGTCATATATAATCGATATCGCTCTTCCTTTTTATTTATATGATGCGCTTTAAAAAACTGGTTAATGCACTCATCTACTGTCAATGTTTTGATATCAATGTTTTTATTAATGATTTCTTTTTCAAAAATGCCTGCATAGTGTTCTATCATTATTGTATAAACTAATTTCCATACTGCTAAATCAGCATAAAAATTATTTTCACCGTACCCCTTTTTCATAATTATTTTTACCAATTTATCAAAATAATTTGTATAGATTAATTCTGCTATCTTTTCTTCTTCATCTAAAGCACATCTATTTTCGTCATGTTCAAAAAGTAAAATATTTCTATTATCAGCAAATCTAATTTCAGGATATTTGTTACGACGGTGCTCAGTTAACAAGTATTCTTCAAAAATATACAAAGTGTCTTTACTTACTAGAAGTTCTTTTGTATATTTCACAACAAAATTATATGCCATCGTATATATTTCATTATCATTAATCAAAGAGTCAACTATGGTATTTAAAACATTAGACATATGCTTATAACTCCCATATATGGAAGTTATAAGCATATCTATGAATTCATTTTGAATTATTAATTCTAAAATAGACTTTTTATCTCTATAAAATTTAACATAATAGTTTCCCTCAAACATTATATTACAGTCATAAATTCTAATGTTAACTGAAGGTTTGCCCGGAATATCTCCGCAGTAAATAGTTTCAATACACTTTCTATCTTCCCCTATTATACATATATTGCTTCTATCAAATTCTAAATAAGTTTGTTTAGTTTCGGCTCCGTGATATGAACAATCAGGATGAGGTAACAAATATAAGGCTTTTAATTCATTCACAGTGTTCATAAGACCTCCATATCATATTTAATAGAAATTTGAAAAGTACCTTCCTCACAAAAGGAAATAATCTCTGCAAATTTACCCATGTCAAATGAAACAGGATATAAAGAAATAGGATCCCGTATTGCTTGATCAAGTATTTTTTGACCAACAACATTTATTTGCGCAGCTTCAAATTCACAAACTTCTCTGTTACCAAGAAATGATGTTAAAAACCCATTAGGCTTCCAACCGTTGTCATTCAAAAAGAGTAATATTTCAGCCCATGATTTAATATCAGCTTGAATAGTCCAATCTTCTCTAAATAGTATAACTTTTGATTCCTCCATAATACCCCCTGAATAATCAACAAGCTTAGTTAATCATGAATACTCGAAATCCCCTGTTGTTTTTAGGTTCATTATAGCACGTTCCCTAATTCATTACAATGTAAGTAACCTCTATGACCTCTATGAAATTCATATTTTTAACTACTTTTTGCTCCACCGTTTTTAATATTAAATAATACATATCAATATTATGATATACAATTTGAATCATTGGAAGCATATGAGAGTTTTAGCAATTGAATTTTTAATAATAAGAATAGCATTCACCCTTTTTTCTGTAAGCGTGAAGGCTATCTTTTTGAAAGATACTCGATTCATTTGTGTATCTTTCATCATTACAATTTTAGTCAAAATTTATTGAGGTTTTTTATATTACTTTGCAAAATATCTTAAGATTTTGCGAATTTTCAAACTTCATGATATAATTGTATGAAATATGGCATAGGAGGCTTATTATGGCTGTTTTATACAATAAACTTTGAAAACTGTTCGTTGACAAAAAAATGAGTAAGGCTGACCTTCGGAAAGCCTCCAGCGTGTCCCCGAACACTATGACTAAGCTGCGCTGGAACGAGCCAGTTATGTTGGACGTTCTGGATAAAATATGCCATACGCTAGGCTGCAACTGTGACGGATATGGAAATGAGCGATAATTCATGTTCGATATCAATCTCAGCTATATCACTCCAGCGATTACCGAAAAATAGAGTGTTGACCATATTACAATAGAGACTAAAATAACAGACGGCAAGATATCAGATACAACTATATTAAAAATCTGATTCATCGTATTTATTTACTTAGAGGAGGGTATATAAATGAATGTAAAAAAACAGCATTATGTACCACAAGTATACCTAAAAGCATGGGAAACACAAGTCGTAAGTAAAAAGGAACCAGAAAAGCCTTTCAAAGGAATATACTTTTATTATAAGGAAGATTTATCAATTGGTGATGGCAGGAATAAGGCAACAGTATTACATTATCCAAGATTATATAACGTAAATTATGAAATATCTTTTATTATTCCATCATGCCCAGAAATAAGGAAAGACTATATAGACCAAATAAGTAAAAAACTTAAAGAAAGAGAAGTGTATGCATTTTATGATGGAAAAAAGCTTAGAACTCTTAAAGAACTAGCAGAAAACTTCTTAAAAATTGATGACTGGGAATACAAAAATATTCAATACCCTTTTCGTCCTGCAAGTCCTGCAAAAAAAAATGTAATTCTAAACAATCTAAAACAAACCAACAGCTATGTTATAGAAAATGCATTAAGTGATGTTATAGAAACAAAATGGGAAAAAGCTTTAAAAGATTTCATAAATAAAATGAATAGTACCATACCTCTTAATGGAATTGATGAAATAAGAAGATTAGATAAAGAAACTGTAATAGAAATAGTAAGAATGGTAATTTTCCTCATTTGTCGAAATCCTAAATTCGATTGTATGGGTGTTTACACCAATATAGAGAATAATATACTTAAATTCATACCTCAAGATAAAGATCAAAAATTTGCAAAGAATCAAATAGATGCTTTATGGATAAAAGAATTATATAATGGGCTTTTTAATGTACCAAGAGGTTTTTTTATAACATGAAACAAAGTGTTGAAAATCATTTACAAATAATATTATATAAATGTTATGATGGGCAAGGAAGCTTTATCACTTCAGACACACCAGCCTTTATGCATATATCAATGTTAGAAAAAAATAATTTAAATTCGATTATATGTCCTTTGTCACCCAATTATCTAATAATGATATGTAAAGGTGAAAAAAACAGCATAGCGGATGTAGATTACAGATTAGCAAATAATGAACTAATAAGAAAATTTAATAGAATAATTCTTAACCATTCAAATAAAGCAATAGTATCTAATGAGAGATATTTGGCTTATACTCTTTAAATTTATAAAAAAGTCAGTGCTTACGATTGTGGTTTCTCCAAATTATAAATCGTATTTGTTGGAAAGCCGGATGAATCGGAAGGTTCCTGTCCGGTTTGGAGGAGGGGAAAAGGTGGAGATCACGTCAAAACCTTACCTATTCCTAACGCAGAAAATGATCTCCAATGCTTTAAGTCCTTTTTGTAAAGGGGTAAAAAATAATTATGGCAAAAAGAAGATATGATGATGACTATAAATATTATAATCACGAAAAAAATTGAAATTCCTTGCAAAAGACGGTAGCCGACTTAGCTATCGCAGGTTGTTTGAGATGGCAGGTTGCTTAGAGAGATTATGGGGAAAAGATTTATCTGAATTTAATTTATCTGAAATAGAAAAATTCTTCGCTCTCTGTGGGAGGTACAAAGGTGTAGCCCAGAGGAGGATTATTTTAGAAAAATATATTGAAGAAACATCTTCTAAAAGAGATATGGACAATCCAGCATCTACCAAATTCATACAAAAAGAGTATGGCTTAAATTCTATGGATGAATGGTATTCTCAATTTATGTCCGAAAATAATGATTATCTTACTTATGAAGAAGTGCATGAAATAATATCAAAAGTAATAGAAAATAAAAATTCACAAGATGCGTTAATTATTAAATTACTATTTGAAGGACTTGACAGCGATGAAATTAAAGTGCTTGCACCCCAAAATGTAATTGGAGATGAAATTGTTTTAACCCATCTTTCGATTTTCCAGCTAAATTTTGACATATATTAGGCGAAATTCAGCTAAATTTCTTAAAAAATTGTCTTGAAACCCTTATAAATTCGTTTGGAATCGCGTTTGTAGTGACCTAAAAATAA
>Ga0209800_10000696_pt1 | contig 45471 bp, 39 predicted proteins | sample Higcelweek8metaG_FD_187174 | JGI IMG/M metagenome (GOLD analysis project Ga0209800, IMG submission 187174) | Freshwater pond sediment microbial communities from the University of Edinburgh, under environmental carbon perturbations - High... | ecosystem: Environmental > Aquatic > Freshwater >...
AAGCGTTAATAACTCATGAAAGACATCAACATTGGATTTTGTTCTTATTGCCTCAGGTGAAGATGTTTGATAGGGATTTATATATATTTTAAATAGCAATTTAAGTGATGCGAAACTCAAGTTATTATATCAGGTAAGGATAAAAAGACAAAAGTTTTAACCAAGATTCAGGTGATTTTTGTGAAGTATGATCTAAGCGTTTGGATGATTACATATATGGGTGAAGATAAAACGTTTACAAAGAATAGTGCAGAATCAATAAAAATCATTAATTCATTGAGATTAAAAAAAGATGTAATACGATAAAGCATATGTCTATCATATTGCATAAAATGAGCGCTATGCTAAGGACATTTCGAACAAGATCAGAACAAATCTGAAATTTAAAAAACAAAAGGGATTGTTTTTAGGTCATGCTCCATATGGGTACAAAAAGTCAATGACAGAAAAGAACAAGCTCGAAATCGATGAAGCTAAGGCGGAAGTTGTAAGGGAGATATTTGCTCTATATTGTCAAGGCTATGGCTACCTTGCTATTGCAAGGCAACTTGAAGAGAAAAAGTACTCCTGTCCAGCTTCAAAGTTCGAAAAAAGACTAAATCAAGATTCATGGAATGCTGTTGCTGTACAAAGAATCCTAAAAAACAGGGTATATACAGGTGATACAATTCAAGGGGTCAGTGAAAAAGTAAGTTTTAAAAGCAAGAAGACAAGAAGGCTGGATGAAGAAAACTGGATTATTGTTGGAAATACACATCAACCTATAATAACAAAAGAAATATTTGAAAATGTGCAAAAGATCATTTTAAGCAGAAAGCTTTGTAATGAGCGCAATAAAGGCGAGATTCACTTCTTTAGAGGAATAATCTTTTGTGGACGATGCAATAGTATAATGTTTGCAAGAAAGCGTAGAAATAGCATGGGATATATATGTAGTGGATATGCGAAAAACGGAAAGAGTTTTTGTTCAAGCCACTATGTTAGGGAAAAGGATCTCTCTCAAGCTATAATTAATGAGATTGTTGATCTTTTTAAGAATGAGGAAGTTCAAAAAAAACTAATTCCTGCAATTGAAGAGCATTTAAAAGTCACAGAAAAAAATGAAAAAAATATATATGAGTTGGAAAAACAATTGCAGACTAAAAGAAATCAGCAGAATATTTTGTATTTTGACAGGCTAGAAGGCAGAATAACAGAGCAGTTGTTTGAAAGAATTAATAATAACATCGAAGAACAGTTATCATCGATTATAAAAAAAATTAAGAATGTAGAGGAAAGAAGACTTGATATTGTTGATCCAAAAGAAATTATTTCAAAGACTTTGAAATACATAGAGCAGAATGGAATAAATTATGAAATAGTAAGACTTTTTGTTGAGAGAGTTACTATTTATGATGTGGGTGATAAAATTGATCATGTTTATAAAAGCGCTAATGAAAAGGGATATAATGAAGAGCAAATTAGAAGACAGGGAGGTATAGTTTTAGAACTGAAGCTCTAAAAATGTAAACATGTAAACAACAAAGTATGGATTAGAATATGTACTTGTGATAAAATTAGTTGTTAAAAATTCTAGCATCGAAATGGAAGTAACTACTTCCTGTATCGGTAAAAGGAGATAGCCTATGAAAAAAATTACTATGTTTTGTGTAATAGTAGCTGTATATGCGAGTTGCTTTATAACATCATCTGCGGCAACAAAAATCAAGGAAACGCCAACAGTAAAAATAATAGTGGATGGGGTTCAAATGAAGACAAATAGTTCTCCAATAAGTCTTGATGGACGTACATTGGTTGGACTTAGGGATCTACTGGTTGCACTTGGCGTCCCAAATGACGCTGATCATATTATTTGGGACTCAGAAACTAAAACAATTAAGGCTATAAAAGAAGAAACTCAGATAGAGCTTACAGTTGGTCAAAAAAAAGCATTAGTTGATGGTGCTGAAGTGGAATTGGAAGTTGAACCTGTTGTTTATAAGAACAATACGTATATTCCTGCTAGGTTTATAGCAGAAAGTCTCAAAAAAAAGGTGTTTTGGGATAATTATACGCGTAGTTTGAGTATATGTGATGAAGAAATGTACAAAAAGATAAATAGTTTATATAATAACGAAAATGAACCCATCAAGTTCCAATATAGTGTTACTAATGAAACCTTCACAAGGGGTGGTTCTGAAATATATTCGGAAAGTACTGAGTCTAAATTTGATGTTGAGAAAAACATAGAGTATTCAAAGGTAAGAGTAACCGAGAATTATGTATCTACTTCAACCCAATACTATGAAAATGAGATATACTTGTACTCAAAACCTGATTATAGGGATAAATGGAAAAGAATCAAAAAATCAGATATTAAAAATAATGATGCTAAAGACAAAAGTTTTACAAATGATACTATTAAGACAATGGTTTCAAACTTTATTTATAAAGAATTAGATTCAGGAAGTTCCGTTGCTGATGGGGATTACATGCTTGAAGGAGATAGTTTGTATTTTGCAGTATCAATGACAAAAGGAACAGAATTAGATGTTTTGAAAGATAAGACGAGTAAATGCCATATTAAAATGGTATACAACTCTGCAAATGTAATGAGATCTATGGAAATAAGAATAAATGGGACAGTCAAAACTTCATCAGGTAATAAGTCATATCAATTGTATAGGTATATTGATTACAATATTGATCAGCCTATAAAGTCGGTGCCTGCACCAAAAGATTTGAAAAACTTTTACACAATACCTAAGGGATATCAAGAATATTATAACATAAAGAATGCATTCTCGATGATTGTTCCAGAATCATGGATGGTACCTGATGCGAGCGATGACGAATCAATGGTAGTATATGTAGATCCCAAAAATAATAATAAATGGTGTGGAATTTTTGTTGAAAAGGTATTTATGGGAGGGGAAGAGATAAATCTTACTAATGTGAAAAATATAGTTGTAAAGAATATGAAAAACTCTATGTTGAATCCTAAATTAGTAATAGATCAGAAGACAAAATGGAAAAGTTATAGTGCAGTTAAAGTTATTATATCAGGCAAGGATAAAAAGACAAAAGCTTTAACTAAGACGCAGGTTATTATTGTGAATTATAAAGGAACTGTTTTGATATTTACATACATGGGAGATAATCAAACATTTGCAAAGAAAAGTGCTGAGGCAATTAAAATAATAAATACATGGACTTCGCATGCAGTAGGCTGATGAAGAGAATATGGGGTGCTCAATGAATAAACTAAAATTACTGATGTTAATACTGATATTTGGAAGTGTTTCTTTTACAGCGCACGCAGCAAAAAATATAAGCGTTGTTATTGGTGGTGAAAGCCTTAAAATGGATTCTGCGCCAGTCGTAGAAAATGGAAGAACTTTAGTTCCTATGCGTGATATTTTTGAAAGCCTTGATGCATATGTTGTATGGGATGGAAAAACTAAGACGATAACTGCACTTAAAGGCGACACTACTATAAAAATTAAAATTGGAAGCAAGTATGCAGAAGTAGGTGGAAAAAAGGTTAAGCTTGAGGTTCCTGCTAAGATTAAGGGAAGCAGGACGCTTGTTCCATTAAGATTTGTTGGTGAAGCTCTTGGCGCAACTGTTGAATGGAATAGTGATACAAGAACAATAAGCGTTAGGGCGATGGATGAGGAATATGGAAATTCGACTGGTAATATTTCGAATAAAGGCTTTAGTATTGCAAAAGGAGACTGGATATATGTATCAACTCAAAATGAAGGTCTCTTTAGAATAAAAAAAGACGGAACTGAGAAAGAAAAAATATCAGGGAATTTTGTTCTGAATATGAACATTGTTGGAGATTGGATTTACTATTCAAATGCATATAATTATCCTGATGAAGACGAAAGAGGTAGGCTTTGCAAGATGAAGCTAAAAGGGAATCTGAATACAAAGCTTACAAAGTATGGAGTGGATTGTGTTAGTGTTGTTGGAGATTGGATTTATTATATAAACTTAGAGGATTTGAACAGACCATACAAAATTAGAATAGATGGAAAAGGTGAGAAAAAACTTTCTGATTATTCGATTGAAAGCATGGTTGTTGATAAGGGATGGATATACTTCAAGGAAGAGGATGATGATAGTCTTTGGAAATCGAGAACAAATGGTAGTAGTAGAAAACAGCTTGCCGAAAGTGCAGCAAAGTCTACATGCATCATTGTAAAGGATGACTGGGTTTATTATTCTGATAATACAGACTCAAAAGGAATTTTCAAGGTGAGGACTAACGGCAAGGATAATCAGCAGGTTGTAATTGATGATGTTGATAAATTCAATATGTCTGAAGGTTTTATATATTATGACAATATTTCCAATAAGCTCTTTAAGGTAAAGGAAGACGGGAGTCAAAAGACCAAGATGACAACGGGAGTTGTAGGTGAGATATGTGTCTGGGATGAATGGTTGTACTATAAAAAATATAGTTCAGAAGGGAATAATATAAGTGATATTAGGCTGAAGACAGACGCATCACAAAAGCAGAGTCTGGCTTTAAATAAACCTATTACTGATATACCTATGACTTCAGCAGATGGAGTAGCGTCACCAAGACCAATAGTACTAAATCAGGGGCCTCAAAAAACTCAGTTGCTAAGCACCAAGGAAATTGCAAGGCAAAAGGATGCTGTTGTTCATATTAAAACATATAATGATCAAGGCAAAGCGATAGCTACTGGAAGCGGATTCAATTTAGACCCAAGCGGAATTGTAGTGACTAATCTTCATGTTATAGCAGATGCGTCTTCTATAAAATGTACGCTTTCAGATAATACTACATATGAAGTAAGCTACTTATTAAATTATAGTTCTATAAGGGATATTGCAATACTTCAGTTGAAAGATGCAAGTAATTTGCCTGTTGTTGGATTGGGTTCATCAAGCAAAGTAGAGCTTGGCGAAGATGTTGTGGCAATAGGAAATCCTCTTGATATGCAGAACACTATATCAACAGGAATAATAAGTGGTATAAGAAAATTATTTGGGATCGAGTATTTACAAACAGAAGCACCTATTTCGCCTGGTAGTAGTGGAGGCCCATTGTTTAATATGTATGGAGATGTAATAGGAATGACAACTATGATGCTTGAAGACTCACAAAATATGAACTTTGCTGTTCCTATAGATGCCGTTAAAAAGTTGTTTGATACAGCTTCACTTATACCAGTTGGCAGCAATTCTGATATTGAAGAAACAATATACGAAATTGAAAAAAATGATTCGAAAGATAGTGCTACAGAAGTACAGATGGAAAAAATTATTAATGGAAGCTTGAAAGATAAAGACGATAAGGATTTTTACAAATTTACTATTAACAAGTCAGGTAAAATATATATATCTGGAATGTCATCGAGTGAGGTATATGATGTTACAAAGTATACAATTGTGTTGAATGATTCAAACGGAAATGAAGTTGGAAAAGCTAGTGTTGTAAATGAAAATGGAGTTGATTATTTAAGCCTTAAAGCATCAGTCGATCAAGGGACATACTATCTCTTAGTAAGGCCTGTTAATAAAATTGGTGTTTATGTTGATGATATTAGCAGTTTAAACTATGAACTGGTCGTACTTGAAGAGTTGAATTAAAATCTTAGGGGGGCTAAATGTCCCCCTTTTACTTAGGATCATCTTAGAAATAAATTCGTATTCTCAAGGACAAAATCCCGACGATTCAACGGGGTTTTGGACGATGAGAATCGGATATTATTTCTTGATTATCCCATATCGTTATTTTCTGTGAATTTCATATACTCATCGAGCACCTGTGATTGTGACAATATGAAAGCTCTAATATCGCTGTCCTGTATCAGAAGCCTAAAAACTTTATATAGTGATCTTTTAAATCTAGGATTTTGTTTGATGCTATTACCCATATAAAGAATAGGACAAAAATACTTGGCGCGAGGGTCCTGAATAATTTTTAAGCTACCTTCAGAATCCAAATACGGAGTAAATGGATATATACGACAAGATAGCGGTCGATATTTTCTGTTGCATGTACCATTACATGTGGCGAATCCTATTTCGAAATCAGATCGAAACTCACGACTTAATTCCAAGAAGCTGGATTTTGAACTATTATATAACTCATCCTCGCCAGGGAACAGGCACATACCCATATCTTCATTTCCCGAGCAGCATTTTTTATTGCATAAAATTCCGCAGTCAAAGCGTAAGAGAGGTACCTTGTCAATAGTCCTGTATGCTTTTTTATACAGTATTTTTTTGTATAAGGTTCTTTCATCTATTGTCATTTGAATTATCATCCTTTTGTTAATATTCATCAATCTATATTAATTGTATTTAATCCAATAGACTTGTAGGGCTATCTGTTATGAAGCTTTCCATCAATGTATAACCATCGTGGATATATACTCCTGATTTTCCCGCTTCTACTTCGTCATAGCTTTGAGCACCATAATTTAGTGTACGGGATTTTTGATATATTAAAAATGGTACTGGCTCTGAAGTATGTGTTCTTAATGACAGCGGTGTAGGATGGTCAGGAAGTATCAAGAGTCTGTAGTCTTCGTGCTTTTCAAGGCCTTCAAGCAGTCTTCCTACTATTTTTTCATCGATTAACTCAATTGATCTTGCCTTGTTTTCGATTTCCTGCCTATGTCCACATTCGTCAGGAGCTTCAATATGGACATATACAAAATCCTTTCCATTATCCAATTCCTTTAAAGCAGCTTCTGCTTTTCCAGAGAAATTGGTATGAATATTACCTGTAACGCCTTCAACGTCAATTGAATCAAGACCAGCACATAGACCTATCCCTTTAATAAGGTCAACAGCAGATATAACAGAGCCTTTCAAGCTGTACTTTTCATTAAAGCTTGCTAATGCTGGTTTTTTTCCTTCCCCCCAGAGCCATACAGAATTGGCAGGTCTTAATCCTCTGGAAATACGGTTTTTATTTATAGGGTGATCCTTTAATAGGTCATAACTTTTTCGCATGATATCATGAATTATCTGGCTGTTTGGCCCTTTTGGAAGGAAATCAGTTATTTTTTTCTCCAATATGTCATGCGGAGGGGTAAACCTGAAATCCATTGGTCCATTATCCCATACCAGACAATGCCTATAGCTAATTCCAGGATAAAACTTAAGAATAGATGATCCAAAGTTTTGATTAACAAGTGAAATCAGCTCTCGTGCTTCATCAGTTGATATTTCATCAGAGCTGTAATCAATCATAACTTTTTCATCATAATTTTTATCATCGGATAAAGTTACAAGATTACATCTCATAGTGACATCAGTGTCTTTGAGATCAATACCCATACTTACTGCTTCTAGTGGAGAACGACCAGAATAATACACTTTAGGATCAAAGCCCATAACAGAAAGGTTGGCAGCATCACTTCCAGGAGGAATCCCTTCTGGAACTGTTTTTACCATTCCGAGTCTTCCTTTTCTGGCAAGCATATCAATATTAGGCTTTTTGGCAAATTGCAAAGGTGTTTTATTATCAAACTGGGGAATTGGATAATCTGCCATTCCATCCCCTAACACAACTATATATTTCATAATATCTATCCTCTTCACTAAAGATTTTTTAATGTCTAGGAAATTATGGTTCCCATAATTTCTAACGACAAATTACATAGGAAACAAAAACACTTTTCGTGTTTTTGTTCTAACATTATACCATGCCTACTTGATTTGTTCAATTCTAAACCCTGGCTTTAATTGTGTTACAATACCATTTTTACCTACCATATGACCTGCGCCTACAACAATAAAATATGTTTTCTTTTCTGGATCTGACAAGTATTCTTTAACTTTTTTTGTCATATTATCATTTCTGGTTGTCCATATTTTTTCAGTAAATTCCTTTGATTCTTCACTATCAAGTTCATCTGATTCGATCAGTTTTTCAAGCTTCGAAGCATCACCATTTTTCCATGCTGTAATCATTTCGGATAACAAATCACTTGATTTATCTACATTAGAACTGGTTTCAATGTTTTCTTCTTCGTAAGGCGATAATACTGATTCCAGATAACTCAACTGCAATTCCTTAGAAAAAGAATCGAACATATCTACTTGGAATTTTACACCTTCTATTTCTTCTATTTGCTTTTGGGCAGCTTTATTTGTAAAATACAAGTCTATTCCTAAACTTGATTTTAAATTGCTCTCAATTGCTTGCGCGTTACTAACAAGCATTGCTGCAGCCCATGGTTTCAGTTTTTTGTATGAAGATTCACTAATGTTTAAAGGCTTTATGGCTTCTTTAAAACGATTATATAAATCACTGGGGATATTCTTTTCAAGTGTGTTATCATCCTCATACTGTATTTTTTGCTGCATATATTTTAGTCCTTCTGTTTGATTGGCTAAATCAATTTCAAATACCAAAATATCTGAGCTATTAAAAGCGCTCAAAACATTTTTTGATATTGGATACATACTTGAATCTGCAACATGTACTGAGCCCATTAAATAAACAGAGCTGTCAGAGTCGCTAACCTTCCAGAACACACCTTTTGAGTCCCTGCCAGCTTCATACGCAGCAAACTCATATGTTCTTACTGCAAACGCCATCATTTCCTGCCTTGAGCATTTTGCATCAACACCAAGCAAATATGTAGTCTTTCCTTTCATGATTTCTTTTGAGTAGATATATTTGACCATATTGAGCGAAGCAGAAGGTATTTTATTAGTATCTTTTTGCTTGAAGGTAATATTTGTTTTATAGTTAAAATTAGGTTCTGCTGCTTTTAAGGTTTTATAAAGTACCGTAGCAACTTCAAGTCTTGTAACCTCATTATTCGGGTAGAATTTGCCTTTACCTTCCGCTATTTTTATTGTTAAAGCTTTTAACATGTCCTCGCTAGTTGTGTCTGAAAATGGGCTTTTTGACACTGGGTTTATATTTTTATTTGTTATTCTTTCATATAGATTTACGCTAACAGAGTATAGCTCATATCTTTTTATGTTTGTCTGATATTTTGAAAACATATTTCCAGGAGAGAGCTCATAAATACTAGACCAATTTACGCTTTCAACAGCCCATGAAGAAGGCATATCTGTTGAGGGATCAACGATTTTGGTTTGTTTGTCTGCAAATGAAGTAATTTGAAATGATAAAATGGTGGAAATTACTATTGCTAAGGAAATAATTATATTGACTTTCTTAGACTTAGAATGAATTCTTCTCACTGCGAATTTAGAATATGTGTACATTTTAGATATCTCCTTGGATTTAATTATTTGAACAAAAAAAATGCATTTTGGTTGAGCAAAAAGTAATAATAACATATAATATTAATGTTAATTATATATTAAAAGCATTATTATATTTATTTAATTATAATTCAAATTTTTGATAATGGATAGTCAAGAAATAACATCCAAATAATATTTTATGAGGTGAAACGATGCTAATAATAGGACTTAATGGAAGCCCCAACAAGAATGGAAATACAAAGCTATTGATAAATAAGGTGCTTGAAAAAGCACAGGAGCTTGGAGCCGAGACTAAAATAATTGAAGTGGCAGAGGTCTTGAGCTCTGCTAAGCACGGTTTTTGTAATGTATGCAGCAATCCATGCAACAGATCATGTTATCAAGGAACAAAGCTTGCTGAGGCTTATGAGCTGATGAGAAAGGCTGATGGTATAGTGTTTGGAAGTCCAGTGTACTTTGGAACAGTTACAGGACAGCTTAAAGCATTTATTGATAAAAGCAGAGTGATGAGAGGGGAAAAGGCTCTTTATAACAAAGTGGCAGCTGGTGTTACTGTTGCAACTTGCAGGTTTGGTGGTCAGGAAACAACAATAAAGGCTTTGCACGATATGATGCTTGTTCATGGAATGATGATTGTTGCAGATGGCCATGGAGAAGATGATTGCGGACATCACGGGGTATGTGCACAAAGACCAGCACAGGATGATACATTTGCATTAAAAAGAGCGGAAGTGCTTGGTAAAAGGCTTGTTGAGGTATGCAAGGCAACAGAATCGCTAAGAAATAGTCAAGGATAATATTTACCTAGGGATGTTGAAATATAACTTACCGAATAATTTCGCTTTCATGTTCACTTAACTCGTGAACATACGCTCAAATCGGTAAGTAATATTTCAATCATCCCATAATTAATTGAAAGAAGGTACTAGAATCAATGCTTCACGAGTTTTCTAGAACAGAATTGCTTATAGGTACAGAAGCTTTAAACAAATTAAAAAACAGTAAGGTCGCGATTTTTGGAATTGGTGGTGTAGGAACCTATGTTGTAGAGGGATTGGTTCGTTCGGGTGTCGGAAAGTTCTGTCTTATTGATAATGATTGTGTATGCTTGACAAATATTAATAGACAAATTCATGCCACCAGCAGAACAGTTGGAAGACCAAAGGTTGAAGTTATGAAGGAGAGGATTCTTGAGATAAATCCAAATGCAGAGGTTATTACTCACCAGATGTTTTACCTTCCAGAAAACTCCGAAGGCTTGATTAAAGAAGATTATGACTATATTGTTGACGCAATAGATACAGTCACTGGTAAGATAGACCTTGTTATAAAGGCGAAAGAAATGGGTATACCAATAATAAGCAGCATGGGTGCAGGAAATAAAATTGATCCGACAAGGTTCGAGGTTACTGACATATATAAAACATCAGTATGCCCATTGGCAAAGGTTATGAGATATGAGCTTAAAAGAAGAGGCGTGTCTTCTTTAAAAGTTGTTTACTCTAAGGAGGAACCGATGGTGCCTTTTGATATTGAGGATTGTGAGGCAGAAGTAAGAAGCGGCTCAGGACGTAGAATACCAGGAAGTATCTCATTTGTTCCGTCAGTAGTTGGACTCATTATATCGGGTGAAGTAATAAAAGACATGATTAAAGCGTGATTTAAAGATAACAAAAGATTATAAGAAAAGAGTAGAGTTATGTTTGATAAAAGAATTAATATTTTTACAGGACATTTTGGCAGTGGTAAAACTGAGGTTGCATTAAACTATGTTTTTAATTTGGCTGCTGCAAATAAAAAGACAGTAATAGTAGATTTTGATATTGTAAACCCTTTCTTTAGGACTGTGGACGCTAAAAAGAAACTTGAAGATAGTGGAATACGATTGATCTCGTCAGTTTATGCCAATACAAACGTTGATGTTCCAGCGGTTCCGGCAGAGATTAACTCGCTTTTCAATCAGAAGGAATACAAGGTTGTACTTGATGTGGGCGGTGATGATCTCGGAGCTAAAGCATTGTCAGCATTTAAGGATGATATTGTTGCTGACGATTATGAGATGTACATGGTAATAAATTTAAAGAGAATTATGACAGATAGCGAAGATAAAATAATAAATATGATTGATGAAATACAGGAGAGCTCACGAATTAAAGTGACAAAGCTGGTAAATAACACAAATTTACTACATATGTCCACTGGAGAAGAAATACTTGAAGGACAGGCTGTAATAGAGTCTGTTTCAAAGAAGTTGGGGATACCTGTTGGCTTTACAGCAGGTCTTCAAAATGCAATAACTAATGTAAAAGACAAAATAAATTCCGATATATTGTATTTAAATAAACATATAAAACTTCCATGGGACTAAAGATAACCAACTCTATACCTTATAATAACCAGTTGCGAAGTGGCTGGTAGTAAAGACATGTAGCAACTGGATAAATTAGATTTTAAAGTTGGTTATCTATATAAATACATTTTAATCTATAAGGCGATTTCAAAAATTTCATTGGTTATTTTTTTGAATCACCTCACTTGCAAAATAAAATAAAGAGTTTTATAATAAACGGAGTGGATTTGGTCAAAAAACATTAAATTTTGATTAATAGATGGGGGTTTTTATGGCTAAAGTAATTTTTGACGATGAAAAATGTAAGGGATGCAAGCTATGCATAAACGTATGTCCTAAGAAAATTATTGTGATTAATAATCAAAAGCTCAATTCCAAAGGTTTTTATCCAGCAGGTGTTCTTGAAATGGATAAATGTATTGGGTGTGCTTTTTGTGCAACTATTTGTCCGGATTGCGTTATAGAAGTAGAAAAGTAATAAAATTGACTACAAAAGCATATATTTGCATCAATTTTAAGGGAGGACTTTTGTGATGGGAGAAAAAGTACTAATGAAGGGAAATGAAGTAATAGGCGAAGCTGCTATTAGAGCAGGCTGTAGATATTATTTCGGATACCCGATTACACCGCAAACAGAAATTGCTCATTATATGGCTAAAAAAATGCCTGAGGCTGGAGGAGTATTTCTTCAAGCAGAGAGTGAGATTGCGGCGATAAATATGGTTTATGGAGCGGCTAGTACTGGTGCTAGAGTAATGACTTCGTCATCAAGCCCAGGTATGAGTCTTAAGCAGGAAGGTATTTCATATGCATCCTGTGCACAGCTGCCTGCAGTTATTGTTAATATTGTAAGATGCGGACCTGGACTAGGCGGTATTTTACCTGGACAATGCGATTATTTCCAAGCTGTAAAAGGTGGGGGGCATGGTGACTACAAAATGGTAGTTATTGCGCCAAGCAGTGTTCAAGAGTTGTACGAGCTTACCGTTGAAGCGTTCAACATTGCTGACAAGTACAGAATCCTTGTAATGATCATGGGTGACGGGATTTTAGGTCAAATGATGGAGCCAGTTGAGTTTAAAGACAAGGAAGAGATCATCACAGTCGAGAAGAACTGGGCTGTTACAGGAACTCAAATGAAGAGAGAGCACAATGTAATCACTTCAATATCCACTGATCCTGAGGTTATGGAAAGATGGAACTTAACTTTGCAGGAAAAATATGCATTGATTACGGAAAATGAACCAAAGGTTGAGTCGTTCAACTGCGAAAATGCAGATATAATTGTTACTGCATTTGGTTCTGTTGCGAGAATAGTGAAGAGCGTTATTCCTATGGCGCAAAAGGAAGGTATAAAGGTAGGCTTGATTAGACCTATTACTCTTTGGCCATTCCCTGAAAGTGAGTTCCAAAAGTACGCTGATGTTCCAAAAGCGTTTCTTGATGTAGAGATGAATGCTGGTCAGATGTTAGAAGATGTTAAGATGGCTTTGAATGGAAAGAATGAAGTGCATTTCCATGGAAGAATGGGTGGTATGGTTCCGAATCAGCAGGATATACTCAATAAAATTAAAGAAATTCTTAAAAACAAGTAAGGTGAAGCTCAATTAGGTTTATATATGTAATTTGAGGAGGTAACAAAATGGCAACAGTGTTTAAAAGGCCACATGCTTTAAAAGAAATATCTATGCATTATTGTCCAGGATGTACTCATGGTATAATCCACAGACTTATTGCAGAAGTTATAGATGAGCTTGAAGTAGAAGGTACGACAATCGGCGTTGCTTCGGTTGGATGTACTTATTGTAACTATGAGTATTTTAATTTTGATATGGTTCAAGCTCCTCACGGAAGAGCTCCAGCTGTAGCAACAGGTGTAAAAAGAACAAGTCCTGATAAAGTTGTATACACTTATCAAGGAGACGGAGACTTAGCGGCTATTGGTACTGCAGAAATAATACATGCGGCAGCAAGAGGCGAAAAGATTACTACCATATTTGTAAACAATGCAATATATGGTATGACGTCTGGTCAGATGGCTCCAACAACACTTTTAAATCAGATCACTACTACTACACCAAGAGGAAGATCTGCAGAGTTGAATGGATTTCCAATCAAGGTTTGCGAGATGCTTTCAACACTTGAAGGTGCTACATTTATCGAAAGGGTTTCAACTCACGATATTAAAAATATAGTAAATGCTAAAAAGGCTATTAAAAAGGCTTTCCAGGTACAGATTGCAAAAAAAGGCTTTTCAATGGTCGAGGTGTTATCTACATGTCCAACAAACTGGGGATTAAATCCAGAAGAGTCTCTTAAATGGCTTCAGGACAATATGATACCTCATTATCCGCTTGGAAATTTCAAGGGAAAGGATTTGGAGGTGTAGTGTTATCATGAAACAGGATATAGTTATTGCTGGATTTGGAGGACAAGGTATTCTATCTGCTGGTAGAATTCTTGCAAACGCTGGAATGATTGAAGAAAAGAATGTATCATGGCTGCCATCTTATGGTCCTGAAATGAGGGGAGGAACTGCCAACTGCTGTGTGGTAATTTCTGATGAGCCTGTATCATCACCGGTTCTAAACGAAGCAACATCTCTTATTGTTATGAATGGTCCATCACTTGAAAAGTTTGAGAACTGGGTTGTTAAGGATGGTATTATCATTCTGGATAGTTCACTTATCGATTTTGAGGTTAAGCGAAAGGATGTAAAGGTTTTTGCTATTCCAGCAAGTAAAATGGCCATTGAAATGGGAAATGCAACCTATGCCAATATTATACTCCTAGGCAAATTAATAGCTGCTACAGGAATTATATGCAAAGAAAACTTTGAAAAATCGCTTAAGAATGTGTTGCCGCCTAAAAAGCATTTTATGATTCCAGAAGAGATGGAGGCTTTACAGGTAGGTGTGAATTATTAATTTTTGAATTAAAAGTCAATAAATTTAATGGTAAATCAAAATCTCAGGGGCATCGAGCCCCTGAGATTTTGATTTGCTTAGAAAATTCCTCCAAGTAAAGGCTTAAACTCATCGAGTTTAAGCCTTTACGATTATGTTATTACATTAAATACATTATACATTAAAGAGCATTTCTCCGTATGTTGGTAATGGCCATACATCTGAATCAACTATTGTTTCAAGCTTATCAGCATCATCTCTTACCAGACTCATTTTCTCAAATACCACATCTCTATAGTAGCATCCGAGTTTGTATGAATCATCGTGCATTTCAGAAGATTTATCATTTGCTTCTTCTAGAGCTTTGAGATTCTTTTTCAATGAAGCAAGCAATGATGATACTTCCACTAACAATTCAGCCTGGACAGATGTATCTGCATTAACTCCTGTTGCCTGAATAGTATTGATTGATGCAGCAAGGTCTGTAGCATAGTTTATAACAGATGGTATTATCTGACGATTAGCAATTTCAAGCATTGTTAAAGCTTCTATATTTATTGTCTTAATGTAGTTTTCAAGAAGTATTTCACAGCGTGATTCACATTCTGTCTTGCTTAATACACCGTGTTTGCTTAAAACGCTCGTATTCTTTTCAGCAACAAGAACAGGTATTGCTGCAACCGTAGAGCGGAAGTTTGGTAAACCTCTACTTTCGGCTTCTTTAACCCACTCATCAGAGTAACCGTTTCCATTGAAGATAACTTTCTTATGGTTTTTAACCGTCTCTTGAAGGAGTGATTGAATTTCACTGTGTAAATCTTTTGCATTTTCAAGTCTATCAGCAAACTGACTCAAAATTTCAGCAATGATTGTATTTGTAATGAAGTTTGGACCTGCAATAGACTGTGATGAACCAACCATTCTGAACTCAAACTTGTTACCTGTAAAGGCAAAAGGAGAAGTTCTGTTTCTGTCTGTAGAATCTTTTGGAAGGGATGGAAGTGTTGATACGCCAACCTTTAACACTCCGCTTAACTTTGAGCTCGTTGCTTCCCCGTTTTCTATTTGTTCTAATATATCAGTCAACTGTTCACCAAGGAAAATTGAAATTATAGCAGGAGGGGCTTCGTTTGCTCCTAGGCGATGATCATTACCAGGGTTTGCAGCTGATAATCTTAACAAATCAGCATATTCATCAACAGCCTTAATAACTGCACAAAGGAATACGAGGAACTGTGCATTATCATGCGGTGATTTGCCTGGCTCTAGGAGGTTTTGACCGTCATTAGTTGCCATTGACCAGTTGTTATGCTTTCCAGAACCATTTACACCTGCAAATGGCTTTTCGTGCAGTAAGCATACGAGACCGTGTCTTAATGCAACTTTTTTCATTGTATCCATTGTAAGCTGGTTGTGATCAGTAGCAATGTTGGTTGTTGAGAAAACAGGAGCTAGCTCGTGCTGAGAAGGAGCAACTTCATTGTGCTTGGTTTTTGAGGAAATACCGAGTTTCCAGAGCTCTTCATCCAACTCTTTCATATAATTGGATATTCTTTCTTTTAAAGTTCCAAAATAATGATCTTCCATTTCCTGACCCTTTGAAGGCTTTGCACCGAATAAAGTTCGTCCTGTCATTATAAGATCTTTACGTTTAGTGTATGTCTCTTTGTCGATGAGGAAGTATTCCTGCTCCGCTCCAACAGTTGTTATAACCTTTGTAGCTGTTGTGTTTCCGAATATCTTAAGAATACGCATTGCCTGCTTTGATATTGCCTCCATTGAGCGAAGCAAAGGTGTTTTCTTGTCTAAGGCTTCTCCTGTATATGAGCAGAATGCTGTAGGAATATATAAGGAGTCGTCTCTTACAAAAGCTGGTGAAGTACAATCCCAAGCAGTATAACCTCTTGCTTCGAATGTTGCTCTTAATCCACCAGATGGGAAAGATGATGCATCAGGCTCTCCCTTAATAAGTTCTTTACCTGAAAATTCTAAAATGACTTTTCCATCACTTGTTGGTGATATAAATGAGTCGTGTTTTTCAGCGGTGATTCCAGTCATAGGTTGGAACCAATGCGTAAAGTGTGTTGCCCCGTTTTCGATTGCCCAATCCTTCATAGCACTTGCAACTACTTCAGCAACTGCAGGATCAAGAGGGAGTCCGTCGTCTATTGTTTTTCTCAAAGCTTTATAAGTAGCTTTAGGAAGACGTTCTCTCATTATAGAATCATTAAATACTTTTGAGCCAAAAATTTCAGATGGTTTAATCATTTTTAAGTCCCCTTTCATATCGATAAAATTTATCACAAGAATTTTCTTTTGAATTATTTAATCTAACATATTAAATACGATTAATCTATTACATTTATCTATCGCAAAATTCCGTTAAAGCGTTCGGTATTTTGCTCTGCTAAATGTAAGATTAATAATGTATTTAATATAGTACCTTTAAATCCTTAATATTAAGTATTTTGAGCAAAATAAAAGAACGAATTAGAGTAATCCAAAACGCCCTTGTTTGCTTACACAATTATTACATTATCGACCTCATCGCCAAATAATGAACTTAAATTTTAATATATAAATAATAACGCTTTTTTTAGAAAATTGCAACATAAATATTTTCCTTTTTGATTTTTTATTTTTACCGTCTACACAATATCTCCTCTAAGTAGTAAAATAGATGTATGTATATATTCATTTGAAAATATGCATAATTAAATTATACTATGTGTTTTGCTTAATACTTATCCATATTCAAAATTGAGGAGAAAAGAATGAATATAGATTATTTGACGATAATATTTGCTGTACTGTTTTCAATTCCGATTATTTCAGGTGCTTTTAAGCCTTTTTCAAGTGAAAGAATTTTTTATTCAATTGGTTCTCTTTTTGATAATATAAAATTGATAGTAGTGCTTGCAATTTCTATATTTCTTACTAAAATGATCTATTTTGAGCGTGAAAATAGTATTTATCAAAGAATATATGACTTAATTCCTGCAAGCTTCAAAGAGATGCTTGAGGGAAGAGACTTATTTGTTTATTTTATCTTTGTTCCCATAATTGCAGGCGGTTTACTTCTATTATTTTGGCCTGCCAGTAATTTTATTTTTAAAAAAATAATTGATCCACTATCAGACAAAATATATGATAATCTGATAAGATCAAGTCGCAGTTTCAGGAGACTCCTAAGTGGGTTGGTTCAAGTGCCAAAATCAATTCTTTGGGTGTTCGTTTTTGGACTGTTTCTTAACTTTTTTAATTATTATTATAATGTGCCAGTTGTTTCAAAAATGATATCTGAGTCATACGCATACAATTTCATATATAACAATGGAATTGTTTATGTTCTTGATTCAAGTATTGCAAAAAAAATTCCTGTTATACTGAATGATACATTCAGACAAGATGAGAAAATGTATGGAAATGAAACTTTAGATGGCTCAGTTGCAAAGGAACTTGTTGATAGAATAACTGGGAAAAATATTAGGGTCATAAAGTATTTTAACGGGGTTACTCTTAATAAAGCTATAAAATCAAATGATCAAATCGATACAACTGCAATAAAGCTTGTTGGTAACGAGTCTAGCAGCTATAAAAAGGCGTGTATTTTATATAACTGGGTTTCAAAAAACCTTGAATACGATTATGATAAAGCAAAGATAGTTGGTAAAAATCCTAAAGGCATTGAATCAGGCTCTATTGTGGCTTTCAAAACAAGAAAAGGAATTTGCTTTGATTATTCATGCTTATACATTTCGATGTGCAGAGCAGTTGATTTAAAGGTTAGACTGATTACTGGACTTGGTTATAGTGGTTTGTCATGGGGAGATCACGCGTGGAACCAGGTGTATGATGACAGCAGATCTCTTTGGATAAACGTGGACACAACATTCGGAACCATGTCAAACTACTTTGACAGGAAAAACTTCGATACTGACCATAAGTATGCAGAACTACAAGGGGAATGGTGAATTTATACTTTTTGAAGAGTTGCACATTGAAATCCCCATCTCTTGTGCCTAATTTTCTTTTCTCCATGATAGTTATGGGAGATATCTTCGGCCGTATACCCTATAATATCATGTTTATGCATGCTACTCCTTTTGAGCGTTTCATTGATTTTATGAACATGACCATGGTGCGTTTTAATTGCAAATCCAGTAAATCCAGAGAAGTAGTGAGTATGGTTATTATATGATGATACTCCATAAAAGTAATGAATGTGAAAATAACCAAAGCCAAGTATGTTTTCACAATAGCCTTTTGCTGTGTGTTTATGATTGTTTGAAGTGGTAGAATCTATCTTATACTCATGAGAATGAAATTTCATTATTCTCCTCCGATCTATATTGGTAGTACTTCTATACAATATAAAATGTGCAAAATTAATAAATATATGTAAATACATTATGGAATGAATGTATTAAAATGGATTATAAAGTGGTGTTGTTTTTTTGTACAATTATTGTATCAAGAGGAATTTTGAAAACAATGACGAAATATTGTAAATAATTCATAATAGATTTAGTTATCTAAAAGACGATAAAAAGATAAGAGCACTTGAAGAGAGGAGTTAAGATAATGAAGAAGCCGATAATATTGTTAGCAGTAGGTGTATTATTTGCAGTTATAGGCTATACACTTTTTAAACCTAAGGGCGAATCAGAAAGAATTCTGCCAACAAGTGGAGTAAACCAAGCAAAAAAAACCATAGTTTTTCTTGGGGATTCAGTAACTGCAGGATATGGTGTTGAAAGTAGACAGGCCTTTCCTTATCTCATAGGCGAGTATTGGAAGGAAAATAATATTTATTTTAACTCGAGAAATGAGGGGATCAGTGGAGATACTACAAATGGGGTTTTGTCACGTTTGGATAATGCTTTAACTGATGATGTTTATATGGTTTTTCTTGAAATTGGAGCAAACGATGCATTTGCAAAAACTGATGTGAAAGTAATAAAAAGTAATTTGAAAGCAATAATACAAAGAATTCAAGACAGGCAATTTAAAGTAGTCATAATGGCTATGGATCTACCTAAGGTTGCTTATTTAAACGATGAAAACTATGTAAAGAGTTTTGTTGAGATATACGAAGAAGTTGGTAAGGAGTTGAATGTACCTGTCATGCCTTCTTTTGTTAAGGAAAATGATGATAAAAAAGATATGTGGCAAGAAGACGGAATTCACCCAAGCCCTAGAGGTCATGAATTGTTGGCAAGTAAAGTTCTGAAATTTTTAAATATTTAACAATTACCTGCCTTGTCGGATTCTCAATAATATGGTATAATTCTTTGCGCACTTATATAAATTGTAAGCTGCAAAAAATTGCAGCTAAATAAGAAAGGAAATTGTTTGTGGAAAGTATTAGAGAAAATTTAAGAAACATTGCGATTATTGCACACGTTGACCACGGTAAAACTACATTAGTTGACGTTATGTTGAAACAGAGTGGTATATTTAGAGAAAATGAGCAAGTTCAAGAAAGAGTAATGGACTCGAATGACCTAGAAAGAGAAAGAGGTATTACAATTCTTGCTAAAAACACAGCGATTAATTACAAAGGGACAAAGATCAACATTGTTGATACTCCTGGTCACGCTGATTTCGGAGGCGAAGTTGAGAGAATATTAAAGATGGTTGATAGCGTTCTTCTTTTAGTTGATGCTTTCGACGGTCCAATGCCTCAGACAAGATTCGTTTTAAGAAAAGCACTTCAGCTTAACTTAAAGCCAATAGTAGTAATTAATAAAATTGACAGACCTGAAGCAAGACCAAAAGATGTTGTTGATGAAGTGCTTGAGCTTTTTATTGAGCTTGGTGCAGATGATGATCAGCTTGAGTTCCCTATAGTATATGCTTCAGCAAGAGAAGGATTTGCATTTCTTGAAATAGGTCAGGAAAGCGACGACTTAGAGCCTTTGTTCAAGACTATTATAGATCATGTTCCTCCACCAGCAGGATCTTTAGAAGATCCTTTGCAGATGCTTGTATCTAGCATAGATTATGATGAATATGTTGGTAGAATAGCAATAGGTAGAATTGAAAGAGGTACAATCAAATCTGGTCAGCAGGCTGTTACATGTAAAATTGATGGATCACTCTACAACATGAGAATCAGCAAGCTGTACATGTTTGAAGGATTGAAAAGGGTGGAAACAACTGATGCAATGTTAGGTGATATTGTAGCGATATCAGGTGTAGGAGATATTACAATAGGCGAAACCATTTGTGATGTTGAGTGTCCTGAAGCACTTCCGTTTGTTAAGATTGATGAGCCTACCATTAATATGACGTTTAGTGTTAATAACAGTCCTTTTGCTGGTCGAGAAGGTACATTTGTTACTTCAAGGCATTTAAGGGACAGGCTATTTAAAGAGCTCGAAACTAATCTTAGCCTTAGGGTTGAGGAAACAGAGTCAGCAGACGCTTTCAAGGTATCAGGAAGAGGAGAACTTCATCTTTCAATTCTGATTGAAACTATGAGAAGACAGGGATATGAGTTCCAGGTTTCCAAGCCAAAGGTTATATTTAAAGAGATAGATGGAGTTGATCAAGAGCCGATAGAGTATTTGACCATAGACGTACCAGAGGATTTCATGGGGGTTGTCATGGAAAAGCTTGGTACAAGAAGAGCAGAGATGGTAAACATGCATTCTGCAAATCAGGGCTACATGAGGCTTGAGTTTAAGATACCTGCAAGGGGTCTTATAGGATACAGATCAGACTTTATGACTGATACAAAGGGTAACGGTATAATGAACCATGTATTCCACAGCTATGAGCCTTATAAGGGGGATATTTCTTCAAGACAAAGAGGTTCGATTGTTGTATGGGAAGATGGTGAATCTGTTACTTATGGTCTTTATAATGCTCAGGACAGGGGTGTACTGTTTATTGATCCAGGTGTAAAAGTATACGAAGGAATGATTGCAGGAGAAAATGCAAGATCAGAGGATATTGTAATTAATGTTTGTAAGAAAAAACATGTTACTAACATGAGGGCATCAGGTTCGGATGAATCTTTGAGATTGACTCCAACACGTCAAATGAGTCTTGAGCAGAGTCTTGAGTTTATTGCTGATGACGAGTTGGTAGAAATTACACCAAAAAATATAAGAATGAGAAAAAGAATACTAAATACAGATATGAGAGCTAAAAATAGAAGCAAGATAGGTTAATATAAACAAGTTGTGCGACTTGGAGAAATACTTCTAGAGGTTAACTTATGAGCGAAGCGGGGATTGGAATGAGCAAGACTAAAAAAACAAAAAAGAAAAATAAATGGCCACTTAGGATAGTGACTTTATTGTTCCTTATTTCTGTTTTCCTTGGATGTGCTGTTTTTTCATACAACTATGTTATAAGCAACCAAAACAATAACGTTGAAGGGCCTCTTCCGACAATTGAAGAAAGTCAAAAAGTTGAGTTTGCGATACCAAATGGAGCAACATCAGCTGAGATAATCGATAAGCTAGCGGAAGAAGGTCTTATCAGAAACACGTTTATGTTTAAAATGATGTCCAAAATAAATGGATATGATGGGACATACAAGTCTGGAACTCATAATGTTAGTAAAGATCTTGATTATGATACTCTAATGAGGATACTTTCAAGTGATCCAGTTACAGTAAAGGTCCTGATACCTGAAGGACTCACATTCAAAGAGGTTAGGGATAGGCTCTTTAAGGCGAATCTTATAGACAAAACACTGTTTGAAAAAATTGCAAACCAGGGGAAGTATGACTATAAGTTCTTGAAAGGGATACCTGATAGAGAGTATGCCCTTGAAGGATATTTGTTCCCAGACACGTATAAGTTTGACAAAAAGGTCGGTGAAAAAGCAATCATTAATCGAATGTTAGATCGTTTTAATGAGATATTCACTCAGGAGTTTTATGACCGTGCGAAGGCTATTGGAATGACTACTGATCAGGTAATAATTCTTGCATCTATCATTGAAAAAGAGTCAGGTGATCCTGCTGATAGAAGAATAATATCTGGGGTGTTTCATAACAGGCTAAAGAGCAGGGACCCATATATGAGAAAGCTGCAATCGGATACAACCATCCAGTATTATTATTTGAATAAAGATGGAAAGGTTAAACCGAGACTGACTAAAGAGGATACCAAGATTTTGGATCCATACAATACATATCAGATTGAGGGACTTCCTCCTGGACCGATATGTTGTCCTAGTAAAGACGCAATAGAGGCGGCACTTGAGCCTGCAAAGACTAATTATTACTACTTTGTATCTAAGGGTGACGGAACTCATGAGTTCTCGACAACATTATCGCAGCATCAAGCGGCGGTAAGAAAGTATGGCTGGGATAAGTAATATGATCAATTTTGGAGTTGCTTTGCATTACTGTTATGTTGAGTAATTTCTTAGAGGAATTTGCAAAGCAAATCCTAAAATCGATGGGGCTCAATGCACCATCGATTTTGATTTAATGTCTAGTAAATTGTGGAGAAATATTATGATAAATTATGATTATATTAACGAATATATAAGAAAAACAATAAAAAAAAGTGATGGACTGCTATCTGAGCTCGAGGACTTTGCAAAAGAGAATCATGTACCTATCATTCAACCTGAGGTAGCCAAATTACTTTTAGTTGTCGGAAGACTTGTGAAGCCAGAGCGTATCCTTGAGGTTGGGACAGCAATAGGTTATTCTGCTATTATACTATCTTCTTTTTTAAAGCCTGGAGGGAAAATTGATACAATCGAGAGATATGAATTGATGATTGAGAGAGCAAGTGCAAATATAAAAAAGGCCAATCTTGAAAATACTATTAACATTATTAATGGAGATGCTGTGGATGTATTGAAGAATCTTGACAAGAAATATGATATGATATTTTTAGATGCAGCTAAAGGGCAGTATCCTGAGTTTTTTCCTGAGTGTATGCGTATGCTGAAAAGTGGAGGGCTGCTTTTTTCTGATAATGTTCTATACAAGGGAATGATTGCAAATGACGAGCTTGTTGTCAGGAGAAAGAAAACAATAGTAAAGAGAATGCGAGATTTCTTGACTGAAATATGCAGCAATGAAGAGCTTGATACAAGTATTATTCCAATAGGCGATGGTGTGGCTTTAAGTTATAAAAAATGATATATTTATTTGGATTTAAGGGAGATGTAGTTCATGAAAAAAGTTGAATTGCTTGCGCCAGCAGGTGGGCTTGAAAAACTGAAAATGGCAGTTGTATATGGTGCTGATGCTGTTTATATTGGAGGAGAGGCTTATAGTCTAAGAGCTTCTGCTGACAACTTTAGCAGGGAAGAAATGAAGGAAGGAATAGAATTTGCTCATAAAAATGGTAAGAAAGTGTACCTGACTATGAATATAATACCCCATAATGAAGATCTTGAAGCGATGCCAGAGTATATAAAAGATTCATGCGATATGGGGATTGATGCTATTATCCTCTCAGATCCTGGGGTTTATTCTCTTGTAAAGGAAGTAGCTCCTAATATACCGATACATATAAGCACACAGGCAAATAACACTAATTGGCGCAGTGCTAAGTTTTGGTACGAGCATGGTGCTAGCCGAATAGTACTAGCAAGAGAGCTTTCTTTAAATGAGATGAAGGAGATAAGGGATAAGGTTTCTGAGGATCTTGAACTTGAAATGTTTATACATGGTGCTATGTGTATTTCATATTCGGGAAGATGCCTTTTAAGCGGCTACATGGCCGATCGAGATTCAAACAAAGGTCTGTGTGCACATCCATGCAGATGGAAGTATCACCTTGTAGAAGAAAAAAGACCAGGAGAGTATTTGCCTGTATATGAAAATGAGAGAGGTACATATATATTTAACTCTAAAGACTTGTGTATGCTAGAGTTCATACCAGATATTATTAATGCGGGAATAACAAGCCTTAAGATTGAAGGCAGGATGAAGAGCTCTTTCTATGTTGCTACAGTTGTAAAAGCGTATAGAGAGGCAATTGACTCGTACTATGAAAATACAGAAAAATATCAGTATAATCCTAAGTGGTTTGAAGAGATATCAAAAGCCAGTCACAGGGAATACACAACAGGGTTTTATTTCAACAAGACGACAGGTAGAGATCAGATATATAATACAAGCTCATATGTCAGGGATTATGAATTTATTGGTATTGTTAGGGCATATGATAGTGAAACAGGAATAGCAACTATAGAACAAAGAAATAGAATGTTTAAGGATCAGGAAATAGAAGTTATGAGTCCAAAAGGTGACTTTTTTGTTCAAAAGATTTACGCTATGAAAAACACTGAAAATGAAATAATTGATGCAGCCCCTCATCCTCAGATGATATTGTATATGAAAATGGATAAGCCTGTTCAAGAGTTTTCAATACTAAGGAAAAAGAGATAGCAATAAAAATGTATAGCTCGCCCCTTTTCGGAACAAAATAATTCGAGAAAGGGGCGTTTTAATGTTTATCGAGAGAAGAATAAGAATTATTTCTAAAATTATTACTTTTTGTACATGCCTTTTAATTGTAAAACTTTTATACATTGAGATTTTTATGGGACCAAAATACATGTCTGCCGCATCAACCCAAAGAATATCAACTATGAGCTTAGTAAAACCTAGAGGCGAGATGCTTGATAGAAATTCAATTCCCCTTACAAACAGATCAATAAAAACTGAGGTGGTTATACAGCCTTTGGTATTACGGTCAAATGAGAATGATTTGGAAAGATTAGCTGAGGTTATTGACATTAACCCGAATGTACTTAAAAGACAGGTGGAATTTAAAAGGGAGCCCATATTATTTAATATAACCAATGAACAAAAGCAAGATATATTAGAGCTCAATATTAAAGGTACAACTGTTTTGAATACTCCAGACAGATATACAAAAGAATCAGTTGCAAAGCATGTTTTGGGCTATACCCATAAGGTTGATCAGTATGGGGTTTATGGACTTGAAAAAGTATATGAGAGTGTTTTAAAGCGAAATGGGGAAAACTCAATAAGAGTGATAGCTGATGCAAGAGATAATCTCTTAAATGGTATTGGATGCAGGATACTTAAAGCGGATAATAACAAAAAACAATCAAACCTTAAGTTAACTATTGATTATCATATTCAAAAGATAGTTGAAAAAGTAATGGAGAAAAATAATATAAAAGGCGCTGTTGTAATCGAAGAGGTTCTTACTGGAGATATTATTGCTATTGCAAGTAAACCTGATTTTGATCCCGAGCAAATTGGCAATTACTTAAAAAGTTCAGATAACGAGCTTTTTAACAGGGCTGTTGCCTCTTATAACATAGGCTCAATTTTTAAAATAGTTGATGCAGCCTCGTTTATTGAGACTGGCACTTATAGCAATTATTATTATTTGTGTGATGGGGTATATAAGCTTGGAGACAGGTTGTTCAAGTGTTCATCGTATGCTAAAGGTGGACATGGATTGATTGGAATGGAAGAAGCTTTCAAACATTCCTGCAATTCATATTTTATCGAAGTTGGATTAAAGCTTGGTCATAATAATATATTAAATATGGCTCATGAATTTGGTCTTGGAAATAATACGGGACTTATGCAGCAAGGTATTATAGAATCAACTGGTAATATTCCAACAGTTGATGGAAGATTTACTGACGGGGATATTGCAAATATTTCAATAGGTCAGGGTGGAATTCTAACAACACCTGTTCAAATTGCTAATCTTGTTGCTACTGTGGCAAATGGAGGAATAAGAAACCAGGTAAATCTGGTTGATTCAATTGTTGATACAGATGGTCGGGAACTAAAAAATCTAAAGAATACTGACTGGAAAAGAATAATATCAAAAAGTACTGCCGATAGATTAAAAGAATTGATGCAGGCTGTCGTAGATGATGGTACTGGAACTTCGGCAAAAGTTGATGGACTTTATGGTGTTGGAGGTAAGACTGGAAGTGCTGAAACAGGTCTTTACGAAAATGGTGAAAAAGTTGTGCATGCGTGGTTTGCGGGTTATTTTCCAGGAAATAAACCAAAATACTCAGTTGCAGTTTTTGTCGAGAATGGAAAGAGTGGAGGCCAAACAGCAGCACCTATTTTTAAAGAGATATTGGAAGAAGTAATAAAAATTAAGAAATAAAGAAAATTCAATAAATATTTAATTTCCCCGATCGAAAAAAATTCTTCTTAGCGTACTAGGGATTGTATACTGGATTTTCAGCGAATTTATAATAACCATTATAAATATTAGCAATTTTTATCAGACTCCCCCTACCTTCATCAAATACTGCATTTAAAGTAATATTGTATTAATTTGTAATCCACTGTTTAAATTAAAATAATCAGGGTAACAATAAACTAAATAAATATGTATAAATACTGATTTTATAACAATTCGGAGGTACTATTCATGAATAAAAATGAAGCAAATAAGAAAAATGAAAAGAAACAAAATCCACCATGTGAACCTAAAAAAAAAGCTGTGAAAAACAATGATGACTTGAATGATATGTTAGTTGAAGGGGCTTGTTCTCCCGAGTTTTCGGAAGGTTGCAAGGCAATTGATGACGAAACTGATGAATGAGTAATTCTTTAGAAAAGTGAGGTAGAAAAAGTGAACTATAATATTCTGATAGGTGGAGCAGCAGGTCAGGGAGTTGAAACAGTTTCTGCCATATTCGAAAGAATAATAAAAAGGCAGGGCTTTGAAGTTTTTACAATAAAAGATTATATGTCGAGAGTAAGAGGGGGGCATAACTTTTTACAAATCCGTTTCGGTATTGATAAGATATACTCTCACATTGATGAAATTGACGGCATTATAGCAATGAACGTTGAAACTATAGAAAATCACATTGATAGACTTAATTCCGATGGATTTATTATATGTGATGATGAAATTGACTATACGGATACAAGAATTTTAAAATTGCCTTTAAAGCAATGTGCAAAAGATTGCGGGAATATAAAAGCATTCGGAAGTGTTGCCATAGGTTCTGTTTTAGAACTGTTTGGGATAAGTGAAACAGGAATTGAAAAAGTTTTTGGAGAATTTTTTAATGAAGAAATCGCATTCCAAAATATAAAAGCTGTTGAGAGTGGAAGAAAACTTGTCTCAAAAAAGATTGATACTTCAAGTAATAGTGAAGATAACAACATTTTGATAAATGGAAATGAAGCAGTTGCCTTAGGTACTCTTGCTGCAGGCTGTAAATTCTATTCTGCTTATCCTATGACCCCATCAACAAGCATTATGAATTACCTTGCTGCAAAAATGAATGATGCAGAAATAGTTGTTGAGCAAGCTGAAGATGAGATAGCAGCTATAATTATGGCTATAGGTGCATCTTATGCAGGTGTAAGAGCAATGACAGGAACTTCAGGAGGCGGTTTTTCGCTTATGGTTGAGGGCCTTGGATTATCGGGAATGCTTGAGGTACCACTTGTTATAGCTGAAGTACAACGACCAGGTCCTACTACAGGTCTTCCAACAAGAACAGAACAAAGTGATCTTAAATTTGTAATTTCTGCATCCCAAGGAGAATTTCCCCGCATGGTTATTGCATTAAGAAATCCAGAGGATGCTTTTTATCAAACTGTCAGAGCTTTTAATATTGCAGACAAATACCAAATACCTGTAATTCTTTTAAGTGACCAGTTTCTTGCAGATTCAACAACAACAATCAAACCTTTTGATTTTGATAGAATTATGAATGAAAATTTTATTAGCGGTTATGAATACTCGGAAGATAAGCCTTATAAAAGGTACGAAATAACAGAGTCAGGTATTTCACCAAGGCTTATACCAGGCAAAAATCCAGGAGTAACTGTTCTCGTTGATAGTGATGAACATGATGAAACTGGGCATATAACTGAAAGTGCATCGGTTAGAAAAGATATGACATTAAAGAGAATGCGCAAGCTGGAATTGTTGAAGAATGAGTTGCAAGAGCCTTTATTTATTGGAGATGAGGATTGTGAGATTTTGTTGCTTGCATGGGGTTCAATATTGGGACCGATAACCGAAGCGGTAGAAAAACTGAATAAAAATAAGAATAAGAAATATGGTACGATTGTTTTTGGGGATATTTGGCCTTTACCTACAAAATTACTTTTGGAAAAAGCAAAGAAATCAAAAAAACTTATAAATGTAGAGCAGAATGCAACTGGACAGCTTGCCTCTATCGTCTCAGAAGTTACAGGTATTCTCTGCCATTCTAGTATTCTTAAATATGACGGGCGTCCCATGAGTTCCGAATATATTTATAAGGAATTAAGGAGGGATAAATAAACCTATGTGTGACTTAAAGTTTAACATATCAGAGACAGCTTGGTGTCCAGGTTGTGGAGACCATAACATATTGGAATCCTTGAAAAATGCTTTAGAAAGTCTAGGTAAGAAACCACACGAAGTTTTGGTTGTAGGCGGGATAGGCCAAGCGGCTAAAACACCTCAATATATAAGCGCAAACGGTTTTTGCGGTCTTCATGGAAGATCACTTCCTCCAGCTGTTGCCGCTAAAATTGTTAACAGCAACCTTACTGTAGTTGTAGATACTGGAGATGGTGATTCTTATGGTGAAGGTGGAAATCATTTTATTCATAATATAAGAAGAAATGTAGATATAACACATTTTGTACATAACAATCAGATTTATGGATTGACGAAAGGTCAGGTTTCCCCGACTACTGATATTCAAGTAGCAGGCGCCATTCATGAACCATTAAACCCTGTACTTTTAGCCATAACTATGGGTGCGGGCTTTGTTGCAAGAGCTTTCAGTGGGGATAAGGAACACCTGACAGCTATAATGATAGAAGCGATAAAATACAAGGGATATGCCCTTGTTGACATTCTTCAGCCCTGTGTAAGTTTCAATAAAGTGAATACTCATCAGTGGTATAGCAATCGGGTGTATAAAATTGAAGAAACCTACGATGCTACTAACAAGCTTAAGGCAATGGAAAAAGCGATGGAATGGGGAGAACGTATACCTATAGGAATATTGTATAAAGAAGTTAAAAAGACCTTTAATGATAAAATTGATTTCTTAAAAGGAAATCAGGTGCTAGTTGAAAAGGAAACGGATATAAATAAGATTAAAGGTTATCTCAAGGACTTTGAATAAACAAGTTACGGTTGGAATATATAAAAAGCTGTCAACCCTATACATTTTCTTATTAATTTTTTACTATAGAAAACACCCTCGATATGTTCCCACGAATGCATATCGAGGGTTTAAGACAAAAAAGGCTAAAGAATTTTCAAATACAGCTGTAAAAAATAGTATAATAAACAAGCTTACTTAAAAGCCATTTGCAAAGTATAATATTTTGCAAGTGGCTTTTTGATGTCTAGGAAATTATGGTCCCCATAATTTCTAACGACGAGTTACAGCGGATACAAAAAGCGCTTCGCGTTTTTGTTCGATTTAAAACATTTATGTCGAAATTTGTATTGATATGAGATATAATGGTTTTGTTATAACTTACCCATTAATATCGGAGGTAATTAAGAATTGAAATCGTTCATAATAGACAAGATTAAGGCGGCTTTTGCAACAATATCAAAATATTGGACGCTAGTTTTTTATATATTATCAATAATATATCTAGAAATTGTCTTCAATCTTTGGATATACAGAACGTTAACCCCAGACTTTGCCTTCGCGGTATTGTTCTCACTGTCAACGGGTGCTGTGCTATTTATACTTTCAAATGTATATCCGCCTAAGGTAAACAAAATCGCAACTTTGATACTGTTATCTCTAGTTATTATTATATATGGGACTCAATTAATATATTATGATGTATTTAAAAAGCCTTTGTCATTCTTTTCAATTACTACAGGAACAGGAGATGCACTTCAATTCAAGGAAATTATTATATCGGCGATTTTAAATAACATAATTGCTGTTATACTTCTTATTGTTCCTCTTTTTATTCTGATTTTTTTAAGAAAGAAAACTCCTTTAGTTAGATTAAAGTTTAAATCATTATGCTTTATATTGTTGTTTTTAATCCTAAGTTATGCTACTTCCATACTGTGTGTAAACTTCACTAAAGAAGACTCTATATCACAGTACACATTGTATTATGAAGAGGACAATCCTGAGTTATCTGTTAAAAAACTTGGTCTTCTCACAACAATGAAGCTTGATATAAAAAGGCTTATCCTAGGTTTCAACGACAGTGATTCAAATTATGTGTCAGCAATCGCGCAAGAAGGATCTATTTTGGATGTGGCAGAGGTTATTACAAAGGCTGTTTATAAATCTGGTGCAACGTCTTTGCCAAGTATTGATCATAAAGCTTACGTGACGCCAAAAGAGAATGTTTCTGAAAAAGACCTCGCTGTCAAATCAACCTCTAAACCAAGCGTTGAAGCTAATATTTTAGATATTGATTTTAAGACCCTGATTTCAAAAGAAAAGAATAAATCCCTACTTGATATGCATAAATATTTTTCATCTGTTGCACCTACCAAAAAGAACAAGTACACAGGAATATTCAAGGGTTACAACTTAATTCTTATAACAGCAGAAGGATTCTCTCCCTATGCTATTAGCAAGGAACTTACTCCAACACTTTATAAAATGTCAACGGAAGGCTTTGTTTTCAAAAAATTTTATAATCCATTATGGGGAGTAAGCACTTCAGACGGTGAATTTGTAGCCTGTACAGGTTTGATACCCAAATCAGGTATTTGGAGTTTCAGGGCTACTGGGAAAAACTACATGCCGTTTGTTATGGGTAACCAGTTTAAAAATTACGGTTATACATTGAAAGCATACCATAACCATTCATATAAGTACTACGATAGGCAGATTTCACATCCAAACATGGGGTATGATTACAAAGGGGTTGGTAATGGGCTAAAAATAAAGAAAACCTGGCCTGAATCTGATCTGGAAATGATAAATGTTACGACCAGTGAATATATTGGTGAGAAGCCCTTTCATACATACTATATGACTGTCAGTGGTCACTTGAATTATAGCTTTGGTGGAAACTACATGGCTAGTAAAAACAAATCCTATGTCAAGAATCTTCCGTATTCAGATCCGTCTAAAGCATATATTGCATGTAATTTGGAGTTTGAGTTCGCTATGAAGTCGCTTGTGAAAAAGCTTGAAGCTGCTGGTGTAGCTGACAAGACTGTAATTGTAATTAGTCCAGACCACTATCCATATGGTCTTAAGAAAAAGAATATTGATGAACTTGCAGGTCATAAAGTTGAAGAGAATTTTGAACTGTATAAAAGCACTTTTATTATATGGAAAAAAGGAATGGATAAGGTTTTGGTTGACAAACCATGCTCAAGCCTTGATATTATACCTACCATTTCAAATTTGTTTGGACTTGAGTATGACTCACGCCTTTTGATGGGCAGTGATATTCTTTCTGACACTAATCCACTTGTTGTTTTTTCGAACAGAAGCTGGATTACCGACAAAGCAAGTTTTAATTCAGCATCAAATTCCGTTGTTTACAAAGAAGGAAATAAATTGAACAGTAGCTATGTTAAAGCAATTAACAGAAAGGTTTCTGCTAAGTTTAAGTACTCTGCGAAAATTATTGAGATGGATTATTACAGAAAAATAGTTAAAGATAAATAGTGATCCTCAAATGTATTAAAATAATTTGTTTTATAAGTACAGGCACAGAAAAATATATTCTCCATATAATTATATAGTAACCTATTTTAGGGGGTGCTATATTTGTTGCATTTATTCTTACCTTTGATTGCTAAGTCTATGAACAGTGCTTTTTTACTGGTAGGGTATGTATCAAATACAAATTCCTTTCCGCAGCCTTTGTCATCTGATGAGGAACGCCAATATCTTGAAAAGTATAAAAACGGAGATGAAGAAGCAAGAATTGTTTTAATCGAAAGGAACCTTAGGCTTGTAGCTCATATAGTAAAAAAATACAGCTCAACAGGATATGATAACGACGATTTGATTTCTATTGGAACTATCGGTTTGATCAAGGCGATTTCTACATTTGACCAATTAAAAGGTGCTAGATTAGCAACATATGCTGTTCGATGTATTGAAAATGAGATATTGATGCATATAAGAGCATCCAAAAAGATTCAAAATGAAGTGTCACTTCAGGATCCGATAGGGGTAGACCGTGAGGGTAATGAATTACCCATTACATTAGTGATGTAGTTGAAAAAGTAAAATTAAAAGCAACCAACATTATAATATATTTCTACTAATGTTGGCTGCTTTTCATGTTAGGCGATTTCAAAAAATTCCTTGTTCAATTTTTAGTAGCGAAAGGTACTAAAATCAATATTTTTGAAATCGCCAGTTGACTAGTTATTTTTTGAATTACCTTAGGCTACTTTTGACTTTCGTAAAATGTAATTGAGACTCCACCAGATCCCATTCCAGGATTTGAACTCAAGTACAATTTACTATTCAAGTAAGAATATTTACTATCTGCTCGAACTTCAAATATAGGGACAAGAGATCCAAATTGTCCAGCATTTCTTACTATTATTATTTCTCCATCATCCGTATGCCAAAGATACCTTGCATCAATTGTCATAGGTGATGAGAGGTTCTGGTAATCCGCTCCAGCAGCTATAATCTTAGCATTAAGTTTTCCAGTGACAGTACCACCAGTTATAGGAATGATGTTTCTATTGCCGCCTTTTTTAGTTGCTCCAACGGACTGGCTTGAACCAAGGCTAACAGATTCGACAATAAACTGGCTGCCATTTCTTTCTGATGATGCCTTTCTAAAATCCCACGGCTGATCCTGTACATCTGTAGGTTGATTTAGTGAAAATGAGTTGCTTGAGTTCGGGTTAATGTCAACATTTGATACATCATAAACACTTATTTTCATTGTTTTAGCAACAGTATCAATAATACGTCTGCCAACATATTTACCAGAATTGATCCAGCTACATGAGCTAGAGTTTGGTGCTTCAAAGTCAGGTACCATTCTTATGTCGTTTCCATTTGCAGATGCACCTGCACTTCTTAGATAAATGTAGCTTCCATCTGTGGTTTTAATTACAAATATCTGCTCAATTTCCATTGCACCATTAGAAAGATCCAACTGAAAGTCTAGCCCACCTGACATTATAGAGCCAGATATTTTTGTACTGGTTATGGTGCCACCTTCGATAACATATACTTTTCTTTGACCATATTGGGTTTCACCCATGTCGTAAACTTGATCAATCTTCATGTTTGCTTCCAAAACCAATGAACCGCTCTCAGGCTTTGGAATTCCATTTGGCATTCCACATGTCCAAGATTTATGAGGGATAAGTATCTTTTCATTATCTGAAGTCTGCTGTGGAGATGTTGGAGTGGCTATACTTGTACTTGTGCTTGTACTAATTATTTTGTTAAATTGAGCTCCAATTACAAGTACGTCTGCCATGTTAATAGATTGATCATTGTTTAAATCATAATCGGGTTTATATTTTTCATCTCCCGATACAGAGTTAAACGCAATCGCTAAAAGCATAACATCAGCCATATTTACTACATTGTCGCCATTTAAATCAGCTGAATTATTAGCTGCTGCAACTGATACGATCTGTATAAAACCAACAGAAACGAAAGTCAATAGTACTAAAGTTATTAATAGCAAGCCAGACTTTCTTTTGTTTTTCATATAACGGTATCCTCCATTTTGTAGAAGTTTATGACAGAAGTTATTTTTAGAAATCGTCTAATATGAATAATTAAACTTTGAAGCTATCATAATTACGTCACCCATATTTATTGAACCATCATTATTAATATCGCAGCTTATGTCATAATTGCTATCGTTTCTCACTGTATTAAAATGCAATGCAATAAGCATAACATCAGCCATATTGACTACTTTGTCTCCATTTACATCTTCAGGTACAGGATTAACAATAATAGGTGTATTTGTAGGTTTATCTGTAGGCTTGTTTGTAGGTGAACTACTTACTGACATGGATTTTAAAACGGAAATTGTGCTGTCATACCAAATATTAGCAGCTTTAATGTATCCGTTAACGCTCAGGTGTAAGCCATCATTAGAAAGGTCTGTGCTTCTTACAAAATTCATACTGCTCATTTTATTAAAGTAGACCTTCTTGCCCTCATTCACTTTCTGTTGGATTACTCCTGGAATTTCTGAATTGTATTTTGTGACACTGTCGGGAACAGGGTAATAATCGGAAACAAATAATGTTATGTTAGAATTCTGTTTGAAAATTTGATCGATCAGGTTGCTAAGACCAGTAGGGTTTGTTTTACCACCTTGAAGTAAATCATTTCCACCGATCCACAACAGAATAACATCTGGATTCTGAGTATTCATCCAGTTATTAATATTATTTGCTACTCCTGAAATAGTCCATCCTGAATGGCCTTCATTATCTTTATCAGGTAATGAATTTGGTCCTCTTTTGTTTGAACCAACGAAATCAAAATCTATTCCAGCTTTTTTGTAAAGATTGTATAGTTCGGTACGATATGAACCCATGTCTGGGTCTCCCATACCTTCGGTGCAGGAATCACCAACGCACATTATTTTTATCGGCGCTGATGCAGCAGATGATGATAATGCAGGACCTGTGGAAATTCCTCCAACAATTAATGAACTGACTAATAACATTGAAGATAGTGCTTTCTTAAACTTGTGACGAGATCTAAACATTTTTGTAACCTCCTAAAAATTATAAAATTATGCAAGACTCATTTTTATTTTAAAAAAGTAACCTTAATCTTTTCTTAAAGATAATATGTATTTATAATTAATTTTTGACATATATCTATTGCTTAAAAATTTTTGATTAATTTGTTAAGCTATTCTTAAGGTATCTATTGTATAATTATATTAATTGTATTTAATTTAGTTAGTAATGTTTTGGTTATTATTTTGTAGGCGGTGAAAAAGTGAGGATATTGCTAGTTGAAGATGAAATTAATCTTTCCGAAGCTCTTGTATATACATTAAAAAAGAATAATTACATAGTTGATGTAGCATATGACGGAATAACTGGTCAGCAAATGGCTGAAATGAAGGCGTACAACGTTATCATACTTGATAGGATGCTGCCAGGAAAAGAAGGTCTTGATGTACTGAAAGAGCTTCGAAATCAAGGTATTACAACACCTGTTCTTATATTGACTGCAAAAGATTCGGTTAAAAATAGGATTGAAGGGCTTGACAGTGGTGCGGATGATTATTTGATAAAGCCTTTCGCAAAAGATGAATTGCTTGCAAGAATAAGAGCGTTAGGAAGAAGACATGCAGAAGTAATAATAAATGAGGAAATAAATATAGGGAATATAAGCTTTAATTCTTTAAAGGGAGAGATAAAAATAAATGGTCAGATTTTAAAGCTGACATCAAAAGAATCTCAGATTCTTGATATACTTATTAAGAATAAATCCTTGGTCATATCAAAGGAACAACTTATGGAAAAAATTTGGGGGTTTCAATCTGATATAGAGATTAATAACATAGAAGTATATCTTTCGTATCTTAGAAAAAAACTAGCAATGGTTGACTGTGGTATTAAAATTGAAACCATCAGAGCAAGAGGTTATTGCCTGAAGGAGGCTTAATAAAAATGTTTCGGAAGCTTAAAATAAAGTTTATCATGACTAATGTTGTTTCTTTAACAATTGTGATACTCATATTCTTTTCGGGAATATACGTTTCGATGAAATATTGGATGCAATTTCAAGCAGATTATTTGCTGAATACAATAGCGAGAGATGAGAAATTGAGTGATAATTATGATTCATCACTTGTAAAATTCTTTTTTATAAAAGTGGATCAATCGGGAAAAACATTAGGGATTGTTTCAAATAATAATATTTCAAATAATGAGGTTGTGACATTAAAAGATTTTGCACTTAAAAGAAAAGCTACAACAGGAAGCGTTGCAGATAGAAGTTACAAATATAAATTTTTAATAGTTCCCAAAGAATATGGATCCGTGCTGGTATTTCTTGATTATAGTATAGAAGAAAAAATGATTAATCCGCTTTTATTTGTAAGTGCTTTCGTGAGTATAATTACACTTGGATTGATTTTTGTAATAAGTATTTTTCTTGCGAATAGATCTATTCGACCTATAAAAAAATCGTGGGAAAGACAGGCTGCGTTTATTGCGGATGCATCGCATGAGCTTAGAACGCCTCTTGCAGTAGTAACTTCAAATTTGGATGTTGTATTGGAAAATGAAAATGAAACTATCAAAAGTCAGGAAAAGTGGTTAGGTAACATACAAAGCGAATTGGAACGAATGAAAAGACTTGTTGATGATTTGTTGTTTTTGGCAAGAGCGGATGCTGAAGATGAGGTTTCTAAAGATTATTATGACTTAAGCGGATTATTAGTTAAAATATATGATTCTTTTATGCCTCTTGCAAAAAATAAAGGCTTGAACTTAACTCTAAATATTAAAGAAAATGTTATAGTATATGGTAACGAATCTCGAATAAAGCAACTTATAACAATAATGTTAGATAATGCGATAAAATATACGGACTGTGGACAAGTCGAGTTAAAATTGAAATCTAGTTCAAGTATGTATCATTTATCTATCATAGATACAGGTGAAGGTATCCCAAAAGAATTTATAAATAAAGTTTTTGACAGGTTTTATAGAGTAGATAAATCACGTTCAAGAGCGTATGGAGGTTCTGGATTAGGATTGGCTATAGCCAAATGTATTGTAGATGAACATAAGGGAACTATTAATATTATAAGTGAAGTTGACAAAGGAACAGAAGTCAATGTATTTCTACCTATTGAAAATAGTAAATAGATTGGTGAACCTAATCAAGGAATTTAGGATATAATATCAATATAAAAGAATCATTTTTCTGATCTTTTGATTTATAATATTCTGCTCTTTCAATAATATCTTTTAAAAGCTTGTTCTTTTTAACGATATCATTGGTATTATTGTAAACATCCAAGATGTATCTTGTTTTTTGTAAAATGTCTTTATCTTTGCAGCATGATTTTTCCGTTTTAATCTTTAATTTTATATACTCAATATTCTGCTGTAAAGTTTTAAGCTTGTCATCTAAATTTTTCGAGCGTTCCTTGAAAGTATCTATATCATATATACCATTCTCGAGTAAGTCGTGGATTTTAAGCTTTTGTTTGTTATGATTAACTATCTCGGACTGAAGGACACTGAGATTTTTATTTAAAAGTTGAAGTTGAATATTATCTATTGCGTGATTTGATTCTGAAAGAACTTCATATTTTGTAATCAAACTTTCAATTGCAAGAATGATTTTAGCTTCAATATTTTTAAACTTAGTGCTCTTATTACCGCATTTTTTTATACATACAACATGCGGCTCCATTTTTCCATAAGGTCTATACTTCATTGTAGAGCCACATACCTTGCAGATTATAATTCCTGCAAGCGGATTTCTCATTCCATTAACAAGTTGATAAGGAACATGATAATTTTTGTGCATGATCTCTTGTGCAGCATTAAAAATATCTTCGCTGACAAGAGGAGGATGTTTTCCATTTGAAATAATCCATTCATTTTTAGGTCTTGTATATGTATCTTTTGATTTTTCAGGATCAGAAGATTTACGTATACATTTCTTTTTCCATTGGATTTTACCAATATAAACAGGGTTCTTAAGCATGCAAGAAATAACTGAACGATTCCATGCTGCACCAGTATATGTAGCATAACCGCGCTTTGTTAATTCAATCGCAATTCTCTCAGTTCCAATATACTGATTAACATATAGATCGAATATTAATTTTACTACTTCAGCCTGATCAGGATGAGGTATCAACGTCCTACAATGTTTTTCTTCATGAATCAAATAACCATATGGAGGATATGTACTGATGTAATTTCCTTCTTCGACAGAACGAATTCGACCACCTTGAAGTCTGCGATTAATTATCTTGAATTCTTTTCGTGACATAAACGCTTCAAACTCCGAATATTCTTCATCGAAGTCATTATTTAAATCATAGGTTTTTCTTAAAGTTATTATCTTGGTTTTAGACTTTTTAAAAGTATCGAGAATAAGACCCTGCTCCTGCATATTACCACGACCAAGACGATCCATATCCATAACAAGAACAGCATCATATTGACCATTCTCAACTTCTTTTAGGAGTTCAAGCATTTCGGTGCGATATATAAGACTCTCACCCGATACTATTTCTTTGCGGATTTTTACGATATTGATATTATTTTCTTTAGAGAATTTTAATAGAGCTTTCCTGTGTTTAGCAAGGGTTTCACCTTCACCAAGCTCTCTTTCTACTTCTTCATCTTTTCTGGATTTTCTTAAATAAATGCAAACTCGATTCATATTGTTTTACCTCAATTAATTCTAAGCTGCTTTTCATGATTTAATGACTAGATTTTTATAAAAAAATTGGTATAGGACAAAACTAACTCTTAATATTATTTAATTATATTAAATATAATTAATTCATCTAATAATGCATTTGATTAGCTATACATTATGGAGTGATATTATGGGGGAAAATAATCTATATGATAAAGAATTGGATGTACATTATTGCAGGGAATTGCAAGTTGGAAATACTAGAATACTTATTGTTGACCCTGAGATCACAGAAGATGAGAAACAAAGAAGGTTAAAGCAATTGAGCGGCACGATCTCAAGAATTTTAGGCTATAAAGCAGAGATTATTGAGAAGGAATAATAACGCTAACCCCTCCTTATTTCATATAGATAGGCAGTCGGGATCTTTGTGTTCTGGCTGCCAAGATAAAAAAGGTGATTATATGAAGAACCTAAATTGGACAGCTATAATATTTTGGTTTGGATATGCAGCCCTGATATTGCTATTACTGTTGTGGATTTTGAAAGGGTGTGGCTTTGGTAGCTGAGAGGACATACCTTCACAACCATTCAATATATTTACGGGCGGTTTTTTGGCAAAAATCTAATAATAGTTCTTCGCTATATTCTTGAGATGCTGAGCTTTTGTTGCTTTCAGAGTGTCTTTTATAAACCCTGTCTCTATACCATTCGGCTTCATTTTGTGTTATTGGTAAATTAGACTTGATGATAGTAAAATCAGCATTTAGAATTTGAGACCAAATTTGAGACGCCCAATCAAAATTATGATAAATGTAATAACTTGCTAAGCCTGTTTCTTCTCTATATTTAACAAACCAATTTTCAACAGTACTGTCATTTTTATATTTTTGTTGGAACGCTGGTATCATTGTTTTGTCCCAACAAGCATCCACAAATAAATGCAACAACCATCCAGATTCAAAGGGATTTTCCATATCAATCTTTTTCCTTAATTGCCTAAGTGCTTCCATACGGTTTGAAGCATTCCTATAATGAATTTTATCTTTTAATTGTCTATCATTTGTATAATCAGGAGCAAAATTCCCGACCCAGAATAAATCAGTTGATTTTGGGTTTACTTCATATGCTGTAAGCAGATGAATCATTGTTGATGGCATCTTAAAACCTCTTTTAGTTTAGTCATTTAGAAAATATAGCTTTCTCTTAATATTGTAGATTTTACCATACTATAATGCTCTCGTAAACTGGTTTTGTGATTTGAATCAATAAAATTAAAAAATATATCTCTCATGAAAGTGGCAATGAAATAACGCTGATTGATGTAATCAGTGACAACTCAGAATCGGTAGTTGATGAAGTTGACCTTAAAATGCAAGTGGTTCGTTTGTATAATAGAATGAAGGCGGTGCTTAAAAACAGGGAAAAAATCGTATTGGAATTAAGATATGGTCTTTTAAATGGTGCAAGTAAAACGCAAAGGGAAGTTGCAAGCATGCTAGGCATTTCAAGATCATATGTATCACGTATAGAAAAGAAAGCTATAAAAAAGCTAAATAAAGAACTTAAAGTTGAGAATTAGGACAGATTGTACTCTCGATTTGAGCAATAACACTAGATTTTTGTCTTTCAAGGCGATTTCAAAAATACTGATTTTAGTACTTTTCACAATTGAAAATTCACCAAGGAAATTTTTGGAATCGCCTAAAAACTCGAATCCTAATCATCAATCTTTCTCATTTCCCATACTGTGCCTTTAGGATCTGGACAATGAAGCTTAAATACTTTTCTATTCTCTGGATTCCATGAGGGAAAGCCTAATGATACACGCCAAATATATAAGTCCAATACATGTAATAATGCGGTGCAGACATTATCGGGTTTCTTATATGGGTTTTCATATATAAAACAATCGCCAATCTCATGCTTGCATTGTTCATGTTTTTCAACCATTTTAATCTCAATTCGACCAAGTCTATCCCATGTTTTTCTATAGTCATCATGACATTGAATAGTGTTAAAATCCAGATTGAGATCAATTTTTTTTAACTCATCATTCATTCTTCATCCATCCTTTAAATTGAATAAAATATTGGTGTTAATACTAATAATATACTAACAAAGTATCATGAATAATGCAACAGATTAATAATGAAGGGTGGTTGAATATGTGGATATTAATGGAAATGATAAAGCGCGGAACAAAATACTTTTAGGTATGACAATTGTATTTTTTATTATATGGGTTATTTTTGCCATTAATCCTTATGAACGATCTGATTGGTTAATAGAAAATATTTTGATTTTTGCAGCATTAATATATCTAATAGCTACATTCAACGTATTTAGATTCTCATTAAAATCATATTTTTTTATATTTATTTTTTTAATCCTTCATGTTTATGGGGCTCATTATTGTTATACTAAAACGCCTGTAGACAAAATTATACATCAGTTTATAGATTTTAAAAGAAATAATTATGACAGAGTTGTACATTTTTCATTTGGATTACTTATGGTATATCCAATTAAAGAAATGATCGAAAGGGTAGTAAAAGTAAAAAAAATATGGGCGAATACATTTTCTATTCTAACAATCATGGCTTTTGCAAGTTTTTATGAATTGTTGGAAATGTGGGTGGCAACAATTTTTGCTCCTGAGTTAGGACCTCTGTTTCTAGGAACGCAAGGAGATGTATGGGATACACATCATGATATCGAGCAAGCGCTTTATGGATCAATATTAACTATTGGCATATCGATAATTTTCAATCTGAAGTTATATTTTCAACATGACTAAAGATATATCAATTTTCCTCAGAGAATTTGCATAATGCCTTGCGTTTTGGTATAATTCGGTATAGGACTAAGTTTTTTCTGCACCAAGGATCGGCATAATTCAAAGAATGAGCAATATAAAAAATATTAAAAAAATTTTTAGAGGGGGACAAGTACATGAAAAAAATTGTTCTGGTATTTTTGCTAGGGGCCCTTATGGTTATGGGGGTTGTTAGCGCACGATGTTATGCAGCTAGTGGGACAACTGTTGCTAAAGGTGTGGTTTTCACACCAGATGGTTATGAATTTATTCTAGAAGATGAATCGAATGTTGAAGTTTATCTAGAAAACGTTTCAAGCGAGGAACTATACAGTACAGAAGTTACAGACGATGGTTCTTATAGCTTTACTGAAGCTATTCCAGCAGGAAGCTATTATTTGTATGCATATGCATATGGAGTTGATAATGCTTATGCAGATTCTGAAATGTATGTTGTTGAGGTAAAAAGCGGTGTTACTTTAAGTCAGGATCTTTTTCTGACAAACCCTTCTGTTGCTGGAAGAGTAAACACGTCATATGGTGATGCGTTTATACCTGAAACTGATTCAAGTGTTTATGTGTATTTGTACGATGAAAGCGGGAATTATCTAGAAATGGATGAAGTTTTTGAAGATGGAACATATAGGGTTAGTGGTAATTATCCAGAAGGCACATATTACATAAGGGCTTTTGCATATGGAAGTAAAAATGATTACATGCACTCTGCAATAGAAACAATAAGTATAGATCCTAATGAAACTTTGCAAACAGATCTAGATTTAGAGACACTTATTTTAAAAGGAGAAGTAAATGAACCTAATGGTGAATTGTTTACTGGATATGATACTGAAGTTACTGTTTGCTTGAATGACAAAGCTGATCCAACAAAAGAATATTCTTCTTATGTTTTTGATGGTGAATACAGATTTGGAAGTGAAGTTCCAGATGGTGATTATGAAATAATAGCAAAATATGTAGGGGATGAAAATATGTCTGATTCAGACACTGAAAGTGTATCTTTAATGTCTTACATGAGTATTGATTTAGATTTATCACTTAATAATTCAGGTTATGAAAATAGTATTTCAGGATACTTGAAGCCAGATTTTGTGTTTACAGATAATAATCTTTATCAAGGATTTAAAGTTGAGGTTGTTGGCAAAGACATTTCTGTTATAACAGATGATAAAGGATATTTTGAAATACCTGATGCTCAGTCAGGATGGGTATTAAAGATAAGCAAAGCTGGTTATCTTGAAAGAGAAATAAGTGTTGGAGATATTATTGCTGATAAGGTTATTGGGACTCAATCACAACCAGTCTTATTATGGGCAGGAGATCTGCCTGTGAAAGGTGTACAGGATCAAGCGGTTAACATGCTAGATATCATGGAGTTGGCGAAAGCATTTAACTGTACAAAGGGTGATGCAATGTTCAACCAAGCAGCAGATTTTAACATGGATAATTCAATAAATATGATTGATGTTATGGTTATTGCAAAAAGCTTTAATAAAACATCAGCGGATTATGCTGTGGTAAAATAAAGACGGATTGTTTTGAAGTCGTAGAAAATACAAGAATTAATTAAGAAAAATAATAACTAGGGAGTACTGTTTTCAATATATAATTGATAAGCAGTACTCCCTTTAAAATGGAGAGTTTTAGGAGGTTTAGTTTTTTATCAGTAGCATTACTTCTATGAAATTTATTATAAATAGATTAAATTAAGAAATTATGAATAGAGTGTTAAAGATTATTACAAATTATCGTATTAAGATAGAATATTTTTTCCGATATCTATTATATTAAATGCATTATTATCTTACATTAAAAATTTTTGGAGGGCATATGGATACGAAAAATCTGGAGATCGGAGAAAAACTTTCTATAGAAATATTGAATGATAATTATAACAAAGATAACTTGAAATACTCATGCCTACTACTTGATATAATAAATGATGATAGTATTGTGATTTCGTGCCCAATCTATAAATCAAAGTATGTCATGATTCAAAATGATTCTAGTTTGAAGATTGAATATTTAGGTAGAGGTGATTGTCTAAATCTATTTTATGCTAATATTGTATCAAAAGAAATGAAAGATAATATATTATCAATTAAAGCAAAAATAACAAGTGAGATAGAAAAAATTCAGAGAAGGAAATTCTTCAGATTTAATTGTTGTCTTGACGTGAAATATTTTTTAAAGAATAATATAGATATATTAGAAGAGGAATTGGGAATAGTAGAAAAAAACGAGTTTAAAAATGCTATAACTAGAAATCTAAGTGGTAATGGAGCTTGTATAATAACCAATGAAGAATTTCCAGTTGGATCAGTTATGCAAATGGAAATACTCGGTGGAAGTGCTTCGTTTAAGTTTAAAAGTAAGGTTATTCGAAGTGATCAAATTGAAGGAATAAATTCGATTAAGTATGAAACAGGAGTATTTTTCTATGATATTACAAAAGTATATCAGGATAAGGTTATTAAATTTATATTTAATGAACAACGGCAAGTAATGTCTAAGCAATAAAATTTATATCATTCCTCTAGCAAAGGATAGGATGAGAATTCAGAATTCAGAATATTTTTCATTATTCTGAGTTCTGAATTCTTGTAGTTATGCCGTAATATGATATAATCAACATTAAAAGTATGAAGGAATGGAAAATATAGATGAAAAACTTTTTTGATGTTATTATCATAGGAGCTGGTGCTGTAGGCTGTGCAGTTGCGAGAGAGCTATCAAGATACAAGCTTGATATTGCAGTAATGGAAAAGGAAAGTGATGTTGCAGCAGGTACTAGTGGCAGAAATAGTGCGGTGGTCCATGCAGGCTTTAATAATAAGACTGGCAGTCTTATGGCAAAGCTTTGTGTAGAAGGAAACCTCGGATTTGAAAAGATATGCAAAGAACTGGATGTACCTTACAAGAAGACTGGAAAGCTTGTTGTTGCATTTGATGAGAGTGATATTAAAGGTATTGAGAGATTGATGGATGCGGGTAAAAAGAATGGTACGCCAGGACTTTCATTCATTGATGCAGATGCGGTTAAAAAACTTGAGCCGTATGTTGGTGGAATTGGTGCTATGTTGTCTTCAAATACGGCAATTACCAATCCTTTTATATATACTGTGGCGCTAGCTGAAAATGCATGTGCGAATGGAGTTAAGTTCTACTTCGATAATGAAGTAAGAGGCATAAGCAGGAAGGATGGCAAGTTCCGCGTAAGTGCAGGTGGAGAGTATTATTATTCAAGATACATCATAAATGCAGCAGGGCTTTACTCTGATAAGGTATCAGCATTAGCTGGGGACGAAGGCTATAAGATATACCCTTGCAGAGGTCAGTATTATATTTTGGATAAACGAACAAGCAAGTTTTTAAATATGCCTGTATATCCAGTGCCAAGACCTGGTATTGGGGGATTGGGAGTACATTTAACTCCTACAATAGAGGGCAATATTTTGATTGGGCCAAGTGCCGAATACATTAAAACAAAATCTGATTATAGCGTTACACAAGATGTAATGAAGCAGCTTTTTAGTGAAGCTAAAGAATTGCTGCCACCTATTAGCATGAGAGATGTGATTAGGAATTATTCAGGTATAAGGTCTAAGCTTGTTGGACCAAAAGTCGGAGGATTTGGGGATTTTGTGATAGAAGAATCACAAGTGGTACCTGATCTTATCCAATTGATTGGTATAGAGTCGCCAGGTCTAACGTCATCTATTCCGATTTCAAAAAAGGTTAGGGATATTATAGGCAATAAGGAAAACCTTGTTGAAAAGTCTGATTTTATCGGTGAAAGAAAAGGGGTTCTTGAGTTCAGGCAGCTAAGTACTGAGGAAAAGGACAGGCTTATACGTGAGTGCCTGAATATGGGGAGATTGTTTGC
>Ga0209800_10000697_pt1 | contig 45434 bp, 24 predicted proteins | sample Higcelweek8metaG_FD_187174 | JGI IMG/M metagenome (GOLD analysis project Ga0209800, IMG submission 187174) | Freshwater pond sediment microbial communities from the University of Edinburgh, under environmental carbon perturbations - High... | ecosystem: Environmental > Aquatic > Freshwater >...
TACCAGAGAAAATACATCTCTGTAAACACATACACATACCTAAATGAACTTGATACCTCAATGGTAGGAACCAATACTATATTCAACACCTACAACGCAGAAGGTCAAAGGGTCAAGAAGACACTTAACGCAGGCGCCCCAGAAAGATATTTCTATGAGGGAGACAAAGTAGTATTCCAGTATGCAAACAGCAACAGCATCACAGCCTTCAACGTAATCGGGACAAACCTGATCTCAAGAAAAATAGGAACAACAAAAGTTTACTATTTCTACAACGGTCACGGTGACGTAACAGCATTACTTGATGCATCCACAAGTAAAACAAGAGCCCGTTATGCATACGATGCCTTCGGAAACATAAGATTTGAGAAATATTACGACAGCAACGGAAACCTAACCACCACCCCTGCAAATATGGTAAAAAGCCAGGTTAGATTTGGCGAATACCAGTATGACAGCGAGACAGAGTACAAGGACGCAAACAATAACGATGTCACAGGGTTGTACTATCTGAATGCAAGGCATTATGACCCAGGCATGGCAAGGTTTTTAGAGGTTGATACTTATAATGGGGAATTGAATGATCCACTCAGTTTGAATCTTTATACGTATTGCCATAATGAGCCGTTGATGTATAGCGATCCTAGCGGGCATCACAGCGAAAATATTTTATGTAGAAATCCTTTTCAAACAGCCCCAAATGCTGATGTATACGAGCTACAGGCAGACTTGAAAATATTGGGATGCTTTGATAAAGGTGTAACCAATTACTATACTGGAATATTTGATGATGATACTGAATTTGCAGTTAATGTGTATAAAGATAAAGTTATGAAATTAGGATTAGGTAACCAAGGGGATAACCGTGGGAAAGTTGGTGCAACAACATGGGCATATATAGATAGGGATGTTGATCTAAAAGGGATTGAGTATTTGAAGGGGAAATCTGGGTATTCAGAAAGATATAATAAGATTATAAAAACCTTCAATACAAAATTGGGAGCTTTGATGAAGCCAAAACGTACGGATTGGTCTAGGTCAGGCAATACAATTCATTATGGGAAACAGACAATAATGCAAGCCTATAAGAAATCTCCAACAAAGAAAGTGCTTAGTGAACCTGAGAGAAATAAATATGCTAGACAGGGTATGATTGATAAGGTCACTGCTCAAAAGGAGGCTGTTAAGGCTGTAGTTGATAATCCAGTAGGAGCATTAAAAGATTACTATACTGATCCCGAAACTTATTTGGAAATTGGATTGTTCCCTTATTATGGTAGTGTAAAACGAAGCCTGGGTGTAATTAATGGTATTTCTTCAAGGATAAACATATTAAGTTCTGGAGATGTAAATGCGATTTATTATCAATTAGGTAGTGATGCAATTATTGTTGAAGAGCAAGGAATAATGATGATTGCTGGAGCGGGATTGTCTAAAGGGTTAAAGTTGCCAAGTAAGGGGACTAGTGTTAAGGGAACGGGTGGAGCTAACGCTCTTTTTAGGAAAACAGCTAATACTGGAGTATTTAAAGAACTCTCTGAACCAATGCAATTAAGGCATGTTGAAAAAGTTGCAAAGGAAGCAGGAATTGGATTAGACGGGATAAAGATTAGAATTGATAGAAATACGGAGTTGCTTGGAAAGGGTTATACTGGATGGGCAGATCCAAAAGGAAAGCGAATAGACCTGTATCCTGATGCATTTGTAAGTAAAGAAGAATTAATCAAAACATTAGCTCATGAAAGAATGCATATTTATCAAGCTAAAACATTTGGTCCTGCTATTAGTGATGCAGCTCTTCAAGAATATGAAGCAGGTTCAAGAATCGCAGAAATAACATGGATGGACTTTTTGAAAATGGGAGGCAAATAATAACATGGCTAAAAAAGAATTTAATAAATGGCTTAAAGTAAGTATGTTAATGACAGATAAATTACCCAATATTAAACCATTAGAATGTCCTTCGTGTGGGCAAAATGAAGTTCAAATACTCTATACTGGGGATGCTGATACAAGAATAGGTTGTTTAGATGTTTGGTGTAATAGTTGTCTTAATGGGATACACATTTCAAGAGCAAAAGTCCCTATTGAAGCTGATAATATAGCTTTTAGAACAGATTGGAAAGAACCACTGATACCAAATTATAAGCAAGTAACACCATAATTTGATAACAATGAATCACAAAAGCTGGAATCAGAAATGTTTCCAGCTTTTTGTATATACCTAATTTACAGGTACTTTATAATAGCGCAAGGAAACTTACGACTAAGTATGTATATAGAAATCCTGTGACTACTTATCCATATCCAGGAGAAGGTACGCCTTTAAACTCTATAATCACCTGTTGATTTATAATTAAAACACTGGACATGATTTGCGAATAGAACTGAACATTTTTTATAACCCCATTTATTCCAAATACTTCTTAAGGCCACATATTTACAAAATACAAGATATCTCATAAACGAATTTTAATGTACAAGAAATTTTTAATAAAGTGAATGCATAAAAAATAAGACCTCTAATTGTAGGTCTTATTTTTAGTGCACACTTAATTCCGTTTATCTTTGAGCCGATTTTCAATCTCTTTTATCTTATCCACTGAAAGTTTTGTTGCTGTGATTATTATTTGTATGTCAACACCAAGCTTCAACATTTCTTCAGCTGTATTAATTCTCTCTTCCTGAATCCCTTGTTGAATGCCTTGATGAATGCCTTCCTGAATCCCTTGTTCTTTTGCATAATCAAGTTTTGAAACCATATCTAATCGGCTTTTTTCCCTAGCTCTTTGTAGCTCACGTATTCTTTCGTCGGCGCTCACAGTTTCTAAAGACTCAACTGCTGTTTTCATGGTATCACTCCTTGTTTTTAGCTTTTTTAATTTTTCTTCATTACCTTCCCTGCCAGCTTTTAAAAACTGAATCCATAATTCTTCGCCTTCTAGTTCATCAATATTTTTATTCTCTGGAAGTTTTGGCAGTTCTAAATAGTGAATCTGAAGATCATTTGTCAAAACAAAGCCTTCTTCTTTCTCTAATAGTTTAAAATGTGTATGAAGTTTATTGCTTTCGCTGATCTCATTATAGTCTATGATGTTTATAACAATTGTCTTCTTAAGTTTAGAATAAGATTCTGACTCTTCAATAGTTTCAGCATATGTTTTGGCCCAGTAAAAGAGACTACGTTTTCTGAAGTCATCTTCCTGTTTTACTTGAATTTCGATATTTACTCGCTCACCCTTTTCGGTTTTTGCTTTAATATCCAAGATGGACAATTTGTCTGATTCAAATTCTTTATAGTTAAATGGATTTAAGTATGTTACACTGCAAATAGGATCTTCACCTTTTGAACTTAAAATATCATTCAATAAACCTATCAGCAATTTTTTGCTTGTTTTGTCTTCTCTACCGAACATTGCTTTAAAGACAAAATCGTACATGGGACTTATCATTTTCATTATATTCACTCCTGTTAAATCTATACTTATATTTTACCACAATAGACGCTTTGAAGTCTTAAATTTTGTGAAATTATAAAAATAGTTTCAGGGATATATTGGGGAATCATGTACTGTCACAAATTATTGGTACTTGTCAGCAAAGGTTTGATGTTAGAAGATATATGACCAAAACATGAATAAGCTTAAACAATTTGATGGAAATGACGTCAAGAGCACATGGACATATGATGAAGCTGACAGAAAGAAGACAGAGTCTGTTGAGGCATTACAAGCTGGAGGAGCCAGCTATAAAGAGTCAAGAAGTTTAGTAGCACAATCTTTATGGAATTTACGTAAACAAGGAGCATTTATACTAACGAGAATTCCATGGTATAGTAAGAAATAATAAATGTGAAACAGGAGAGTTATAAATGGAGAAAGCGTTAGATATCTTTGGGGAAATAATAATGACAAGGGTAAGAGATAGGGCTATTCTAGAATGGGATAAAACAATTGAAGGAAGGATGAAAGATGTTGATTCTCAGGAAATATTTAAGGATATGGCATTGTTTAATGATGAACAACTGCAAATAATTCGCAAGATAATACCTAAAATTGTTGATACAACAATTCACCATTTACTATGGACATTAGAACAAACTGAATCAGTCAATATAGCAGTAAAAGTTGATAATAAGTTAGTAAGTCGTATTCAAGATATAAGTGATGGTTCTCTATTTAGATTTCCGATGGCTACATTAGTTGTAAGCGCGAGTTTGCATCCGTATCCTTTTATTAAAGCATTTATGAAAAAGTTTGCTGGTAATACTGTTTCTTATATTTTCGGGTAACTCTCTTTGTAAAATCCTTTTGATAAAAATAACTTCCTTAGTATCAAATCTACTTCTACCGCCAGTTTACCAAAATAATATTCATTACTTTTTAAAGGATACTCTTTCCTAAAGTTACTAAGCTCAGAAAAAATATCAAGAATTATCTGTTGTTTTTCTTTTACAGAAGCCAAAACAAAATAGATTTTATTTACGTCCAACATCTTATGCTCCATTATTGCCTTTGCAGGGGGAAAGAAACTCCCTTGAATACCCAACTCGTCTAGTATTGGAAAAACATATTCAAAATGATCCTTATAGCCATCATCAAAAGTTAAAAGAAGCGAATTATCATTTAATTCTTTTTTGTTATTTATTATTATTGACATCGGCTCCTTTATATTTAATTAATATGAATAACCAAACTTTACAGCAATTCTAACTATATCAGCCATATTAATTATATCATTCTTAGACAAATCACATCTTGAATCAAACCCATCATTTCCTTTTGCCAAATCAAAAGCTTTTGCAGCAATAATTACATCCGCCATGTTAACCACATTGTCTTTGTTAATATCTTCAGGAACATCATTGTGGACATTAGTTTCGAATGCATCAAGGAAATATGTGGTCCATGATAATGCCGCATTGAGGGAAATTCCAACGCTATTTGTTTTCCACGAATCGAGGACAGAAAAAAGGATGATAAGGATTTTTTACTCTATTTTCTCCATATCCCGAAATATATACCTTTGTTAAAGGATTGCGCCCCATTAAATAATCAAGGGTTTCCGACATGCCACTAAGATATTTATAGTTTGCAAGAACATATCACTAATATAACGAAAGAGGGTACATTATGCCAGAGCATTCAATTATAGACGAATAGAGTTTGACAAGGTGATATCTTTTACTAACAATCAGCATGGATTTAAAAGGTTAATGTAAAATTAATGTTAAGATTTATAATTAATGGATAATGCATATTGAATTTTAAATTATTTATGCAATACTAATAAATAAAAGTGATAATCTTGGCAAAAGTTTGTTAATTTTGGCAATATTAATTTTTAACTACATGTGATATTATTGGATAAATAGAAAAATTAGAAAAATAAGTATATTAAAGAATGAGTAATATATTTTCTTTAATTAATGATAAACAAAATTAGACCTTAAAGCATTCAACTGCTAAGTGGTTGGCATTACGATATGAAGAAAATGAAAAATTAAATTGTAAATTTGTTTATCTTTAGAAATTGTACTTAGAGTTAAAAGGAAGCAAAGGAGTTACTAAAAAAGTGGAGGTGTAAATATGATAAGAGAACCTACAATTAAAATAGTGGATGCCAGGTCAAACGGGTTAGGCCTCGAAAACTCAACCCCAAATCAATCCTGAACAAACCACTATCATAATATTTATTTTATCATTTCTTTTTAGGATTATGCAAGGATTTAATTAAAATGGCTATTAAATACAATGAATGGGAGGGCTTATTATGAAAAAGTTAAAGAGAATTATATCTGTTGCTTTTATATTAGCAGTTCTTACTCAAGCTTTTATACCCAATGATTTACTTGTAATTACGTTTGGTAAAAATGTTTATGCCTATAATAATATAGAACTCAATGTTACACCAACAGGTATTCATACTGAAACATCAGCGGAATCTCCAACTATTAAACCTACACCGAAACTGGATGTAGCGTCAATAATACCTACTGATATCCCAACAATTACGCCAATCGATACATCAACAAATACACCAGCAAATACTTCAGCAGTCGAACCAACATCTAAACTAATAAGCACACCGACAGTTGAACAAACTTCTACACCAACAAATACACCAACAAATACACCAACAAATACACCAACAAATACACCAACAAATACGACATCAACGCCAACTTGTACATCAACATCAACACCAACACCAACTTGTACATCAACACCAACAAAATTGCCTGAAAATTGTAATGTTGTTATTGAAGGCTGGATTAAAGGTGACAGGAATGAAGATAAAAGCGGTTTTGTTGTTGAAGTTTTCTTAGGTTATAGAAATATTTCAGAAGCTAGGTATATAACCAACTCAGATGGATACTACAAATTAGCTTTTAATACAGATACCAGTTATACTGTCAAGATTAACAAGCCTGATAGTGCCTATCTACCAAGGCTCTACAGACTAAGCCTTATTGGGAGATATAAACAGGGATTGCCGGATTCTCCTGATATCATGTATTGGAGAGATTTAAATAAAGATGGCTATATTAATATGATGGATATAATGGAGATTGCAAAGTCATTTAACTCTGTCGCCGGAGAAAAACGATACATCTCCAATGCTGATATAGACTCCGATGGAGCTATAAACATGATTGATGTTGTGAAGCTTTGCAAATTCTCAAATGTTATGGTAGAAAACCAGACAAAATCCATATACCTTGAGAGTGATACCAAAACATGTTTTGAAAGCAGTTCATGGTATAACTTCGGAGATACTATGCTGAATCTGAATGGAAAGAAATTGTATGTTGATGGAAACCTAGTGTTCAAATCAACTTCTAGTATTTCCGAATTTGGAAGTACATTGGATATCAATGGAGGATGCCTTGAAGTCACTGGAGAATTTGATTTCGGACAGCCAGAATACAAAGATATTTTAATCATGACTAAAGAATCAGGCCACCTGATTGTAGGAAAGGGTTTTATATATGGTTCATCGGTAAACCACGAAGGTAAGCTGACAGCAGGTACAATAGAACTTAAGGGAAGCTACTTTAATGTAAATGAGGACTCTGTTGATAAAGCTTTTTATGCAACAGGTACGCATAAAGTATTGCTTTCAGGCAATGAAAAACAAACCATAAAGCTTAGCCCAGGAAGCCCAGAAAAGAAAAGGAAGATAAATATGTTAATTTCATCCAATTCCAAGGGTTTTGAGGTATGGCCCAAGGATTCATATGTTTCATTCATTAACTTACTGGAAGACTAAAGTAGTAATGTATTGAGTATAAGACAATATAAAGACTTTATAAATAGTTGAATTTTATGACTGTGGGAAAACCCTGCAGTCATTTTTATTTGTTGGGAATTGTGATGATTTAGAGCTCAGTACCATAACGATTTTTAAATCCTATTCAAGATTTTATTCGTAAATTAACATGGATTTTATTTGGATTTAACAATATTTTGATATATTAACTATGAAAATATTAAGTTAGTTAATAATGGAGGTATAATATGAAAAAAGTATTAGCAATTGCTCTTTGTTCTGTCGTTGCATTAGGATCGTTAGTAAGTTATTCATCTGTAAGTGCTTATAATAGGAGTAAAGTAAACATTAAGCCAAAAATGTTAAAGGAGGAATTTAATTTTGGGAATTCTTCAAATCAAACACCTAAGTACATTTTTATGTTTATTGGAGATGGTATGAGTTATGTTCAATTAAATGCAGCTCAAGTGTACGAAGGTAATAATAATTATGGTGAAGTTTCACCTAGACTGCTTAATTTTACTCAATTCCCTGCAGCTGGCGTAGCAACTACCCATGATTCTACATCGTTTTGTCCAGACTCAGCATCAACGGCTACATCACTTGCATCAGGAGTCAAGACACATAGCGGAACTATTGGATTGGAAGTAGATAAAACAACCGTTGCTCCAACTATTACTGAACTTCTTAAAAAACAAAAAGGTATGAAAATAGGTATTGTTTCAAATGTAACAATAAATCATGCAACTCCAGCAGCCTATTATTCTCATGTTGTATCTAGAAACAGTTACTATGATATAGCAACTCAAATGGCCAATTCAGGGTTTGATTATTTTGGAGGAGGTACAATTAACAAGCCGACTGGTGACAAAAAAGATCAAAAGAATGCATTTGAAGTATTACAAGAAAAAGGATATGAAATTGCTGATACAAAAGAAGAAATATTGTCACTTAATAAGAATTCGGGAAAAGTATATGCGGTTAGTCCTAAGCTTCAAGACAGCGGTGCAATGCCTTATGCACTGGATACTAAAGATGGTGACTTGCAATTGAAGGACTTTGTGAAGAAAGGTATTGATGTTTTAGAAAACAAAAATGGATTTTTCTTAATGTGTGAATCAGGCAAAATTGACTGGGCATGTCATGCAAATGATGCGAAATCTGTTATTTATGATGTTTTAGCTTTTGAAAAGTCTATACAAGTTGCTGTCGATTTTGCTAAAAAACATCCAAAAGAAACCTTAATAATAGTAACTGCGGATCATGAAACAGGCGGAATGACAATTGGTCAAGCATCAACAGGTTATGATACAGCATTTGATGTGTTGGAAAGTCAAAAACTTTCTTATGTTGAATTTGATAGTTTAATATCAGGAAAGAAGAAACAAGATGCAGATGGGTTGACATTTGAAGAAGTTATGCCATTAATAACTGAAAACTTTGGACTAATTGAGCCTAATGAAGAAATCTCAAATAATCCTTTGGAAATGACAGAATATGAATACAAAAAACTTAAAGCTGGTTTTGAAGAATCAATGAAGATAGAAAAGATGAAAAGTGAAGAAAACTCAATACTTTATGGAGGATATGACCCGTTATCAGTTTCGGTTACCCATATTCTCAACAACAAATCAGGAATTGGATGGACTTCATACTCTCATACTGGAGTTCCAGTAGGAGTATTTGCAACAGGTGCAAGTTCAGAAGCATTTAATGGTTCATACGATAATACAGAAGTATTTAATAAGTTGGCAGAGATTACTAGAGTTAAAAAGTAAGAAAACTCTTGTTGACCAGTTGTTTTATAGAATCCCCTTATTCTAAAAAATAACTGGTCAATTGCTATATCTATAAATATTATAAAACACAAATTATGAAAAGGATGATATTTTGAGTAGAATTTTTTATAACATAAATAAGAAGGAAATTGTTTTTGTATTGGTATTTATTTTTTTAATTATAACTTTAGCTATCATACCAACAGGTTTTCAAAAACAAATCTATTTCAACTCTGAAGGAGTAGTTGGCAGAGTTATTTCAACAAATAATTCTTCTGTTTATAAAACGGGGCTTGTTACTCAAGGAGAGCAAAAATGTTTAATTAAAATTGAATCTGGTCAGAATAAAGAAAAACAAATTGAAGGAATAAATTTAATAACTGGGAAAAACGAATTTGATAAAATTTTTGAAGTAGGTGATAAGGTTTGGGTACTTTTAGAATATGATTCAGAAAATAAGGTGGTTTATGCAAATATAATTGATCATTATAGAATGAATAAACAAATTTTGTTAATTGGGCTATTTGCCATATTAATTATTATGTTTTCAGGATTTACTGGCATACGGACTATCTTATCTTTTGCTTTTGCAATTTTAAGTATATGGAAAATACTTATTCCACTCATGTTGAAAGGCTTTAATCCCCTGCTCATAGGTTTGATTGTTGGAAATGTTCTTACAGTAACTACAGTTCTTTTAGTTTCTGGGTTTACCAAAAAGTCTTATTCTGCAATTATAAGCTCAATAATATGTTCTCTTATAACAGCTTGTTTGGCTGTATTGTTTACACAGTATTTTCAAATAGATGGTACAGTTATGCAATGGTCTGAATCACTTTTATATGCTGGATTCATGTCTTTAGATTTGACGGGAATATTTCAGGCAGGAATTTATTTGGCTTGTTCGGGGGCTATACTTGACCTTGCAATAGACATATCATCTGCTTTAGATGAAGTTGTTAAAAACAATCCTGATGTTTCAAAAAAGAATCTCATAAGCTCTGGACTTACAATTGGAAAATCAGTTGTTGGAAGTCAAACAACAACTCTGCTTCTAGCATATATGGGGAGCTATATATCTGTTATGATGGTATATATGGCTCAAGGTACTCCAATGATGAATATTCTGAATTCAAAAGCTATTTCAGCAGAAATACTACATACATTTGTAGGTTGTATTGGACTGGTTTTGGTATCACCGTTGACATCAATTATATGTGGAGTTTTGTATAAAAAAAATGCTTTTTGATCAGGTGCTTGATAAATGTCTTTTAGATGAAATCGCAAAGTTGCTAAATAAAAAAACTTCTGGGCTGGAAATTGACATTGAACCCAAAAGCCTTATTATAATTGAATCTAATTGAGTTTTTCAAGGAGAAAATCTATTCATGGATACATTAAAAGAGGTTTGGGGTCACGTCTTTTAATACCTCAACAATCTTCCTATTAGTTGCCTGGTCCTTAACTGTAATGCGGATTACATCAGTTTTAAAGCTGCCCATAGGCGTAGCGTCTCTAATGTAAAGGTTGCGATCAATGCAGTCAGAAATGATATTCTTAGCGCTAAAACGATGCTCTAATTGTATTAGCACACAGTTAATGTTTCCTGAAAAGACTGTTCCTATTTCGAGCTTTGTTAAATCATCCACAAGTTCTTTTCTGTATTTATGTGTGAGTTCATACTGGAGTTGATAGTATTCAGGGTCATTCAGTGCCTCAACAGCAGCTATTTGTGAGGGAAGACCAATTACCCATGGTGGAGTTTTAGCCATAAGTTTGCTTATCAAAGAAAAGCCAGAACATAAATAAGCTACCCTCATTCCGCTTAAGGCATAAACCTTGGACATTGATTTGCAGACTATAATGTTGTTTGAGGTTGAAGTAAATCGTTCTAAAGAGTTTTCCTTTCCTACATACTCTATATATGTTTCGTCAATCCAGACTTTAGTATTCTCAGGAATCGCTTTTAGCAGCTCGATCATGGATGGACGGTCAATATAGCACCCTGTTGGGCTATTTGGGTTCACAAGTATCACCATGTCATAACCAGTTCTTATTTTTTCAAGCAAATGAATAGTGTTGACTTGGAAGTTTTCCTCTTGAGAAAGTACGAACGAATCAACTGAACAGTGGATTATATTCTCAAGAATATGTCTGTATTCACCATAAGTTGGGTTAAGTAACAAAACCCTAGAGGTTTTATTTAAAAGGTTTGGCAAAGCTCTGAACATCAAATCCGATGAGCCTGCTCCTGGTAGGATGCTTGAACATGGGATATTCCTCTTCTCGGAAATTGTTTTAATCAATCCTTCGCATAAAGTTGGCGGAGAGGTTCTTATGATCCATGGAAGATACTCCTGAAGCTTCGAGATAACCTTTGGGGAAGGTGGAAACCATGCATCAAGGACATCAGCATTTATAATGAAGTTGCTTTTCTCGAGAGCGTCAAATGTATTTCCAATACTGCTAAAAAATGCACCACCATGATAGCAACTTGTATCAGGGGTGATTGGAAAGTCCATATCCCATACAAAATACTTGGTTGATTTTTCAGCAAGTTTTATAAAGCGGTCGCGAATATTGAGCATTCTCTCCATTGTTGCACTTACAAGCTCATAGGTAACTTTACCAGATTGTATTTTTATACCATGTGGAATTAGACCACCCTTAATATACATATCCAATACCTCAAGCCTTCCAATTGCCATTATTCGGGTGCCGTTATGCATTTCTATATATCTGTAAGCTGCATACATCAGAAGAAATGCAAGCATTGATTGACGGTAAGGCTTTGTAACAGTGAGTAAGCGAATCTCAAAAAGACCTCCATCCACATCAAATGGAAGATCACCTCTGTTAAGGTATTTATCTATTGAGTATTGATGTGAATCAGGCGGCGTAATTGAAATAAAACCAACAACCGCATCATTCTTTTTTGCGACAATATAAATATTGTGCTCATCAAGCTTGTCTTTTAGTATGCCTTCGGAATTTGGTAAATGTTGACCAAGCTCCTGTGAAAAAACCTCATATCGAATATGGTAAATCAATTCCCTGTCTTGTGAGGTTGCGATATTAATATGAATAGCTTCTTCATTAGGACCAATATCCATAACGTTTTTAATCATAACACAATTTCCTTTCTATTAAGTTGAATATTTTTTATAGTCGCCAGTAAAATCCTTTGTTGCATGTATAAGCATCTGCAAACGGTTTTGTATATTTGCCATACTTGTATCAGGGTCAAAGTCTATTGCAAGAAGGTTTAAGGAAGGATGGAGCTTCTTTAAGGTTTTAAAAAGCCCTCTTCCTGTTATATGGTTCGACATGCAGCTGAAAGGCTGCATAACGATGAATGAGTTTATACCATAGTTCACCATTTCCAAAATGCTTCCAGGGATTAGCCAACCCTCTCCAGCAAAATAAGTTTTATCAACTATAGGGGTAACATGTTCCATAATCTTTTTGGCATCATGAGAATCCTCAGCAAAGCGAAACTTACGATAATGAGAAAAAAGTGAAGCTAGGGTATTCCTGAATGCACCTTCTTCGATTTCTGCAAATATACGCCTAAGCCATGCATTAGGGACCATACTTCGTTTTGACATTTCAATCATCATAAGTGGATCTCTTCTGAAAAAGTCATAAACTGAAGGCTTGTAAACCTCAATACCATGGTCCTCCAAATAGCTTTCTATATTACGGTTAGCTTTTTCATGATATTCAACTAATATTTCTCCAACTATTCCAATGCGTGGCTTTCTAGGTACGTCAAAAATAGGGATGTTGTTAAACTCATTTACTGCTTCATCAAATCTGGATGCAATCTTTTTTGGAGAATTAATAACTGTATCTGTTATAATCTCACGCCACTTTAGGAATACTGCGTTTGCGGTTCCTTTTTTAACCTCATATGGTCTTGTCGCTCTGCACATTTGCTCAAGCAGGTCTAGGGAAGCTAATGAACGTAAAATCTTTAATTTAAAATCAATATTGAGGGAATAACCAGGATGTATATCCTTCCAGTCTTTACCTGTCGTGAGGATAGGTACGTTTTCGTATCCATTTTGATCAAGAGCTTTTCTTGCAACGACTTGGTACTGTCCAGAACGGCAGTAATCGCAGTTTTTTGAAAGTATCACTGCAACCTCGTCTTTATTATAATTACCAGACTCAAGAGCAAGGAATATTTCTCCAATATTAACCTGTGCAGGGAAACAAATATCGTTGTGAAGATACTTCTTTCCAAGTTGGAATGCACGACTGCCGCCTAAAGGAAGATTAACAAATCTAAAGCCCTGACTTTCAAATATTTTGGCTGCAGCATATGAAAAAGTTGGAGTAAGATGGGGTGCTAAAATTGTCTTAAACTTCTTATCCTTTTTGGTAAACTTGACAGGATAAGGGTCGCGATAAAGTTTGCTTGAAGCCGAGCTTGTTACGATACTGCTTGAGCTTTTTCTTTTTGACCTTATTGTTTCAATAAAAGACTTTATTCGTAATTTAAGCGATCCTCCAGTATCCATTTCATCAAGCTTAATTGGAAGAGGCTCTTTTCGAGATGTTCTCATTATTCTTCTAACTTCATCACTCAATACGGAATCATGACCGCAACTGAAGCTTATTAGTTGAACAAGTTCAAGATTAGGATGAAGTGCAGTAAAATATGCCGCTTCAATAATACGTGTATGGTAAATTATATGATTGTCGTTCCTTGATGGGCTAACATTTGTGTTATGAATATTGGGAAGATTTTCAATTGTGAACACAGGTATACCAAGCTCTGTAAAATACTCGGCAAGATTATGATTTATAAAGCGATCATATTGGTATGGTCTACCTGCAATCACAACTCCGAATAAATCAGTAGATTCAAGCTTTTTAAGAAGGTTGATTCCTTGATCTTGTAGGCTTTTCTTATACAGTCTCTGTGATTTTATAGCTAAAGATATTGCATGCTTTATCTCGTTTGAATGATAGCCATAGTTCGCCGTAAAATAATCAACCATTTGTTTTACCATCAATCGGTTGTTATTCCAATGAAATATCGGCGTATCGAACATTATGCCTGCTTCTGCATCTAAATCATGGTTGTTTTTCGCAAGAAGCGAGTAGCCTTGTACAACTGGACACATACTGCCTGTTTGAGAAGTGGGGTTCTCTACTGGCTTACATATCATCATAGGCCAGAATATTCTGTCGATATTCATTTGGGACAGGTGAACAATATGGCCATGAGCAATTTTTCCAGGAAGACAGACTGTGTCGGAAGGAACAAATGGAAGTCCATGGTTCATTAACTTAAAGCTGCTTTCTGGAGAAAGTACAACCTTATTTCCAAAGTATTCAAGAAATGTTTTCCAGAATGGGTATGACTCATAAAACTCTAGAACACGAGGTATGCCAATAATCAAACCGTTCTGTGAAGCATCAGTGCTTTTGCCAAATGATTGATCAAATGACTGACTAATAAAATCATTTAACAGGTTTGTACTACAAAAATCCTTATTACCATTTTTAATTAATGGCTTCAATGTATTATGTCCATTACCTTTTTCGCATTTATGACCAGTAGTAAATATGTTTCCATTATTAAATTTGGTTATTGTTCTGCTGCAATGATTTGAGCAGCATTCACATACAACTCTATTTCGCTGGGCATACTTTAAAGCTCTAATAGAGTCAAAAACAGGCTTGGATGAAGTCTTTTCCTCCAATGAATGCTCTTTTTGGCTCTCCATGGTGAGCAACGCAACTCCAATTGCGCCCATGAGCTCAGGGTGCTGAGGCCTATGAACTTCTTTTCCCAAAAACATCTCAATTGATCGAATGACTGCATCGTTAAGGCTAACTCCGCCCTGGATGAGAATGTTTGGACCCAATTCGTTAAAATCATAGATTCTGATAACTTTTGTAAATATATTTTCAACGAGAGAGTGACAGAGCCCAGCAGCTATATCCTCAAAGGGTTTTCCAGCTTTAAGCTCGTTTGTAATTGAACTGTTCATAAAAATCGTACATCTTGAGCCTAAATAAGAAGGCGATTCAGAGGCAAATGCCAAATGGGCTAACTCTTTAATATCTATATTAATTGACGTAGAATAATTCTCGAGAAATGAACCGCAGCCTGATGAGCATGCTTCATTCAGAATGATTCTAGTGATGACCTTATTGTTAATAAAAATTCCTTTTATGTCTTGTCCGCCTATATCAAGAATAAATGATACATCAGGAAGAAAAGTAGAAGCGGATTTAGAGTGTGCAAGTGTTTCAACGGTATGAAAATCAGCATTGAGAGCAGTAGCAATCAATTCCTCACCATAGCCTGTTGTACCTATTCCTTTAACATTTAAATGAATGCCCTTGTCAAGATATTTGTCTTCTAGCTTTATAAGAGCATTTCGTATAGTTTCAATCGGGTTGCCATGGTTTCTTGAATAGAAGCTGTCAATCACTTCGCAATCTGAGTTTAGAAATACCAACTTAGCCGTCGTTGAACCACTGTCAATTCCTATATAGATATCAAGATTTTCGAGGTTGCTCATTAATTGCATATTGAGCAGGTCAGAGTTTGTAGTCAAGCATAGCCTTTTTAAAAAGAGCTCTTTATCTATTTCACTTGCAAAAAAAGGGGAATGGCTTTCTGCGACAACGTCTTTTGCAGAATGATTTTTAAGTGACATGATCAAATCTGGGATAAGGTAAGCTGATGACATATCTTTAAAAAATGACACGAGCGAAATCGCTGCGCCAAAGGCAACCATGATCTCAGGGTGGTCGGGTACAAATATATCTTTATCGTCTAAAGAAAGATGCTTTTGAAAAACACTTATTAAAGTTGGGTTGAATGACAAAACGCCCCCTTCAAAAATCACCTTTGGATAAAACTTTTTTCCTTGAGCAAGTCCACCAATAGTTTGATTAGCAATAGCATGTAGACTTGAAAGGGCGACATCCTCTTTTGATACTCCCTGATTGAGCAAGGTTTGGATATCAGTAGTTGCAAATACACCACACCTTCCAGAAATATTGTACACAGTATTACCTTTTGAAGCCAGCTCGTCGAACTCCTCAGGTCTAACCTCAAGAAGTGCTGATATTTGATCAATAAATGAACCAGTTCCGCCAGCACAAACCCCATTCATCCTCATATCATCAACTTCAGGTCCATCCTTTATACTTGAGTCCCTGAAGAACACAACCTTGGCATCCTGTCCACCTAGCTCAATTGCTGTTCTTATTTCAGGGTATAAAGCTTGTATTGCAAGAGTATTGGCGGCAACCTCCTGAATAAATGGGACTTCCGTCAGTCTTGAGAAGGTCTCGCCACCACTACCTGTTACAGCAATTTTAAAAGAAGCGTCAGGAAACATAGCTGCTACTTCATTTAGCAAATTGCATGCAGTATTTATTTGACGTGTTTGATGTCTAACGTATTTATTATATATAAGTTTATTCGTGCTTGGCTCTATAAGTGCTAACTTAACTGTAGTCGAGCCAATATCAAGCCCTATGTAAATTTGTTTTGTAAACATGGTAATACCTCGTAAATACTTATCTTTATATATATCTTTATATCTTTTAATGTATGCTTTTATTAATTATACTAAAAATGACGAAAAATGTCTTGTTATTGCTGGAGAAAAATTTTATGAGGGTTTCATTGGTAAGTTTTGCAAACATGATTTATTGAATTATGTTTCTAAATCCTTTATAATAGATACTCACTAGAGTAAACAACTCTAATAATCAAAAAACGAAAGGACATCATAGATGCCAAGCAAGTTATTTTGTACATTTAGGAACTTTATCTCAAAGAATAAATTTTTGTTTTATACCTTTATTATTATTTTTGTAAAATGCATACTGTTTTTAGCGCTTTCATTGGACAAGTCACATTCAATACTAAATGTTATTCCTGCAGCAAAAATGGTATTCATTGATTCAATACGCCCTGTATATTATTGTGGATTCATTATAGCGGTTCTATCAGCTTCTTTTCTTTTTAAGAACAGACGACAATTATGGTATTTATTTTTTGCAAATCTCGTTATCTCTGTAATATTAATAGTTGACCTGTTATATATGAGAAGCTTCAATACAGTTCCATCAATAAGTTTATTAACAGAGACATCTAATGTAGATAACCTTGGAGATAGCATAATATCTTTATATAGAGTTGTCGATTTTGTTTTTATTCTAGACATTCTAGTAACTCTGCCTATTATCATTAAAAGAAAAATTTATAATCAGATGCCAAGAAAAATTATATTATTCTCTTCAATTTTTACAATTTCCATTTTATTGATTATATTAAGTATGCCTATAAGAAACTTTGTTGAAAAAAGAATTGGTATAAAATACATTTATCCTGTTGTTGATGCTTTTGATGCTAATAGAACATGTGATAATCTATCTCCTATCGGCTACCATATTGTAGATGCCTATAGTTTTTGGAAGAACGCCAAGACTCTTGCTTTATCTGAAAAAGATAAGAATGAGATACAAGAATGGTTTGAATCAAAAAAAGAAAAGCTTCCAGATAATAAATACAAGTCAGTATTTAAAGGTAAAAACCTTATAGCTATTCAGGTTGAATCCTTTGAGAATTTTGTGATAAATCAAAAAATAAATGGACAAGAAATTACTCCTAACATTAATAAGCTTTTAAAGAATAGCATTTATTTCTCGAATATCTGTGAGCAAGTTAATGGTGGTATGAGCTCAGATGCTGATCTTATAACAAACACTTCTGTTTATCCAGTCAGAGTTGGTAGCACTTTCTTTAAATATCCACTAACCGAGTATTCTAATTCATTACCAAGGCTCTTAAGAAAGAAAGGCTATGATACAGTAGCATATCATCCAGATAAAGGATCTTTTTGGAACTGGAAGATCGCATTGAAATCAATAGGATTTGAAAAGTGTATAGATTCTTCCAATTATGATCTAAGTGCTACTATTGGGTTGGGTATAAGTGATGCCTCTTATTTAAAACAAATAGAGCCAATGATAGCAAAACAAAGGCAACCATTTTTTTCATTTTTTGTTACATTAACAAGCCATATGCCATTTCATCTTCCAGATAAATCGAGGGAGCTTAAGCTAAGTCCTGAGCTTGATGCTTCTTATCTCGGCGGATATTTTCAAAGTATTCATTATACAGATAAGTGTTTAGGTGATTTTATTGAAAACCTCAAAAAAGATAATCTTTTAGATAACACTGTTTTAGTTATTTACGGAGATCATGAAGGAGTTCATAGATTTTATTCTGAAGACTTAAAAGCTTTAAAACTTCCAGGAGACTGGTGGAAAGACAACCAGAAAAAGACACCATTAATTATTTACCAAAACAACTATAAAGGGGAAGAGGTCCTAAATACAATTGGTGGGGAAATTGATATACTTCCTACTGTGTGTTACCTACTAGGAGTGGATGAAGAAGAATATGAGAATAGTGCAATGGGGAGAAATCTTTTGAAAACTAATAAAAGCTTTGTTGTTTTAAGGAACAAGAAGGTTGTTAATGTAAATTTACCGAAGGATGAAGTGGAACAAGCAGCTAAAGGTGTTGATTTAGCTGATAAAATTATTCGAAGTAATTATTTTGGCTCTGATGCAAATAATCAATAATCTGATTTTGTATTAGGTTGCATATTTATAAGAAAAAATCCCTTACAAGTCGATTTTTATACGACTTATGAGGGATTTGATATTTGCATTGAATTACGATTGAACAACCCTAATGGAGCATTACTCAAACTCCTTGATGAGAAGTGCTCGCACATAGCCTTTGTCTCTCGATGTTGAGTCTATATAGAAGCCTCTTCCATAGTAAAATCGGATAAGGTCCCTATACTTTGATGCCGTATGTAAGCTTACTTTTTTAATGCCTTTACTTATCAGTACTTTCTCAGCCAGATTCATTAGAGATTTTCCAATACCAATATTATGGTATTGGAGACTCACACCAAACCTGCTGATATATGCAGTGTTGTCAGGGTTAAGTTTAATACGTATTGATCCCACCGGGATGTCATCTATGAATGCAACAAACACTTCTTTTGTCTCAACGTCATGAAGGATATCATACTGAGTCTCTTCAAGCGCTTCCATGGTTCCAGTGAGACCAGTGTCTTCCATATATTTTTTAAATGCTTCCTTTGTAATGCCTTGTATAGCTGATACATCATCAGCTGTAGCTTTTCTGATGATAAATGAATAATTCATACCTAATACTTACCCTTTCTAGATGTCTAGGAAATTATGGTGCCCATAATTTCTAACGACAGGTTACAGAGGACACAAAAGCCGCTTCGCGGTTTTGTTCTATTACAGTTGATTGCCGCCCATAAGTATTGCCATAATAGCCTTTTGAACATGCATTCTGTTTTCTGCTTCGTCGAAAATGAGGGATTGAGGACCGTCAATGATATCTGCGGTTACTTCGTAATCCCTGTAAGCAGGTAAGCAGTGTAGGAAAACAGCATCATCCTTAGCCATTGCAAATAGCTTGCTATTTACCTGATATGGCATGAATTTTTTAACCCTTTCTTCTTTTTCTGATTCTTGCCCCATGCTGGTCCAGGTATCAGTGTAAACAACATCTGCATTTTCAACCGCCTCATAAGGATCTTCTGTAAGAATGATTTTTGAGCCAGAAACCTTGGCGTCTTCACTTGCCTCAGATATAATGTTTTTATCACACGTATAGTCCTTTGGTGATGCAACGGCTATATCCATACCAAGTTTTGCACAGCCATGAAGCAATGAGTTCGCAATGTTGTTTCCATCGCCTACATAAGCAAGCTTTAGACCATTAAGATCACCTTTGCTTTCATAAATTGTGAAAAGGTCCGCAAGTATTTGGCAAGGATGCATCAGATCAGTCAAACCATTTATTATTGGAATGTTGCCGTACTTAGCAAGATCTTCAACATCACTGTGGTCAAAAGTACGGATCATAATAGCATCAAGGTACCTTGAAAGTACTTGAGCAGTATCATATATAGTTTCTCCACGACCGAGCTGTATATCGTTTGAGCTCAAGAATAGAGGATAGCCTCCAAGCTGATACATACCTACTTCAAATGAAACCCTTGTTCTTGTTGATGATTTTGTAAAAATCATGCCAAGAGTCTTGTTTTTAAGAAGATGGTGCTGTACCCCTTCTTTTTGCTGCCTTTTAAGCTTTTCGGTAAGGGCGAAAATTTCTTCAATTTCTTTAACTGTTAAATCATAAATACTAATTAAATGTTCCATGGAATTTTCCTCCTTAGATTGAATTATTGTAATTTATTTAATGCTTTATCAAATACTTGTATAAAGTTATCGACATCATTAGTGGTTAATATTAGAGGAGGAAGTACTCTAATTACTCCAGCTCCGACACTTCCAATAAGATATCCTTCTTCAAAGCAACTTGTAACGATTTCTTTAGACTTATCATTTGAAATCTGAATACCAATCATCAGACCCTTTCCTCTAACTTCGGATATAAAGCTGTATTTGTCTTTTAGACTGTTCAACTTGGATATAAAATATTCTCCGACCTTTTCAGAGTTTTCTACAAGGTTATCCTTAAGGATTGTTTCCATAACTGCAATACCTACAGAACAAGCAAGAGGATTGCCTCCAAATGTGGAACCATGATCTCCAGGCTCAAATGCCTTGGCAACATGATCTTTTGCACACATTGCGCCTATTGGGAAACCTCCACCTAAAGCTTTAGCTAGTGTGAATATATCAGGCTCTATATCGAAATGCTCATAAGCAAGAAGCTTACCTGTTCTTCCGATTCCTGATTGTACTTCGTCTAAAATAAGGAATATTCCCTTTTCATCACATATCTGGCGTACCGCTTTCATATACTCTTTTGAAATAAGATTGATTCCGCCTTCGCCTTGTATAGGCTCCATCATTATTGCACATGTGTTTTCGTTGATTGCATCTTTAAGTGCTTCAATGTCATTTGCAGGAACCTTCAAAAATAAAGGAGTAAGTGGGCTGTATGGCTTCTGATATTTGTCTTGACCAGTAGCTGCTATTGTTGCTAATGTTCTTCCATGGAATGATTTTTCCAATGTAATAATTTCATATTTTTCAGGCATTCCTTTTTTCTTGAAGTAAATCCTTGCAAGCTTTATAGCGCCTTCATTTGCTTCAGCTCCACTATTTGAAAAGAAGACCTTATCAGCACATGTGTTTTCAACAAGAAGCTTTGCAAGCTTTGCCTGAGACTCAATATAGTAAAGATTTGAGCAGTGTATAAATTTTTCTGCCTGATCCTTTATGGCGTTCACAAGGTTTGGATGTGAATGTCCCAATGCGCTGACTGCTATACCAGCAAACAGGTCAGTGTACTTTTTGCCATCAGTGCTCCAAAGGTTGATCCCTTTGCCATATTCGAAGCATACGGGGGTTCTAGCGCCAAATGTATTTATAAAGTATTTTTTATCAAGTTCAATAATTTCATTTAATTCCATATAAATAATCCTCCATTGACTATATAATATTAATAATTATACATTGTTATGCATAAAAATGCAAATAGTTTGTGATTGAATATTGGAATTTTGGGAATAGCATTAATTGTACTGAATATTGTGAATGTTGTGAATATTGTAGAATGAAAATAATGATTGAAATAAATATGTATTTTAAGTAATATATTACTGTAGAATAATCAATATAAAAAATAAAATAAACGTACATAAGGATGAAATTCATGACTAACTTCGCAAAAACATTTTTTAAAAATCCAAAGATACAGATTTTTTTGACAAGTATAGCTATCCGTATTATTCTAAGTTTAATTTTTTTCGGAAGTATAGATATAGTTATTCAGCTTAGAGATACCCCCCATGCCATTGGAAATCAACTGTTTGGGCACTATCCATATTTCCCAGTTATACCTGTATTTATGTGGGTTTCTGGATTGTTGGCAGAAATCACTTCACTTCCGTTGACTCTTTGTTGTAAGGTCTTTCAAATACTCTTTGATTCCCTTTTAGCATTGTTGATATATGAAATAATACTAAAGAAGAATGAAAAGCTTGCTTATAAAGCAGGTATGCTTTATGCGATATGTCCGATTGCTTTATTAATAAATTGTTTCCATGGACAATGGGATTCAATTTGCTTGTTTTTTCTTATACTAAGCTTCTACATAAGGGACTACTTCAAGGACAGCTTTAAAAGGAACTTTATATTTGGAGTACTGTTTACAATATCCTTCCTAGTTAAGCCATATACTTTAGTTTTTGCAGTAGTATTTTTTCAGCCGTTTAAATTGATAAAAAAGAATGGCTTCAAAAAGTATTTATTCTTACAATTTGCATCGGTTTTAGGGATGGTTTTAACTTCAGTCATATTCTTTTCCTATTTTGTATGTGTGGGATATAGCATTCCAAAATTGTTTGAAGCAGTGTTTAAATACTCAAATGTTGGAGTGCAGGTATTTGGACTGCCTTTTAATAGATGGTTTGTTAATTTCCCAATCTTTCAAAAACGCTTATACATAGTGATTATTACAGCTGCTATTTCTTTGTTTTATTACTTTGGAAGAATGGGGATTTTTAACTATGTACTTTTTGTATTTGCAGTAACAATTGGTATGACAGGCATATGTCCTCAATATATGATTTGGGTTGTTCCGTTCTTGATATTGACATTGAATTTCAGATTTGCAGCAGTTTATAATGTAGTTGTAACAGCATTCTTGCTTTTATATTACATAAACCCTTATACTTCTCCTGAGGACTATGAAAACATGGCAACATTTGCTACTTTAAATAGCTTCTCATGGCTTATGCCACCAACGCTTTTTTCAACTCAAGACTGGGTATCCGTAATAAAGATTCTTGGAAATATTGTTTTTCCAGCTACATCGTTATTAATAGGAGGTTCAGTTTTAGTTAAATCTATTATAAAGAAGGAAACGCCAATTCAACAAGTCGACTTAATAGATGAACAAGACGAGGCTCCAAAGGAAATTGACAAAAGGGAAACACTAAGGTTCTTTGCCAATCCGTTACTTGTGACAGTATTGAATATTTCTTTAGTTACTATTGCATTAAAACTGATTGTCTATTTTCTAGGAAATATTGATTCAGGTAAAGTCAACGAAACAATTGGTGTTAAAATCATGGATTACAATATTGATAAATTAAATCCTGACTCACATATATATGTAGGCAACTTTGAAAGTTTTTCGGGATTTAGTGTGCTTAACATTGTATTCTTATTGGGAGCTTTAGCTTTGGTGTGGTCTGTTATTTCTATTTGGCTGAATACGAAGAACGATAACAAGGCTACGATTGAAATGTAAGGCTGATGGACTTATAATGTCAGCATTTCCAGTCAATTTTCGCTGGGTTTGGTTCGTTCTCCACTGCGACAGCAAGTAGAGCTGCTTCCATACGTCCACACTCCTCGGCAGCGCTTTGCTCGATTTGACCCCACGGCGCTTCCGTTCCGAGCTGTCCATAGGCGACCGCAATCGCTCCATAAAACGCAAGCCCTATGCAATGCTGTGCAGAATGGATGGTCGATGCGCATTGGCCAATAGCCCTTGCTGCAGACTGCGCTATAGCATTCCCATCTGCTTCGCGTGCGGCTGCATGGCACTCGAGTATTATTGTTTTCGCCTGCGAAAATTTTATTGCTCCTGATAACCAATCCAAAGCAGCGTTCAGGGCATTTTGCGGACGTTTATCGTCTGGGTAATGTTTGCTCCAGAGTGGCAATATAACCCGCTCAGAATAATCAACCGCCCAATGCGCAAGGGTTGCCTTGCTTTGTGTTTCAATTAATTTCATAAGCGACTGAATGTACGGTGCTTTCCAGTCACTTAACATTTTTCTTGCTTTTGACATACCCGCCCCTCCTTAGCCCCAATTCGTATTTTCACCTTTCTGATACATCTGAGCCAAAGGCTTTACAGATTTCATACTACCATATCAAATTCTGTTTTTCAATTCTAAAATTCTGAATTTATTTCTGAAAAATATCTGCTTGATAAAAACGCCTAAAACTATTTGAAGCTAATGCATTATTTATATATTAAAGAAAGTAATATAATTCAGAGGTTAATTGGGATAAGGTTACACAAACTGTTAGTATAAAACCGTGAAAATTTAGATTTAGTTTATTGAAATGATTGGTAATATATATTAAAATAGTTACCATATCTCAAGCATCATATTAATTCATTTGGTGCTCAAAAATTTTCACAGAACTCATAAAAATAGATTTCTGTAAAATGAAAGATATTATTTTATTACTTTTATTACTTATAGGGGGGGAATATTAATGAAGATCAAAGAAAGAATTATTTCGTATGTGTTGATTATCTGCCTGCTCGTATCTTTTTATCCAGCCTCAGCAACAGGTATTGACACTGAAAGTAACCAAAAGGTGCAGAGTTTTTCTGATATCGAAAAACATTGGGGCAAAGATATTATTGAAAAGTTTTTGGTAAAGAAGTGGGTTGCAGGATATAATGATGGACTTTTTCGACCAGATAAGCCTGTAACCAGAGCTGAGCTTACAACTATGGTTGTAAATATATTTAAGAAAACAGGCAAAGAATCGGATATAGCATTTTCTGATGTAAAAAAAAGTGACTGGTTTTACAAAAATATAGCTTATGCTGTAAGCGGAAAACTTGTAGAAGGATATCAAGACAGAACTTTTAAGCCTTTTAACAATATGAGCAGGCAGGATGTAGCTGTCCTAGTAAAGAGGCTTTTCAGTGTAGATTTTTTCAAAGGTTCACAGAGTTTCAAATTTAAAGATGAGGATACATTCGCTAAATACTCTTCTCAGAGCATTAAGGATCTTTCTTCACACGGTATAATACAAGGATACCCAGACAAGTCGTTCAGGCCTTTAAATGTAATAACCAGAGCAGAAGCTGTGAAAATGCTTGATGTAGTTTTGAAATATGTTGAAGTGCCTGTAGAGACTATTCCAGGTGCCATACCTACAGTAATACATACTCCGACACTTAAAGCAACACCTACAACAATGCCAACAGCTGCATATACAAATATCGCCACACCAACATCTGCACCTTATAGGGGAGGGCAAGTTGGAATAGTTGTAATAACGTTGCCCGCTCTTACGCCAATACCAACATCGATCTACACATCTACACCAACAAACACTGCAACACCTACATCAACAGCTACACATACACCAACAAATACAGCAACACCTACATCAACAGCTACACATACACCTACATCAACAGCTACACATACACCAACGGCTACATCAACAGTTACAACTACACCTTATATATCAGTCGATTTCGAAAGACCTGCTGTTGATCTACAAGTAAGTTCAAACCTAGTAAAACCTGGTACTACTGTTTTAGCGCGTATAACAGCATCTGATAATGTTGGAATTAAATCTACCAGTGCAGAGCTTGATGGATCATCTCTTTCTCTAAACGAAGAAAATATCAGTTCTTTTAAAGTAGACAAGGCAGGGGTATATAAGATAATTGCAAAAGCATATGATGCTGCTGGAAATGAGGGCTATGCAGAAAAGGAAGTGTATGTAAAGGATAGCAGCGATACAACAAGTCCTGAAGCTCTTATAGTAACTCCTGAAAGTGAAACAGTAATTAAAAGCCCTGTAGATATTACTGGTACTGCTACTGATAATGAATTTGTCAAATATACTCTGGAGTATTCCGAATCAGGTAAAAATAAGTTTATAAAATTTGCAGAAGGGTATTCGGCTGTCAAAAACGGTGTTCTTGGAAAACTTGATCCTACAATGATGCGTAATGGACTCTATGATATCAAACTTTCGGTATACGATGCTGGAGCTCATATAGCTTCCGATACCAAATCATATTGTATAGAAGGTGATATGAAGGTAGGAAATTTTTCAATGACCTTTAGTGACATGAATGTGCCTGTTGCAGGTATGCCAGTGATGGTTGAAAGGACCTATGACACTAGATATAAAGCTAATGGAGACTTCGGATACGGTTGGACGTTGGGCGTGAAGGATGTAAAATTAAGTGAAAGCGCTACGCCTGGTATGTTCTGGAATCAGACGAAAAGCGGCAGTAGCCTAAGTACAATATATGACCTTTTTGAAACAAAAAACCACAGTATTACAATAACTTATCCAGATGGAAAAGTAGAAGAGTTTGGAATGACACTATCTCTATCTTCTCAACCATTTGCACCTATTCAGGAGACCATTGTGAGCTTTAAGCCAAAAGCAGGTACCTCATCCAAACTTGAGGCTATGGACATTTCAAATACCTGCATGGTCACAAATCAAGTAGATGGCTACTATGGTCTATATGACTATGATCTTGAGCTTTATAATCCTGAAAGGTACAAGCTTACATCAAAGGAAGGAACAGTTTATATTATCAGTCAAAGTACTGGTCTTGAAAGCATTACCGACACCAACGGAAACACTGTAACCTTTGGGAATAACGGAATTATACATTCGTCAGGCAAGAGTATTGTATATGCAAGGGATGCACAGAACAGGATAACAAAGATAACCGATCCTAAGGGTAATGCAGTTACATATAGTTATGATTCATATGGAGATTTGGTATCTGTTACAGACCAGGAAGGTAATGTAACAAGGTTTAAATATAACTTCAGCCATGGCTTGGTTGATATTATAGACCCACGAGGAGCTAAGGTTGCCCGCAATGAATATGATGATAGCGGGAGACTGATAGCTAATATTGATGCTGAAGGTAACAGGATTGAGTATACGCATGATGTAGGCTCAAATCAGGAAATTATAAGAGATCGTCTTGGTAATATAACTTTAATTTCATTTGACAATAATGGGAATGTTCTGTCTCAGACAGATCCAATGGGGAACACAACATCCTATACGTATGATTCACAAGGGAACAAACTGACCGAAAAGAATCCACTGGGATATACTACTGTATATGCATATGATAATAATAATAACGTTACTTCTCAAACTGATCCTTCGGGAAACAAGATTGAGTATACTTATGACCACTGCGGCAGGGTGTTGACAATGAAAGACCCTATGGGTTCTGTTGTTTCAAATATCTATGATTCGGTAGGGAATCTTACTGAACACAAAGACAAAATAGGTAACGTTACAAAGTATAGTTATGACAGTAAGGGTAATCTTCTAACTGTCACAGATTCTAATGGTAATAAGACGGAATACACCTATGATGTAAATGGTAATAAGTTGACCGAGTTAGGTACGGATGGGACACCTGTTAGATATACATATGACAGCATAGGTAACATGACATCAAAAACTGTTACCTTAAAAACAGCTGTCGGTACGGAGGATATTACTACTACTTATCAATATAATAATCTGAACAAACTGGTTAAGACAGTATATCCTGATGGAGGTATTATTACAATTGAATATAATGCATTAGGAAAGGAATCAGCCGTTACTGACTTAGCTGGAAGAAAAACCGAGTACGAATACGATATATTCGGTAATCTTGTAAAGATTAAATATTCTGATTTTACGGAAGAAAGTTATACTTATGATAAGGAAGGGAGAAAAGTATCGTCAACAGATAGAGCCAGCAGGACAACTACATATGTATATGACAAAGCTGGAAGGGAAATAAAAACAGTTTTTTCCGACGGAACGACGACTCAGACCGAATATGATGTAGCTGGGCAGGTAAAGAAGAAGATTGATGAAAACGGCAATTGTACTGAGTATGTTTATGATTTGTCAGGTAGAAATACTGAAGTAAAAGATGCGCTTGGAAATGTTACCAAGTATGAGTATGACAATAACGGAAACAGGGTTAAAATGATCAATGCTAAAAATCATACCATAAGTTATGAATATGATTACAATGGAAAGGTTACAAAAATTACCTATCCAGATGGAACTTTCAATAGCTATACATACGATACTAACGGTAATAAGCTTTCTGAGACTAATCAGGCTAAAAAAACTACCAATTTCGAATATGATGACAGCGGGAGACTAATAAAAGTAAAGGATGCTTTGGGAAAAGTCACAGAATATAAGTATAACAGCATGAATAAAATTATTAGCCAAATGGATGCAAATGGACATGAAACTAAATTTGAATACGACTGCATGGGTAGAAGAACAAAAAGAATTTTGCCAATGGGTATGTTCGAAACATTTACTTATGGAAAAGCTGGTAATATCCTCACACAGACAACATTAAAAGGTGATATAATATCATATGAATACGATAACGGGGGGAGATTGGCTAAGAAGGTTTATCCTGACAATACTTCTGAGGAGTATACGTACTACTCAGATGGGAAGCGAAAGAGCATAAAGGATAAGCGGGGGATAACATCGTATCAGTATGATCTCAAGGATAATTTGTTAAAACAAGCTAATCCTGACGGAACTGATATTAGCTATACATACGATGCAGTTGGAAATGTGACAAGTGTTAGTATACCCTCTGGGGAAACCAAATATGCATATGATGAGTTGAATAGGCTGGTGAAAGTTACAGCTCCAGGGGCAAAAATAACTTCATATACGTATGACACATTAGGAAGCAGAGAAAGTGTAACCTACCCTAATGGTAATGTAACAGTGTATACTTACGATTTATTAAACCGATTAACTGGGCTTGTGAATAAAAAATCAGACGGTACTGTTATTAACTCCTATAAATATACTCTTGGAGCCGTAGGAAACAGGATAAAGGTAGTTGAAAATTCAGGAAGGACAGTTGAGTATCAGTATGATGATGTCTTTAAGTTGATAAATGAAAAAATTACGAAAGATGGTACTGTGGTTCAGCTAGGCTATACCTATGATGCAGTTGGAAACAGACTGACAAAAGACTGTAACGGAACCATGACAAACTATACTTATGATGCTAATGACAGGCTCATTACCGAAAATGGCAAGACTTTCAACTATGATGACAATGGCAATATTCTATCAGTAACTGGCGAAGGCCGTAGCGTACTTTATAGTTATGATTATAACAATAGGTTGATAGACTTTATGGAAGGAACCAATAAAGTATCATATGAGTACAATGTAGATGGTATACGTGTATCTAAGACCGTCAACGGCCAGAAGACAAATTATATTGTAGACAGCAACCGTGACTATGCACAGGTCCTCGAAGAAAGAAATGCAGGTGGAGTTGTTGTTAGCTATACATATGGTAGTGACCTTATTGTCCAGAACAGAAGCGGAGTTGATTCGTACTATGTTTATGATGGGCACGGTAGCACGAGAGCGCTGACCAATAGTGCTGGCAATGTTACTGATACATATACATATGATGCCTTCGGAGTTATGCTTGATAATGTGGGTAATACTGTTAACGATTATCTTTATTCAGGTGAACAGCATGATGCTAATGTAGGTTTATATTACCTCAGAGCAAGGTACATGGATCCTACTGCAGGAAGATTCTTTACCATGGATAGTTATGAAGGAAATGTGTTTGATCCTATTAGCTTACATAAGTACTTATATGCGAATGCCGATCCTGTAGACAGAATCGATCCAAGCGGAAAATTCTCAATAATGGAGTTAGGTATAGTTCAGTCTATACAGAACTTATGGATCAGAACAGCATCCGTCAGAAGTTATATATCAACTTATTTTAAGTTAAAAGAGAACATTGAAAGAATAAAGCTGGGGATGAATGTAACAGCTTGTATTATTGGTTTTACCATGCCTTATTGGTCAAGAAATTCGGTTAGTTATAAAATAAAGCTTCCATCTACCTATGATATGGATATAGAAATAAGATATGGCAGGATAAATGATAAAATTGAATTAGAGCCCGAACAGCTTAGAATATCATTGGTGCAAAATGATTTGTTCAAGTGGAACTACCAAAAAGCAATAAGGCTAGATATTCCATTAAGAGATGGTCACCTTCAGCTTTCAGGACAACTGCCTCCTATAGAACTATTCAGTAAATCTATAGGGCTAGGTTTTGAAGTATCTACAGCTGCTGTGATTGAAACTACCAATCTTTTGCAGAACCCCTTGGAATGGAGTGCAACATTGGGATTAAACTTTAAACTGAAGACACCTGTAGGTTTTAGTTTTACAACAAGATCTCCAAGACTGGATCTAAGGACAAGAGAACTAAGTTATGTATTTAATCCTTTTAGTATTTAATAAACTAGGTACATCATATAACCATAATGTTATATAGTAATTTAGAAGAAGGGATATAGAATATGAGAAAGTTGAAATTTTATGAAATAATATATTTGTGTGCAGGTATATTTTTGTTATTGACTGGCTTAAAAGATTTCTGGGATATTAGAGGTGTACTATGGAATTCACAGACTACAGTAGGCACAGTTGTAAAATCAGAAACTGTTGTGATGGGTGAAGCATATAAATCGACAATTGAATTTAAAGCAGAAGACGGTAAAGTTTACAGATTCATTACCCAGTCGTTGTATGCTGTAGGCGACACGGTTAAGGTTATTTACCAGAAAGATAATCCATTAAACTCTACAACAAAAAATTTTGGCATGTGGTTTTGGCCTTCATTCAAGGTTATAATGGGGTTGCTTCTTGTTCCGAGATTTATTAAAAAAATGATTAAAACATAAATAATTTATGCAAGTTCAATTGTGAACAGAATAACTTTAGTTGTAGTCGGGGGATTGAGTGATTTATCAATTTATCCTCCGCCTTTATACCATAAAAAATTATATAATCATATAATCACAAACATATAGACCTCTAAATAAGTATTGTATTTGGAGGTCTATGTATAGATATGAATTTACTTTTTTACATGTTCTTATAATCTTCTGCTGCTTCTCTTACCTCATCATTTCTTGAATTAATTCCTTTTGATATTGCCCATTCTAACAATTCAGGCGCAACCTCTTCTAGCAATTCCAAGAATCTACGATACTCCCATTCATCATTAAAACATATGCACATTTCAGCCACCTGAGGAATATATTCACGCAACCAACTTAAATCTATACCTTTTATCTTTTTTCTTGCTAGTTCCATTGGTGCTATGTTTTGACCTAAGCATGCATATTCAATTAAAACTTTTAATATTTTTAATGATATTGAGTTTGTGTAACTGACAATATTCTTAATATTATCATAAGCATCTTCTGAAATCTTATTAACATGTCTACGTAACTCAGCTTTTAAAAGTTTTTGTACAAATACGGCTACCTCTTGACGACATCATTTCTTTTTTGGAAACTTTTCATTGACTGGCTGGCACCAGTGCCCTTATTGTTTTGGCTAGTATTTAGAGGCGTGTCTTCCATTTCATAAAATTTCACTCCCTAAAAATAAAATCAGGTAAATTTTATCATTTAATTTACCTGATTACAATAAGACGCTCTTGTCTAGGAAGTTGTCTCCTTTTAAACTTCCTTCTTTACTAGCATTACTTTTTCCATGAACATAAAAAAGTTATGACAAAGTGCAGTAATGTTATGACAAAGTGCTATAAGGTTATGACAAAGTGCTATAAGGAATTGATATATAATTACTTACGTATGGAGAGAGACATTTATTCTTATGAAAGGGGAGAAAATATTTTTGTTGTAAGGTATCAGAGTATCAAGGTCAGTATAAATCACAAAAATCTATTATTCAAAAAGGGAGGAATTAGTTTAATGAAAGGAATTAACGAAAGAAGACTTTTAAAAATGATTTTCTTTACTTGTTTATTTGTAATGCTTTTTAGCGGACTGGAAGTGTTTGCGGCAGAAAAAACACCACCGACATCAAACACCTACACTTTTGTAACACCTATACCAGTTGCAACAAATATTACAAGATGTGAAATACAGGTAGTAGCAACAAGCTCACCTGTTCCAGCGCATAAAATAACCAATCCTACTCAAAATTCAATGAAAGTGACAGTGTATGTTCAAAAGACAACTGGGGCTAACGGTTCACTTGTGAGGGGTGTACAAGCTGAAACATCAATTTTGCCAGGTACAAACATTGAATTTTATGATAAAAATCATGATTCAGGGAGTGACTCAGTTTATAGAATAAGAGATTATGTTAGTAGTGCTCCAACTTACCTGAGTCCAGCCTCGAATGGAGATACTCTAGTTATAAATGTAGTTAATCCGATAGCATTTACAATAAAATCTTTAAAATATAATATCACTAATATTGAGACTACTATAAGAAGGGTAGAGTGTTGGTCCAACACACTATTTTCAAATCATGCAAACATAAATACTTTTCAATATTTTTTAAGGAATAATACCATTGGTGGTCCGATTGATGTACCAAACACTCGAATTGCGGACTATTCAGACTTTTATAGAACAACTCAAAGTAATGTGTTGTATTATTCAACACACAGTGGAAAGGATTTCTTAGAAATCAGTGATGAAGCTGATAGAATTGGTAGATGTACCACTCAAAATAATGTTAACGTCTTAAGGCTTCAGGGAGCTGATCGAGGGGCAGCTGTGCGAAACTTCTATGTGGGTATGCGTATTGATATCTTAAATAATAGTAATTTAATAGAAATACAAAATAGAAATGTCACCAATGTAAATAATACTACAGGCGAAATTACAATATCAGGTGATCCTGTCAGTACCCTTGATACTTACTATATTAACAAAAATGTATTTCTTAGTGTCAGCAGTTTAAGTGATAATCCTTCGACTTTTACAGCAACGCCAGAATGGATTTACCAGATTAGTTGCATAGTAACCAATAGGGACACTGCAAGTAAGTGGTGCAAATATTTAAATGCCAACAACACCCATAAAATAAAAGGATTATTTGGCTATTCAGATATTGAGACAACTCACGCGTTTGATGAAAGAATGCTTAAATATTCTCAGATGAGGCCTATGCTTGATTCATATATGAATAATATGTACAGAAGATGGCTCAGTTCCAGAGAAACACCAGGATTTGATTATCTGGCTTATGCTACTGCTATTGTAAATGTGGAAAGCATATACGACTCAATGTTTGATGTAAGTAAATCATCAGACGGTGATGCTACGTACAGAATATACCAGTTTCAGAGAGAATATGAAAATTCTCCAATAACTGAAGCTTCATTAGGTGATGTTAAGATTGTATCAGGTAGAGACAGTCAGCGCAGAAGGACAGTAACATATAGATTTGCAGTTCCTGGGAAAGTAAATAGACCAAGTGATTATCTTAACATAACCCTTCCTGTAGTTGCTGGTAGAACAATGACCAAGTCATATCTTGCAGAACATTTAAACAGTTTGAATGCTGATGATTTTGATTCTTTGATAAGTAAGTCAGATTCTGGAGGCTTTGATGATTTGTTGAATGAAATTAGAGAGTTAAGAAGTACTAATCTAAGTGCATATAAAAAATATGTTCTTTATTGGATTACATATCCTGAAATTGATAGAAACATTAATGCAAAAAGACCAACCATTACAAGAATATTAAATGTTAACGACAATCCAATAGTGAAATATGCGACTCTTGTAAAAAATGGAGACAACTATGAATATGTCTTAAAAAATGGTGTAGTTGAATGGAAAACAGAAGTGCTCGGCAGGTGTGATACAGGAGAGGAGGTGCCTTTAAATTGAAAAAACTATTAATATGCTTGATCTTTATAATTTCAACATTGTTTGCTGTTCAATTTTCTTCTATAAATGTATCAGCAGGCAGAGTCTATGATGAAGGTGACAAATCTCTGGTGAACAATAAGGCCCGTGAGTATTTAGGTAGGGAAGATTGCTGGATGAATGCATTTTATGATAATGAATCTCTTTCTTTGGGGCATGGTGGAAATAATTACGATGAGGAAGATTCATTGGGTTCGAAGTTCCAAATTATAGCAAATATTGATGGTAGTACATATACAATAAAATGCTATGACAGGATTCTTGTGGGAAATACATCGGACTTGTCGGTGAAAATGCTTCCTGAAAGTACTTCGATGAATTTACCTGGTGCCAAATGGAAATTTAATTGGAATGATAATGAAATGTATGATATTTCATGCGGTTCACCAAGTTATTATCTTGTGTATGATGAAGTAAATGATATTTTGAAATTAAGTCAAAACATAGATACAAATTACTGGGATTTATTTAATATTGACAGTAATATTGCTTTTGAGGAACCATTTCTATTAGAATCATTTACATTCTGGAACAAGTCACTTGGAGTTGGAGCGTGGCCTGGGATATCGGTAACAGCACCTCAAAATGGTTCTGACTATAATATCAATAAGAGATTGAATAGTTTTGATTATAAAGATTATGTTCTCCAAGGGAAAGTGCGCCCCACAAAAGGTACAGCTGGTCTTATATTTAGAAATGACGGAACCAATATGTATTTGTGGAGCTTGGACAGAACAAATAAACTGGCTGAGTTGTTTAAAATAAATATTGCATCAGGGCTAAAAACTAAGCTTAAAAGCACTTCGGTAAGTGGTGTATCAGCTGATGTAAGTTATTTGGAAAAAATAATCCTTCAAGGTAATAAAATGCTTTTATACATTAATGATGTATATGTGGATAGCTTTGAGGACAGTACCAGTAATAGCGGATTGATTGGTTATTGGGTAGGTGGTACTGCAACAACTCAGGGCTCTGCTGTTTTTTCGGATATTACTGTAAGAAAAGATGTTCCTTCAATATGGTACAGATCTGTAAAGAGTTTTACAGGTATGGATAATATAACAGATTTAAATAATGTTGAAATAAGCCAATTGAGCTCACAGGGAGAATGGACACCTTGGGTAACGAATTATAGTACAACAAGCGATGGTACAAAGAGGTTATTATTTCAAACTTCTGTTGATGTGCCAGAGAATGCATCTGATCTTGTAATTAGCAGCGAATCAGGCAGCACAATGACAGTTGATGATAAACTCAGTGTTTTTGTGAATGGAAGAAGGGTTGCAGCGGATATAGTATCAGGAGTCCAGTCAATAAAAATTGACAGAAAATTTTTGATGCCTGGAAGAAAAAACGATATTTTAATCATAGTGTATGATATTCAAAAAGACAAAGTTGGACTGAATAAGTTAAAAATAACCCCAACATTAGATACCAGCTATGATGGTAAAAAAATCATAGAGCAGAATGGTTTTAAAATTCAATATGATGAAGCCAATCCGATTAACAGTAAAATTATCAAATTTCCTGAAAATACAATGATTGATGGATTGCAAACCATTAGTGCCAATGCATCATTTGATGAATATGGGGAAGTTGAGTATGCGTATTTTAGTGCAAAAATAACAGGGGACATATACAGGTATAACGGATGGAATAAATACCAAAAGATATTCTCTCCGAACGCGAACTCAACTATCGATATTGAAATAAGTAACAGCAGAGTTGGAGGTTATTCATCAGCTCAATTTAAAAATGTAAAATTTGAAATGTCAGATTTGGACATATTTAGTATTGCAAATTACATAAACAGCATAAACGCATCTGTAAATAGTGATGAAAGCTTATCATTAAGACCTACAGCAGATTTTAATATTTTAGGTGAAAAAAATAGCTGTGAATTAGGTTTGAATATAAGCGGAAAAATATAATAGTAAGTGCAGGAACCAGAATAAATATCAACAAGTATGTGAAGGTCACCAAAAGACTGGATACAGGGTATGAGGAGGAGCGGGACCTTCAAATAACAGGCGGGTTCAAATATGAAATTTTCAAGAAAACATTATCTAATTACAATATTGTAATCACACCATATGATAGTGGAAAAGTAAGGGTCACAATACCCAGGTTTGCAGAGCTTTCTTTTGGTAAGATGACAATTGACAGCAACAATATAAATGTTACCGATTTGGGTCTGGTATTTTCCAAAGACTGCGTGGTTGAGGGGCTTAGACCTGTAAATACTCCATCTTTGGTAACAAATCTTAAAAGTTTAAGTATTAACAAAAAAGCATCTTCATTGGCAGATATTATTTCTGCTTGTGAACTTTCTGTTACCTGTAATAATACTGTAAATGTTTTTGGCGGGATTGAATTGGGAGCAGGAACTGTGATTGCATGTTTTGTTGATTCTGATCCTGTTACAAAATTACCAAAAAGATTTGGATTCAGCTTTGGTGGAATAAATAATACCGAAGGAAAGATATTATTTCCATCCGATGATAATAAAAAAATTGAGGTTCCATTAACGTTGAAGATAGATTCAGCAGGTAATTTTGATGCAAGTTCAGAAGTAGCTTTTACAAGTCCTATAATATTTAAAGGAATAAGTTTATCCACATCAGCTACCAGTAAAATAAAAATAAGACTTGTGAGTGATTCATCAATTAGGAAATTTATGTTTGATTTCACAAACGTGGGAACAACTATTAACATTCCAAACGATGGAAATTGCGTATTCAACATCAATAAATTCGATTTTAGTGACAAAAATGGCGGAACTATTGAAAATATTGAGGGTGGAATAAAAACAGACTTACGCTTTTTCAGTGAAAATATGATTGTTACATCGGGAGCAACTCCTATACTTCTTGGTTATAATACAACTACTAAATGGAATATTTCTGCAAATAATGTTAATGTTAACTTTCCTAAGGTAGGAGACAATGGCTTTAGTTTAACGACTTCTTTTGATATCTCTTCAGTTGAGGGGATTAAGAATTTTTCCTGCAGCTACCCTGGAACCATAAAGGTAATGAGCGGATTCCTCAATGTAAATGGGTTCACTGCTGATATTGTTAAGGAAGGCTCAGTATATTCACTTAAGATGAGTACAAAAATAGTAGAATGTGATTTAAAATCACTATTGAATCTTGAAAAAGAAGCTAAAGCTACTGGTGAAAATATAATTATGACAATTGGAAATTTATCAGATCCTATAAATACATTAGGGTTTGGTGCTGGATCTATAGTATATGATGGAACACTCGAATTTGACCTTGGAATAAAATTCAAGTCGGGCGGTGCATCTATAGATCTTAGCTCAAAAAGCGTATCACTTAGCGATACAAAATTTTTGATACCTCAAATCCCAGGATTGAAGTATTTTAAAGATGCAGATTTTAAAATTCCTGAGGACAGCAATAAGACAGAATTCTCTATAACAAAAATGACTGTTGGGTATAACAGTGGAAAATGGGCTTTTGCGATTGATGGATTCGAAATGCCAGGTGGATGCGAGTACAATTTATTTGATCTTAACGTGGTAAAAATTGGAATGTCAGGTCTTGAGTTTGATCAAGTAAATGATAAATTTGTTATTAGCATCGAAAAGGCTAGAGCTACTACAGCAAGTGGTTATAAAGCAGAAGTAACCAAAGTAAAGATAACAAGCAGTAATGTAAGTATAGGTGGCGGGTCTGTTACAATTCCAGAGTTGTCCTTGGGTGGAATTGGTATTAATAACCTCACAGCAACTTTTGGAACAGATACTATTGGTGGCAAAGATTATCCGTATTTTGGTGGTTCATGTGCGATAACACTTCCAAGCCTTAACTCCATGGAGGGAAGTTTAAAGATTCAGTTAAAAGATGACAATTTCTTTGGAGTAATCAAAGAAGCATCATTTGAGCTCACATTAGGTATTGCCGCACCACTTGGAAACACAGGTATCGGTCTTAAAATGGTCAGGGGTAGTCTTACAAAAGGTGATTTTCCTAAAAACTTCCCTGAAGAGTTCAAATTTATGTTTGGAAAGGTTAGTGAGTTGAAGGTTGTTTCAATGGGATTGCAGCTTGTTGATATGAGCACCAATGGCTTGGCAGTAAAAGGTGGTGCTGATGTTTGGGTTGAGCTTACCAATTGGGGATATGCTATGGATTTGAATGCTTGTATATATGAAGGCTACATTCAGGCACAGGCAGGTGTAGCATATGCAAATGAAATATTTGCTGCACGTGCAAAGGTAAGAGTGGCATGTCTTGAAGGAAAAGTTATATTCTATGTATACAATTATGATGGATCAACAGCTATAAGCGGTGAAGGATCTGTTGCAGTAAGACTTGATAAAGGCAAGATACTAAATAAGAGAATTTGGAGATGGAGGATCAGAATACCAAAACATGATATTTGGTTTGATGGTCTTGGTGCAAAATTCGGAAGGTTCACAAACGGTAAAGTAGGATTCCAGGCGAGGGTTAGCTTTCCTGTATTAGGAAGTATGAAGGCGTTTGTGGGAGATGGAGGACTTAAGTTCTTTACAAACTATGATATATACATACCACAGCCAACTACAACAAGTCAGGCATCTGGAAATTTACTTAAATCATATGCAGCTGCACCTATGGTACATGTTGTAAAGACAGCGATATATGATCCGAACACAGTAACTGGGGCAAGCATTGCATCGGCTGGGGCTATCAATTTGGCAGCTACAAGTATTGCAACCACAACGCAGAATGAACCTCAATCCCAGACTATTATGGAAAATGGTGTTTATAAAGGCATCAGAATGACATTTGACAATAAGCTAGATCTTGAGAGGATTGTATTATCTGCATCAACAGACAAGATAATTCCAAATGTTAGTATAAAGTTCAATGGTGCTGATGTTCCGCTAGACGGTCCAAACATAAGTACAGATATAAGTGAGGTTAATGAAGAAACTTTGGTAGATGGTGAGGTTAAAGAAACTGGTAAACAGGGCGTTTCGTACCTTTTGGGAATTGAAAAGCCTGCAAATGGTACTTTGGTAGGAAACTGGGTGCTAGAAGTAAGGTGCGATGAAAATGTGGATGTGTCACTTTTAACAAAACTTAGTGAACCAACATTGAAGATTAACAGCAGTGTCTACAATTCATCTAATAGTACTCTTACAGTATCAGGTAATATAACTTCCTACACTGGAAATGAAAATGTAACACTTCTTTTAAAGAATGTACCAAAGGTTGATACTGATAGTGTTGTTCCAAGCGAAACCGTTGTAGCTGTAAGCAAGGCACTTTCAGACATGGATGGTGTGAAACTGATATCATTGTCAGGAGGAAGTTTCACTGTAGTTATTGATACGTCAACACTTAGAACAGGAACCTACAGCTTGGTGTCAGAGCTTGAAAGAAAGGTTACTGGAACTTATGAGGAGGGAGAACTGAGTGTCGCTCCTGGAGAAGAAACTCTGGAATACAATGTTTCAGACCGTGAGGAGTATGCAGAAAATAATGCTATAAAGAAGTATGATATCGTAAATTCAAATCTAGTACTAGTAAAAGGTCTTAAGGTATCTGTGACTGCTCACGGCTCAGATCCAAACTACAGGTACAATCTAGATGTAAGATTCAAAAATACCAGAGTTGCCGATGGGTATATGCTGTTTGCAGATTGTTATGTAGATGGTGCTCCTGTAGGAACAAGAAAAATAAACCTTGGTAATACGTCAAAAGCCAGAATAGGCCAATTTACAGAGTATCTGACTGTAACAAATGGCAAGGAGGAATACAAGCCTATTAAAATGATGGTTTATATCGTTCCTTACAAGTATATAGACCCTAGCAAAGGATTTGTTTATGACTTTGGAAACAATCTAGGATATGGTAATGTTACCAACAACATTATAACACTGAGCGTTCCAGAGTCGGAAAAGAAAGAAGTATGGATACAGAGATCAACAAGCTCTGTAGTTACAGGCTGTACAAGTGATTTTGGAACAGCGGCAACTATTCCTGTTGAAGGATCTGCAAAAGGGAAGTTGACTGTAAATGCTAATGGTACAGGTAAAGTTCTTGTAATGGTTAAGAATGTTACAAAAAGGACAGTAGAATTGGGAACTGGAAAGGAAGATCCAAAGAAAAAAATGCCTTCCAGTATTTTAGGTGGAGCTGTAAGTGTTATGATAGGTAATGAGAAATCTGAATTTGGTGATGTTTTTGAATTGGTATCTGGTGCAAATAATATTGATTTGACTCTTATAGCTAATGTAAGTGCGTCAGAAGCAAAAGCAATAAATGATACAAATGCATCAATATCAGTTACATTAAGCGTATATAATGCAGAAAATCCTAACAATTACAAGGAAATCATAATACCATGCAAGTTAAAACTCAATCCATTGACTTTGACTGGTGTGAATCAGGAAAAATTCAGTTCTGTAACAGGCGGAGTTATAGATATATATGGAACAGAGCTTGTAAAGGGCACCAAGGTAAAACTTGGCTCAACTGAATTGGAAATTATACCAGAGGAAAGTGGCAAAGCAAGAATATCAGCAAAAATACCACAGGGGTTAACAGTAGGGGACTACAATCTGGTGGTTGAAGGACCTATAATAACTGCTGGGACAACAAATACCCAGACATGGGGAAATAAAATATCTATAGTAAATTCAATTTATGAGTTTACTACGCTTAGAGATAAAGGAAATATTAAGAAGGGAACCAGTGGTAAATTCTATTTCGGTGTACAATCAAGTACAGGATACATGGGAACAGCAGGATTGAGAGTGAAATCAACACCATCAGGCTGGACTGTAAAACTAAATAAAACCCTTGTATCAATGGGAGAGGAAATCGAAGCAACCATTACTGTGCCTTCAAGTGAAGTTGCAAGTACAACCCCAAAGACGGTAATTATTGAAGCATGCAGAATGTCAGATAGTGTTACAAGCAGTGTATACAGCAAATTAGGTGACCTTTTTGTAACTGTAACTGCTTCAGATGTGACCGCTGCAATTTCATCTGTTTCTAACAAATGGCCAAATGCAGGAGAGACAATCAAAATATATGGAGAAGGATTTACATCAAGCTCAGTGCCAGAACTTGTTACTACAAAAGGAACAAAGACTTTATCAGTTGTTGAGAGAACAGGTAATTATATAAAAGCTACTGTTCCAACAGATGCTTTATCGGGTAAACTTCGCATAAACACAAATGGAGTGTACTCACCTGAATTAGATTTGGTTGTAGTTCCAGGAGGGGTAACAGCGAACTTTGAAAAAGCACCTTTAAGTATTATTCTAGCACCTGGCGAGACAGGTTATGTCTCAGTAGCAAATAACGGAAAGCCAGTTACCATGACTTCTGACTATAATATTACTGCATCTTGGAATACCTCAGAAGGCAAGGTGCAGGTAACTATTCCTTCTGATACAAGACCAGGGGAATATATGGCATGTGCAAACATAAAGTATCCAAATACTACAGTACAACAAAGATTAGTTGTATATGTTGTTAACAATGGCAAGTCCATGGAGGATTTGACAAGACAGTTTATATTAAATGGAAGAAATCTTAATATAAAGGTTAGAGGAGCAACCGTAACAGCATTGCAAATTGCGAAGCTTGAAGTAGATGGTACCGCAATTTCCAAAACGCCTGTTAAGGGAACCGACGGTTGGGATATTGATGTTGGAGCTGTAAATAACGGCTCGATAGTTAAATATCAGTTTAAATATACTGTTTCGGGTGCAACATTTACAACGCCAGTGTATGAATACAAGGTGCAGTTGACAGATCCAAGCAATTATGATGATCTTTATAAAGCTGTGATTGTAGAAACAGTTGATGGCAAGTTTAAGTTGGAAGTTACTCCGAAGGCTGGTTTTAGCCCGACTTACATTAATGCTAATATTCTTCAAGGAACAACAATTATAAAATCAGGTGGAATGACTAAGGATGGATCAAAGTGGGTATTTGATATTGATAACCTTCCAAGTGTAAAAGGCTTTGATTATACTCTTACATTTAAGCCTGCATCAACATTGAAAGAGATTACTACAGCAATAAAGACATTTACCAACGTAACAAGTTCTCCTCCAACAGGAAGCAGCATGACATACAACTTTACAAGAGGGACAGATGGAAATGTTGTTATAACAGTTACAAAAGTGAGACTTGGATCTAGCGATGTTACCCCATCATGGATCAGGGCGGAATGGGATAATGGAACAGGAACAACACAAAAGTTAAATCTAACATATGATGGAAGTAAGTTTACAGGCAGTCTTGGAAATATGAATAATAAAACAAAAGCTAATTTGTCATTTACTTATTTTGCAAATGATAATAAATACGGGGATTTATTTAAAGATGTTACATACTATGACATCCCAAAAAGTGTTAACGGCTTTGTTGGTCAGTTCTACGACAACAAGTATTTCTCAGAGCTTAAGCTTAAGACTGTTGTTCCTCAAATTAATTATGACTTTACAAATAAGCCTCCTATGGGTGGAATGCTTCAAAACTCAACCTATTCAATGAGATGGTCTGGAAAGCTTCAGGCAAGGTGTGGAGAAGAGCATACATTCTACCTTACAGTGCCTAACGGGAAGGCAACACTTTGGGTTGATGGTAAACAGATAGCAGATGGCAATGGTGCACTAAGCGGTAAATGTACACTTGTAGCTGGAAAGCCAACTGACATATTCGTAGAATATGCTACTGACGGAAGCGGTGCAATAAAGCTTGAATGGCAGAGTGCAAGCCAGTCAAGGGAAGTTGTTCCACAGGAAAGAGTAATTGCTATTGAAGTACAGAAACCAGGATCTAGTGATTTTGCACCATTTACAACACAAGTCGCTTATGATCAAATCGGTATAGGCTGGAACGCTCCAAGCGTAACAGGGGTTGCATATTATGAATTGTATGAGGGTTCAAGCCTTATAAACACTACATGGGGCGGTAAAAGCTTTACAAGATCAGGACTTCTTCCTGACAAGGAATATACATATTATGTGAAGGCATTTAATTCATCTAAAACTCTTCTTGCGACAAGTGCAAGTCTTGTTGTAAAGACTGAGAGAACACCTATAGATCTTGCATTAAAAAAACCAATAACAGCAAGTTCTACAGCTACTAATCTTCAAGCTGCATCTTGTGCCAATGATGATAACTCAAGTACAAGATGGTCATCAAATACTGCATCCAATACACAGTGGATAAGGGTTGATCTTGGCAGAGAATATGAAATTGTCAAGGTAAGGCTCAACTGGAGAGAAGATTTTTATGCTAAGTATTACAAGGTGCAAGTTTCAAATGATGATGCTACATGGAGAGATGTTTACACTACAATATCTGGAGATGGCGGAGTAGATGAAATAAGGCTTTCATCCGTTAAGGCAAGGTATGTAAGAATGAATGCAACGTTAAAAGGCGTTTCAAATACAGCTTACTCCTTGTACGATTTCAATGTATATGGTTATAGATCATCATCTTCTATAAAGACTCAGTTCTACAACCAGATTACCACTGTACAGAACAACAATGTTGCACCTACATTCAAGATAATCAATACAGGAACAGAGAATGTTGATCTAAATACATTAAAGCTTCGTTATTATTACACTATAGACAAGGAAATAATACAGGTGTTCACATGTGACTGGACTTCTATAAGTCCAAATGTAACAGGAACTTTTGTAAAGATGGCTTCACCGAAGGATAAGGCAGATTATTACTTGGAGATAGGATTTGATACATCTACACCAATTCTTAAACCAGGAGAATTTGTAGAGGTAAAGGCAAGATTCAAGAGCGATAATTATCAGCACAACTATACCCAGACCAATGACTATTCCTTTAATGGAGTGAGCAATAATTATGCTGATTTTGACAAGATAACAGTATACCAGTCAGGTAATCTGATCCAGGGAATAGAGCCATCATCATCAATTGGTAATATGAGCTTTGATTCTGATGATTCGGGATGGTACCTCTATGCTGATCCAAATACAGCAGTTGCTACAGGCTCCAGAGATACAGTGAATTATGATACTGCACCTGCTGGGTATACAGTAAAATGTACAACAAAGGGAACGGGAGAGACCAGTATACAGTTATTAAAAAGAGGAATTGCTTTGGAAAAAGGAAAGTATTACAATCTGACTTTCAGAGCTAAGTCAACAACTGCATTTACAATTCCAAAGCTTGCTTTGATGAAAAATGTAAATCCATACACCATGTATGCATATGCAAAAAATGTAGCCATGACAACAAACTGGAAGACGTATTCGTATACTTTCAAGATCAACACTACCGACGCAAATTGCAGAATTGATTTCCTGCTTGGTAATGCCATTCCTAATGGAGCAGCACTATACATGGACAACATCAGCTTTTCGGAAGTCAGTACACCTGTTGAGCTTATGAGCAATACATCCCTGAATGCGGATGTATCAAATTGGGGAGTTTGGTCAGAAATAGCCAAAAGTGTAGTTGCAACAGGAGGAAGAGATACAGTGACTTACGATACACAACCTGCGGGTTACAAGGTAACTTGTACCAAGAAAGGAACAGGAAGCAGCCAGATACAGCTTGCTTTGGGTGGAATTAAAATTGAGGATGGAAAAACATATAATTTTACTTTCAGGGCAAAAGCATCTACTGCATTTAATATTTCATACCTCAAAATAATCAAAAATACTTCACCATACACAGCCTACTCAAATACTGTGGGCAACATAGCTGTAACAACAAGCTGGAAAAACTTCCATTACGTATTTACAGCAACTGGTTCAGATCCAGTCGCAAGATTGAATTTTGAAATGGGTAATTCAATGCCAGACGGATCACAGCTATATATTGATACAGTAAGCTTAAAGGAGGCAGTTGTTAATGAGGTTACTGAGGCGATGACAAATCCATCCTTTGATACAGATACTTCCGATTGGCAAATAAACTATGATACAACTAAGGGAGCATCAGGTACAATAGCAAGGGATACGGTAAACTATAATACAGCTCCTGCAGGGCTCAAGGTTCATTGCATTACCAAGGGAACTGATACTGGCTCTATGCATGTAAGCTCCATGGGTGTCAAGGTGGAAGCAGGCAAAACATATAGCATTAGTTTCAAGGTAAAATCCTCAGTAGCATTCAACCTTAATAGTGTAGTATTGATGCGAAGGACAAGCCCTAATAATGCGTATACTGCTGTAAATCCAATAAAGAGCAATATTGCGGTGACTACAGATTGGCAGACAGTTACTGCAAACTTTACAGCAAATGTAACAGATCCTGACAGCAGACTCCTATTCTATCTAGGTAATAGCATACCTGCAAATGGAGATCTCTTCCTAGATTCGTTCAGTATCAAGGAAGTATTGTAAGGGATTGTTAAAGAATTGATGTGAATTGAAGGACTTGCTAGATTTTGGATTTAGCAAGTCCTTTTTTTATGTCTAGTTCGCATTTAAAACTATTTTATAGTTCAATTGTACTTAATAATACAAATTATAATTGAGAATATACTGACTTTGTATTATAATGAAATATATCTTGACTTCTGCAGCAAATTGAAACAAAAATAGCCGAAGACCGATGTAATATCAATGGTTTTCGGCTTTTCGTGTTGGTCAGAAAGTTGTGGTATAATCACACCTTTTTTGTCTCTCCTAAAATTTTTTTTATATCTCCAAGGCTCATGATTTTTTTACTAAAATCAATGTCCAACAAACCTCCAATATCACCTAGTACTTCATTATAGAAATCAAAGAGAT
>Ga0209800_10000698_pt1 | contig 45417 bp, 38 predicted proteins | sample Higcelweek8metaG_FD_187174 | JGI IMG/M metagenome (GOLD analysis project Ga0209800, IMG submission 187174) | Freshwater pond sediment microbial communities from the University of Edinburgh, under environmental carbon perturbations - High... | ecosystem: Environmental > Aquatic > Freshwater >...
CTTGAAAGGCTTGGAGTGACCAGGAAAGGCAAAGTAATTGAAGGCATGTCAGGCAAATTCAGGCAGATCAACAGATTTGTCGAGACGATAGACGGATTACTCGACGACTCAGGACTGAATACTAAAGATGAGCTAACAGTTTACGATATGGGCTCCGGAAAGGGATACCTTACTTTCGCGGTTTATGACTTTCTTGCTAATGAACTTAGAAAGAATGTGAATATAACAGGGGTTGAATTCAGACCTGATCTTGTCGAATTATGCAATAAAATTTCAGTAGAATGCGGATTTTCCGGATTGAAATTTACTTCCGGAAATATTTCGGATACAGCAATAGAAAAAGCTGATATTCTTATCGCTCTTCATGCCTGCGATACAGCTACGGACGATGCGATTTTCAAGGGTGTAAAAGCTAATGCTGAGATAATAGTCGTATCACCGTGCTGTCATAAACAGATCAGAAAGCAGCTCAAGATTGAAAATGAACTGAAAGAGATCACAAAGCACGGAATTCTAGAAGAGCGTCTGGCGGAAATGGCTACCGACACTCTCAGGTCACTCATGCTCGAAGCGCATGGTTACAAAACACATATATTTGAGTTCATTTCAGACGAACATACCCATAAAAATATAATGATCACCGCTATTAAGAAAAACAAAACTGCCGACCCTTCGGTTTATCTTGAAAAGATCGGCAGTCTGAAAAAATTCTTTGGTATTAAAAAATTCTATCTTGAGGAATTATTTAAACCTCAATAGACTTATCTATTTTTTATCGTCTTTATCCTTTTCCAGTCTTCTTTTGGCTTCGTCGTAACTGATAACGCATCTGAATCCCACCCCGCCTGTGGAATTTGAAATATCCATTGCAGTTCTGCTATAAGTCTTACATTGTTCTTCTTTTGAGAACCATGATCCACCCCTGGGAATTCTAACCTTCCCGAATCCGGAATTAGGTTTCTTGTTTCCCGGGTAGGCATCCATTATTCCATAAACCCACTCTGAAGCGTTACCGGTAAGGTCGTATATACCGCGGCTGTTCGCCCTGTAACTTTTTACAGGAACAGGAGAACCCTGAGACATTCTTTCGCCGTATTTGGCTTTTTCAGGATATAATTTATTTCCGGTTGCATATTCATAATTCTGGCTGTCCTTTGCGGCGCATTCCCATTCTGCTTCTGTCGGAAGTCTTTTCCCTGCCCATTTTGCGTATTCCACAGCATCGTAATAATCAACATCAACAACAGGCTGGCTCGGGTCGTTGAATTTTCTGTCTTTCATGTGAGCCATACTTCCTACAGGTTTATATTTTGTAGCATCGAGAAATTTTTTGAATTGCGCATTCGTAACCTCGGTCTCATCCATGTAGAATGCCTGCACCTTAACTTTGTGCGCAGGTTTTTCTATATCGGACCCTTTGTCGCTGCCCATAATAAATGTCTGAGCCGGAACTAAAACCATTTTCTTATTATCTTTTGCATAATAGTATCTCTCATCCATCGCCCGGACTTTTTTAAGCTTCTGAGCTTTGTCTGCATCTGAATCCGTTTTATAGAAAGTAGTATCCTGAGGCACGAATTTTTTCTTGGTTTCGTCAGGTGATATGTTGTAAAAAGATTCAGTATCCTGAGAAATTAACTTTCCGGATATCATTAGTAAACTTAAGAACACTAAAAGAAGATTTTTCATTTTTTACCTTATTTTATAACCCTGAGGTTATCTGTATTTACTTTATAACCGCCTGAAACCATTACATAGTTCTGGTATAAAGTTGAAGTGTCGGTTATCTTAGCCATGAACCAGTCGTGGGTTCTCGCATATTCCTGGTTTTCAGGTCTGACATATCTGTCTCCTTTACCGTAATCGAATATTATCATAACCGCGCCCATTTTTATATCAGACGGTTCGGCTATTCTTGTCTGCCAATAATGTGATGTCCAGACTTCTTTTCCGTCTTTTACATCCATGAATTTACCTTCATTTCTTGTTTCTGGCGTTGGGGCTTGCAGCATTTTAGCTAATTCAACGCGGATCCAGCCCGTTTCAAAATCACGGTCTGAATAGAACCAGTCGTCAGCCTGAATATAGTGCGTATCGCCTGCGCTGGCGCCATAAGCAGTTGAAGTTCCCGTTGAAGCGACGCCCGTATTACCGCTGATCCTGTTCATGCTGTCGGACATATCGGCCACATTTCTTAAAGCCATAGTGGGTGCGCATCCCGTTATTGTCAGCAACACAGCTGCTGCAAGTGCCAATATTATTTTTTTCATTCGATCCCCTCTTTCAATTTATTTTACAATTGCTCTGTAATTTAACTCATTTAAATTCAAAGTCAAGTTTTAGAATTACCTGTTTATTTTAGAAAAAATAAAGTTGAATTAGACCTTTTGATTGCATATATTTAATTTTACGGATATAAATAATTTAAAATAGGAGCATACATGAATAAAGCAATAAGCTACAAAGAACTCGGTCTTTCAAACACGAAAGAAATGTTTAAAAGAGCTATGGAAGGTCAGTACGCGGTACCGGCGTATAATTTCAACAACCTTGAACAGCTTCAGGCTATTGTTTACGGCTGTGTCGAATCAAAATCACCTGTTATTCTTCAGATATCAAAAGGTGCGAGAAGCTACGCTAATTCAACTCTGCTCAGATATATGGCGATGGGCGCTGCCGAGATCGCAAAAGAAATGGGATCGAAGATACCTATCTGCCTTCACCTCGATCACGGTGATTCATATGAACTTTGCGTTTCATGTATAGATAACGGATTTTCATCCGTCATGATAGACGGTTCAAGCCTTCCCTATGATGAAAATGTGGCTTTAACAAAAAAAGTTGTTGAGTATGCTCACGCAAGAGATGTATCCGTTGAAGGCGAACTTGGCGTTCTAGGCGGTATTGAAGATGAAGTATCACATGAAGTATCACATTACACTCACCCGGAACAGGTTGAAGATTTCGTTAAAAAAACAGGCGTTGACAGCCTCGCAATATCAATAGGAACTTCGCACGGCGCATATAAATTCAAGTTAAAACCCGGCGAATCGGTACCTCCCCTCCGTTTCGATATTCTTGAAGAATGCGAAAAAAGGATCCCGGGATTCCCGATCGTACTTCACGGATCATCATCAGTGCTTCCGAAGTATGTTGACATGATAAATCAGTACGGCGGAAAAATGGAAAGCGCGGTTGGCGTTCCCGAAGAGCAGCTCAGAAAAGCCGCCCGTTCGGCAGTATGTAAGATCAACATCGACACCGACGGCAGAATGGTGGTTACGGCTGTCATCAGAAAAGTCTTTATTGAAAATCCTTCAGAATTCGACCCTAGAAAATACCTCGGCCCGGCAAGAGACGAACTAAAAAAAATGATCATGGACAAAAACCGCAACGTCCTCGGATCTGCCGACAGATACTAAGGGGCAAATGAAATTATCGTTTAAACGAATCACTTCTTCAGGCGGTTTTATACCGGAGATCGACGGATTAAGATTTATCGCGATCACGAGTGTTGTTTTGTTCCATATAAGCGAATTCTTAAAAGTTAAAGATATAAATCAATATGCCGACACGATAGACTATTCATTCCTGAAACATATTATATCTCACGGGCATCTGGGAGTCCCCCTTTTTTTTGCTATCAGCGGTTTTATTTTGGGAATGCCGTTTGCCAAGTTTCATCTGGCGAAAGGAAAGCCGGTCAGCATCAAAAATTATTTTTTAAGAAGATTGACCCGATTGGAACCTCCCTACATAATTGTTATGACTATACTGTTGTTCGGAGCTGTTTATGTAGCTGAGATACTTACGCTGCAGAAAGGAATAATAAGCTATTTGTCATCTATCACCTATACGCATAATTTCATTTTCCCTGATACTCTGCCCGAATTGAACGGCGCTACATGGAGTTTGGAAGTTGAAGTCCAGTTTTATATTTTAGCTCCTTTAATGGCGTACATTTTTTCAGTCAGGTCATTATCGGCAAGACGGTTGTCAATGGTTTTTATAGCTGTACTGTTCTTAGTTATAAACCATTTCGTTTTCAGCCCGTCGCCTTTTATCAGTCTGATCAATTTTTTTCAGTACTTTTTAATCGGTTTTTTATTGGCTGATCTGTATGTGTCTGACTCGACACTGTTACCGAAAACAAAGTACGACTTTCTGATCGGGCTTTTCTTCTTTACGATAATATGGCTTTTTACCGATGCCGATTTTAATACTGATCTGCAAAGGTTTCTCTGGGAGTTGATGCTGCTTATAAGTATTTTCTTTCTGTACTATTACGTTTTATTTCATAAAATATTTAAATTTCTCTCTTTTAAGGTTATTACTAATATAGGCGGCATGTGCTATACGATTTATCTGCTGCATGCTTCTATTCTAAGCCTGTTCGGCAATCCTGTTTGCAGACTTACATTTTCTAAATATTCTTTTATAAATGTTTCAATATATTCTGTAATATTGTTATTAATGGTTTTGTCAATCTCATCTGCATTTTTTCTGCTTGTTGAAAGACCGTGTATGGCTAAAGACTGGCATAAGAAATTATTTAAAGGTTTTTTTTAATTGGTATTTTACCTTGCTAAAGTGTAACCGAAAGATTATATTTCCGCCCGGATTTCAAATTAAAAATAATTAACTCATATAAAAGAGGAAAGATTTTGACGAATAAAATAAAATCTGAAGTTTCACCAGTTAACGAAAATTCACCGTTCAAAAAATTGAACATAATCGAGCCCATTTTAAGGGCGATAGCAGTAGAGGGCTATAAAACACCGACTCCTATTCAGGAACAGGCAATTCCGATCGTACTGAAAGGGAAAGACCTGCTTGGATGCGCACAGACAGGTACAGGAAAAACAGCCGCTTTCGCAGTGCCTATCCTCCAGATGCTTGGCGAAAAAAAACCAGAAGGAAAAAGAAAGATAAGAAGCCTGATCCTGACACCGACAAGAGAACTCGCGATACAGATAGAAGAAAGTTTTAAAGCTTACGGCAGATACACAAAATTAAAATCCGTAGTAATATTCGGCGGCGTAAGCCAGTATCCTCAGACCCAGTATTTAAAGGATGGTGTTGACATAGTAATAGCCACTCCCGGAAGGCTCCTTGACCTTATGAATCAGAAATTTATCAGTCTTCAGGATATAGAAATATTCGTTCTCGACGAAGCTGACCGTATGCTCGACATGGGATTTATTCATGACATTAAAAAAGTCCTTGCCGTACTTCCTAAAAAAAGACAGTCGCTTTTTTTCTCGGCTACCATGCCTGATGAGATCATAAAACTTGCCGGAACAATTCTAAAAGACCCTTCTCATGTTTCGGTTACTCCGATATCGTCAACCGTGGATACGATAGATCAGTTCGTTTATTTCGTTGACAAAGGAAATAAAACCGCACTGCTGGTTGATCTATTGAAAGATCCTAAGATCAGAACCGCCCTCGTCTTCACACGCACAAAACACGGCGCGGATAAAGTTGTGAAAGTCCTTCAAAACCATAATATCACAGCCGAAGCTATACACGGGAACAAAGCGCAGAATGCAAGGCAGAGGGCTCTGACCAATTTTAAAGCGCAGACGACACGGGTTCTTGTGGCCACTGATATTGCCGCGAGAGGCATAGATGTGAACGACCTCGAATATGTAATAAACTATGAGATTTCAAATATAGCCGAAATGTATGTTCACCGCATAGGTAGAACAGGCAGAGCCGGCGCAAAAGGCACTTCTTATTCATTCTGCGATGCGGAAGAGAGACCATTCCTGCGCGATGTCGAGAAACTTATCGCAAAGAAGATACCGGTAATTGAAAACCATGCTTACCCTTTTACTGGCATAATTCCCGCTAAATCAGCCGAAAAAGAATTCCCGAGGCAAGTCGCAGATAGAAAGCCTGAAGGAAAATTACAGAATAAAAAACCGGTGCACCGTTCACCAGACCGTTTTAAGCCTAAACCGACAGAGATCAAAAATCCGAAAACGGTGGAATACAGACGGAAGCCTCAATATAAATCTGTTTAATTTATCTTGATTTAGATACCATAGTTACTTATTATTAAATATGAAATTTTTCTTGTTTTTGATCATAGTGTTGCCGTTATCTGTTTCAGCTTTGGAAGACAGCCTGAGAACTGACGATAAAGTATCGATCGGAACGTTTATACTTCCTCTATCTCTTATTACAGCCGGAGCAGCAATAAGCGGAAGCGATCTTGAAAAGGATATTCAGTCTGATATACAAAATTTTGTTGGAAATGACTTTGATTGTGAAGCTGACGATTATATAGTTCATGTACCGGCAGCTGAAGTTTTCTTCTTTGACTTGATCGGCTATAAAGCAAAAAATAATTTTTTCCAGAGAGCAAAATATTTCGCGATCGCAAATCTCGCATCCCAAGGCTTAGTTCAGTCGCTGAAATACTCGACAAATAAATTAAGACCCAACGGCGAAAACAGAGAGTCCTTCCCTTCGAGTCACACGAATATTGCATTCACTAACGCGACGGTTCTATATCATGAATACAAGGATACCAGCAGCTTTATAGCTTACAGCGGATATGTTTTCGCTGTTTCCACAGGCGCGCTGAGAATAATGAACAATAATCATTGGACAGGGGATGTTCTTGCGGGAGCCGGAATAGGCATATTCTGCGCAAATCTGGTCTATCAGTTCGAGCCGCTTAAAGACTGGCATCCTTTCGGATTAGGAAAGAACAATAATATTTACGCTTTTCCCGAATTCGGGAACGATTCATACGGATTAAGCTTAATGATCGATCTATAAGGAGATAAAAATAATGAGTAAAACAGGCTTGGGAATATCATTTCGCAACAGGATGAACAGCTTCAAATATGCTTTAAAAGGTTTGTGGACGATGTTCACGGAAGAACCCAATTTCAGGGTTCATTTTCTCGCTGCGCTTGCGACTGTTATATTCGGGATATTCTATGAGCTTAACGGAACTGAATGGATCCTTATTACGATAGTTATCGGATTCGTACTTGTTTCGGAAATATTCAACTCCGCGATCGAGAGAATCGCCGACTTTGTTTCTCCCGAACATAATAAGATCGTAGGAATCACAAAAGATCTTTGCGCCGCGATGGTGCTTGTAGCTGCAATTGTAGCTGTAGTTGTGGGACTTATGATTTTTATACCTAAGTTCTGATAAAAAGGAGGTTTTATGAAAAAAAATGAAAAACTGATAAAAGACCGGGTATTTCTTAAGTCGAACTGGGACATCTTAGAATTTAACTCCTCTGACCAGGCAAAGAAAATGCCAGTACCTGAGCTTGAAAAAACCTGTGATCCCAAAAAGAAGATAATTCCTATGCTGCCTAAAGATAAATGGAAAAACATTGGAAGGATATCTCTTAAAAAGGCAATACTGAACAGGCAGAGCCGGAGAAAATACACTGACGAAAGCCTTAGCGTTGAAGAACTGTCATTCCTTCTTTACTCAACTCAAGGAGTGAGAAAGAAAACCGAAAAATATTCATTAAGGACTGTTCCATCAGGCGGCGCGAGACATCCGTTCGAAACATATCTTTTTATATGGAATGTTGAAGGGCTTGTAAAAGGAATTTACCGTTACCTTCCTCTTGAACATGCTCTATGCTTTGAGCAAAATTACATAAAAGGCATGGAAAAGAAACTTCATGAAGCTACACTTGAGCAGTTCTGGAAGCCTGCTGTTTATTTTATCTGGACTGCAATTCCCTACAGAACGGAATGGCGTTATATCGACGCTTCTCCAAAGCTTGTCGCCCTTGATGCCGGACATCTCTGCCAGAACCTTTACCTTGCCTGCGAGGCTATCGGTTGCGGAACCTGCGGAATAGGCGCTTACGATCAGAAGCTGTGCGACGACTTCGTAAAAGCCGACGGGAAAGACGAATTCGTCATATATCTTGCTCCGGTTGGAAAAGTTTAGCTTGACATCGTATCTCGTATGATATTATATTTGCGCAAAAAATGAAAGGAGATAATTATGGACGATTTTTTTGCAAAGACATTTTACGGAAACACTGTAGAACAGTGGTTCTACTCTCTTTTATTCGTTCTTGGAGGCATATTGTTCTCCAAGGCTATCTACTGGGTATTCAAAGAAGTGGTTAAAAAACTTACCGCCAAAACGAAAACAAGTCTTGATGACGCTCTGATCGAAGCAGTTGAAAAACCTGTTGTTTACGGCATAGTTCTGACAGGTATGTGGATGGGATTCAACAGGCTGACCTTTCCTGACGGTTTCGAGAATTTTATGCAGCGGGCATTGATGTTCGTGCTGATATTCAACATCACCTGGCTGATCGTAAGAGCAATAGATGCCCTGATCGGCGGGATACTGATACCTCTCGCGGAAAAATCCGAGAACACATTCGATGATCAGATCATTCCCATATTACGCACAGGAGCTAAAGTGCTTTTGTGGATCATCGGTATAATTGTAGCGCTTGACAATGCAGGATTTGATATCATGGCCCTGATAGCTGGACTAGGGATCGGAGGCCTTGCTTTGGCCTTAGCAGCTCAGGATACTGTTAAAAATATTTTCGGTGGAGTGATGATATTTATTGACAAACCGTTTAAGCTCGGCGACTGGGTTGTAATAGGTGGAGACGACGGTGTTGTTGACGAAGTCGGAATAAGAAGCACGCGAATCAGAAAACTCGACGGAAGACTTGTTACAATTCCAAATTCGAAATTCGCGGAATCAAGCGTAACGAACAATTCTGCCGAACCTGACAGAAAGGTAGCCCTTAATTTAGGACTTGTTTATGGAACAGCGCCTGATAAAATGGAGCTTGCATTAAAGATCCTCGATGAGATCATATTGAACAATAAGCAGGATCTTACCGATGAGAAACTGATCTCATTTAATGCTTTCAATGATTTTTCACTTGGGATATTATTTATCTACCACATTAAAAAAGAATCTGACATTCTTAAAACGATGTCTAAGATAAACCTTGATATCTTAAAAAGATTTAATGAGAACGGTCTTGAATTCGCATATCCGACGCAGACGATCTACAAGAAATAAAAAAAGCCCCGTTCGGGGCTTTTTTTTCTAATCCTGAATTTAGAATATACTGTAAGTTACAGTAAGTCCTGCCATTACGATCGCGACCATGCTCATAAGCTTGATCAGGATGTTCAAGCTCGGTCCTGAAGTATCTTTGAAAGGGTCACCGACCGTGTCGCCGGTTACAGCTGCTTTGTGCGCATCAGATCCTTTTCCGCCCAGGTTTCCCTCTTCTATATATTTTTTAGCGTTATCCCAGGCACCGCCTGCGTTTGCCATAAATATCGCCATTACGAAACCGGTTGAGGTACCGCCGATCAGAAGACCCATAACTCCGGCTACTCCGAACATCCAGCCTGTCAGAACAGGAACGATTATCGCCAGAAGCGAAGGAAGCATCATTTCGCGCTGGGCACCTTTCGTGGATATCTCCACACATCTTGCGTAATCAGGTTCAGCTGTTCCTTCCATAATACCTTTAATTTCTCTGAACTGGCGCCTTACCTCGTCAACCATTTTTCCGGCTGCTCTTCCGACTGCAAGCATCGTCATACCGCTGAAAACAAAAACCATCATTGATCCGATGAATATTCCGATAAGAACGATAGGATTCATTAATGTAACGTTAAAATGTGTCATAAAATCGTTTAGCGTAGCTGTATCAAGTGAAACATTTCCTGCTTTTTCAAGAACTGTTATGCCTACTCTTTCCATTGCGATCTTGATCTCATCAACATAAGATGCAAGCAGAGCAAGAGCCGTTAATGCTGCGGAACCTATCGCGAAACCTTTTCCCGTAGCAGCAGTAGTATTTCCTAGAGCATCAAGAGCATCAGTTCTTTTCCTAACCTCTTTTTCCAGCCCGCTCATTTCAGCATTTCCGCCTGCGTTATCAGCTATCGGTCCGTAAGCGTCAGTAGCCAAAGTTATTCCGAGAGTTGAAAGCATACCAACTGCCGCGATACCTATTCCGTAAAGACCCATGCCTGTCTGTCCGAAATCCCAGCCTGAAGCAAAACCGAATGCAAGCAGAGTTCCGGCTGCAACAGCTAAGACAGGGATTGCTGTTGAAAGCATTCCAAGTCCGAGACCGGATATAATAACTGTGGCAGGCCCTGTAGCTGCTGCATTACCTACGTTCTGCGTAGGTTTGAATGAATGTGAAGTATAATACTCTGTCGCTTTACCGATCACAAGACCGGTGACAAGACCGGTAATTATAGCTGCCCAGATACCCATATAGTTGTTGAGATCAAGCTGCATTACTACAAAGTAAGATACTATCGCGATGAGGAACGAACTGAAATTTACTCCGCGGCCTAATGAGGCAAGAAGTTCTCTCTGTGTTGCGCCTTCTTTTGTTTTAACCATGAATATACCGATAAGCGAAAGAACTATACCTACGGCAGCTATCAGCATCGGAGCTATGATAAAATTGAACTGCATCACAGTGTCATTCATGCCGACGAACATTGCCGCGCCCAGAGATGCCGTTGCAAGTATCGAACCGCAGTAGGATTCGTACAGGTCGGCGCCCATGCCCGCTACGTCACCCACATTATCACCCACATTATCAGCTATAACAGCCGGATTCCTCGGATCATCCTCAGGTATTCCCGCTTCTACTTTACCTACAAGATCAGCGCCGACATCGGCAGCTTTAGTGAATATTCCGCCGCCTACCCTTGCGAACAGAGCCTGGGTTGACGCGCCCATTCCGAAAGTAAGCATTGTCGTCGTAATTACGATAGCATTATTGCCGTCTGCCATCGGATAAAGATAATTCATTATAATGAACCATAAAGAAATGTCGAGCAGTCCGAGCCCTACAACAACAAGTCCCATAACCGCACCTGATCTGAAAGCCACTCTCAAACCGTCATTTAAGGATTTTTTTGCGGCCCATGCAGTCCTTGCAGAAGCATATGTGGCTGTTTTCATTCCGAAGAAACCTGACAGCCCCGAGAAAAATCCGCCGGTTAAAAATGCGAACCAGACGAACTCATTCTGGATCTTAAACACATACGCCATGATCGCGAAAACAACGGCGATCACAACAAATACCATCCCCACTACTTTGTACTGCTGTTTTAAATACGCCATCGCGCCTACCCTTACATGAGCGGCGATCTTTTTCATTTTGTCGGTTCCCTCTTCCTCTGCCAAAAGTTTCTTGTAGAAGTAGAAAGCGAAGATAAGCGCTATCACAGAGCCTATCGGAGCTAACCAGAACAGATTGTTGATCATAATTACCTCGTTTTATTTAATTTAATTCTTTTCTCTTAAACCGGACAAAAATAATGACAATTAAAAGAAAAATCAACCCGATAATTGATAAATATTTCGCGACTATATATGGTTTTGAGATATACTTAAACACTATTTTATGATCGCCCTTTTCAAGCTCGATAGCTCTGTATGTCAGGTCTGCTTTATATATCTCCAGCTCTTTTCCATTCTGATCGTAAGCGTGCCAGTACGGAAAGTAGTTATCCGTCATAACAACAAGCCCGTTTGAGTTCATTCTGGCTGTGAGTTCGATCTCATTTCCGACATATTTATAGCTTGTTACTTCTCCTGTAGCTGTAGAATCGTAAGATAGGCTGAGTTGAGGTTCCTTCTCAATGATCACGGAAGCTCCGGGATTAAAGTCTGATTTCAGCCTGTCAACTATCTTATCTTCATCTGTAATGACCTCATAACCTCTTACAACGAACGCTCTGGGCAGATAATTTTTGTTGGGAATGACCTGCCCTTTAGCATCTTTAGGCTGGTACAACAGGAACCTTACTCCCGCAAGATTCAGAAAATTGTTGTTATAGTATTCATTCAGGTTGCCGGTCAGGTTCTCATCAGTGTTTACGCCTTCCTCATTGACCCCTCTGAATTTTCTGAACCATTTAAGCTCGTTGTCGTGAAATCCCGTAAGTGTTGTCACCCTGTGGATCGGCAGCTGGTTGGGTCCGAACATGTTAAGGTCATATACTCTAAAATACCCTTCCTGCGATTCCAGTTCACGAAGCTGTTTTGTGATCTCGATATCGGTGAATTTTATTCCCAGTCCGTCTTTTGATACTGTTTGGATGAATTTATTGTTGACGCGGTAGGTGTCTATAAAAAACAATACCGATATTATTGTAATGAATGTTAGAGTGTTATATGAATTCTTCAGGTACATATAGATCGCCACGAGTGATGCCGTTATAAGGAAAGTCGAGATTACGATCCCGCTTTTAATTATGCCCATGTATTCCGGTGAAGGCATCCTGGCCGGTTCGAATACGGACTTATAAATATCCATCATCGCAGGTAAAGCAAATGATTTTATAATCCCTACCGTAAAAATAACGGCTGCTGTGATCAGCAGAGGTTTAAGATATTTTTCCGCCTTCCCTTCCTCTTTCAATTGAATTATGTGATCGATCAGAACAGCCGAAACAGCCGAAAGAACGAACGAGAGGATGAAAAGGATCATTCCCTGACCCCTGAACATCTTAACGCCCGGAATTAGCGTATAAACAAGTCTGAACAAAGGCGTATGATCAACTAGAGAATATAAAACTGAGAACAACCCGAAAGACGAGAAGAAAATAATGTCTTTTCTGAATCTCCCCCTGTAAAAAAATACAGCAAGCACGGTTAAAATAAGGATAATTACTCCCGAGTACTCGCTGTTGAGCTTGAATGCGTTTCTTCCCCAATATGAATTTCCGCCTTCTTCGACCACTTTTTTCTGCTCTTCGTAAGTCTGGACATGAGATGTTCGGTTCTCTCCGCAGAATTCGGGTACGATCAGCGACATTGCTTCTTCAGGATGCATACCCCATGATATCGCGTGTTCGTAGGATGTTTTTGCTTCCGTTCCTCTTATCGAAAACTCTTTTGTGTACATGTAGGGAGGGATCAGCTGAACCGCACCTATAAAAAGCGCGAGGACAATTCCTGCCCAGAATAATCCGAACTTATTGAGAGAAGCAGGCAGCTGTCTGCTTTCAAAGAAATCTTTTATCACTCTGTAGAACATGTACAGAAAGTAAAACCATAGGGCAAAATATGTTGTCTGAAGGTGTGAAGAGAGTATCATGAATCCCACTACCGCACCGAAATAAAGGAAGTTGAGTTTTCCTTTTGATTCGATTCCTTTATATAGAAAATTCATCCCGAGTGGAAGAAGAGCTGCTACATACATTTTCGCGTCGTGGCCCGGATATACGAGTGTTACGATCATGGGGGCCGTCATATAGGCGACCGATCCTGCGAACGCGGATAGCTTTCTCAGTCCGTAATTCTTAAGAAAAACGAACATAAAAGCACCGGATAGAAAAACATGCAGAACGAGCTTTAATCCCAGAGCTTTATGAAGGGGAATAAAGAACTGAAAAAGCGCGGCGGGATAAAAGGTGTCGCCGTGGGTCGCATCAACGAACGGAAGTCCGCACGAAATATATCTTTCCCATAAAGGGATCTCCCAGAATTCTTTTACGAATTCTGAATAGAATTTTCTGAAGAATATTCCGCTTTCAAGCTGATCCGAGCTGAAAAGAACTCCGTTCGTAAAAATGAACTTTCCGAACAGGATCAGCGTCAGTGCAAGAAAGATCAGGTATGGGAGATAAATTTTAAATTTATTCAAGAAATTTCCTTTTTGATCTGACTTTCTACATTGAAGATCCGCTAGTCATAAGTTTGAACAGCTCTAGGTTGTTCTCTGTCTGACCTATCTTCTCTTTCATGAACTTCATAGATTCGATATTCGACATCGGCGCGAGCATCTTTCTTAATATCCAGATCTTGTTGAGAGTGGATGCCTCAAGAAGCAGCTCTTCTTTTCTCGTACCTGATTTGTTAATATCAATAGCGGGATAAATTCTCATTTCGGCCAGCCTTCTGTCGAGAACGAGCTCGAGGTTACCGGTGCCTTTGAATTCCTCGAAAATAACCTCGTCCATTCGGCTTCCGGTATCTATCAGGGCTGTGGCAATGATAGTCAAACTTCCGCCTTCCTCCAGATTCCTTGCCGCTCCGTAAAATCTTTTCGGTTCATAAAGAGCGTTAGCGTCAACACCTCCGGAAAGTATTCTTCCGCTGTGCGGCGCCGCGGCGTTATACGCCCTCGCCAGCCTCGTGATACTGTCAAGCAGAATTACGACATCCTTGCCGTATTCGACTTCCCTTTTAGCTTTATCAAGGACCATTCTGGCTACTGAAATATGTTTTTCGGGTTTTTCGTCGAAGGTTGAGCTTATAACCTCTCCCTTTATGCTTCTCTGCATTTCGGTGACCTCTTCAGGTCTTTCGTCTACAAGAAGCATCATTATTTTTGCCTGCGGATGATTCTCGGCAATAGCATTCGCAATCTGTCTCATTATCGTGGTCTTTCCTGCTTTAGGCGGGGAAACGATAAGAGCTCTCTGTCCTTTTCCTAAAGGCGAGAACAGGTCAAGTATCCTCAATGTTTCATTCTCAATACCGAATTTTTTATTTTCGAGCTTGAATCTATCGTTCGGGTGCAGAGGCGTCAGGTTCTCGAACATTATGATCTTTTTAATCGTTTCGGGATCAAAATCGTTCACGCTGTCAACTTTTAACAGCGCAAAATACTTCTCCCCTTCTTTCGGAGCCCTGATCTGTCCTGAAACATAATGACCTGTCCTGAGCCCGAATTTTTTTATCTGGGCAGGCGATACATAGATGTCGTTTTTCCCCTGCTGATAATTCGTGTTGGGTGATCTTAGAAATCCGTACTTATTATCTTTGTCGAGAGCGATTATCTCTAAAAGTCCGTCGCCTTCCAGTCCCTCTTCCTCCTGTGTGTTTCCTTCCAGGATCTTAAATATAAGTTCCTGTTTGAGCAGCGTGGCATAATCATCGATTCCCTGCTTGATCGCGATCTCGGTCAGTTCTCTGACCGTCATGCTTTTCAGCGTTTTTAAATCCATCTTTTGCAGATCTTCCATTTGTTTTTCCTTTGTTTTATATTATTTTTTTATTTTCAGCTGTTCTAAAAGGTCTCCCAATATAAAATGGGAACCTGCGGCAACGATCATATCGCCTTTTTTATAATTTTTTACCGCTTCGGCATAAGCCTCGCACGGCTTTTTGAAATAGGCTGCTGTCCTGTCATGAATTAAATATTTATCATTTTTAATTGTTTCTATATCGAGCATTCTTTTGTTTTCAGCCTGAGTGAAATATTTCTTCGCTTTGATCTGCGAGATAAATTTCAATGCTTTTTCGTAGTCTTTATCACGAACCATCCCGAGTATAAGATGAACGGTGCGGTAATCTGAATTTTCAAGCTCATGCTTTAGAAATGTCAGTCCTTCAATGTTGTGGGCGGCATCTATTATGAAATGCGGTTCTTCTGATATCAATTCCATCCTGCCTTTAACTTTTATGTCTGAAAGTGCCTGAGCTGTTTTTGCGGGATCTAAATTGAACCTTTTTGTAATTATCTTAAGAGCGGTTAAGGCAGTCCTAAGGTTATCTTCCTGATATTTCCCTTTTAACTTTATTATGGAAGATCGCTTTTCCCCGTTCATGAAGAACTCTAATTTTTTTTCACCGTTTGAACTTATAAATCTAAATTCTTTCTTTTTTACTATATAAAGCTCTGTTCTGCTCTTTTTAGCGTATGATCTGAGTACTTTACGCACTGATTCTCGTCTGAAATTCGCTACCACAGGAATTCCATTCTTAAATATCCCTGCCTTCTCTTTTGCTATCTGAACTATCGATCCTCCTAATTGCTTCTGATGGTCAAAATCTATCCCTGTGATCACTGATACGACAGGAGAAATGATATTGGTGGCATCAAGTCTGCCGCCCAGTCCTGTTTCTATTACAGCGATATCGACTTTTTGATCGATAAAATACTTGAACGCGATAGCTGTGTTGGCTTCAAAAAATGTGCAGTTGAATTTCTCTATGCCTTCCTTAAAAAAATTAATGTATTCCGATAATTCTTCATCAGATATCTCAATATTATCGATCTTTATTCTCTCATTGAACGTTTGAATATGCGGTGAAGTGAAAAGACCTGTCTTATAACCGTTCGCCGTCAATACCTGCGAAATTATATTCGATACCGATCCTTTCCCGTTCGTTCCTGCTATATGCACCGTAACCAGTTTTCTATGGTCGGTTTTAGTGAAGGCAAGCAGGTCAAGAATGTTCTTAAGCCCCATTTTCATTCCGAACATGCCGCGGTCGAACAGATATTGAATTTCTTCTCTTATCATCTTTCTTATTTCTGAAAATTTATCGCCGCTTTAACAAAATCCCTGAAAAGCGGATGTGTCTTTGTAAGCCTCGATTTAAGCTCGGGGTGATACTGAACTCCCACGAACCACGGATGATCGGGCATCTCAATTGCTTCAACCAGATTTAACATCTTATTTTTACCTGCAAGTATAAGCCCGCAGTCTTCGAGAGTATTTATATATTCGTTGTTAACTTCAAATCTGTGTCTGTGCCTTTCTGAGATAGTGGTTTTCTGATAGGCGTTGAACATATTAGTTCCTTTCTCGATCTCGCACTCAAACGCTCCAAGCCTCATCGTTCCGCCTTTTATCTTGATCTTCTTCTGATCCGCCATAAGATCGATCACCGGAAATTTCAGTTTTCTTGCGAATTCTGTAGAATTGGCATTTTTCATACCTCCGACATTACGCGCAAACTCTATCACTGCGCACTGCATGCCTAAGCATATGCCAAAAAAAGGCACTTTTTTCTCTCTGGCATATTTTACGGCCAGCAGCTTTCCCTCGATGCCTCTGTCGCCGAACCCTCCGGGTACGAGTATGCCGGATACATCAGAAAGGATATCCGCCGGTCCGCTGTGCTCTATATCCTCGCTGTTGACCCATTTAAGCTCAACTTTGGCTTTGTTCTCACTCCCTGCATGAACGAATGCCTCTATTATGCTTTTATAAGAATCTTTCAGGCCGACATATTTTCCTACGATAGCGATCTTTACATTATGGGCCGGTGTTTTTATATATTTTACGAATTTTTTCCATTCTTCGAGATCAGATTCGGGAGCTTCGATCCCGAGTTTTTCGCATATTATCTCGTCCAGCTTATAATTGTTGAACTCTATGGGCACCTGATATATAGTTGTCTGGTCTTTAGCTTCGATCACGCATCTTTTTTCGACATTGCAGAATAATGCGATCTTTTCTTTTGCGCTTTTTGGAATAGGCTGTTCAGTTCTTGCTATAAGAATATCGGGCTGTATTCCGAGCTCTAAAAGATTTTTGACAGAATGCTGCGTGGGTTTTGTCTTTATCTCGCCTGCGGCAGCTATATATGGCACATAGGTCAGATGCACATACAGAGCGTTCTGACTGCCCGCGTCGTATTTTATCTGTCTTATCGCTTCTATAAAAGGAAGACTTTCTATATCGCCGACGGTTCCCCCGATCTCAACAATAAGCACATCAAGTTTTCCTTCGTCAGCAATGAAATGGATCCTGTTCTTGATTTCATTCGTTACATGCGGAATTACCTGAACGGTTCCGCCGAGATAATCCCCCCTTCTTTCATTTGAAAGTACGGTCTCGTATATCTGGCCGGCGGTAGCATTATTCTGCTTTGTCATATTGACATCAATGAATCTTTCGTAGTGGCCCAGATCTAGATCGGTTTCCGCGCCGTCTTCGGTAACATATACCTCTCCGTGCTGCATCGGTGACATCGTTCCGGGATCGAGATTAAGATAAGGGTCAAGTTTCAGGATCGATACTTTCAAACTTCTCTGTTTTAAAAGAAGACCGATACTTGCCGCGGCAATTCCTTTGCCCAAAGCAGAGACTACTCCTCCCGTCACAAAAATGAATTTGGTACCTGTTTTTTTCTGCATTTTATATTCCTTTGTATTTTAATTTAAATAATTTCTTTCAGTTCCTTAAGCTTGTCGAAAGCCTGCATCGGAGTTATGTTATTGATGTCGAGCTCTCTCAATTTCTCCCTGAGATTGTCGTTGTCGAAGATGAACAGGCTCGGCTGATCCGCGATTATCTTGTGTTCCCTGTCCTTTGCGATCACCGGTTTTGAATCCGGCGTCAGTTCATTCTCTTCAAGGTTGTTTAAGATTATCTGTGCCCTTGAAAGAACTTTTTCAGGGATCCCGGCCAGCTTGGCCACATAAATTCCGTAGCTGTTATCCGCGCCGCCCTCGATGATCTTGCGCATGAATATAACTTCATCCTTATGCTCTTTTACGCTGGCGTGAAAATTTTTCGCTCTCGCACAGATTTTATCAATGTCTGTGAGTTCGTGATAATGCGTGGCGAAAAGTGTTCTCGACATAAGTTTAGGTTCATTGTGTATGTACTCCAGGATCGACCATGCGAGGCTCAGCCCGTCGAATGTGGCTGTTCCCCTCCCGACCTCATCGAAAATTATCAGGCTGTCGCAGGTCGCATTGTTTAAGATATTCGCCGTCTCGTTCATTTCTACGAGAAACGTACTTTCGCCTCCGCTTAAATTATCCGATGCGCCGACGCGGGTGAAGATCTTATCGACCATACCGATCATAGCATACTCGGCAGGAACGAAGCTTCCGGCCTGAGCAAGCAGAACGATCAGCGCGGTCTGTCTTAAAAATGTTGATTTTCCGGACATGTTCGGCCCTGTTATGATAAGCAGGTTCTTGTCCTCTGTGACGGTCAGATCGTTAGGTATGAAATCATTTCCCGAACCGAGGTTCAGTTCGACTACCGGATGCCTGCCGTTCTTTATGATAATTTCTCTTTTATCTGAGAATGCCGGTCTTACGAAATTATTTGTCTCAGCGGAAGCTGCGAACGAATTCAGGCAGTCGAGATATGCAAGCACGGATGAATTTATCTTGATGTTCTCAATGTGCTCTCTGGCGGTATCCTGAATTTTATCGAAAAGTTCTTTTTCAAGCTCCTCGATCTTTTCGTCCGCGTTTAGGATCCTGTCCTCGAATTCCTTCAGCTCCTGATTGATGAACCTTTCGGAATTTACAAGCGTCTGCTTTCTTATGAAATTAGGCGGTATCATGTCTGAATATTTTTTCGTTACTTCAAAATAGTATCCGAAAACTTTGTTGTAGCTTATCTTTAAGGTAGGGATGTTTATATCCTTTTTGATCTTCTCTGAAAGTTCAAGAAGCTTGTCCTTTCCGAAGTCAATTATCTCATAAAGCTCGTCGAGCTCTTTTGACCAGCCTTTTTTTATGAATCTTTTTTCCTTCAGACTTATGTCGTTGGTTTCGCTGATCGAATCGTCAATCAGCCTGACGCATTCAGAGTTTGAAACGAATGCCTCTTCAAGCTCTCTGATATAAGACGAGCTGATTTCGGCGAGATGCTTTTTGATCTCAGGTATGATCTGAAGTGAATTTCTCAGCCTGATAAATTCATCGGGTCTGATCTTTTTTGCGCTTATTTTTCCCGCAAGCCTTTCGATATCGCCTATCTCGGACAGCTGTGAAGTGATCTTCTTTCTCTGAAAGCTATCCTGAAGCAGCTTCTCAGTTATCTCAAGCCTTTTGTTGATCTCAGATTTGTCCCTTAACGGCTGGGTGAGCCATTTTCGTAACAGCCTCGCGCCCATCGGGGTTTTCGTCCTGTTCATGACCGCGTAAAGAGTGGCATTTTTGTTTCCGTCTGAATTGACAGGCTCGGTTATCTCTAAGTTCTTTCTTGTTCTGTAATCTATCGCGCATATATTTTTATCGTTATATCTTTTCAGCTTCTCGAGATGATTAAATCCCGACTTTATATTGTCCGACAGGTATTCAAGCAGAACTCCCGCGCAGATCACCGACATATCGCTCTCTTTAAATCCTAATGACGACACTCCCGCTATTCCGAAATGCTTTTTTATGTTATCGGCGGAAGTTTCCTGTACGAATTTATGGTCCTCTATTCTGGTGACGGTTCTTTTGTCGTCTGAGCCGAATTTAAGTTCTGATGAAGATACAAGAAGCTCGGACGGATCGAACATCATGATTATCTCTTTAAGCGCGGACAGACTTTCCGGATCGCAGGCTGTGAATTCGCCCGTTGAAATATCGGCCGCGGCAAAACCCCAGCCTTTTTTATCGTCTGAAAAAATGCAGGCTATATAATTATTCGAGTCCTTGTCTATCATCTCCTCTGATAGAGCCGTCCCCGCCGTTATTATTTCGGTAATATCCCTCTTAACTATACCCTTCGCATACTTGGGGTTCTCTGTCTGATCGCAGACCGCGACCTTATAGCCGGCCCTGATCATCTTTGAAAGGTAATTGTTTATCTGATGATGCGGAAATCCGGCTAAAGGTATTTCTATGCCCAGATGTTTCCCGCGGGTCGTAAGTGTCAGGTTCAGAACCTTACTTGCGGTCTTTGCGTCATCGAAAAACATTTCATAGAAGTCGCCCAGCCTGTAAAATAAAATATGTTCAGGATTTCTGTTCTTTATTTCCTGGTATTGTTTCATCATCGGGGTTAAGTTGTCTGAGTTGTCTTTTTTCATCGCATGGTGTAGATTTATAGTCCTGATTTTAACAGATCGTGAAGTTTGATCAGCCCCGCAAGTTTTTTGCCTTTAAGTACCGGCATTACGCTGAAACTTCCGCTTGATCTCATGATTTTAAGAGCATCGTATGCAAGAGTATCGTATTCGATTGATTTAGGATTCGCTGTCATTATCTGTTTTGCTGTAAGTTCATCGACATTTTTGTATCTGGTAAGTATTCTTTTGACATCTCCGTCGCTTATAATTCCTTTGAGCACGCCGTTATGAACGATCATGGCCGCACCGAGGTTCTTTTCGCTCATTTTTATCAGCACTTCCCTGAACTTAGTATCTTCGTCGCAGACCGCTATTTCTTCAACGGGATGAATAAAATCCGATACCATAAGGTGAAGTCTTTTCCCCAAAGTTCCGCCCGGATGGAAAAGAGCGTAATCCTCTTCTTTGAAGTCTTTGAGCTGTGAAAGAACGGTAGAGATCGCGTCGCCGATAACGAGTGCCGCTGTTGTGCTTGAAGTAGGTGCAAGATTTAGGCTGCATGCTTCTTTTTCCACATAAGAATTCAAAACAACATGAGAATATCTTGCAAGTGTGGAATTGACATTTCCTGTAATAGAAATTATTCTGCAGCCGATTTTTTTTAGAACTGGCAACATGGTTATTATCTCGTCCGATTCGCCGCTTTTACCCAGGATTATTATTATGTCTTTATCCTCGACTACTCCCAGATCGCCGTGAAGCGCTTCGGCAGGATGCATATAAATCGCCAGAGTTCCGGTGGAACATAAAGTCGCTGCGATCTTTCTTCCGATCAGTCCCGATTTTCCCATTCCGGAAACTATTACTTTTCCTTTGCATTCGAGGATCAGTTTTATCGCTTCGCAAAAATTATCGTCAAGGTTCGACGAAACTCTTTTAAGCTCTTCTGTCTCGATTTCAAAAACACTTCTCGCTAAGTGAATTATCTTCTTATTTGACGGCAGTTTCATTAATTAGGCCTGGTTTTAGAGATTATTTTAGGGGTTGTTTCGTTATTACCGGTAAATAATAAAAGTTTTACATGCTAATGTCAAGCGATTTTAAGTATTTATTTAAAAAATATTTCTATCTTTTATTAATTGTTTCGGTTATATTTGGGCAAATTTTAAAAAAAGGTAAAAAATGGCGTCTTTTAACGGATATATGAAATATAAGTTTTTCAATTGGGAAGTATTTTATTCCGAGTGGCAGAAGCTTATCTTCGGGGTTGAGGATTTCAATAGTATGGAGATAACCAAAAAAAGATCCGAGAGCGATAAGCTGAGAGACAAGATCAGGACGCTGTGGAAGTCTTTTAATGAGGAAAGGGATGATTTTAAGAAGAAATACGCGGGAGAGAAAAAATTCATTTCAGCCTATATGTCGTCATTTTATTTCCCGAACATTCAGAGAAGTTTCGCGATCGTTAAGAACAGGCAGAATATAGAACAGATAAAGAAAGCGTTCAATGAATCCGGAGATACGCTGAACATACTCGATTTCGGAGCGGGTCCTTTAAGCGCTTCCATGGGACTGCTTCTCGCGCTGGATTTTCTGGAAATGGATCTCGGTTCAAAAAAGATCAATATCATGACGGTCGAAAGATCCGAATCCATGCTGAAAACAGGGTTTGATCTGATGAAGGCTTCTTTCGGCGATAAGCTTAATATCGAACAGTCAAATTACAGTTCGGCCATTAAACTGCCTCACAGGGCTGATATCGTTCTGTGCGCGAACGTATTCAACGAGATACCCGAAAAGCATAGGATGGTTACGCTTGAGTCCATCATTGAGGTACTCAAGGGCGTTATGATTATAATTGAGCCCGGTCAGGATGTTCATTCCAGATCGCTCGCCACGCTTAGAAATGTGCTGCTTAAAACTACAAAAACTAAACTTGAAATAATTTCGCCGTGCCTTCATACGCTTAACTGCCCTCTTTCCGCCCAGAGCGAAAGAAAAGACTGGTGCTGGTTCAAGAACACCTGGCGCGTTCCCGATGCGGTATCTTTCATCGACAAGATCACGGGGCTCGATCACAGGCAGCTGAACTATTCATATCTCTGCCTGAGAAAAGCAGAGCCGGTCAGACAGACGGTAAGCTGGAAGGTCATAAGCGACATCATTCTGCCTATCGGACAGAACAACAGGAGCAGATTTGAGAACTGGATGCGTAACAATGTGATCGAAGGCAATTCAAAATGCCTTTTAAGCGTTTCGAACGACAGCGTGGGAAAGATACTTCTCTGTTCTAATGAAGGAATGCTGACCTCGATAGTCGGCAACAAGGAATTCGTAGCCTCGGTAAGAAGAGGAGATGTAATCACGACGATCCCGCAGGGCACCTGCCTGTGCAAAGAAAGATAAAATAATTTACTTTATAGCAGCTCTTATCTGTATCGAAAAAACATCCTGAGTATGTTTATGCTCTTTTGCCTTGGGTTTAAACTGATCGTCGAATTCTTCCACAGCGGTATTATCAAATTCATAAGCTTCGCTCGGGAAAAATTTCCATGTATGCCCGTCAAATACGCCCTTTTCCAGTTCAAGCACAAGCAGTCCGTAAGGATAGCTTCCATCCGGAGCACTGACCCCAAAATCTTTCCCGTTTTTAAAACCGTGCCTGCAGTAATTTTGCGGGTCTCCATAGATTATTACGGCTTTATAACCCGAATCGACCGCTTTTTCGATCGCGCTTTTGATCAGAGCTGATCCGACACCTTTTCTCTGATGGACCGGAAGAACGCTGACCGGCCCGAAAGTCAGTGTGTCCATCCTCTGCCCCGCTTCGTTCATCACATAAGATTTCGTGAACATTATATTTCCGATCAGCCTGCCTTCGTGTTCCGCTACGAGGTCAAGATAGCCGATAAAATCCGGATGATCCCTCAATATATGAACGAGATAGTGCTCATTGCATCCGGGCACATAAAGATTCCAGAATGCCTCGCGGGTGATCTCTTCAACTGCACGATAGTCGCTTTCAGATTCATTTCTTATTGATATTTCCATTCTTTTCCTCACAGTGACTTAAGCGTTAAACAATTTACTCCAATTCCTACTAATGCTGACCTGTGAAACTGATCTTTATCGTTGATCCTTTATCAGCCTCAGAATCAGAATACACTTTCTGCGCATTAAAAACTTTAATGCGGAGCTTGCCTTTTTCTTTTCTGACAAGTATATCAAAATTGTTGTTAAAAGCTTTAACATTCCTTAAAGCCATTGAATCCCATTCATCAGGCAGCCTTGGAGTCATGGAAAACCCGTTAAAACCTTCAGGCCGGATACCGAAAATGCCTTCGGTGATGATCCTGCAGTACAATGCGCTTTCTGCTGACAAATGCCTCTGGTTTCCTTCAGGATATGCTTCTACCGGATAGGGAACATGCTCTCCAAGCAGTCTTCTTGTTGAATAATATTTTAAAAAATCCGTCGCTTTTTCTGTCTCTCCGGCCGCGAATACTCCTCTTAAAGCGTAAAGTGTTGCTCTGTCCCAGAATGTTTTGCTGCCCGATTCGGTAGCGAGTCCGTCCTGCGTCCACAATTTCTCGGAGAACAGAGCTTTCACCGTCTCTGAACTTCTTTGATAGATCCCGACCGTCAAAGGCGTGCATATCCACGATCTCAACACTTCATTTCCATCGTAATACCTGTAAGTGTGAAATCCGTTTATATCAGCTCCGAAATAGTTTTCTATTGATCCTTTCATATCCTCAGCTCTGACTGAATAGTCTTTGAGCTGCTCCCTGCCGATCCCTATCTCATTGCCCAGGTATACTGCCGAGATTAAAGCGTCATAATACAGAGATGATGTGTTCAGGTTAGCTTCACCTGCAGGGAATCTGTGTTCAAGTTCGTCGCAGTCCGACGCGACAACACCTGACTTATTGATCTTTGCTTTGCAATACTCCAGGCACCATTCTATGAGCGGCCAAAGTTCTTTTGCAGTATTGTCATTTCCGTATGCCAGCGCAAATCTCGCAGCTCCATAAGCTATCATCGCCATATCTCCCCTGTCGCCCACACCGTTCCAGTAATCATCGCCTTCAGCTATGATCGAGCTCGGGATCGGTTTAAGGTCTTTGTTGATATAACGGGCAAAGTGCTTAAAAGAATTTATTGCGGATAAGTTCCCGGCTTCATTTCCGAGAAACGGAAAGAACGGATTAGCGTACTCAGCCTGATCGTTCGCCCAGATGGCCGCATAATACCTTCCGCCGCCGGGACCGTGCATCAGCCCGCCTTTAGTTTTATAAATACTTTCAGCTGCTCTTAATTTCGCATGATCAAATGCCCTTCGCAAAACTTCGTCGGGACATTCGAATGTTAGATTCGAGAAAGTATTTTCGATCAGGCTGGTTCTTTTCTGAAGTTCAGAGGAACTGTCGATTTTAATGTCAGGATCGCTCTCTTTTCTTCCGGTATAAATTACCGCATAATCTAAGGATTCGCCAGCTTCAAGTTTATACTCACCGTGCTTATCCGAAGTAACTTCGAGCACATAAACACCATACACTCCTTTATCAGCTTCTGTTTTATCTGTTTTACTGATCTTCGGGATAGCTACCGTAATCTGTTTTTCCGAGCTGTTCTTCAGCGTTATCTTTTCGATGAATGCCGCTTTATCCGCGGACGGAAACAACTTATGCTCAATCATCAGTCCTTCATTTGTTACTGCTGAATGGGATAGAATGCCTTTTAATCTGAATTCATGAGGTTTCTCTTCGATCTCCCGTCCGTTCACTTTCAGCTTTGGGAACTCTTTATCATTATAATCTTTAATCAAACTCGCATGAGTATCGTTCGGGATGGTTCTGAGCATCGGATATACCAGTTTGATATTTTTTTTAAGTAACCCGTTCTCCACTCCGTATTGAACGATCGAAGAAATATAAAAACCGCTCATTTCAACATGATCAGCATGTGAATCATTTTGTTTTACTTCCCATTTGATCTCACCGTCATTGAGCAGTATCCATCTCGGGGAGTTGATCTGTCCTGCAGATACATCCGCACTTTTGAATATGATCATAAGAAGGAGTCCTTTTAATATTAAAAATAGTTTATTTTTCATAGTACAACTTCATTTTACCATGTTATGATCTAGGCAATTCGCATAATTCCAGCGTACCGCCGCATTTTAGCACAGGGTGTTCATTCAGAAGATTTTTTAACTTCTCCAGATCTTCAGCCTCGAAACGCATGTATCCGGAAACGCTCTCTGTCGTATCTGCCGCTTCTTTGCTTCCGAGCAGGATCCGCTTGCCGATTTCACTTCCGCCCTGAAATAAACCGCTTTTTTTTGCTAAAGTAAAGAAATTTTCCCAGTCTTTTTCTTTCGTCGGCATATCTGTATTGTCATGGATAAACAAGATGTATTCCATTTTTTTACTCCTTTGAGCATAAATTATTATTCAGCTGTTTTGTCATGAGTTTAAATCTAAGTAATAATATACTCCAAATCAACAATACTTTTCGTAATAATACTCGCTTAAGCTTTACTTTATCTTATCCAACAGCTTTAATCCTGCTTTATCCATTTTCGTGAATCCGAACAGCTTTTTGCCCAGATCCTACAGAAATGATAACATCGAGATTATAATATTCTACATTCTTTGTTTGAATTTTACCTTTAATAGCACCGTGTTGAGTGGTTGTCGCAAATTTTGCGACAACCACTTTCTTATCAAGCTCTCCCTCAGAAAAAACATTATTAATATGTTTCCCTATAGTTTTTACATCTCTATTAAACAGAACTTCCAGCTGATTTCTGTTCAGCCATACCGTTTCATCCTCAACTCTTACATCAATCCTGCACGATAATTCATTTGCCTGATACAAAACTATTTCATTGTTCATAGCTCTACTCCCTGTTCTGTGAAAACATAAGGATTTGACCCGCCCAATGATTGTTTCGAAGGTATCGCATTTTGCGATACCATGTAGCTAATTTCATTTTTGTTAAGTCTGAACACAAAATCATGGGGAAACCGTTTTTGGTTTCTTTTTACTTGTTCTCGAAGTCTGAATGGTTTTACTCCATACAACTCAGCCAGATCCCTGTCCAGCATCACCTGATAGCCTCGAATCGAATAAATTCTATCCTTGATAATACTCTCATCAAACTTTTCAACTTCATTCTTAATCATTTTACACTTCTCCGCCATTACTTTATTTTCTCCATCAGTCTAAATCCAGACTTATCCATTTTCGTGAATCCGAACAGTTTTCTGCCCAGATCCTTCAGCGATGCTCCGAAGTGATAAACAATATCACCGTCAATAATAATGAACCTATCGTGAATATCCTTTGTCTCTTTGACCTCGATCGTAAAATACTGCTCCTGAAATTTCTTCAAATCTAACCTGAACTGATCTGAAATTGATTTCGTAACGATCCTAACATGCACACCCTTCTTGATTTTCGTCAGATGAAACAGCACCGTATCATCAACATAATTATCTACTATAACGATAGCATTCTCCGCTCTTCTGAATATATCAGACACGAACTTGTATGCATCGAAAACCTGACCTTCAAAGAATATTCCCTGATCCGGTACGCTATTCTTACTTTCCATGATCTCAAAAACCTGATCGATCTTTTTGTCGGTTTCTATCTGCTTCAACTCAACCCTGTCAAGCCTTTGAAATATCTGCCCGTTCGCCTGTATGAACTTACGCATAGCTACGAAAGCCTCTATAATCATAATGCTTATTTTAACGGCAGTTTCACTTTTTAATACGCCTGCCAGCATAGCTACACCTAGCTCAGTGAACGCAGTGCTGTTTTTTCTTTTTCCTCCCCAACTTGAAGTCACAAATTGTGACTTCAAGTTTTGCATCTCTCTGTTATTTAATAAGAAACAAAATTTCTCGGGGAATCTGTCCTTATTTCTTTTCACAGCCTGATTTAATACCTTCGTCTCCACCCCATACAGCTCTGCCAAATCTCTATCCAGCATGACCTGAAATCCCCTGGCAGAAAATATCCTGTCCCTGATAATACTCTCATCAAACTTTTCAACTTCACTCTTAATCATTTTACAATTCTCCGACATTACTTTTAAGGTAATATATCAGAGATGATAGCCATCTAGTGGCACTCTTCTATTTATTTTGAATTATTTTTATTTGACAATCAGCTTTATTTATTTACTATAATAAAACATTGCAATCTGACCGCCCCACGAGTGCGCAAGTAAATAAAAATCCTTAATATCTAACACAATACAAAGATCATTTACCCATTCGGCAATCCTATCTATCCTATAATCATCATCAGACTCAAACGGAGCTGTTTTACCATGAGCCGGCAAATCAATACTGATAAAGTGAAAATCATTTTTTAATGCTTCCGCCACCTCTATAAAACTCAATTGCGTACTACCTAATCCATGCAGGCATAAAACTACCGGATTATTTGCATTACCCCATTCGGCTATTCTTGTCCTTGTGCCTGATACTTCAACAAAACTTTGTTTCATATTTTAAGCTGATCTAACAATTACTTGATAGAGATATGCTTCTATTCGTCAACTGCAACGACACGGTAAAACATTTTGCTTTCACTTTGATCGGGAAGCCTTGACCATGAAGCACCTGCAAATTCACCTGTATCACTTACATCGAAAAAAGAACCTTGTGGATCATCAGACGCGTAGATTTTATATGATTCTGCTCCGGGAATTTCATCCCATGAAATTATTATGCTGCCTGCTAAATAATTCGTATTAACATTTAAGGGAGTTGCAGGCAAAGTTACAACTGAAATAATATTGCTGTTTTCACTTTCACTTCCGGTATCAAAAGTTCTTACCCTATAATAATATTCAGTGCCTGAATTTAAACCAGATATTACTTTACTCTTGGAAAATACTACTTCAAGGTCATTATACTCAGCTAACGGACTAGAAAAATCAATATTGTCATCAACATCTATTTTAAATCTACATAAAGTACTTGGTAAAAATTCCCAATTAGCCACAAAGCTGTCTGCCTTAATGTCAGATGCGGGATCCGCAACTGTAGCCGGCATGTTTAAAGTATGAGCTTGAAGCGTATCACTGTAATTGCTTGTAAATTCATCGTTAAACGCACAAACTCTAAAGTAGTATGTCGTGTTTGAGCGTAAATGTGCTATAAGAATACCCGTAATAAGACTTTCTCCGTCAAAATTCCATTCTATTGATGAGAAATCAGCATTATCATCCACATGCAGCTTGTATCCTGTCGCACCTTCGACAGACTGCCATGATATTCCAAAACTATTATATGTAATATGCATAGCTTCATGCAAAACAGGAGGATCAAGCACCGTTTGACTACACACAATGCTAAAGATATTTGCTAAAATAAACAAAAATAAATACTTCATTTTCTCACCGCGTTTTTATTTACAGACAATATACATCAATTTTTTTTATAATACAACTCTTGAATTTCCCTGCTTTTTTATTTGACATTCCGCACCAATCAGCTTAATTTTCACTTCCATGAAAGCCAACAAAATAGATTTTGATACGATCAAAAAAGTGCTCGACAATCAGGTAACACACGAAGAAAATAATTTCATAATAAGAAACGATGAATTTGACATTACAGTCTGGGGACAAACCCGCGAGAAAGCCGAAGAAGCTTTCGCCTTCACATTTGACGCGCTATACACAAATTACGCATTGGAAAAAGACGAAAACCTTTCAGATAGGGCCATTGAACTAAAAAACAAGCTCAAGTCGTTCTTAACCAAATTAAAATGACAATCTAGTTCTTCGCTTGATTTATATTATTTAACAAATCCATAGGATTTAAAATTGGCAAAAGAATTTCTTTGTATTCATCACTTGTATTTAATAATGACAACATACCTCTCGTGCCGGATATTGCTATGCTCAATAATGAAGATAAAATACCATTGTCCAGTAAAATTCTGCCCTCTTTATCCTTTTTAAACGTATTCTCGAAATCAAAAATTTGGAATTTATGCGAAGTCTTAATACCAAATAGTATGACTTTCTCGTCCTTAATCTTTTGATAGAAGTGAACAGTTAAAATAAAATCCATGATTCCTTCTTTGTTATTAATCCCCATATTAAGATTTAAATCAAAAGGAATATCTAAGATGTTTAGTTTCTCAATTTTTAATGTTTCAAGAGGGTATTCAAAATAGTTTAATTTCTTAACTTCAACTATTTTCATCTTAACTTCAATTATTTTATCATTTTTTTTATCCATAAACTACCTCCTTTTTTTCACTGACTCTGTCACAATGTGTAGGTCTGGCACAATCATAAACAAATTTTATTCCATCTTTTAATTTCGTAAAAGCGCTTGAAACTGGATTAAACTCAAATGGTAAATTCTCTTTGAAATTATGCTCTATGCTTAAGACCAATTCTTCAATTGCTTTTTCATAATCCTCATTTTTCTTTATAGCTGATTTCAATTGAACTAATTCACTCTCAGTTTCAAATAGAACATTTAAAGGTATTCCCAATTTCTCATTTAATTTCTTGATCATCGCTTTACTTAATCCGATTTTTCCGTTTAACACTTCAGAAACTTTGCTTTTTGATCCTAGAATTTCTTCAAGATCTTTATTCTTCAATCCCATCTGATCCATTCTGAATTTGATCGCATCGATTGGTTCAGGTAAATCTAACTTGTAGTTTTTCGCCTCATATTCTTCAATTAAAAGCAGCAGCAAGTCGAATTTATCGCTTTCTTCAGTGCCTTCGTCAGGATCGATATCCATTAATTTCTCAAATTCATCAAGATACTGATTGTATTGATCTTCGGTTGTTATTTTTTTATATGTCAGCTTCATTTTATCCCCTTACAGATTTTTCTTTATCCATTTCTCGTATTCAGGATGCGTCCCGATAAATTTTATGAACACAGTCTGCTTTTTATACGATATTTTTGCTACTAGCCTATAATCGTTACCTTTTATATCAAAAACAACTATGTTGTCAGGCAGAATCGAAGCTTTGGGATATCTATTTTTAATATCCTGAGGTGTTTTCCATTCCGCTGCTTTTGATTCTTCATGCCATGTCAAAAGTTGTTTTTTACTCTGATTGTTTGATTTATAATAATTTTCTATTGTTTTTAGTTTTACTATATGCATCGGATTGAAGATTCTCCTTTTATAGGATTCAAATTTAAGAACATTATCATTGTTAGTCAAGAAAAATAGTTCCTTTTTTCGGAACTATTTACTGACACTTTAACATTCTCAAAGTATTTGCTATAATAAAACATTGCAATCTGACCGCCCCACGAGTGCGCAAGTAAATAAAAATCCTTAATATCCAACACAATACAAAGATCATTTACCCATTCGGCAATCCTATCGATCCTATAATCATCCTCAGACTCAAACGGAGCTGTCTTACCATGAGCCGGCAAATCAACACTGATAAAGTAAAAATCAATTTTTAATGCTTCCGCCACCTCTATAAAACTCAATTGCGTACTACCTAACCCATGCAGGCATAAAACTACCGGACTGTTTACATTTCCCCATTCGGCTATTCTTGTCCTTGTGCCTGATACTTCAACAAAATTCTGTTTCATATTTTATTTTGATTTAGCAATTTTTCTATAATGAATTAAATGTGGTTAATTATGACTCAACTTGATCGGGGATAGTCTAGTTTATTCGCTTATTGCAAAAGCTTCGGGTTCGCATTTATTATACAATGTTTCCGGTGCGATATCCACTTCACCGTCCCAGACAATAGTTCCAAGCTCTTCGGAAACAACGAATTTTTTAAAATATGACAAATCTTTAAACTTTGAGAAAACCCCGCCTTTCGCAGAGTAATGTAAAAAATCCACTATGCCTGATTCTCCGTTTTCAAAGAAAACTCTAAGCTTATAACCCTCAATATATTCAGCTTTTATAATATCACAAAGCATTTCGCAACTCCTATTCAACAGAATCTACAGCTTCAAACTTTTTATGATCTTATTGAGAGGGACGGCTTTTTCGCCTTTTGAGCTTTCTTTAGCCTCCCGTAAGTCCCTGAGGTCTTCGTAGTCTTCTATCATTTCTTCGATTTTCTTGAACTCGTTAATAGGAATAACGACAAACTCTTTTTTGCCTTCTTTTTCAATAATCTGAGTATGTATTTTCATGCCTCACCTCTTTATGAATAAGCTTCTTTTCTATGTTTAATTCTGTAAATTAAAATTTTATTTCCTTCAATCTCGAATAACACCCGATAACTACCCACTCTTAATCTATATTCAGGTGTGAAATTAGTTAACTTCTTAACATCACCTTCAAGGCCGTTCTCGAGTTTTTGAATCTTACTAAGTACAGCTATGACTTGAGTCTTGTCAATTGATTTTAAATCCTTAATAGCTCTCGGCATTATTTCTACTTCATAAGACATCGGCATCTCCGCATTTCAACTGCAATATACAAAATATTCCCTCTTAAATCAATTAAAAATACGGACCAAACCGCTGTTATCCGCACCCTTACCTTATAATACTCCGACAGACTGAGCAAAAGAAAAACAGCCACGATACTACCTAAACCATTTCCTGACTTCATTTATAACAAGCTCAGGATTCTCCCAATGCATCATGTGAGTAAGAGGCATTTTTTTTACAACACCTCCTGTCTCCGATCGAAACTTTTCTGCCAAAATATCTCTATACATAAGGTTTTCTGGAATGGCAGCCTGCAATAGAAGAATATTATTCCCTGCTTTAGAAGATTTTATCTTAGCATATATAAGATCCGGCGGGCACTCATAAATACCGGTCAGGCATTTTTCAGCAATATTCCCCGGCACATGCCAACAATATTTGTTATCCTTAATTATCGCTAAATCCATAGTAGCGGCATTCAATAATTCAGACCAGCGCGGATAATTTATTTTTTCTGCACCGATAAAATTTTCCATCGTATCAAAAATATAGCCGTCAAAATCTCTCCGATAAAATTCCAGATTTTCTTCAAGAGAAGTCAATCCTGTCCCGTTAGCCAGATTATAACTGTCAACATAAGAAGGTATATGGTAACCGCCGTCTATAAGTAACATTTTTTTTACATTCTCAATGTATTTGCTATAATAAAACATTGCAATCTGACCGCCCCACGAGTGCGCAAGTAAATAAAAATCCTTAATATCTAACACAATACAAAGATCATTTACCCATTCGGCAATCCTATCGATCCTATAATCATCATCAGACTCAAACGGAGCTGTTTTACCATGAGCCGGCAAATCAATACTGATAAAGTAAAAATCATTTTTTAATGCTTCCGCCACCTCTATAAAACTCAATTGCGTGCTACCTAATCCATGCAGGCATAAAACTATCGGATTGTTTGCATTTCCCCATTCGGCTATTCTTGTTTTGGTGCCTGATACATCAACAAAACTTTGTTTCATCTTTTATCCTAAATTAAACATGCTTAGCTATGACTCAACTCAATCGGATATTGTCTAATTTGTAGTTTAATCTCAATCTTATATTACCCTTTCTTTTTTATTAAATTCGCATCCATACAAATAGTTTGTGCAACCATAATATTTATATTTTACTCCATTATCTGATTCGTAAATTTCCCTATAAACAATATCACCTGTTTTGCAACTCGGACATTTATTTGGCGATTGTCCGCTTTCAATTTCTAATTCTCTTATAAATTTTGATTTTGTGCCGCTATCAGCTATAAAATATATTTTTTCTTTTGCTCGTGTCATTGCGACGTAAAATACTCGTCTTTCTTCTCCGTTTTCGTATTGATCAGCTTCGCTTAATAGAAGATGTAAAACCGGGTCATCAGACATTTCAGATGGCAACCCATAACTGCCTGAATTACAATTTAAAATTATTACGATATCCGCTTCGAGACCTTTAGCTTTGTGTATAGTAATAAATTGTGCAGTTATTTGAATTCTTTGTTCCTTGGCGAAGCTTGATTCATAAATAATACTGCCATTTCGTTTGTCAATATTAAAAATATTTTCTTCATTTTGTATTCTTTTAATATCCCTATTATATCTGCTGAGAATGAAAATGCTTTTGTTTTTGATGCCTACATCTTCTTCAATAAGCTCGTCAAAAATCTCCTTCAAACAAATCGTATCGTCTTGGTGCGAGTCGGAAGTTGAATACTTGATCTTATAAGTTGTCGTTTTAGCTTCTGAAATACTATGCAATTCTTTCCTTACCTGATTCGGATTTTTCTGAATGAAATCACTCGAAAGTTTTATTAGAGGATTATAAAACCGATATGTTGACTCAATTTTTGATTTTTCCGTGCAACCAAAATATTTTTCAAATTCTTTAAAAAGAGCAATGTCACTACCGGTGAACCTGTATATTGATTGCCAATCATCACCGACACAAAAAAGTTTGCACGCAGGATTAGCTTTCTTAATCGCTTTCACAAGTTCATATCTACCAATAGAAATGTCCTGAAACTCATCAATAATTACATAGCTGAATTTTTTTTTGTATTTTCTACTTGCGATATAATTTGAAGCTTTATTGATCATATCGCTAAAATCAATTTCACCTTTGTCTAATAACTTCTTTTCATAGCTTTCATAAATTGGTTTTACGATTTCAATAAATTTCGTGTTCCTCTCTGCTAATAACTTGTCATTTATTCTATTGTTTTTGTTTGATACATCGCTTAGAGAGTAATTATTGGATTTCATTAGAGTAATAAAAGTAGCTAACAATTTCTCGAAGCTGTCAACTTCATCTTGTGCGGCATCAGATATTATTTTCCAAATCTCGTTAGGTGATTTGAGCTTTTGAATTATTCCAGCTTCTTTTAATTTTTTTGTAAGGTTTTTATAGAGGATTTCCTCAGACATTTCGTAACTGTAAGTTTCAATCAAAGTAGTTCCGTATCTTTTGTGTAAATTTCTTTTCCAGTCCATTCCCTCTTTATATTTTTGCTTTGCAGAGAGCTCGCTACTCCCAGTGAACCATTGTGGAACATCTCCGTTTCTTGATATTCCAAAATGCTCAATGTAAACCTTTTTTCCGTTTTGAACTACTGTAAAGTCTGGTTTATACTGCCCATGAGTTTTTGTTGCAGTATTGCGCTCATAAGGCAACTCATATTCATAATCAACTCCATTAAACAAAAGGAAATTTGCAATTTTACATTCCTCAATACTTTTTACTATTTCTCTATTATAAGTCAGCTTTCCTTTAACTATTTTTTTTATTTTCTTATAAGGTTTAAAATTATGGTCTTTAAGGTATTGAATATATTCACTCTGATTTTTGAATTGCAATTTAACAGGCTTCATATATGAGGAAAAATATTTCGTTATTTTTCTTAAATATGTCTCATCTTCTATTTGTTCTTGAAATATAGTTTTAATAAGCTCTTTTAATTCGCTTGTTCTATTTTCATCATCTTTCGAATTACCAAAAACAGAAGGAGCTTCTTTCTCGACATTAACTATTACTTCTTTACCAAATTTATGAAATGTTTTTGCTTCAAGACCTTTAATGTTTATTCTTTTTTTTAAATCTTCTGCAGATTTATTTGTAAATGAAATCAGCAGGATTTCCCTTGGTTTAGTTTTATAACGGTCTAATACATAACCAATTTTTCCAACAATAGTTGTTGTCTTACCTGAACCTGCACCGGCGATTACGAGATTGTTATCTTCATCAGTTACGATTGCTTTGCGCTGCTGGAAATCAAGCTTTCGCCCATCAATGTTTTCAAAAAAATGGCTGTATTTTTTTAATTCATCTTGTATGAAAACATCGTTAATATATTGTCTAAACTTTTCTGTTGATGAATAAATTTCTAAAAAGCCTCTTATTATTTTTACTTCTTCACTTCGAAGTAAAATATTTTCAAAAGATTTGTTCCTTATTTCATAGTAAAGTGATTCATATTGTGACTTCCAAGTTGTGGCTTGGTAGTTTGTTAAATAACCGTTTTCAGGATTGCGACGTTCATTAAATTCCTTTACCGCTTGTAAAATGCTATTAAATTTAGATTTAAATAAATCAAAAAGTCTTTGTCGATCTGACTCACTTAACTTTTTATCACTATTGCCTATGTTAGCTAAGAATCGAATTACAATTCCGAGTCCAATGAATATAACAATCGTTAGAAAAATCACTTTCCCGACTGGAACCATTAAATTATAACTCCATTTTTACTATTGACTCAAGAGTAATCTCTCCCATATCCGAAAGAATATCTTTCCCGCCACTTGAGAGAATTGATTTTATAAGGAAGTTAGATTTTTTCATTCTGTATAAGCCTATTAAAACTTCTGATTAATATACTTCATATGATCTAATAAACAACCTCATACAGCCAAAACCTTTCCTTCAACTTCTTTTGCCCTGCCGCTTTCTAATAACAGTTCATAAGCTTCTTGCATGGATGTTTGTATTCTTTCACTTGTGCGGGCGAATCCGTATTCTCGTGCCGTTGTTTGTAAAAGGCTGTCTTTCAATATCCCGAAGCTGTTTTGTACGAGAATAAGCATAGCTTCAGCAAGTTCATCTGTACTTATATGCTGTATTTCTCTTGTATCTCCAATAGTTTTAGGCGTAATTTTTGTGTAATTTATAGGAAATAAAAAATCACCCTTCCGTTTTATAGTATGAATTGTTTGCAGAGCATATTCTACTTTGTTTTTAACATTTTTACTATTTTTTTCATATCCAAAAAGGGGCACTAGTATTTTACATAATAATTCATAATGAATAGGATACTGCTCATCTACAATCTTTTTTATACAGTCTTTCAGATCTAAAAGTCCGTAGTTATCCCGGGGCAGTTCGTCAAAAGATATCGGTTTTGATTTTTCGAATCCTTCAGGCTTATTATTTCCGTTTGTAGTCGGAATTGCTTCTTTTTCGTCTATTGATAAAAATTCTTTTTCTACCTGCTGAGTTGATGAAGGCGGTACTTGATTGCAGTCATCCTCAGAATAGTCTTTTATCGCATCATCGATCGCGGCTATCAATTTACCGCCCTCTGTCGAAGGATCTTTTATCCAGTCTGTTGACCAGATTCTGTAAATTTTCCAGCCCATATTCTCAAGTACATCCTGTCGCAACCGGTCTCTTTCCCTGGCTGTCCTGGCGGAATGATATGCAGCTCCGTCACATTCAATTCCGATAACATACTGACCGCTGATCGTCGGATGTTTTACTGCCATATCTATACGGTAACCGGAGCACCCGACCTGAGTTGCGATTTTATATCCTTTTCTGTCCAATAATTTATAAACAGCTTCTTCAAAGGGCGAATCATGCTCTGCATAACTGCTTTCCGTTGTTTCTCTCTGTAGAACTGACATTCCGTTAATAGCAAAATCAATGTAGGAACGAAGCATCTTCGGACCATCTGAATTGATATGATCAATATTTATATCCGTAGGTATAATGGAACCTACCAGCTTTACATTATGCTTTGCTCTCGTTATGGCTACATTAAGTCGTCTTTCTCCTCCGAACTTGCTTAACGGCCCGAAATTCATTGTGAATTTACCGTTTGAATCTTTGGCATAACCGATGCTGAAAATTATTGTATCCCTTTCGTCACCCTGAACATTCTCCAGATTCTTTACAAAAAAAGCCTCTTCATTATCTTCGTTGAAAAATGACTCGAACTGCTGATTTTCTTTTCTCATGTGGCGGATGACTGTATCAATAGCCTGCTGCTGAACTTCACCGAATGCTACAACTCCGAGTGAACGGCCGGGAAAGTTCAAAAAATGCTCGAATACAAGTTCCCCGATGCGCTTAGCTTCGATAACATTACCTTTTTTTCCGCCTCGGTCATAGAACCCGTCAGCTACATAAATATATTCTACTCCTTTATTAGGAACTCTATCAACATTTGCAGGGAAAGTGATCAGATTGTTTTTATATATCTTGGCATTAGAAAAAGCGATCAGATGTTCATGCCTGCTCCGATAATGCCACGAGAGAGTGCGTTCGGGAAGGAACTGAGCCTCATCCAAAACAGATTCATAAGCGTTTGTGTCGTCATAATTATCGTCTTCGTCATCTGTGTCATAATCAGCATCGGAAACAGCTGAAGTAAAAAAGTTTGTTGGAGGTAGCTGTTTGCTGTCACCGGTGATTACAACCTGCCTGCCTCTCGATATTGCGCCGATTGCGTTTTCGGTACATACCTGAGATGCCTCATCGAAGATCACTATATCGAAATCGTAGCTTTCCGCTTCTAAAAACAGGCTGACCGACAAAGGTGACATCATCAGGCATGGTTTAAGCGTAAGCAGCAGATTTGGAATTTCTTTGAATAGTTTTCGGATAGGCTTAATCTTTCTCTGTTTTGTAAGCTCTCTTTTCAGAATTGCAATTTCATCTACGCCTGATACTAATCGGTCTAATGAAGGCAGAGAATCAATGAGTTGTTTCTTTACCCGTGCCTTTGCAATATCAAACTGAATTTTATCGAGAAGGCTAAAATCTTCGATAGTATGATTGTGATTTCTCTGCCTGAAATTTAGAACGGCAGGATATTGAGGCAATACGGCGTCGAGCCACAAGCGATAAAAACGCTTTTTAAATATCGGTATTATAAGGCTTGTATCAATCCTTATTTCTTCGACCTTTTTTATATAATCACCAAGACCTACTTTTTGACAAAGTGACCGGACATTCCTATAATCTATCCATTCCTCAAGTAAAGAGAGACCGTTCAGGCATTTATTGAATCTTTCATACAATAAAGGCATACCTGCAATTTTGAAGTTTTCGGTATTTTCAAATAGATCGCTGAACCAAACGAATTCAGGCTCTATATTTTGCAAAGCAACATTCAATTCTGTCGAATATGATAAGCACAAGCTTTTTTTGGAATCAGAATTAATAACATTTTTAATAAAGGCTGGGCTGATACGATATTCAGAGCAGACAGTTTTAAATTCTTTAACCCAGGCAAGAGATTTGGTAACCTCTTCCCAGTCAGTCTCCAGACCCTTATAAAGACTACCTAAGTGCAAACTCAGATCATTGTGATTCTTTTCAAAAACACTTGAAAGCGAAACCAGTTCCGACAGCTTTTCTTTTATCTGAACTAAGCCTGCAAAAGCTTTTATTAGCTTTGACAACAATTTAAGGTCTGATTTTTCTCCCTTGTAGTGCTCACCGAACAAATGCTCCAAGGTCTGATTATTCTCACTAATCCATTTTTTTGATTCTTCAAGCTCACGGAGTGAAGTCAAAACATCTATAACTTCTCTGTCGCTGATTTTTTTTAAAAATTGCTTACTCAGACCCTGAATCGTTCTTTTATCTTTTCTGTATTGAGCCTTGAAATATTTTAAAAATGAAGTGTATTCCGCTTTAAATCTTGAGATCATCCCGCGATGATCCACATCAAATATTTCCCGTTCGTATTCAGAATTGATCTTATTTTTTATGCTGTTAACTGCTTCGGATTCTTTTTTTAGAGTTTCATAAAAATGTTCTGCCTTCTTCAAACCTTCAGTATTCCAGACGGAATAACAGTTCTTTTTCGCTATGAAATCGTCAATTTTCTTGGTCTCTGCATTTATCTGAACCGAAGAAAGCAGGTTTAAAGGGTCACAGAGTATAATTTCAGGATCATTACCGACAAGCTCGTTATAAATGACTTTCAGCTCACTTTGATTACTTTTATACCTGCAGGTAATTTCTGAAAATTTTTCTGCTTCACTATATAACTTATATAAATCTCGATCAAATATAAGATCAGCAGGAATATCCGGAGATTTTTCTGCTAAAGCTAAAATTTCGGAAATTTCGAAAAGCCCGTTGTATGAAGAAGAAAGATCTGTCTGCAAATCCGCAGTAATCCTGTCCGAAATATCAGAGATAATTTTAATCTTAGGCAGTAATTTTGATAAATATGCTTTTATATTGTGATTTAGTTCTAATGGAAGCGCTTCAATATTTGAATTGAACCACGGATTGTTTTTTAAATCATCCGTCATTTTACCGATAGTATCGCGGAACTGAATTAGAAGGTTTATATATCGGTTAAATTCCTGCCCTGAAGTCTGTGCTGAATTTTGAATGTCAAAAATGACATTATCAAAGCTCTCAAGATTTGCCAGATATCCGTTAATCTGATAAATTGTTTTACCGAGTGGTTTTACTGCAGTGTGGATCTGCTTTGTGTAATCATTGAGTTTCTCTTTAGTCTCCTGTAGCTGGTCAAGTTTCTGAAAAGCATCGTCACTCAGATTTGCTTTCTGCCTTGAAAGGCTAAGAGAATTCGCGAGCTGTTCCAGAACTTCTTTTTTATTCGCTTTATGACTGTGAAGAGCCATACAGAATTCATTGAGTCCTGCGGCAGTTAGCCTCCTGCGTACAACTTCAAGCGCAGCCATTTTTTCTGATACGAACAATACTTTTTTTCCTGCTGCCAGACATTCGGCAATAATATTAGTGATAGTTTGGCTTTTACCTGTTCCGGGCGGTCCCTGTAGCACAAAACTGACTCCGTTTTTCGCGAGCAGAATTGCATCCTGTTGGCTTGAATCGGCATCAACAACCTGAAACAGATCAAACGGAACAGTTTTAGCATCGTGGTCATAATCAATAAATTCTTCCAATGACTGCTCAGAAGCTTTCGCATCACCCGTCAAAGCCTGCACAACAGAATTTGCGCATATCTTGTCTTTGTGTATATCTAAGTCACGGTACATATTGATCTTTAAAAAAGAAAGCAGAGAAAGCCCTGTCTCGGCAACAACTTCCCATTTATTAACACTAATCAGCGAAGTAATCTTTTTAAAATAATCAGAGAGACTTTCATTAGGATCAAATTCCGGCAGCTCGATCCCAAAATCATTTGACATCTTATATACAAGTGTAGGATTAAGAGTGATCTCGTCCTCATGCAGAGAGAGAACAAACGGAGAAACAATAGATTCCACAGTCAGAGAAACAGGAACAAGAATAACAGGCGACAATAAATCCTGATCTGAATTTTTATCTTCGCGCCATTTTAAAAAACCGAAGGACAGATAAAGAATATTAACACCCTGCTCCTCCATAGCGATCTTGGCTTTATTTCTGAGGTTTCGGAGAGTTTTCTGCTGATCCTTTTGCGTCTGATTGGTAACGACATCGCCTTCGGAATAATTTTTAACATCTTCATTTGTAACATTAGACTTCTCTTCATCGAAATACGGGAAATGAAGAGGCTTCTCATTAACAACAAAATTTTCCCACAGATCAAAAATCGCGGGCTTTGAAAGACGCAGATTAGAACTTTTCGAATCACGATAATTAAGCAGGCGGTTCCTCTTACTAAGGTCGAGAAGTTTACTCTTCCATACTGCCAGCTTTATATCAATATTAGCCATTCAAAGATACCCCACATTTAAATTCAGGTGAGCTATAAAGCTGAAAATTAAACAAATGGACAAACCCAAGACAAGCCATTAGATTGTTCACTGTATGGTTATCGTGTCTTGTTAACAAGTCTAGAGACTGTTGGGCGAATTTGAAGATCCGTTTATACACTACCATGCTCCTACAATTTTATGCCCTGTGAGATTGATTCTATTTTGTATGCCTTTATCCCCCACATTACTAAATATTGACTGAATTTCCCTTGGCGGTACAGTAAACCATTGAATACATATTTCAGCTAATTTGCTATATATAGACTCTTCTGTAAGTATTCTCATATGTTTGGCCGTACTTTCTGGAGTTGATTCCAAAAAAAAATCTCCTACCTTTTTTACTTGTAAAAGAGAATTTCGCATTGTTGAGATTGGTTTTTGAAACATATAGGCTGGTATAAGTACAGGTTGATTTTTAATCTCAACAAATGCTGGGGTCATGAAATCAATTACCCATCCTTCAGCTTCGACCCAGCAATGGAAGGCATTACCCTTACCTGTATAATATTCACCTTGTTTTTCACCAAAAAGTAAAACAACATTATCACCTCCAACATGATATGCAGCCAATCCAGCTTTTGGCTGAGCGTCAATATTATAGTAATGAGACAAAATATACGCACCATACGCACTAAACAAAATACAACATTTTAAGGGGTCAGATCCTTCATTTTTGATTACAGAATTTATGACTTTGTATATCCTTTCATAGTCCTCGAGTTTTAATAACACTTATTCACCTCTCTGTTTCTTAAAATTCATTAGTCTCGCAGTTATCTCTATTTTTTATAATTATTTTATCAGCCACTTCACCCAGTCTTTTTCTCCTCACACTCGCCTGTGAAGTCTAGGTAGTTGAGTTTTGGCACTTTTTGTTTATTCATTGCTGTCTCTCTGTGTTCCGTATAATGCCATTTCTTCTTTGACCATTAGTTTTTCAAGCTGTTCTTCAGTAGGCAGGTAAAGCTTGTACTTTGAGGCAAAGAGTTTCTTTCCGTCTGCAAGGACTGAGTATTTTGCTATTGTTTCGTTTTTCTCGCTGCAGAGTATCAGACCTATTGTCGGATTGTCGTCCTCTGCTCTGAATTTTTCTTCAAAGATTCTGACATAAGAGTCCATTTGTCCTACATCCTGATGCGTAAGCTTTCCTCTTTTCAGGTCTATGAGCACAAAACATTTGAGTTTATAATTATAGAATACAAGGTCTATATAAAAATGCTCGCCCTCCATATCTATGTGCTTCTGCCTTGCTACGAACGAGAATCCGCTTCCGAGTTCGAGAAGAAATTGCGACAGATTGTCGAGTAATGCCGTTTCAAGCTCAGTTTCAGTATATTCTTTTCTATTTTTTAGTTCTGCGAATTCAAGTACATACGGATCTTTGAAAATATCATCGGGTTCAAGGTCTTTTGTATTCCTTTTAGCCTCTTCAATTACAGGTTTTTTGTTCTGGCTAGATAATAATCGTTCGTAATAAAAGCTGTTTATCTGCCTTTCCAAAGCCCTTGTTGACCAGTTTTCGCTTATTGCCTCCTTCATGTACCATTGGCGGGCTTTTTCATCCTCCACTTTGAGCAGATGCCTGTAATGCGTCCAGCTTAATTCTGTACTTATTGAGTCCGGTATTGGAGATTCGGTACTCACTGAGACCCGAATTGGAGATTTGAGACTCACTGCGTCACAAATTAAAGATTCGTCACTCACTGCGTGACCAATTGGAAATTTATTGTAGAACATCTTCATATATTTTAAATTCGTTTCCGTGTAGCCCTCTCCGAATTCAGCCGTCAATTTTTCTGATAAATGCTTTAATGTAGCTTTTCCGTATTCAGCTCTTTTTTCGCCTTTAAGTTCATCTTCAACAATAATTTTACCTATGTTCCAGTAAGTGATGACCATTGTGGTGTTGACAGCGGATCTTACCTGCTTTCTTGATTCTGTGATCAGTTCTGCTATCTGCTTATATATATCGTTTTTTGCCGGCTTATTCATCATTTCCTCCGAATACGGGGTGCTTCCGATTGAATGCACATTACGCAATAGCTCTATTTACTTACTGTATTTACAACATTAGGAATATAGCTGAAGTCTAGAAATTATGCAATTGATATTCATGTTTTCTCCTGCATTTTTGCACTTAATACAGCCTTGGTTACGCACAATTAAGCAAGTGAGTCTATTTTACCAACCTCAATATCTCATCCGCTCCGGCAACAGAACCATTCACTGCGGTTCTTAATTTTTCAGCCAGCTTCTCAGCTTTTTCACGAGTTTCAGGACTGTTTAGTGTATTCTGTATAGCTGATCTCAATTTAACGACAGTCAGTTTTGATCTTGAGAGAGCTTTAGCGGCAACTCCGATCCTTTCAGCCCGTAATGCATTATCGAACTGGTCAGCGAAGAACGGGATTATAACTGACGGTTTTCCCGACTTGAAAACATTAGCACATGTACCCATACCGGCATGATGTACGATGAGCGAAGCGGATGGGAACAGCTTATCATAGGGTTCGAATGGTGTTGTCATAATCTTAGTATATTTCTCAGTTATTGAAGGATCAGTACAACCGACAAGGATACACGGTTTATTCAGATCGTCACATGCCTGAGATATCTTATCATATACATCAGATGCGATATTCCGTGCGCTTGTTCCCATAGCTACGATGACAGGTGAAGGATTTTCTTTCAGAAATGCACTTACTTCATCACTTAAATCTCTGTCGCTGCTTTTGACAGGAAAAGGAAAACCGGATATCTTAAGGCTTTTTGGATCATCATCTGCATAACCGCGGAAATCCCCGGACCATAAACCAAGGATCAGGTCTGCTCTGCTGAACATGTCGCTGAACAAGTGTCCTTTATATTCAATACCAATGTCCGATGCAACTTTTTTCAGACTGTGATCCATGTACTTTCTCACAACAAATGATCTCAATATCGTAAGTATGGAAAGGACTTTCTTCAATAAAGCAGGCTCTGTAAACTTTAAAGGATCGTTCAATGAGATGATCGAAGGGTCTGAAACAGAAAAAACAGGCATAGGCTGAAGACAGATTATCACATGCTTGATATTAGCGTCCAGAGCCGCCCATTGAGAACCTATACACAGCGGATGGCTTACAACGGCATCAGGTCTGAATGAATGAATTGCTTTCGTTATATCTTCATACATCTGTTTCTGACGCGGAAGATATCCCTGTCTCCATATCTTTGGAGCGCCTTTCAGGGTTGCTATATCTGTATTCTTTCGAATGAATTCATCTACATCAAAAGGTTCACCTGATGTAATGACTTCAAATCCTCTTTTTTCAGCCTTTAACTTATCGAACGGATTCAGAGCAAACAGTACTTCCGCACCTTTATCTCTGAGTGCTTCTCCCAAATACAGAAATGGATTCAGATCACCCTGCGTACCACCTGTTGAAAGAATTATTTTCATTTACTCACTCCCTTCTCTCTGTGTTCCGTTTTAGGAATATAGTTCTGCCCGGGTGTCAAGTCAACGGAGAATTTATTTATATTTCGTTTTATTTTAACAGAAGGAACTTTCCCTGCGATATAAGTCCGGGAGTGACGACTTTTATTATATAAAGCCCGGCAGACAGTTTTTCCGTCCTCAGGTCATAGTTGTTGCTGCCTTTGACCGCGTTCGCAAAAGTAAATTTACCTGCCAGCTTGCCTGAAGTGTCGTATATGAGTATTTCTGCCTGCGAGTTTGATTTAGCCTGAAATGTGATCCTCGCCGTAGGATTCGCGGGATTGGGATATATCTTGAGCATTTGTATTTTTTCAGGCACTGAAGATATGCTGTTATCAGGCACAAACTCAATAGCGCCCATGTCAATTGTCCCGTTGGATACCCTCGGATTGCCGATCAAGTCGTATTGCGGCTGTTCGAGATCGTAGTCCCCGCCTTTATCTATGCAGGGAGAGGCTTCGGAAAGAACTCCGGGGAATATCTGTGAGCCCAGAAAAGCGGGATCATCATCAATGTTGCCGTTGTAGCCTGAAATACCCCCGATATTGTTGCTGAATGTGAATTGAGGTTTGGCATAATGAACCTGCGGCGAAGTGAAAGTATGGCTTCTTCTGATAATATTATTGGCAAGGAACGGTTTTGATCTAAAATTGAATATTGCGCCCGGCTGGTAATTACCGTCAAAAGCTGATAATTTGTTGTCCGTCATTGTATTATTGTATATGAACGGGTAGGAATTTATCACGCATAAAACAGAACCGTTGTTCTTTGCATAATTTTCATAGAACAGGCTTCCGCTGATCAGTATGTTGGAATTATTGAAAAGCGATATTGCGGCTCCGTAAATTGCCGTGTTGTATCTGAAAATGCAGTTCTCGATCTTTATTTTTGCGAAGTTATTGGAAAACATAGCTCCGCCCGAATAATCCGACGGTCTGTCCATTGCCTCGCTTATTGATTTTGCGTATTCGAACACGCAGTAACGGAATATTGAGC
>Ga0209800_10000699_pt1 | contig 45304 bp, 39 predicted proteins | sample Higcelweek8metaG_FD_187174 | JGI IMG/M metagenome (GOLD analysis project Ga0209800, IMG submission 187174) | Freshwater pond sediment microbial communities from the University of Edinburgh, under environmental carbon perturbations - High... | ecosystem: Environmental > Aquatic > Freshwater >...
GCTAAGTAACGGCATTCGTTTTTATATTTTTGTTCTGTTCTGAATGAACAATGATAAGATTATATTTTCATCAAAAAAAGAGACAACGCTGAGATGGATACCAGATTTTTGATTGAATTAATCAATTGAACAAGGGTTCCGTATTTTTTATGAAGCCATCTTGGCCAAATGTTCAACGGCTTTTTGTGGATTGGGGGCATAAAAATCGGCGCCGATTTTTTGGCAGAATTCAGTATTGACCGGTGCTCCGCCAATAAATATGATTGTTTCAGGTAATTGCTTCCGTATGTCGGCTACAATTTCTTCCATATTCGTCATGGTTGTAGTTAAGAGAGCTGATAGACCAACAATTGCCCCCGGATTATTTTTCAGGGCATCGATAAAACGCTCGGAACTAACATCAACTCCCAGATCGACAATCGTCCAGCCTATGCCTTCAACCATCATGGATACCAGGTTTTTACCAATGTCGTGTAAGTCGCCTTTTACAGTGCCGATGATGAAAGTCCCTTTGGTTTTTATTTCGCCAGTTTTGAAAAAAGGTTTTAGTTGTACCATCGATGCTCCCATGGCTTTGGCAGCCATCAGCATTTGCGGGACGAAAATCTTGTTTTCAGAGAATTTTTTTCCTACTCGTCCCATGGCGGGAATCAAAGCTTCTTCAAGGATTGACTTTGGATCGATACCCGAGTTTATAGCGTTTATCGTATATTCATGAGCGCCATCCTGCCCTTTGAGTTGTGGAGGATAGGGTGAATTTTTATCTACTTTGCCAAATTCTACGGCTTCAAGAAGCTTCTCAAGTATCTCATTCATTTTTTTTCCCCTGATGATTCATTTGTTTAACTATTGTTACAAAAATATCTTTCATAATGAAGATAATCCACGCCAATCTTTACTACATTCGATGTAATATTCACATTCGATATTAAAAATGTGCAATTACAACCATCATGACGGCTTTCCTCGAGAAAATAAATGTTAAAGACGATGAATCGTTTTTTATTGGTATTTTTCAGGATAACCTGGAGAAAAGCACCTGGCATTACCATAATACCTTTGAAATTAGTTTTATTACCGAGGGTTCAGGAAAGCGGATTGTTGCTGATTCAATCGAAGATTTTCAACCGGGCGATTTGGTTTTTATTGGACAGGATCTTCCACATGTTTGGATCGCTGATAAAGAACAACGGACACCTTCAAACCGAACTCTTGAGATGGTTTTTCTCCAGTTTACATCGAACGTTCTATCCCCACCGATGTTGGCTCTTCCTGAATTTCGCAATTTAAAAAGGGCTCTGGAATTTTCAGAAAGGGGTATTCATATTGTTGGTCAAACACTAAACGATGTAAGTGAAATCATGCTTCAACTTCCTTATTTGAAAAGCTTTGACCGGATGCTGCATTTTTTTAAAATGATGGATATTATTGGGAAAAGCGAATCGAATATTCCATTGGCAAGCGAGGAATACCTGAATAAGCGATTTCGATCGGGAAACAACAGGATAGCGGCGATACATGAATATTTAATGAATAATTATCGGGAGGAGGTTAATTTAAAGCGTTTGGCCGGGCTTGTTAACATGGCCGAAGGCTCGTTATGCCGATTTTTTAAAGTCAATATGGGGAAAACCGTTTTTGAGTACCTGAACCAATTGCGAATTGAATTTGCCTGTAAGTTATTGATGGACCAAAATCTGAGTGTTTTGGAGGTATGTTTGGATAGTGGTTTCAACAACCTTAGCCATTTCAACAAGCAGTTCAGGAAAGTAACTGGTGTAACCCCAACAGAATACCGGAAAAAATATAACCTCCTGAGATAAAAGAATCTTTGTTTTAAGCAGATTGCGGATTGTATACCATAAAGTAGGTATGTGAAATACAGAATTTAAGGGATTGATGGGAAGGTTTTTGTACCTCATCTTTGGATCATGAAATAAAACTCAAAAGATTATGACAAAGATTGCGAAGAATCTAACCGATTTAATTGGAAATACACCTCTGCTTGAGCTTTCCAATTTTAATAAAAAGCACCAGTTATCAGCAACAATCATAGCGAAACTCGAATATTTTAACCCGGCGGGTAGTGTAAAAGACCGAATTGGTTTAGCAATGATTGAGGCAGCAGAAAAACAAGGTTTGTTGAATAAAGACTCTGTTATCATTGAACCGACTAGTGGGAATACCGGGATTGCATTGGCTTTTGTTGCAGCAGCCAAAGGTTACAGGTTGATTATTGCCTTGCCCGAAACCTTCAGCATTGAACGCCGCAATTTACTGAGAGCGCTTGGTGCAGAGTTAATTCTAACGCCTGGGAGCGAAGGGATGAAAGGAGCTATACGTATTGCTACGGAGCTGGCTGAAAAAACGCCAAACTCATTTCTTCCACAGCAATTTAAAAACCCGGCGAACCCCGAGATCCATCGTAAAACTACCGCTGAAGAAATTTGGCGCGACACCGATGGTGAAGTTGATATTTTCATCGCTGGAATTGGAACCGGCGGAACCATAACAGGAGTAGCTGAGGTGTTGAAAAAAAGGAATCCTGACATCAAGATCGTCGCTGTTGAACCCACTGATTCACCTGTGCTTTCCGGGGGAAATCCTGGCCCTCACAAAATTCAGGGGATTGGCGCCGGTTTTATTCCCGATGTTCTGAACACGACTGTCTACGACGAGATTATCCGTGTTCCGAACGATCAGGCATTTGAAACCAGCCGCCAGTTGGCACGAACTGAGGGATTGCTGGTGGGGATTTCATCAGGTGCTGCAACGTACGCAGCTCTCGAAGTGGCCAAGCGTCCCGAAAATCGGGGGAAGAAAATTGTAGTCATTCTGCCCGATACCGGTGAGCGTTACCTCTCGACGGCGCTTTACCAGTTTGAAGAGGCACAGGTGCAGATATAGAATCGATGGTAACTTAAATCTGGGATTTAGACACTGTTATAGAGTATATTGCATAAAAAAGCGTCAGTTTAAAGCATTTTCGTATTTTTAAATCCATTGTGGGACATAAATATGTTTATACAAAATTCAGGCACTATCTGAAAAAGAAATTAAAATATTAATTTTGGAGTATTAAATCTTAGGAAATGATATTCCATTTTTTATTCATCGTCCATTTGAACAAACAATGGGCATGCAATTAAAAATATTTTAAAAAGAAAAGTATGAAAAGAATTTACAATCAATTATTATCAACTCTTTTTTTGTGCCTCATTTTATTTTTAATAACCGGAGGTGCTTTTGCTCAGAATGTCAGAAATGGCAGTTTTGAAAGTTGCGATACAGGAACTGTTACAGGAACTGATATTCCGGGTTGGTTGCTTCAAGTTTCAAGCACAATAAGCCCGGCAACAGAATTTGAAATTGTGAGTGATGTGGTTGAGCAGGGGAACCGTGCATTAAAAGTATCGGTTCATGGTATCGGAACAAATCAGTGGGACATTCAGGCTATCTTGGATAGCATACCTGCCATTCCGGGAACAACGTATAATTACTCTGTTTGGGCTAAAGCTGAAAAATATGGCGCTCAGGTTAACCTTACCGTTGGCAATTACTCCTATTCTGAATACAAGGTTATTCGTCCGGCAACTTTATCTACTGAATGGCAAAAATTCACCATGCAGTTTACTGTAAGCGACGATCAAACCTACATCAGAGCTCCTATTCACTTTAATTACACCGGCAGTAAAGACAATGTTATCTATATTGATAATATGCAAATATCTGATCTCAATTTTGGTAAAACCCCAGTGGTTGTTGAAGCTGAGTCGGGTGTTGCAGGTGCAAATTACTCAATAGGGAATGATGGCGCTATCAGTTATATTACCGCCACCGAAAACTATACGGGATTAACCAATCCGGGCGATACAATCAGAATGGTAACATACAATGTAACATTTCAGGATTCTGGTTATTACAGTTTATATGCTCGCTTAAGGACTGGCTCAGGTACCTTTAATGACGATAGCTTTTTTGGAGCGAAAGGATTTGGTGTAAAAAACGCTGCCTCAGACTCAGATTGGGTTTTTGTAAATGGATTAGCTGCCGCCGGATTCTCAGGATCGACAGACATTGTCAAAGACCTGGGTAGTGCAGGTTCTGAAATTTGGAAATGGGTCAATATTTCAAATAATTTCTATGCCGGGACTTTATCAAAAGAGGCTTTTTATGTCAGCCCCGATAGTCTGACAAGAACATATCAGATCGGTAGCCGTGAAGATGGTTTGTATTTTGACAAATTCGCATTTGGGAAGTCTGATTTATTCTTTACGGTCGATTATCTGGATAAGGGACTTCCTGGTGCTGCAAACACTCCAGAGATTGATTCAAGTAACTATTATAAGGGACCAGCATTGGCAGAAGGAAAACCAAAATTTTTGGGCAATGTAATGGCCACTGATAATATTTTTGCCAATTACTGGAACCAGATCACCCCGGGTAACGAAGGTAAATGGGCTTCTATTGGCGGCTCACAGGATACAACAAAATGGAACTGGAGCGGTTTGGATAAATTGTATAACTATGCAAAGAGTAAAAAAATAATATTCAAGGATCATTGTCTTATTTGGGGAAGTCAGCAGCCCTCGTGGATTTCAACTCTCGATCAGGCAGAACAGCTAAAATACATTGAAACATGGTTCAGGCAGGTTGGTCAAAGATATCCGGATATGGATATGATTGATGTGGTAAATGAACCCATTGCATCTCATAACCCGCCTGACGGAGGTGGATCACCGGCTCGTGCTAATTATAAAGCTGCTCTCGGCGGAAATGGCGATACCGGTTGGGATTGGGTAATTAAATGTTTCGAATTAGCAAGGAAATATATGCCTAAGACTACGAAATTGATCCTTAACGATTACGGAATTATAAACGATAATGGTTCAACAAATACCTATCTTACTATCATTAATCTTTTAAAAGACAGGGGTTTGATAGATGGTATTGGCGTACAGGGACATCGTTTTGAATTTGAAACAGCAAATACAAGCGTACTAAAGTCCAATCTGGACAGGCTTTCCGCAACAGGTTTGCCTGTTTATATTACTGAACTCGATTTGGGCAATATAAGTGATGCCGGAGAACCCGATGACGCTAAACAATTAGAATTGTATCAGAAGATATTTCCGATATTATGGCAACATCCGGCGGTAAAAGGCATTACACTGTGGGGCTATGTTGAAGGTGAAATGTGGCAATCATCATGTTATCTGGTTTTAAAAGATGGTACCTGGAGACCTGCAATGACGTGGCTTGCCGATTATGTTAAAAATAACCCGTTAGGTGTTGAGGATTTAAAAAGTTCGATCTCTTCTGATCTCAGTTTAGGACAAAACTTTCCAAATCCGTTTAATTCATCCACCACGATTACGTTCAATATAAAGACCCCTTCAACTGTTTCTCTGAAAATTTACAATACGATGGGACAGGAAGTAAGAACTTTGGTGAACGATAAATTGGGATCAGGAGCTTACTCTGTTACATGGGATGCAAATGACACCTTTGGCGCTACTCTTAAAAGTGGTGTATACTATTATCAATTAATTTCAGGTCAAAGTATTACAAGCAAAAAAATGCTATTACTTAAATAGCAAGATAGTTTCATACAAAAAAAGAAGAGGTTGGCAACGGTTGCTAACCTCTTCTTTTTTTGTGATGGCCGGCTTGTAGTGGTATATTTCCATATTTTGTGTTATACCAATTGTATTTATATTTTAGTCCAAAGACAAAATATAGATTACAATGGTTAATGCCGATGCTACATGAATATAGTCCAATAAGACGAAGTCGCAATTGGACTATTATGAATGTGCAATCGGTATTAGTGGTCAGGAATTGACTCAAAATTTCACAATTTTTTGGTTTGAAACAAGCCGATTGCTCTGAAAAATAGATATAAAATAAATCCCCCGTTCCAGGTCGGGCGGTAAATTGAGATTAAAAGTATAACGACCCGCGCTCTTGACCGGGTTTATTGTTTCATAGCATTTCCGCCCACTGAGATCGGTAATTTCAATACGGATTGTTGCAGCTTCAGTAGTTTTTATCGAAAGGGTCAGATACTCGTTAAACGGGTTTGGATAAAGTGAAACTGGAATTTTGCTGTCATTCATGACTGGTGCGCTGGCTGGATATCTTTGGATGGCATCAATATTGTCATCAATCCAGGTCATCCGGCTTTTCATCCAGGTTTGCCATTTCTCAATCTCTTCAGGGTAGGTTGCCCCTACATTTTTTTTGGTTCCGTTCGAGTATTTATACTGAAAGATTGGCCAAACCTTATAATTCCAATCAATTGCCGGTTCAAATGAATCGACCAGTTTATTGATATCCTGGTTCAAAGTGTCGGTATTTAAAATTTCCTTTCGGTACGAATGCCATTTCTGGGCTAACTGAGCAGCAAAAGAGCTGTCCTGAAGCATTCTTGGAATGTCAATTCTTGAGCGGCTGTCGAACATCCATTTTGACGTTGGCAGATCCTGCCACTGTGAATAGCCCAGCGAGAATTCATAATCCCACAAAGGCCCGAATTTGATACGCCCGTCAACATCATCGCGATCCTTGTACATGTAAAAGCTGTAGAAATAGGCGTCGACATTTCCGGTAAGTTCGTTGATAATCATGTAGTCGATAAGCGATTCTGTATCAATATATTTTCGGTAACCGCTACCGGCATTCTTAAAGTTGTCGCTGCTGAGCACGGTTTCCCATTCGCCAAAATAGTTATGAATATAATCGAATTGCTGGGTGGTGATTTCATCTTCTTTCGGATAGAGAATCTCCAATTCCGTTATATCCTTGTCGTAGCGGAACAGGTAACCACCGGTAACATTGTTGCCCGAGTTGTCGTCCGAATTCATTTTTTTTATATCGACCCTGTTCTTGTCCCGTTTTATCTGCTCGGTCAGCATATACATGCCCATGTCGCGACCATTGATAATAAGTTCGCAAGGTTTTGTGCGGGGTTCATAATATCCCATCTTACGTCCCAACGAATTGACAAAATAATTGCGAAGCAGGCTCTTGTCATAGTAAGGGGCAATCAGTACCCAATCGTTCTCCTGTGGCATTCCCAATAACGATACGTTGTTGTTATTCCCTAACGAATCCTGCAATTCAATTTTATAGGGTGATTTCGGATAATCTTTAGATGTTTGTCCGTGAAATTTCAACTTGATTCGTCCGTTATAATCGGTGTATCTGTCGGTTAGTTTGTTGTATTTTCCTTCGCCGTTGTTTATTACGCCCATAACGGCAATGGTACTATCATACCGGCAACCATATTCGTCGGTTTCGATGACCATGATTGGGATGGAAATAGAATCAAATTTGACAGGGGCAGTAAACCTGCTTGGATAGTCGTACAGGTTGTAGATGAAATTTTTGTTCAGAAATTGATAACCGAACAACTCAAAATAGAGATCGGAACCGCCAATGGTATCGTTGTGAACCTCGAAGGAAAGAATATTGGAGGTGTCCAGTTGGCAGGCTGCCAGTTGCAATGTGTCAATGCAATATCCATATACTGGCCGATAACCAATATTGCTGGTATATTCGTGCGAGCGGCTGGTGGTATTTAAGTAATTGGGATTTTTAATGCTGTCGGCTATGTTTACGCGAAGTATTTCAACGCCGTTCAGATAAGCAATAAAGCCATCGTCGAAAAAAGGGTAAATAACCAATGGATACTTTTTATCAACCAAGTCTTGCTTAATCGAAATTGGGTAACGTAGGTAGAGTGTGTTGGTGGTATCGACGGATATTCCATAACTTGTAATTTCGCCATAGTGGACACTCACAGAGCCGTTTCCCCATAACGAATCGTTAAACCCTTTAAACTGCCATCCGGTTGCAGGTTCGGTTTTCCCGGTAAAATATTTGAATTCATCGGCATAACAGCGAATGTTGCCAATAAGAGCAACTATTATAATCAATGCAAGAGCTGTTTTGAATAGTTGCCGTCGGTTGCAGGTCGAATTATTTTTCATTATGATGAACAGTTTTTTGTTCCTTTTTTAACCCCATAGAATACTGATTGTAAAGTTGTTCTAAAAGTTGGAATTATCATAATCTTTTAGTAAAAATTAAAGAGTGGATGAAATATCTTCCCAGGGTTGAATTTTTTGTCCAACCATAATTTCTGGGATCATTATGAGATTGAAGCCTTTTGTTATGATTTTCAGAAGAATCGATATGGAATTTATCAAGATTTTCGGAACAAAACACATATATGAAGTACCTGCCGAATCATTTGAAGATACTAAGTGGATCGTACTGCCCCGATGTACATCGGGGGAATCAGTGACCTCTTGCCTGTCATCCGTCAGCTGACGGACTAAACCAACGGAGCTAATCCGGAATTAAAGAATGGATGAAATTTCTTCCCAGGCTGGTTTTAAGCTTTTTCTCCCTGATTATGTGGGTCGTACTGGATTCGAACCAGTGACCTCTTGCCTGTCAAGCAAAAAATATCCAGTTTTTCAATTTCTACAAAATTCATTTTATATATTCTAAAACACAATAAATCAGATAAATAAAATTAAGACTTAAAGTTCTTATATTGCATTTTAATGAAAAATAATGTAACTTTATACCTAAAATGTTTCACCTATGTTTCACCCATTTTGAAATTTGTTAGGTATGGCTTCAGTAAAAGTGCTTCTTCGAACCGATAAAAAAAACAAGCGTGACCAATATCCGGTTATCTTTCAAATTGTCTATAAAAGGAAAAAAAGAAACATATCTTTTTCCCATTATTTACTCAAAGAAGAATGGAACGATAAGAAAGGTATAGCTATTGAAAAAGGTGCAACCAAAGGAATGCCTAACTCAAAAGAATACAAGCGTTTTATCCAAACTTTAAACAATAATCTTAAAATAAAGGAAAGCGAGATTAATAACGTGATACTTGAACTTGAGAAAAAAGGGAAGCCTTTCACTGTTGACACAATTGTTGAAGGTATCAGTAAAACGATAAATACATCATCCGTTTTTTCTTTCACTGAAAATTTGGTCAAACAATTTAAGGCTACCGGTAAAAATGGGAACTCCGCAATTTACAATAGCACGCTAACAATATTCAAGAAATTCCGGGAAGACAAGGACCTGAATTTTGAAGAACTTAATTACAAAATGCTTATAAATTTTGAAGCCTATCTTCAAAAAGAAAAATGTAAGGTCAATACCATTTCAGTTTACATGAGGACCCTCCGGGCGATTTACAATAAAGCAATTAAGGAAAGTGTCGCATTAAAAGAGCTTTATCCGTTTGATAGTTATAAAGTGAAAAGTGAGAAAACTTTAAAACGTGCTATTATCAAAGGAGATATTACCCAATTAAAGAATTTAGATTTTTCAAAAAAACCCGACAAGGATAAAGCTCGTGATTATTTTCTCTTTAGCTTTTATACCCGAGGAATGGCCTTTGTTGATATCGCATATTTAAAAGTCAGTAACATTGATGGTGACCGGTTACTCTATTCCAGGAGTAAAACAAACCAGAAATTTACCATTAAACTCACCCCTCAGGTTATGGAAATCATTGCCAAATACAACGATCTTAAAAACAAGAAGAGTTACATCTTCCCAATCATCATTGATCCCGAAGGTGACCTTTATACCCAATACAGGAATGCCATGAGCCTTACCAATAAAAAGCTTAAAAAAATTGGTGAAGATTTAAAATTGAATATTCCTTTAACTACCTATGTCTCCCGTCACTCCTGGGCAACCATCGCCAAGAGGGAAGGGGTTCCAACTGCTGTTATCTCCGAAGGTCTGGGGCATGAAACTGAACGAACCACCCAGATTTATCTCGATAGTTTCGAGAACCAGGTGCTTGATGACGCAAATGATCTGATCACAAATATTTAGACATTCATTTTTCCAATTTCATCCTACATTAATTAACGTTCGTGTAATTTAACTTTTCTTACAAAATAATTTCTTTCAAAATCAGTTTCTCAATTGTACTATTGACTAGACTATATCAAAATGAAATGAGCATGATTGAAGGAGGTTTAATCTGGTAGAGAGTTAGTTTCATGCGAATTTCATGTGACCATTAAAAAACAAAATAATATCACATGAAAGGTTCATCTCCCATTTTTATTGAAATAGATCACTGTGATCCTTTTTCGATGGTTCCCTTTTCTGAGATCCATTTAAGCTATAACTATATACATCCGGATTTTATTTTTTGTTTTAATATTTCCGGATGAAAAATCTCAAACTATATAATTTTCTAAAGCTTTTTTCTAAAGCAAATGCTCTTGTTGTCATTAAGGATAATGTTTATGAACTGGTCACGTTCAACAAATATTTTACTATTGAAGAATATCAACATTTTTTAGATAAAAGAAGTCAAAAAGCATATATAGATCATTTATCAAACCTTACACTTACGAGTGGTGCTTTTTCAAATTATTCAAATTGTTTGAAAAAACTTATTCAGGATTCAATTTCCTGGTATATTGAGAGTGATGATTTTTTGATTCATAAGCGACTTGTGATCAAGGATAAATATTCAAATTCGTTTGAGTTTTGTGATTTGTCAATAGAACTTAAGCAAAAGATATCTTCTTTCATCTCGCTTCAGAAAACAATTCTTTTTTACTTTTTAATTAATATTAGTCCAGATGAAAATCAAATGCAAACTAGTGATTTGAAATGGAAAGGTTCAAAAACAGAATTGGTAGAACTTGCCAATGCCCTCTATGAGGGAGGGTTTATTAGTTCAGAACATGGCACAATTTCTAAAAAAGATTTCATGAATAAAGTATCCAACATCTTTGGTATCGATATTTCAACCCATAAAACATTACTTAGTAAAGCTATGGTACGAGAAAATTCTGCAACAATTATTGATAGGCTAAAAATCATATTAACTGATTATTACAACAAGTTGCTTAACTAAATTTAAGGTTAACCTACCAAAGGTTAACCTTAAATCGCCTCTTTTTTTATTTTTTTCGCTCTATTTTGAATTCTTTCATTCTCCAAATGCCTGATTATCTGAAGTGTAATATTTTTGTCCTAAATAATCTTTGGTTAACCTTGTTTAAGTTAACCTCGAAACCCATTTCCTGTTTATACTATTGCAGACAGTAATCACAAAATCTGTCTGTCATGGAAGTAATTACAATCGAAAATCAGGCATTTTCACAACTCCTTACAAACATTGAAAACCTTACCCGGGAGATACGCTCCCAAAATCAAAACAGTAAAACCAGTTCAAACCAACCCAAGCCCAAAGAGAAACTGGCATTGGGTGATGAGTGGCTCGATAATGAAGATGTGTGCAAAGTGTTGAGGGTAACCAAACGCACCCTCCAGAACTATCGCGACAACTTCGTTTTACCTTACTCCCAAATCGGAAAGAAGATCCTCTACAAAGCCTCCGATGTCCAACTCACCCTCGAAAAAAACTACATCACCCTCAACTCTCCATAAAATGTCATCCTGAGCGTAGCGAAGGATCCCATCAATTTTGCACTGTCCCAATTCTCTCCGCCAGCTGGCGGAGGAGTTAGAGGGGGTATCTCTTAGTCTCACATTAAATCTAATTTCCAATGTACATCCACAAACATATTCTCGTCAGCTCCAACGTTGACTATAACTGGAGCAAGAAAAACAGGGAACCGATCCAAAATCTGGAAACCATCGTGATCCATTACACCGCTGGCGCTAGCGCCCTTTCTTCGGTCAGGTATCTGACAACCGCTAACACTCCTGCATCCGCTCATTTGTTGATTGGCCGGGATGGTAAAATCTACCAGATGGTCGAATTCCAAACACAAGCTTGGCATTGTGGACAAAGTCAGTTGTTGGGTAAAACCAATATGAATGCTTTTTCTGTAGGTATTGAACTCGATAATGCAGGATTGTTGAAAGAACATGATAACCGTTATTATGCATGGTTCGGGAAAAAGATTCCCGAAAGCCAGGTGATCCAGTTGGTCAACCCACAAACCGGTTTTCATGCATACTGGCAAACCTATACCGAAATTCAGCTTAACATACTCAAAGAGGTTTGCAAACTGCTGCTCTTTAATTACAAGATCAAACGGATTGTTGGCCATAATGAAATCAGCCTCTCCGGAAAGATCGATCCCGGACCCGCTTTCCCCATGGCCGACTTCAAAAAACTGATCTACGGTTAATATAACAGTTTAGCACCGCCCAAATTCCTCCCCCTCCAGGGGGAGCTAGAGGGGGTTTCTCAAAGTCACATTTTCTCAAAGTCACAAATATGAACCTTCCCATCACCCTTCCAGCCTACACCCTTTCTCATAAGGTAGTTAACCAGTTGAGGTTATACCTCTACCTAAAAAGTGTATGCAGTGGCCATTTTAAGGTTGATGAAAGAAGTGTTCAACATGCTTGCGAATTCCTTGATTATTGTTCCCATAAATCATTCTACAAAAACCTGAATTGGTTGATTCTACAGAAGTGGGTTACTTTCAACTCCATTTCCAACAACTGCCGGGTAATTAGTTTTGCCAGGCTTTGTCATAAGCTAAACATTACAACCCGGACGGGAGTTTTCTTTGAAACTAAGGACTTCAAACACTTCCGTCCATTTCTATATGCAGCGGTAATAGCGTGGAGTATTAAGCGAAAGAATTGGCACCAACGACAGCCGGCACCTATAAAAGGAGGTACCAGTAAGAGCATGTCAAAGCCAAAACAAAAAAACCAACTACCTAACCGGTACCTGGCTAAAATCCTGCAGCTCGATCACTCCACCATTTCACGCTACAAGCTGGCTGCCACAACAGCCGGTTACATCACAACCGATCACCAGTACGAGGACACTCAGTTATCATTAAAATTCTTGTACCCGATGCAAAAGTACCTTCCGGAGGAGGCCCATCTTTTAGTTATACATGATGGAACTGTTCAGCGTCAACTCCCGGATACAATCACTCATTCCATCCACCTCAAGCACCGACGTCCCCGTCCGCCGTAGCTTTCCATGAGCGCTGAAGCTAGATTGTGGAGTTGCTCGTGAAGGTCTGAATTATAATTGAGAGGTGTAGTTTAAATTGAAAAAACCAGATTTTCATCTGGTTTTTAGGGATCGATTCCTTTACGCCGTCATAATCAGCCGCTCGTGTCCCTCCTCCCCAGGCTATTGGCACTCACTTACCCGCAAAGGAATCTATTGGCAAATATAACAATTCAAGTTCTTTGAAATACTGTATTTTAAATCTTATTCTTTCCAACTCCCTCTCCTCCTGGTGAGGGCAGGGTGAGGCGGAAAAAACTTCAACCGTAATGAAAGGAGTGTAGAGGAAAACATTTTTGTTTTCCTCGGAACGAGTTTTCTGAGAGTATCGAGTTAGACCGAACACTTGAAAAGTGTGAGGCCAAATAACTCCAAAGAGGGAAACAAGCTTCCCCCAAATCTTTTCTTTCTGTCATCCTCAACGCAGCTAAATTACAAGTGATGCAATCCATTTTGTACATGATAGAACTGCACAGAGTGTTATCCTGAACGCAGTGATTGAACACTTCGTCCAGGCTTTTCATTCCGTAAATCACCCCAATTTTAATTCAAAAACAAATTCATGATAACATCCCAAAGCCAACTTGATAAATCACTGATTGGCTTATGAAAAATAACTTTGATCACAAATTGGATGAGGTATTTTTCAATACCTTTTGAATTTTGTTTACACTTTGTAGTTTTCGAGGCTATTTTTCCTTTTTTTGAGTTTTTCCTTTTTTTTGAATTAACTCTCTTTTTTGCCAAATGCATTTTTCTAGACATAATTTCACGTTTAAAAAATTTGCATTCGACAGCGCCCCGCCTCGCCCTGCGAAAAAAGAAAATTGAATTGAAAACAGAAAGGACAAATTTTTTAAAGCATTATGTTAAGTTTTAAACATCACAAATACAGAAAGTTATATGAATACACGTGATTAGTGTGAAAAAATAATTTTTAAGTGTAAAGAATTGCAGCCTTATTGTCTGCATTTTATCAAATCAGGAAGGACACATTCTGGACAAAATAGGCGTTATAGTGGATCAAATTTTTTATTTCGTTGCTAAATAATTTATTACATAAATATCTTGTACAAATACTCCTTTTTCGCTTTCTTCTGGTTATATAATTATTCCACCGAAATCATAATTTTTCAAACCTCATTTATAATAATATTTGCTAATTTGGTCTTCTCAACCAACTAAATCTTTGGTATGTCTCTTTTCCAAAATACTGTAGTTCAGAAATACCTCAAACAAATCGATTCTGATACTTTAGAAACCAAATACGAGGAATTCAGTAGCTATTTTGGAAATAACCAGGTACAGGAAAACATTCGCAACAGCAAGGAGGAGCAATTTCAGGAAGGATTCCTACGCGAACTGTTTGTAAAAATATTGGGATTTACACTGAACCCTGCGCCCGACTTCAACTTAACCACCGAGTACAAAAACATAAAAGACAGCAAAAAAGCCGATGGAGCAATCATCATTAACGAGAGTGTTAAAGCGGTAATTGAGTTAAAAGGAACCAACACCACCGATTTAAGCAAAATTGAAGCACAGGCTTTTGGCTACAAAAACAACCAGCCCGATTGTATTTACGTGGTGACCTCCAACTTTGAAAAGCTCCGTTTCTATATCGACAATGCCATTGAACACATCGAGTTCAATTTGTTTACATTGACGAAATCCGATTTCGAAATTCTTTATTTGTGCTTGTCATTCGAGTCAATTAAAAATGGACTGCCAAAAAAGATTAAAGACGAGTCGCTGAGCCTGGAGGATGTGATCACAAAAAAGCTATATCAGGATTATTCACTGTTTAAACGGGAGTTGTTTCAAAACCTTGAACTGCTGAATCCCCAATTTGATGTATTGGAACTTTTCAAGAAATCGCAAAAGCTGTTAGACCGGTTCCTGTTTCTGTTTTTTGCCGAAGACCGACAGTTATTGCCGCCAAACTCCGTTCGGCTGGTCTTAACCGACTGGAAAGAGTTACAGGAACGCGATGTGGAAATTCCGCTATACGACCGCTTTAAAAAATATTTCACCTATTTGAATACCGGGTTCAAAGGGAAACGGTATGATGTGTTTGCGTACAATGGAGGTCTGTTTAAACCTGATGAAGTACTCGATACCATAACCATTGATGATGATTTATTATTCAAACACACGTTGATATTATCGGAATACGATTTTGCCAGCGAGGTTGACGTAAATATCCTCGGCCATATTTTCGAAAACTCGCTAAACGAACTCGACGAGATTGACGCGAAACTTGCAGGAAGCGAAATTGATAAAACCAAGACGAAACGCAAAAAGGACGGGGTATTTTACACACCCAAATACATTACCAAATACATTGTTGAGAACACGGTTGGCAAACTTTGTGAAGAAAAGAAAGAACAAATTGGAATTGTTAATGTAATTTCTTTTGAAAGAAAGAAGAATGGAAAACTTACTCAAAAAGCCAAAGATTATTTTGTATTACTTGAGAGTTATCGATCGTGGTTAAAACAAATAACAATTATAGACCCGGCTTGTGGAAGCGGGGCATTTCTTAATCAGGCATTAGAATTTTTATTAAACGAACATGGATTTATATCAAATCAAGTAAAAAACATTACGGGTGATATTTCAACCATGTTTATCGACATTGAAAAAAGCATTTTGGAGAACAACCTCTTTGGTGTTGATTTGAACGAAGAGAGTGTTGAGATTGCCAAACTCTCGTTATGGCTCCGCACAGCGCAGCCTAACCGCAAGCTAAACGACCTGAACAACAACATCAAATGTGGCAACTCCTTAATTGACAATCCTACAGTAGTGGGTGAAAAAGCCTTTAACTGGCAAGAAGCATTCCCACAGGTTTTTGAAAAAGGTGGTTTCGATGTGGTAATAGGCAATCCACCGTATGTACAGCTCCAGTCGATGGGCGAAATGAGTGAGCTACTATCAAAATGTAATTACCAAACCTATAATAAAAGTACAGACCTATACTGTTTATTCTATGAACGAGGTTGTCAAATACTAAAGCCGAAAGGCTATTTAGGCTACATAACTTCGAATAAATGGCTACGAGTTAATTATGGCGAAAGTTTAAGAAATTTTCTTTCAAATAAAGTTAATCCAATTAAACTTATTGATTTTCCTGGTATCCCTGTATTTGCCGATGCGGTTGTCGATCCTCATATTTTGATATTGACCAATGAACCCTATAAAGGTAAGACAGAAGCGTGCGCTATAAAAATTAATACGATCGACTTGGAAACAGTATTTGAAACAAATAAAACCACTAGAGAATTTTCGACAGAAAGTTGGGTAATTGTACCACCCGACGAGGCTCGCAAACTAGAACAAATGAAGTTGAACAGCAAAGAATTGAAAGATTTACCAATTTCAATTTTTAGAGGAATACTAACTGGTTATAATGATGCTTTTTATATTGATGAAGAAATACGTCAAAAGCTAATTGCTGAAGATGCCAAGAGTATAGAACTCATTAAACCGATGGTGAGGGGCAGGGATATTTCACCTTATGAAATTACTGGCTTTGAATATTTGATTGGCACATTTCCATCGTTAAAATTAGATATTGAGAATTATCCAGCCATCAAAAAACATTTGCTTTCATTTGGATATGACCGACTGAAACAAACTGGTGATAAGGACGCACGTAAAAAGACAAGCGGCAAATGGTTTGAAACACAAGACAGCATTAGCTATTACGGTGAATTTTCCAAATCAAAAATTATCTATCCCAATATGACTTCGGTATTTCCGTTTATATATGACGAAAGCGGAATTTTGGGTAACGATAAAAGTTTTATTATAACAGCTCAAGATAGTTCGGTTTCGTTATTGTTCCTTACTGCTATATTCAACTCTTCTTTAGCAAAGCTTTGGATTTGGTGGAATTGTCCAGAATTGGGAGATAATCGCCGTGAAATACGCAAAGTTTATTTCGAGCATTTCCCTGTTCCTCAAGCTAACGAAGAACAGACCTCAACGCTTGCGCAATATGCAACAGAACGAACCCAATTAACCGCGAACTTGCAAGCACTTTGCTCAAAATTCACCCGCAACATCCAGCGCGAATACAATTTGGAAAAGCTCTCGGCCAAACTTGAAAATTGGTTTCAAATAACGTTTAATGAGTATTTAAAAGAGCTTGAAAAGAGCAAAGTAAAACTCACCCTATCACAAAAAGCCGAATGGGAAGATTACTTCCTGCTAGAATCAAAAAAAGCATTGGAAATCAAACACCAAATCGACACCACCGACAAGAAGATCGACCAAATGGTTTATCAGTTGTATGGGTTAACCGAAGAAGATATTAAGATTGTAGTAAGGTAATGGGGTGCAGTGGTTTGAAACCTTAGACAGAGAGGAGATTGAATGAAAAGTTTGATTTAAATATTTGTAACATCATATTAAATTCAAATAGTTTTAATCTAAATCGGATTGAAATAAAATAAGATTTAAACAAAGTATAATTCAAAAGATATACTAAAAAACAAAACATCATGTCAGACAATCCAATTGAAGATTTGAAAAATAGTGAAGTTTGGAAAACTTATGAAAAAGAAATGTTAGATAAAGAAAAATTTCTTAAAAAAGGACCTAACATAATTCATCTTCAATATCTAGGTTCATTATTTTCTGAAAATGATTTTAAGGAGTACGAAGAGAAACTTTGCGAAGTTGGGCTTGAGTTAAGTCGACTTAATTCAAGTGGAGTTATGTATGCCTGTTTGGACAAATTTGACCTTGTTACATATTTTGCTATTTCCCAACCTATCATCGGAGAATTGATTAAAGGAATAGGCACAAACGCTACTTGGGATGTAATTAAGTCTTTATTAATCTCTGGTTGGAATAAGATTCGTAATAAAACGTACATTAAAGCCACATCTCAATCATCTGAGAAAAAAGAGATTACTTTTGGATTGAAGGTACACCTTGATAAAAACACAAATTTTAATATAAGTTTAAAAGGTGATTTGGATGAATCAGTTATTCAAAATTCTATAGATAAAGTATTAGATTTTCTTAGGGAACAAAAGATAAATGAGACGTTTGAGCATCCTCAATTTGTTTATTATGATGTAGAATCTGATAAGTGGATAAAAATTGATTCATATGATGAAATTGGTAAAATGATTAAAAACGGGAATCAAAATAAAAAATAAATATTTACCCATAATTGTTAACTTACAATACTACAATGAATAAGCTTTCAATTCTGATTTTATTGTTTGGATTTCTTTCAGTAAGACTTTTCGGACAGATAACAGTTGACGTTGCAGAAAACACTTTTAAAGTAGGAGGATTAGGTGGCGAAGAAATTTTCTATTATGGTTTTGCTGAAGGCGACCAATTAGTTTTTAATTTTCAAGAAGTTAATGGAAAAGAATTAAAAGAACTTGAAATAATAGAACTTCCATCATCTTCAAAATTCATGGACTACAAGACAATAAAAATTGAGAATAAGATTTTAAATATTCCAAGGACAGGCATTTATAAATTCAGATTTATAAATTCAGCAGTAAGTGGCCGAATTTGTAAAATAAAAATCCAAAGAATTCCTGCTTCTGATGCTACAAAAAATTTCAATACTTCTATCTATTGGAAAACAATTCAAGACACAACCTATACTCCAAAAACAGAAAGATTCTTGGTAAAAAGTGACACCATAGCACAAGAAATATATTCAAGTAGTCCCCAAATTTCTTCGACAAACGCATTAAACGAAAACAAAAACTATCAAGTAGTTGACTTCGTTTTGCCTGATAATACTATTTCGTGGAGTTTTTACATTGGAACAGGTAGTGAAGGGAAAACCGAATATGACAATGCGAGAAATAATTTTACCCAAAGTGCAGCCGAATTAGTTTCCAAAATCCCAGGTTATGGCCCATTGGCAGAATTAGCCTTGACAGGAGTTTCATATTTCAATAAGGTACAAGGTAATGATAATGTAAAATATTGGTTTTTAAGTGATGAAAATACTGTTTCATATTTCAATATGGGTCTCCAATCTAACCCAAATAATTACAAGAAAGGAGATGTTGTAAATGAAGCTTCACAAATGAAATCACCTTTGAAAGGCAAAATTTATCTTGCTCTATTAAATGATAATACTATAGACCCAATTATTGTAACAATTAAAATCACAGCGATCCAAGTAATTCAGCAATGGGATACGAGGACAATCAATATCACTAAAGTGATATCCAGAGATGTACCATATTTGAGTAAATAATTAAGATGACTCTTCAGATCACACTTGAACCAACAATCATACATTTAAACGAGATTAAGGATTGGCTGATAAAAGAACAAAATCAATCGAATAATGGATTCTTTTGTAATTGGAATATTATAGAGAGGTCTTTTGAAAGAAACGAATTAATTAGCTTGGAATTAAATGACTCCACAATTGGATTTATCGTGTGGCGGCAATCTGATATTTTCATTGAAATAGACATAATAGAAATACACTATGACTATCGGAGAAAAGGTTTGGGGAAAACATTTTTTGAAATGGTTTTAGAATCATATAAAGAAAAAGGAATACTCGCAATAAAGCTTTTTTGTACATCAAGAGAATCCGAACTTTTTTGTAGGAAAATGGGTTTTATAAAATTTCCACAGAGAGGATATTCTGAGTCTGACCTAACATTTTATAAACCTCTTATCGAGGTCTGTGAAAACACAGAAACTCCTAATGAATTAAATAATATTGAATTATGGGATGTTGAACCATATCAATCGAGTAAAAAGAAACCTCGTTGGTGTTGGACCATTGATACTCAAAATGGTAAATTAATAAAACCAATAATTCAACCTTGTAACGTTAATTGGAATGTGAGGTGGACAAAAAATGGGGTAATTGTAAAGGAAGACAAGGTAAAATACTTCTCCAGGGAAAATCCAATTGATTTCAGCCCATTTATGTATATTGAAAAATTGGATGAATAAGGATAAAATTACTATCGTTAACAGCCAGAAATAATCAAATTCATATGAAAGTAGCTTACCATTTTAAATGCAATGAAATTAACTATCAGTATGATAGATTTTTTTACAACATTGTGTTTACCAATTTACTGGGATTAAATGAACCTTTTATTTCTACTAAAGTTCTAATTGGTGACCTATTAATTTATAAAGCAATAGATAAGTCTGTTAATCCGAATGACTTCCTCAACTATTTATTTCAGTTAAATGATGATACGTGGAAACGAATTATAGCAGAAAGAGTTGAATATTTTATCAAAAATGATGTATTTGTTATTTGTTTTGAAACTATTCAAAAGGAAATTGCGAACAAATTGCATGATTCTCTTTTGCATGAAGAACATTATTTAGGCGCTTTTGAGATTGATAATACGGTTGAACTACATTGGTGTTTATATGGAGAATGCATTGGGTCAAAATTTAGAATCTTGAACAGAGAATTGAATATTCTGATTGATAATGAAGAAATTGAAAATCTGGAATATGCAACTGATATGAAAGAATCTCTCCGGAAAATACCTTTTGAAAGCATAAAAGTTGAATTGTCAAATTACAGATATAGTATATTTGACGACAAGCATAATTATGAAAATGCTAAGAGAGCATCAGAATGGAAGAAAAGTACCGAATCACTCTTTACAACAATTACAGATGAAATAATTGCAAAATTAACTGATACTGCACCAGATTTGACCGATAAACTATGGTCTATTAATCAAACATTTTTAAATGCGCAAACAGGCGAACAATATGCCCAGGCGATGACTTCTTGCAGAAGAGTTTTTGAATATGTAACTGATTGTTTATTTCCAGCTAGAAATGAAATCATTGAAGGACATTCTCTCAAAAAAGATAAATACAAAAATAGATTATTAGAATTTGCAACAAGGGAACTAAAGAGTGAAACAAATATTGATTTAATAGTTTCAAATACTTCTTCGCTTTTTGACGAATGGGAAAAGCTTTATGATTTGTCAAACAAAGGTGTTCATAGCGAACCCCATCGGCAAGAATGTAGGCGATGTATTATAAGAACGATTCTACTTCTTGATGATTTAATTACGATTAAGCAAACACCTTTTACGGTAAATGTTAAAGCGGAAAAGATAATAAACAAATTAATAGACAATCTTGATAATATGCATTAGCAATTCATTATCATAAGTTGGGTCTTTCTGCTTATTGTGGAATATTGAAGTTAAAACAAAACTTAAAAATCAATATATTATGAAATATATTTTAGTAGAAATATCTCATTTTGATTTTTTTGAGCAACTTGAAAAATATAACGCTGATTTAGAGACTTTGCTAAAAGATGAGAGACTTGAATTGAAAGAATTATCTCAGCAGCTTATTGATATTTTTGAATCAGTTAAAGCTTTAATCAATAAACATATTAAACCCTATGCTGATTCGATTTTAGATATATTGGATGTAAGTACTATTACAATTTTTGATAATTTTTTTTCTTCGTATACAATCGACAGAGACCCGAAATTAGAAAAAGAAATAAAAAGAATTGTCAAATTTCAAAGAAGCCTAAGGCTGGTTATTGACTATTTGTCTATAACTGACTCCCTTGTTGATCCAAACATTGAAAATAAAATCCAAACGATTAGTGAAAAAAATGATTTCATCTTGAGTAAATTAAATAAACTTTTTGGTGATGGACAATATTCCATTTCAATGTTGTTATTCTTAAACAATGTAAATCAAAGGGATGGTGAAGGAAGAGAAATTGCTGAAGATTTACATCGAAGAGGTTATATTATTCTAGAGAACCGTTATGGAACTTCCGATAAAGTTAAGATTTCAATTAAAGGTGCATCTTACATAGAAAGAAAAGTTAAGCAAAAATCGAATAAAAATTCACCAAATCAATTAGATAAAAAGATTGATAATATCATTGAACACTTGACCAAACTTGGTTATGGGCAGGAGATCATATTTAATGAGTTAGAAGAATTACGAGAGTTACAACATAAATTATCAAGAAAATCATGGACTCAGTTATTAAAGGGAAAACTTATTGATTTGGCTTTAGACAAGTTAATAAGTATCGAAACAGTAACTTCGGTTTACGAATACCTGACGAATAATAATTTCAAATTGCTCAAATAAAAACTTTTAACTTATTCACGAATAGACCATAAAGTGAAGGATATGTTAACATTTACAGACCTTACCATTGTATCTGATTGCTGCTATAAACTATCTGAACTCATTCTCAGTGGACATTACAACAATATTTTTTATTACGAATTTCATCAGGAAGTTGATCCGGAAAGTAATTATAATAGTTTAGAGGGACTTAAAGCTTTCACAAATCGTTCACAGGATTTCTATGAAATTTTCATTTCTACAGGATGGATTGATGAATTCCCTGCAAGAATTCATATTGCACTGAAAGTTGGCGATGAATGGTTTATTGCTCGTGATATAGGTTCAAATTTCTATCTCGGATATGGTCCTACAGGAATATTGAAATTACGAGAAGCATGTTCAAAAAAGAAAATTACTGCTTTTGCACCAAATGAAAACTTTGATGATTGGATTAAGAATAAATTTGAAGAATCAAAAATACCGAATCTACAAAACCCAAATTACAATGATACCATTCAATTTGAAAAACTTTGCGAAACAATTCGTTTAATGACTTCAGAGATACAGAGAAGACCTGAACAATATCAGGGTTTGACTGAAGAAAATATTAGAGATAGAATGCTAACTCCAATAAATATAGCTTTTAATGGAAGAGGAAATGCAGAATCAAAAAATAGAAAAGGCAAAACAGATATTTTAGTTAGGACAGAAGATGGATTAAATGAACACATTTTTGAATTGAAAGTATGGAGCGGTATAAAAACTATCGAACAAACAATAGAACAAATTCTAAGCTATATAAGCTGGCATAACAACTACTGCGGCATTATAATTTTTTGTTACAATAAAAATTATTCTGCGATTTTGAATGCTACTGAAAAATTTCTAAAAGAAAAATTCGGATATAACAAGAGAAAAAAATACTTAGAAAACGAATTTTGCTTTCGATTAACTCATCAAACCGACAGTAAAAAAACTATTCTGACAAATTTATTCTTCATCAATTTGAGAACGTAAGATTTTTCATAAGAATGAAATTATGAACTATAAAAAAAAATTCGTTTATAGAACCTTTATTACATTGAAAAGAATGCAAAAATGAAAGATTTATTATTCACTGATATTATTACCTGGTTAACAAATGATTTAAGACAAGAAACATGGACTGTCATTTACAAAGATTTAGATTTAGAGTCTGATTGGTTTCGTATTTGTGGCATTCTCGTTCCAGAGAATTTGAGATCCGAATTTCTTGAACATGGAGATTGGTCACTAAACACAACAACTTTCAAACCTGGATATGTAAATTATTCTGAACAACCACCAAAATATTATCGATGGGGGATTGATGTCAATTACGAACCGCTAGTATATCAATGTTTTTATAACAATATTTCCCCTACAACTTATGAAGTAATAGAGGAATTTAAATTGTATTTCAATCTTTACTTTGATGAAAAATCAAATCATTACATATCAGTAGATGAATCGTCTGACGAAAATATTATCATTATCAGGACTTCAAATGAAATTAAAGTTAGAACAAGTTCTTTACGCGAATTTCTGTCTGCTAAAAAAATGAATTTAGGATTGCAACTGGATTATTTTCGATTTTCTCCTTTGAATTTTCAAGAACATGGAATTTCTGTAGATAACTATATAGAAGATTCAGGGAAAGATTATTGTTATAATATTACTTTCCAAAAAAGTGATTATTTTCAGGAAGAAGCTAAAAAAATAAATTCAAGACTGTTGGCTAAGAAAATCATTGGTAAATTTTCAAATTTCAAACCTAAGTTTTGGTTTGATGAATTAAAGAATAAACAATACTGTGATTTTATTATTTCTGAGGATGTCGATTCAGGTAAGGAACTAACTCATACTTGCAATCCAGATAAACTTGCTGATTTTTTTGGAAAAAATCCAGATTCCCCACAATTCTTGACACCAATCTTTTTTAAAAGAGAAGTTCTTCTAAAATATTATCAGAATACTAGAAAATATTCTGTTGAAGATGGAATGCTGTATTATAAAGGCTCATGGAGTTTAGATATTGATAATAATTCATCTGAGTCGATTATAGTTTATCTGGGTGATCTTGGTCGAAATTTGCCGTATGAAGAACAATTATATTGGAGGAGTTTTAATATTCCTCCAAATGGAAAAATTAGCGCTGTAAAATTAAAACGCGATTTTTTAACTATTCCTGCTTCACCTCAAAGTCTTGATTTAGTATTTAAACATAAATTCGAAAAATTCAAATCAAATTGGATTAAAAAATTTGGATTTGCCTTGTTTAATGAACTTTCTGTTAATGATGCTCATTGTTTAAAATCTATCAGACTTCCCTTATTCGAAGATAATTCAGAATTTGATAGTCTTATTTTAAATCTTACAAAAATTCTTGTCGATTATATTAATGAAGAAGAAATTAAGAAAAGAATTAGTATAGATGAAAAGGATATTCAAGGTATTAGCAAATTAGAAAAATTTCTAATTGAAACTAAACCAACACCACAATTTACAGTTCCTTTTTTAAGACAACTTCAGCGATTAAGATCAAAGGGTTCAGCACACCAAAAAGGTAAAGAATATCTGGAGATTCTAAGAAAACTTGATATAGAAAACAAAACTTATTTGGAATCATTTGAATTAATCTTACAAAAGGCAATAAATATCATAAGTGAATTAAATAACATTAAAATAATTCCTGATCATAAAAATCAATAAAATTTTTCCTTTTTATTTTTAGCATTTTAAATAGATTAGTTTTCAGTTAATCAATAAAGAACTGACTTCAATTATATAATTTTAAGGCAAACTATTAACACAAAACCTCAATAATGGGAACCAGTCTTTTTTCAATTGGAAACCACAATATCCTGTTTAAAAACAGGGAATACAGAGAAATAGCCGAAGAGATAAGATTAAAGTTGGAAGATCTAGATTTGCATAACTCCCCGTTTTTAATGCATCATCTTCTTTGGGAAGCCCATATTTACGATTGGAAAGAAACCCGGGAAGAAATCTTGAAGAAAAAAGATTGGACGTATAATGAAGAAGCCGATTTGATCAATTATCATGAATACAAATCCATCGAATTATATGGTCCTCTCGATTTAGAGATTGATTTCAGGGAGAATTCAATGATGTTTTGGCAACCTTCTTTTAATTACTGGAACTGGTTTGAACCGCATATAAAACTATTGCGCGATGAATGGCGTAAATACATGTTCCGCATAGTTAAACACTTTGGTGGCGACAGAGTGGTTTACCTTGCCGATAATGGTCACAATCTGCAAGAATTTATGTTTTATGAAGGTACATTTGAAGAAATGGAAGAGGGATTATTGAAAAGTTTTGGCAAGCCCCAAAAAACATTCTCTGGAGTAATGTCCGATTATGACAACGCCTATTTTATCGATTACTTTGATGATCTTAATTTTAACGAAGAGGTCGATTTAGATAAAATCTTGCCATTGGATTCACCCAAACTCATAATACCACGCTCGAATTATTTTAATACCTAAATGCTGAAGCCATCATCTCTTGTTCAGTTCTTGAAATGCCAATTTCCTTGGCTACAACATTCCAGCAACTAACAGAGGACTTAACTTCCCTGATTATTGAATCCATCTCAGAATTTGTAATTTGGAAATATTCACCAACACTTTTGGCAAGTTCAAAGTCCAACGCATTATTATCGGAATCAATATTCAATGCCAAACCCTCTTTTTCAATGGATGGATTGATATCAAATGCCGGAGAAAGGATCCATCCTTGATTCGTTAATATAAAACCATAATTTCTTAGATGGTCATCGGTGTTTGATATTGCAATGTTAAAGACAATTCTTTTCCATAATTGATACAAATCTTTTTTGTTTTGAGAGCCGGTAAATTGAATAAATTCAGCAATATCTAAATAACTGGCCGGTTTTTCTTTTATAGTTTCTTCATTATTCCCGGTCATTGTCATGGCGCTTGCAAAATGTACTCTTTCCCCATTCAGTCTGTCAAATCGTTTTGTAAAAAAAGTATGATACTTGCCTGAAACTTTCTCAATTCTTGAGGCTGACATTTCTATACCGGTTTTTAATGCCAGTTTATATGCCAAAAATTCCCAGGCTGCTTTATCGGTTGCATCTCCTTTGGATGGAAATTTTGCGATCCACAAGTCGCCATTTTCATCCAGTACATTAGCTTTTGGTCTAGCCCCGCCCAATGAAGAACCTGGTGCTATGATTATGGCAAGCCATTTTTTAACAGCTTCGCTATCTTCATCCGATTCCAGTACTTCTGCAGCATATTGTAAATCCCGGATACTGCTCATGGGAGGGGTGGGAAAATCTTGATTATTATCCAAAAATGGACCTTCCGGATCCAGTTTAAACCGGATGGCGCCCATTCGGCATTCATCATATACACCTAACAAGAAATCGATATCATATAAAATTGGTGCAGGTTTACCTTCTTCTTTAGCTTTTTGGGCTGAACGTCTTTTCATCAAAGTTCGACCCCATGTATCGGGCATTGAATCAAAAAATAGCCCAAAATTTTCTTTCCCTTTTGGATATTGTTGTCCGGTAAACCAACCGATATCGGGATCTAATAACAGTTGTTCTGTCGATTGAATCCAGTTCTTTGAATATTCGAAACTAAAAGCCTTTTTGCCTTTTGCTTGTTGGGCGCAAAGCACACCAATTAATTTTGGTTCCTTCATCCCCAACCAATGGGCATAAACCAAAATATTAGTTTTTGAAGTTGCCATATTATTGATTTCTCGTTAGACTTAGGTCTTGAAGTTTTCTGCCATAGCTGTCATCTGCAGCAAGTTTTAAAAGATCATCCTGCAATCCTAGTACCCTGAGAGTATTAAAATAGGCAGCCATTGAAACGCTTCCATTACCTTTCTCAATTTGGTATAAGGTGCTTCTGTCAATACCGGCACGTTCACTCACTTGTATGGTGGTAAGTTTCCTGCGTTTTCTTGCTAGTTTGATATTTTCACCAACTTGCTCCAGTACCTTTTGGTACTTTGGAAACAACACTTGTTTTTTACTATTCATTTTATAATGTTGAGTATTATCCACAAAAATAAGCATTATGATGGAAATAACCAACATTTCTATTGGCCAACTGCTATTATTACATAATCCCATCTTATAAAACAAAACTCACAAACCTTTACATAGAAGCAAACCTTAGATAATGAAAGAGATTTTATGGAGAATTTATTAAATCAAAGAATGAATATTCTCATATTACTATTTAGAAAGAACTGAAATTCCTAACCCGCTATAGTGAATAGAAATAGTTGCGATAAAATTAATAACAAATAAAAATAAAACCTTTTTTATATGAATCGCATTAATTAATTTTGACCGATAAACAATAAAAGTCAAATTTTATGTCTGAAATAAATGTAAAGAGTTTAATTATTGAATCAGCAACAAAATATTTTTCAAAATTTGGCTTTTATAAGACCACAATGGATGAGATTGCCAAGCACATTCATAAAGCAAAGGGAGTTCTATATTATTATTTTAAAAACAAAGAAGAACTTTTTAACGAAGTATTGAAACAAGAACTAAATATCGTCAAGGTTGAATTAAAAAAGATTGTAGATAATGATGACGATTCTCTGATTATGCTTAAAACATATATACTAACTCGTTTAAAATTACTTAATAAGGCAGTTAATTATCATGAAACACTTAAAGCTGATTTTTTTGATAAATATTATTTTGTCAAAGATGTTAGGGACGATTTTGATGAGTTTGAACGTGCTCAACTAACCATAATTTTAAAGAAAGGTAAAAGCGAAGGTTATCTTGATGTTAAAAACGTTAATTCCACTGTAAATATACTGATGATGGTAATAAATGGTATAGAAATCCCTTTATTCCTGCAAAACAAATTTGCTGAATTTGAAGGTACCATTGAAGAACTTGCCACTATGATAGTGAGCAGTTTGTGGACTCAAAAAAAAATAATTTAACTTTTTTTTGCAAATATAATTGACTATAAAACGGAAACAGTCAATTTAATTATTCATCTTTGTGCTGACTTTAAAACGAAAAAGTTCAATTATTAAAGAAGAAAAGTATGAAAAATTTGGCGCTTTTTATTATCAAGCACAGGAAATCAGTGATCACGATTACGCTGCTATTGACAGTTTTCTTTGGCTATTTTATTAAGGATATCAAGGTCAACTCCGATATTCTCAGTTCGTTGCCAAAAAACGACAAAACAGCCATTTTATTTAACCGCATCGGGAAACAATATGGGGGTAACGACATAGCGATGATCGCTATTGAAACAGATAATATATTTAAAAAAGAGACGCTTGAACAAATCAGGCAAATTACTGATTCAGTTAAAACGATACCCGAAATTGGTTCAGTAACCAGCCTTACGGATGTCATGGATATAAAATCAAGTGAGGACGGAATTGAAGTTGGAAAATTAATTGATGCAAATAATTTACCGGAAACTACCGAGCAACTTGACAATTTAAAAAAATATATCTTTTCAAAAGATATGTATAAAGGTAGCCTTATCTCTGAAGATGCCACATCAACACTTATAGTTGCGAAGATTATTGATGGCGCAGATAAAGAGAGAGTTACCAATTCGATAAAATCTAAAATTAAATCTGTAAATCTTCCCAAATCAGTTAAAATATACTATGGCGGTATTCCTTTCTTAATAAATGAAGCAGGTAAAATTATTGCCCACGACCTTATATTTCTCGGCCCTATTGCATTTCTGATTATTGCCCTGATTCTTCTTCTGAATTTCAGGTCTGTCAGGGGGGTAGCCCTGCCTCTTCTAACTGTTATCATAACCATAGTATGGACAATGGGAATACTATCGTTGCTTCATTTTGAATTAACGATGATTACAAGCATTATTCCTGTCATATTATTGGCTGTTGGCAGCGCCTGGCCCATACATTTATTTAACAGGCTAAATGTAGAGACTGATCCTGACAGGAAAAGTGCATTGGTGAAAGCGCTTTTATATGTATCACTACCTGTTTCTCTTGCTGCTGTTGCTGCAATGATCGGTTTTCTAACCTTTGTCTTCGGTTCTTATCTGACAATGATACAACAATTCGGATTTTTTCTGCAGTGGGCATTTTAATTGCGCTTCTTCTTTCCCTGACATTTATCCCGGCGCTTATGGCATCGATAACATTTAACAATAATACACATGAAGCGAAAGAAAAGAAAAATAAAAAATCAATTCTTGATGATTTTTTAGATGCCAATGTGAGATTTATTTACAAACGTCCTGCTTACGTAATTGTTCTCTGGGCTCTTGTTTTAATTTTTTCAATTATCGGCGCCACAAGAATCCAGCATAAAGTCGACATGGTCGATTATTTTAAAAAGGGAAGTGATGTACAAAAAACCGAAAGACTGATGCAAACTAAATTTTCAGGAAGTCTCCCTGTATATGTTGCAGTAAAAGGTAATGTGCAATCACCTGAAGTACTGAATGTAATGAAACAGACTCAAGCGTTCATGGAAAAAAATCAATATATCAAGCATACCCAATCGGTTGCCGACCTGGTAGAAGAAATGAACAACGCAATGGGTGAGGGTAAAAAGATTCCTGATGATCAAGCTAAAATAGAACAATTGTGGTTTTTGCTGGATGGCCAGGACATTATGAAACAGCTCGTGAATGATTCCCTTACAGAGGGTATAATACAGGCAAATATGTCAACTATCGACAATAAAGTCCTTGCTAAGTTTGCTGAAGATTTAAACCGGTTTACCAGTCAATTTAAGGATAATAATATTGAGGTATCGGGTATTCCTTCTCTTTATTTACGTCTCGATAAAAGTGTAGTACAAACTCAGAGACAAAGCTTAATATTAGCAATAATCCTTGCATTTGCTTTAGTTACATTGATGTTCAAGTCAGTGAAAAATGGTTTTTATTCCATAATTCCAATGAGCGTATCTGTAATTGTTTTATTCGGATTCATGGGTTGGACTGGAATACCGATTGATATTGCAACGGTTCTTGTCAGTAGTATTGCAGTGGGTGTTGGTGATTACGCCATACATATTATATCAGGATTTAAACAATATTTTAAATTGGAACCCGATGTTAATACGGCTTTAAGAAAAAGCATACAAATCAGCGGCAAGGCAGTTATCATTAATGTATTGTCAGTTTCTGCAGGTTTCTTAGTATTAACATTCTCCAACCTTGTACCTCTTCAGCGATTTGGAATTATCATAGCAGTTGCAATGATTAGTTCAGGATTGGCTGCAATAACACTTCTTCCGGTAATCATAAAAGCCACCCAAAAATCAAATTCAATAAAACTGGACGATCAATCTCCATTTGTTGAAGTACTTGAATAAACAGAATATTTAAATTAAAAATCAAATAACACAATTGTTCACTTTAAAAATCATACTAAAATGAAAAGAGTAAAAATTCAAACAATAGCATTAACCACTTTCATGGCACTTGGGTGTCTGTTTTCTGCAAATGCACAAGATGCAGCTACCATTTTAAAGAAGATGGATCTTGTGATGTATTCCTCCAAAGACATGACAGGAAAGAATAAAATCATTTTAATTGACAAAAACGAAAAACAGGAAATCCGCGAAGCTACCATACAGCAGAAAGGCAATGATAAACGGATATTTCGTTTTACTTCTCCATCGTCACAGGCCGGTATTGCCGTTTTGTCTCTTCCTGAAGAGGTGATGTATTTGTATTTACCGGCATTTAGCAAAGAAAGAAGAATTGCAACAAGCGCTAAAAACCAGAACTTTGCCGGTACCGATTTTGCCTACGATGATATGGAATCAAAACCATATTCAGACAAGTATACGCCTAAATTGATCAAAACAGAAACATCTGTTTTTGTGCTTGAACTTACTCCAAAATCAGCATCCGAATATTCAAAAATAGTTATGAGTGTAAACAATACAAATTATTATCCCGAATCGATGGAGTATTACGACAAGGGTAATAACAAAATAAAAGTGGCAAAATACACTTTTGTAAAAATTGGTAATTACTGGAATCCCCAGGAAATAGAAATGAATGATTTAAAGAAAAGTCATATAACAAAAATGCAAATGTCCGATGTGAAATATGATACAGGTTTAACCGATGATGATTTTACAGTAAGAATGTTAAAGCAGTAAACTTGATAATAAGTCTCTCACTAATTGGAATTTTTGCCCCATGAGAAATGAATTTCAAGATAAAGTCATTGTAATAACCGGAGCTTCATCAGGCATAGGAAAAGCTTGTGCTTTTGAGTTTGCAGATCGAGGGGCAAAAGTTGTTCTTGCTTCGAGAAAAATTTATGAATTAACAATTATAGAAGAACATATAAAATTAAAAGGAGGTATAGCTTTTTCTGTAAGAACAGATGTTAAAAATTGTGAAGACTGTAAAAATTTAATTGATAAGACAGTTGAAAAATATGGGGGAATAGATGTGCTAATCAATAATGCGGGAATTTCAATGAGAGCTTCTTTTGAAGATTTGGATTTGTCTGTTATAAAAGAAGTGATGGAGACCAATTTTTATGGAGCTGTTTACTGTACTAAGTTTGCTTTACCCTATTTATTAAAGCAAAAAGGAACTGTAATAGGTATTTCATCTGTTTCAGGGCTTACTCCCTTACCGGGAAGGACAGGTTACTGTGCATCAAAATATGCAATGACCGGTTTCTTTAATTCTTTACGTTTGGAAAATTTAAAAAAGGGGCTGAATGTATTAACTGTTCATCCCGGTTTCACAAGTTCAAATATTCGAAAATCTGCATTAAATTATAATTGTATACCTCAAAAAGAAACACCTAGGGATGAACAAAAGATGATGTCTTCAGAAAGGGTTGCAAGAATTATTGCAAAAGCCACCCTGAAACGTAAACGGAATTTGATTCTAACTAATCAAGGTAAGCTTGTCGTTTTGTTTTATTCAATTTTCCCGGGATTTACTGGACAGCTCATCTTAAAAGAAATGTCAAAAGAACCGGATTCAGGAATATTGAATGTATAACACAGGTGTTCTGGATTTAAGAGTTCTTTGAAAATAAATTGAAAAGAAAATTTAATTGTATTTAGCTCAAAATTATTTCTAATGACATCGTCAACCAAATCTTGATTGAAACATATTATGTCACTAAAAAATCTGATTAATAAAGAAAAAGTCCCTTCTCATGTTGCCATCATCATGGATGGGAATGGCAGGTGGGCAAAAAAAAGAGGTGAAATCAGAATAATTGGTCATAAGAATGGAGTAATTTCTGTAAAGAAGGTTGTAGAAGCAGCGGCTGAAATAGGTATTAAATACCTTACACTATATGCATTTTCAACTGAAAACTGGAAACGACCAAAAGACGAGATACAAGCATTAATGTCTATTCTGTTTTCTTATATCAATTCCGAACTAGAATCATTAATGAGCAATAACATACGTTTATTAACTATTGGAAATACAAATTCTTTGCCGGGTAGAGTTAGGAAAATATTTAATAATGCGATTAAGACCACATCAAATAACACCGGGCTTACTCTTATTTTGGCGTTGAGTTACAGTGCAAAACAGGATATAGTGATTGCAACTCAACTTATTAGTAAAGATATTGAAAAGGGAACTTTTCCTATTTTGAATATTTCAGAAGAAATATTCAGCAAATATCTTTCAACTGCAAATATACCTTATCCAGAATTACTTATCAGAACAAGCGGAGAATATCGTATCAGTAATTTTTTGCTTTGGGAAATTGCTTATTCCGAGTTGTATTTTACAAATATACTTTGGCCTGATTTTGATAAAGAAGAATTTTATAAATCCCTCATTTATTATCAAAACAAAGAAAAGATATACTCAAAAACAAGTGAATAAATATTAAAACGAAAAATATTATATGATAATAAATTATTTAACAGATTATTTACCAAATACAATAATACCAAACGAGTTTTTTACAAACAAATTAGGTATTACCAGTGAAGAAATAATTTCCAAAAGTGGAATTAAGAATAGAAGACGCACCCAGCCCTACGAGAGCACTAATTCAATGGCAATTGAAGCAGTTAAAAAAGCTTTGCCAAAATTACCCTTTCCAATAAATGAAATAGATCTAATTATTGGTGCGACGTATACTCCTTTTGACACAGCAGGTACTTTAGCCCATGCAGTTCAAAAGCAATTTAATATATGTAATGCAAAATGTTTTACTGTTGATTCTGCTTGTTCTTCCTTTGTAAATGCAATCGAAATTGTTGACTGTTATTTTGGCTGTAAGAAAGCGAGTAAAGCATTAATTGTTATTTCAGAAAACAATAGCGCGTATAGCGATGATTCTAACAAGAATTCAAGTTTTTTATTCGGTGACGGTGCAGCAGCAGTATTTATTACTGATCAAAGATATTCAATTGATGATATTGAAATAATTGATGTGAATACTACCGGTTTGGGCCACATTGGAAAAAGTATAGATGCAGTATATGTAAGACCAACTAACGGGGGATTAAAAATGCCTTTTGGAAGAGATGTTTTTCAATATGCCTGCACATATATACTGCTAGAGGCTGAACAAATTTTGAATATAAACAGCATCCCTCTCAGTCAATTAGACTATTTTATTCCTCACCAGGCAAATGCCAGAATTACTGATTATGTAGCAAAAAAACTGAATTTAAAACAATCACAGCTACTCTCAAATATTGAACAGTTTGGTAATACTGGCTCGGCAAGCACACCGATTGTTCTATCCCAAAACCGGAGCAAATTTAAGAAAAATGATACAATTGTTATATCAGTCTTTGGTGGAGGTTATTCAAGTGGTGCCGTTTTATTGAGGAAGTTATAAGCATTAGTTATGATAACAATTTCCGGATTTATTCTTACGAAAGTATTTGGGTGGAAAATTAATGGTGAATTTCCCAACATCGAAAAGAGCATCATCATATTTGCACCTCACACCTCCTACTACGATGCATTTTATGGTAAACTTTGTTTTAATGAATTTGGTATTACTCATAAATTTCTATCTAAAAAGGAACTTTTCTATTTCCCAATGAACATCTTTTTAAAATGGTATGGATCGATACCGGTTCGCGGAGTAAAAGGTCAAAATGCTATTCATCAGATTGCCAAAATGCTTGAAAAATCACAATCTCTGCATATTATTCTTTCTCCCGAAGGTGCTTTTGCCAAAACAACCAAATGGGACAAAGGTTTTTATTACATGGCATGGAAGGCGAAAGTCCCGATTATTGTTGGTTATCTGGATTACAAAAAGAAAGAAATTGGAATAAAAGGGATAATCGACAATCTTGAAAACTTAAATACGGTAATGCATCAGATTAATACAATGTATAAAGATGTTAAAGCAAAATATCCTGAAAACTTCTCAATCGATTTAAAAAGCTAAAGTATGAAACCATCAGTATCATTAGTATTGTCCGGCGGTGGCGCCAGGGGGGTTGCCCACATTGGCGTAATTGAAGAACTCAAACACCAAGGCTTTGAGATAAAATCAATTGCTGGCTCCTCAATGGGTGCGCTGGTTGGTGGAATTTATGCATCGGGCAATTTGCAGGTTTTCCACGATTGGATGTGTAAGCTCGACAAAAAAGCAGTTTTTAATTTAGTCGACTTTACATTAAGTACAAATGGGTTAGTGAAGGGGAACAAAATAATTAGGGAATTAAAAAAGATCGTCCCTGATAAAAACATTGAAGATTTGCCCATTTCTTTTACTGCTGTTGCTACCGACATCAGAAATAAAAAAGAAATTGTTTTTAATAAAGGCAGTCTTTTTGAGGCCATTCGTGCTTCAATATCAATCCCAACCGTTTTTAAACCTTGCAACCAGTACGGAATGTTGCTAATTGATGGAGGTGTCGTAAATCCCTTGCCAATTAACCGTGTTACGAGAAGAGAAGATGATTTATTAATTGCAGTAGATGTTAGTGCTCCAATATTATCAAAAGAGTATGATTCAAATAAGAAATCCACAGTAAAAGAAGATGACGAATTGAACTACTTCTCATTTTTACTAAAAAAAGGATTTAAATTTTTACCTAAAATGTCAGGTGATCAGTTAAATTACTATACGTTATTGTCACAATCTGGTAGTTTGATGGTACAACAAATATCCGCATTGACTATTGAAATGCACCGCCCCGATATTTTAATACAACTACCAATAGATTCTTATGGTCCCTTTCATTTTTATAAATCAGAAAAGATTATCGAGGCTGGAAAATTTGCAACTCAACTTGCTATGAATGAGTTTAAGGTTAAAGAGAAAAAATAATGAAAAAGCTATCAGCAATAATTTGTGCCTTTAACGAAGAAAGTACAATAAAAGAGGTCGTAACAACAGTATCAGACTATTTTTTTGACGAAGTTATTGTGATTAATGACGGCTCAACCGACAAAACAGGAGAGATTCTAAGTGAGCTTTCCAGTTTACCAAAACTTCAATGCATCACCCTATTTGAAAATAAAGGAAAGGGTTATGCTATGGCAACAGGTATGGAACATTCGACAGGTGATATAATTTTATTCATTGATGCCGATTTGTCTAATCTTATTGAAGAACATTTTGCCCAATTAATAATGCCTGTATTCAACAATGAAGCCGATATGGTACTAGGGCAGCCAACCGAAACATTAATTGACTACAAAATAAACCCTTTCAAATCATTTACCGGACAAAGAGCACTGTTAAGAAAGGATATTTTACCGATTTTGAAAGATATGAAGGAATCTAAATTTGGGGTAGAAACTTTGATCAATCTGTACTATCAAGCACATGAAAAAAGAGTGAAATATGTTATGCTGGTAGGATTAATACATCCCACAAAATATGAAAAAACCAATCAATATCAGGCAACAAAAGAATTTGTGTTTGAAGGGCATCAAATTGTACTCACTGCGTTCAATAATTTTAAACTAATATCAAAAATCATAAAAAATAATCTTAATAAATTATAGGTATGAAACGTAAATATTTATTTTCAGTCTTGATTATACTTTTAGTAGCTTCAAGTTTAGTCAAAGCACAGGACGAAAACAGTTTTAAAGTTTCAGGAGAACTATTAACTGATGACCGATTTATGCTTAAAGATAAAAACGATTGGGCTTGGAACGAAAATCGTCTGACTTTAAAACTTGACAAAAAAATTGCCGGCAATTCTAAATTCTACAGCGAAGTGTGGTTGCGAAACATTGGGTTACCTGGTGTTAAACATTCAAGTGATTTGTATAACAAAGGTATTATTGATCCTTATAATCTTGAACTAAGGGAAGCATACATCCAATTAAATGGTTTTCTAACCAAAAATTTAGATGTAACTATTGGTCGTCAACGAATTGTTTGGGGAACTGCCGATAAACTAAACCCAACCGACAATCTTAATCCATTAGATTTGGAAGACATTTTAGATTTTGGTCGCCGCCGAGGTTCTGATGAGATTAACCTAAATTACTATTTAAACAATGACTTCTCGCTTCAAGGAATTTTTATTCCTTTCTTTCAACCAGCCAATATGCCGGTAGGTGTTTTTGCTAATGCATTAAATTCTGCAATGGAATTACCACAGGGAATGGTTTTGAAAGGAATTTCAGATACTTTACTTATGCCAAAATATAATTTAGGTGAAAGTTCAACAGCCGGTATAAAAATGAAAGGATTTGTAAAAGGGGTCGATTTCTCTTTGAGTTATGTTTGGGGGTTTGATGGTTTACCATTCTCAACTAGAAATACATTCATCCCTGTTGATGCTTTGGGAGGAATAAATATAAAATCTCAACTTTCTTATGCAAGAACCCATATTATTGGAGCTGATCTGGCAACAAGTATTGCCGGAATTGGGTTTTGGGCTGAAGCTGCAACATTTATTCCTGATAAAGATATAATAATGACTAATGATTTATCTGCTTTTTATCCTTTATCCCCTGTTCCTGTGACCCAAGATTCTATAATATTAGACAAAACAAAACCATACATTAAATTTGTTGTAGGTGGCGATTATAATTTTGCTGATGGTTCTTATCTGAATGTCCAGTACTTGCATGGGTTTATTTACGAAAGAGGAAATGAAAACCTGAACGACTATTTCTTTTTACGCTACGAGAAGAAATTTTTCAATGAAAAGTTAAAGTTTGCTCCTATCGGTGGAGCTTTCATTGTTACCGATTGGTCTGATATAAAAAACAATTATGCTCTGGTTTATATGCCCGAGATTTCATACAAAGCCACAGACAATGCTGAAATAACATTATCAACAGTAATTTTTGACGGTAAAGGAGACAATTTGTTTGCTCATTTGAAAGATTATAACATGTTTATGTTCAAGTTGAAATATAGCTTTTAGGTTAACCCTTAAACTTAAAAAATGTGAACACTAATAAATCTGCAATCTCATTCAAAGATTCGCTTAAATCGTGGGACACAGAAAATTTGTTTGATAGGATTTTCTATCGTCCAATTGGTTTTAGAATAGTGCTTCTGCTCAAATCAACTTCAATAACACCCAATATAGTTACCGTTATTTCTATTTTTATTGGAGTAGGGGCATGTCTTTTATTTTATCCTGATAATCTATTAATCAATCTTATTGGCTTTGCCCTTTTGGTATTTGCCAATATTTTGGACTGTGTCGACGGTCAGTTGGCAAGGATAACGGGTATTAAATCGGAAATAGGACGGATACTTGATGGTTTTTGCGGCGACGTTTGGTTTCTCACATTATATACTGTCATCACATTCCGACTAATAAATTATGAGGGATGGGGATGGTGGACAATTCTTATTGCTCTGCTTTCGGGTTTTTCTCATTTTAAACAGGCTAGTGTGGTCGATCTCTACAAAACGCTTCATCTTCATTTTCTCAAAGGGGGTAAAAACAGTGAATTTGAAAAAGCAGTATCGGTAAAAGCACGCTATCTATCTATGGGATGGAAAGAAAGCCCAATTTTAAAAATATTTTTAAAATTGTATTATATCTATACGCTTTTACAAGGATTTATGACACCACAACTGAACCGCTATATCAATCAGATGCAAACCATATATCCCGATGGATTCCCCGAAGAAAAAATTGCTGCGTTCAGGGAAAAAAGTTTGAAAATGATGCCGTTGCTCGACTGTTTTACCTTTAACGCACGAAGTATAATTATTCTTTTAACGCTGGTTCTAAATGTAGAATGGCTATATTTTGCAGTTGAAATTTTAATACTCAACCCATTGCTTTTCATCGCTATACATCGTCACGAAAAGATGTGTGCAGCTTTAAGTGTCAATAACCAATCTTTCAAAAATATTGTTTTGAAAAATAAACTAATAAATACCTCCGATTTTGAACTTATATCTCCAATTTAAGAAGTGGTAAAGGAAAGCTCTTTTGCAATCTTTGCCCTGCGGAGGGCTTTTGCGTGAATTGCAAATGTGTTTGCCTTTTTGCGGTGGCTTGGTACACCCTTCGCAACCTCTGTTTTATCTAATCTGGTTGTCTGTGCAAAACTATCGAAGTGAGAATTATAACTGTCGAGCCGTGATTTATTTCGTTTACTTCTTTCCTTCTGCTTCAACTGCTTTCTTTTCGTCGTCTGTCATTTTAGTCCTTGCCCTTCGACCTTGCAGCTTGCGAACAAATAGTCATTGATTGTCGTCAACCTGAGAAGAAGAGTTGGAAGCCTTTAAGGAGTTGTTTACCCTTGTAATGAGTCTACCTAATGGAACAAAAGCTACTTTACGCACACTTACCGCATTTTTGTAGCAGGTTCAGCCGAATTGACCTGATTGATTGAAGCCTTTGCTGAAGTCAGAAGGGCACTGAGAGCAGAAAGTTTGATGCTTTCTTTTGAGGGGTTGTACGCCCGACTAAAGCCGGTAATATTTGTAATTAGATTTTCAAAGTTGGACACATTCTTTACATGGCCAGTTTCTGTTTGTGAAGATATAAATTTAGAATTAATGGTTAATGATCAATTGATTAACGTCAATCAATTGAAAAAATTATGATGTAGAATCAAATACTACATGACAAATAAAATTATAACAGAATAATGCGTAAAGGATTTGTTTTATCAATTTATGTGAATTATATGTTCACAGTGGGGAAAGGTGTAATATTTATTTCTAAGGATACCTTGTAGTTGTTTGATGTTATTGTCTCCCCGCCTTAGCGAGGCGGTCACAGACGAGAACGAACAAAGGGACTCGTTGCAAAGGGGAGTTAAGGTTAATATAAGACAAAAAGAAATATGAAAATTAGTATAATTTTATAACAAGTTAAAAACTAAATCGGGATATTTGAACATAAGAAATATTAAATAAATATTTTTCATATTCAAATAGTTATTAATAAATGTATTGTATTGAAAGTAGATTTTTCATTTATTTTTCCCCCTGCAAACAGAAGCTCTGCTGAAATAGTACAAACTCATGTAATTAGTATGAAAAATAATATCTTTTTAATGTAATAGAAAATAATATTTATTATTATATTTAACTGAAAATTAGTTTGGTGTGGAAAATCAAAGAAAATATTCGGTTCAATTAAGTTTTGAAGAGATTAAATTACCTCCATTGGAGGATATACTTGTACTTGGGAAAAAATGTCCACAAGGGAAAATTGGCGTTTATAAATCTTTCGAGTTGTTGGTGCCTAATGAATTTGAGGTTTTTGAAATTACAGACAGCAATATAGAAGCCGTTCTTATTAATAAAAAGTTATTAATTAAAATTGATTCAACATCAATAATTAATATCCTGAAAGAAAAGGTTTTCCCTTTTGTAAGTGATTCGGAAATTCTCAAGGTGGATTTCAAACTCCGAATTTATTATGACAGTTTTGAATTGGAATTGTGATATATGTTAGTCCAGAATTATTATACTGATTGTTATCCTAGTACAAATTTGTATGGGGGTATCAATTCTGTTCAAAACGAATTGTCATTGAAGAAATATTTGGTTGTTTTCGATGATCATAAGAATTATGCTGGAATTCTTACTTCTGGTGATATTTTAGAGCGTCCTCACAAACTAATTGCCGATTGTTTAATTGAAAAACCAAGAATTGATGTAAACGATGATATAGTACCATTACTAAAACGAATTGATATTGATCAAATAATTGCCCTTCCTGTTTTCGATAAACAAGAATTTTGTGGGATAATCAGAAAAGTAGATTTTATTAATGCCTTATTTGATAAAATTGATGAATTATGTAGTAAATCTGATATTAGCCGGAATATAATGAATGCAATGCTTGAGAACATGTCTCATGAGGTGAGAACTCCATTGAATTCGATTATTGGGTTTATTGAAATTTTATCTGGTCTTGATGAAAATGAACTGAAGAGAAACAGCGGATTGTATTATCAAACAATACTTGTTAATTCTGAAAAGTTTTTAGAAACAATGGATAGTATCATTGAACTAGCCATGATACATTCGGGAGATACTGTAAAACTTTTCAGTGAAGATATTGAAATCGAAACAATCTTTCCTAACCTGATAGATTTTTTCAAAAAAGAAGTTATCCATAAAGGGAAAAGGATTGAAATTTCTCATGATAATTCAAAACTTGGAGTCAATATCAATAGTGACAAGAAAAAGATTGTTCATATTCTTTATCACATTATTGATAACATCATTCTTTTTGAAGAAAATATAGATATTTCACTTGGATGTAAATATTTACAAGAAACAGAAGAGATAGAGTTTTTCACATCAAATTATCATGGAGAGAATAATGATAACCGACTTTTGCCATTTTTTAAAGCTCTTGATGACATTGACTTTGATCATAAGAAATATGGTCCTCCTTTTGGTGTTGGAATAACTCTTGTGAAAGAATATACCAAAATGTTGAGGGGAGAAATATATTACCACTCGGATATCGGAAAGAACACTGTTTTTTTAAAATTTCCCCATTACTGAACAACTAAATTGAATCATTAAGAGAAACTTCATCATAATAATGTTTTCAATATTAATGTAATAATATGGATAAGAAAGAAAAAATTGTATGGACTGATAATTTTTCAATTGGAGACAGTAAAATTGATAAAGAGCATAGAAAACTGTTTGATATAATCAACGATTTGATTGAATTCATTGAATTTAATAAGGATCGTGAAGAATTTGCAAAAATTCTTTCAAAAATGACTGACTATTCACTATTTCATTTTAAGAAAGAAGAAAACTTTATGAGTAAATTTTCCTATCCAGAGTTAACTAAGCATCACAATTACCATCGCGACTATATTTATAAAGTTTCAATGTTTAATTTTGAATTATTAAGTGCCGACCCTCCTAACCCAAGTGATATAATTGATTATTTAGAAAAATGGTGGAGAAACCATATATTGACTATTGATAAAGATTACGAAGCATATAAAGAGAAAATAAAATCAAACGTAACCTATGAAGAATGTTAAATCAATCTAGTGCTGCATATTAGCTTAAGAATTAAAAACGCTACTAATAATTATATTAATCTCCCTGCAATTATTAAAATACTTGATAGTTTTTTTGTCTCCATGATTTTCTCTTTTTACGATTAATAATTTCTCAACATATATAGTTTAAAGTCAATTTGTTCCGTTATTCTCCTACTCCTGTTCTACGGTTTTTAGGGGAAAAGCCATTGTTAGTAAGGTTTTTCTTTATAGCTCAAAACTAACAAAATCGCAGTGGTGCGAGGGCAAAAAAAAGTTCTCCTTTTGTTTGGTCAACATTCCTTGGAGGCTTATCCCAAGCTATTGTACATAATCCCATCTTATAAAACAAACCCCACAAAGCCCACACACAGAAAAGCCAAGTTTGTCTTATAAGGGCACTATGTAAAATAGCCGCAACGGCCCCACTCACCTTGGGTTTCCTCATTCACCCCTTTCAGTCCAGTTTTTCCAATGCGCCCCGCAACTGTCCTTTCAGGGGTAAATTCGTCAACCCATTGGAACCGGTCGCCATCTGTAGTTTTCTAAACAGCACTAGGCACAAAAGCCATCGCTCACTCCATTTCACTACAATTCGCTTCGCCCATCTCGCTCCGCTCGACGACCTCGCTACTTTCCGTTTCATTCCGTTTGCGCTGTCTTTAGAGCCTGTTCCTGCAGTTTGAGTCACAGCACAAGGCAAGCGCTTTCCTCACCCTTAAATCTCTCCCTAAGCCCTTGCCCGGTCGCCATCAGCAGCACTCTGTAACAGCAAAAGGCACAAAACTCTTCGCTCACTCCATTACACTCCAATCCGCAACCGGACGCTCCGTTGCACTCCGCGCCCGTCCGCTACTTTACGTTTCATTCCGTTTACTCATCCTTTTAAGCCTTTCCAGCAAATTTGATAAAGCAGTTCAGTTGCAAGAGCTTCGTTCCTCAGCACTTGCCGCACAGGCCATCACGCCGCTCGTACGATCCTGTCAAGCCAAGCCCACCCTCCTGAGATCATTCTACCTCGTACCAACATCCAACCTTACCCCAAAATAGGAGCGCTACGAAATAAATAAATCCGATAACCAAGATAATTTCCCGCCTACGCACATCAAGGTCGGTGCCTCCGGTTTTTGAAAAAATCTCCAATCTCGTACCTCGAATAGTATTTTTCCAAAAAACCTTGACTTTCCCCTCCCTCGAAAATAGAAGGGTGTTTATCGGTTTTATTTATTCCCCATTCTTTTATTGAAATGAACATTGGAAGGTTTCTGATATTCTATCAAAATCAGGTTTAACCTTTTAATGAATAATTCATCATTTCGAGGAATAAAGCTACACGCAAATCCAAAACCCTTCTTTTTTCCTTTAATCTGTTGTAAACTAGGGTGAATCAATAATTTAATGAGATGAAATGAGCCATGAAAAATTGATTCTGGTATTCAGGGAAAATATTAAATCATGGCGAATTCCATCGAATACCTTAGAAAACAATAAAATTTTATGAGATGAAAAACATTGGAAATTTTTTAGTTGGAACACTTTCCAGTCTGGGGGTCTCAGCAGCCCTCCCGGATACTGTTAAAGCCGCATCGGAAGTCCCCGGGACTCTGGTCGACTCTGTTGAAGCCCTGATAAGTTTACTCAGTGGTTTGCTCTCTGCCTTTTTGGTAGCATGGTTAAAACGAAAATGGGACAATAAAACAAAAGGTATTTAGGCTATACCAAAGCTATACCAAAGTCATACCAAATTCGGTTGGACTATATCAAATCAATCAATTCAAATTTTTTATTAACCTCTAATTTTTAAAAGTCATGGGAAAAATTAATCAAGGAATTCTGGGCGGTGTTTCGGGTACCGTTGGGAACGTAGTTGGTGGAACCTGGAAAGGGATCAACTACATTCGCATAAAAGCCGCAAGCTACAGTGATGCTCAATCAGAGGTACAAGTCAACCAACGTAACCGGTTTGCCGCTTGTGTCGCTTTTGCAAAATCGGTAATGGATACCATCATCCGGCCGATCTGGAACAGAAAGGCAGTGAAGATGTCGGGTTTCAACCTTTTCACCAAAACCAATATGCCGGTGTTTGACGAATTGGGAGAGATCTCCGATTTTGAAACCCTAAAGTTTTCTATCGGTGATCTGCCATTGCCTACCAATATTGTTATTGACAACAATCAGGCTGGAAATGGCAACATCCTTGTTACCTGGAATGATAATTCCGGTATTGGAATAGCAGCTCCAACCGACCGGTTGAGGATGGTGGCCATGTGTAACGGGGAGTTGGTCGTGTTGCAAGGATTAACATTTAATCGTGAAGCACAGCAAGCCAATGTCCAGGTGCCATTTGTTGCCGGTGATACAGTTCACATTTACGTTTTCTTCCAGAATGAAGGAAATTCGAAGTATTCGAATGATTTTCATACGTTGGTGAATATTCCTGCAGCACCCACTACTTAGAAAATAAGTGAAGATTTTGTTTCACCTATGTTTCACCCATTAATAAAAAAGAGTTAGCATGTTTTGCTAACTCTTTGATTTTGTGGTGGGTCGTACTGGATTCGAACCAGTGACCTCTTGCCTGTCAAGCAAGCGTTCTAAACCAACTGAACTAACGACCCAAATTTTAATAGAACTTTGGCAAATTTATACTTTTTTTGACGTAAAAAAAGCCCACCTTATCCGATGAGCTTTAAAAAATTTAATTTAGTAGTTCAGTTCATTCATTCAGAGTTAATTCAGGAATTTTTTCTCTGTTCTTGAGTTCAAATAATTGATTAAACGAAGCTGCTTTTATGGTATTTGGAAAGAAGCAGGCAATTAAACCGAGCGCTTGTTTTTCATCTTTCCTTGAGGTGGAGAGTACCGATTGTTGTTGAAATGATGCCGGATCGATCAACTGTCCGTAAAGCGATGTGTCGATACTTTTCAGTTTTTCAGGCATTTTGCGTAACCCAAAACCGTTTTTGTTACATAAGTACATTACTTCAATTTTTTCATTGCGCAGCAAATAGCAGCATTCCTGTTTCTGTTTGCAAATTTCTATTGAAAAGGTAGCCCCTGAATTTGAATAAGTGAGTTCGTAAAGGTTTTCTCCAACCTGTGTAACCTGATATTGATCAAGAATAGAGTTACTGTCGCCTGTAATAGCTTTTGCAGCGAAAGTATAGAGCGAGACAAAACCAAATAGTAATATTAAAACTGTAGTTTTCATGGCATTAAATTTTAAATTCAGGTGAAAGTTATTTTATAGTTGCCACTTGTTTTCAGAAATATTTTTTGTAACCCTCAACGGTATATTTCATTCAAATAAATCTCTTTTATGGTTGTTCATACCTTGTTTCTTGGGTAAGTTGTCTTTGATAAACCAACAGTTGGTTTCAACCATCGAAATGTGCTTAATTCGTTACGAATGGCTGAATTGAGAAAATTTCAGGAATGTTATTCGACCTGAGTTGAGAGCATTTTGTTATTCAATAACTGTCGTTGCTATATTTATTACAGTTATCAGTAACATTTTTCGAGATTTGTCGACTATTAGTAGGAAGCAAACATCAGGAAATGTTCGTTCAAATTTCTAATTTGTTTGATAAAGATTGGCAGTTGGAATGATGATCACGTTTGCCGGCAGACAGTGATCAGCTGGTGAATTATTTTAACGAAAAGTACTTCAAGAATGAAAAAACATCTGACTTCGAAACGATATGGCATTTATATTCGGTCGTTG
>Ga0209800_10000702_pt1 | contig 45274 bp, 44 predicted proteins | sample Higcelweek8metaG_FD_187174 | JGI IMG/M metagenome (GOLD analysis project Ga0209800, IMG submission 187174) | Freshwater pond sediment microbial communities from the University of Edinburgh, under environmental carbon perturbations - High... | ecosystem: Environmental > Aquatic > Freshwater >...
TCTCTTCGTTTTGAGGACCAAGAACTGCTTCGCCAATGTCGCTCAACCTGATGATTTGGTTGTCGGTTTGACCAATGATTAAATTATTGAAGTCGGACTCCGTTGTCAGTCGACCGTAAGTTTTTATGGTCAGTTCAGTACCGTCGCCCCTGATTTTTCCACCGGGCATTTCCACGTTCTCTTTTGCTAATGCCGAGGTTACATCGGCAATGGTGAGGCTTCGCGCTGCAAGCTTTTCAGGGTCGATCCATAACCTCATGGCCGGTTTCTGTTCTCCAAATATTGAAACTGAACTAATTCCGGGAATGGTCTGAAATCGCTCAAGCAGTACATTGTCGGCATATTCGCTCAATTCCAACGCATTCATTTTGGTGCTTTGAGCAATCAACATCATGATTGGCTCGCCATTGGCATCGGCTTTGGTAACTGTTGGAGGAGCATCGAGGTCTTGCGGTAGCCGCCGAGTAGCCTGCGAAACTTTGTCGCGCACGTCGTTGGCCGCTTTTTCAAGGTCGGCATCCAGATCAAATTCAACCGTAATGTTGCTTGACCCAATTGAAGACGAAGATGATATAGACTTCACCCCTTCAATCCCGTTGATGGAGCGTTCAAGAACCTCGGTAATTTGCGATTCAATGATTTCGGCATTGGCCCCTGTATAAGATGTCTGAACCGTGATGATTGGCGGATCGATGGCAGGATAAAGTCTTACCCCTAAAAAATTAAACCCGACAATACCCAGCAGCACAATGGCCAAACTGAGCACCGTTGCGCCAACCGGGCGTTTCAATGCAATGTCTGAAATCATCATAAGGCATTGCTTTTAATGCTGGCAAAATCGAGTTTCATTCCCTCTTTCAGGAAGAGCACTCCCGATGTAATGACCGTATCGCCTGGTTGAATGCCTGAAACAATTTCGATGGTTCCGGTGGTACGTATGCCGGTTTGTACCTCAACAAAATGAGCCTTACCACCTTTTGCCACAATAACACTTTTGGTTCGTTCCTGAGGAATGATGCTGTTGGTTGGGATTAAAAGCGCGTTTGTATTTTCGCCCAATAAAAGCTGAACATTGGCATAAGCTCCGGCAATCAAAGTTTTCGCTGGCTTTTCAACCATCGCCCGAACACGCAGGTTGCGGGTCGATGTTTCAATTCCCTGCTCTGTTGCCATTACAGAAGCATTGTATATGGCTGTATCGCCCTGAATGTTGAATTTCACATTCAAGCCTTGAGTAATCATCCCGCTATATTTTTCAGGAACACTAAAGTCAAGTTTTAGTTTGTTTTCCTGGCGTATGGTTGCCAATAAAGTGGAAGTTGAAACTACTGCTCCCGGACTGATATTCTTAAGGCCAATCACCCCGTCGAAAGGGGCCAGCACTTCGGTTTTGCGTATTTGAGCCTTTACCACTTCAATTTCGGCATTGATGGAACTGACGGTCAACGAAGCCTGATCGTAATCGGTTTGACTGATACCATTCACCTCCAACAATTCACTTTGTCGTTTAAGAATTTGCTCTTGAATTCCTTGCTGTGCTTGTAGTTTGCGAAGTGTCGCCTGAAGATCGTCGTCGAAAATTTTAACCAGCAATGTTCCGGCTTTTACAAATCGTCCTTCTGGAAGGTTTAGTTTCACCACCCGTCCGGCCACTTCGTTTTTCAATTCCACCTCTTCGAATGGTAACAGTGAGCCTGACACGGTAATTTCGTTCACCAGCGTTGAAGGCACAACGATGTACGCATCAACCTTAGGGATAGCCCTGCTCTTTGGCGCTCCTTTACTATTTCCTCCTTTTTCTTTCTCAGAACTGCATCCTGCCAACATGAAAACCGCAATGGCAACAACAGCCATTATATTTTGGATACTATTTCCCATTCTTTAATAATTGAATTTTAAATCAGCAATTTGGGCAAATCTATACCCGGAAAATTAGGTCAAATGTAGTGAATATGATGTATTAATAGATCGGTAGTTTTTGTTAATTATATGTTAAAACAGCATGATAAGAAAATGGAAGTCCTGCTATTTACTAAACTGAATATCTTAAAAATCATCATCACAGCATTAATCTGATTCTTTTGGCCGACTCCTTCCTTGTGACAAGCATTGGAACAGCAACCCCCACAGCCAGCGATAGTAAAATAAATATCGTTTTCATTCCATTCTGTATCGTATCGACCAGTACGCCATCCATGCCCGCATCACCTGCATGGGTGGAAATCTTCATCAATCCCAGCATCATACGGTAGGCCAATACTCCCGGCACCATTGGTATGACCGCAGGTATGGAAAAAATTAGCGGAGGAGAATGTATTTTATGAGCAAGTGGGACACTTAAAACTCCTATCACCGAAGCCCCAATAAGTGAAGACAGAATGATGTTAAGGTTTAAATCGAGCATCAGAAATTTTGCAATACCACCCAGTGCACCAAGATACCAAATTGCGAACAAGGTTCGTGGAGGCACATTAAACAGAATGGCAAAACCCAAAGCGGCAAAACCGGCCCAAAGCCCTTTTTCCAATAAATCAAAAATTTCCATCATCTCAAATTTTAAAAACGACCATTGCGGCCAATAGACCCAGAGCAATTGAAAAAGCAACCAATAACCCATTTGTTCCCCGAACTATTCCTATCGAAATATTCCCATCAATCAGATCGGTAAATGAATTAATTAAAGGTACGCCAGGAACAAGAAATAGAACCGATGTGGCAAATGCCAGTTCAGGGTGCGCGCCAATTCCAAGTTTTACGGCCAACCCTGAAAAAAGCGATGCGACTGTTGACGCTAAAAACACACTGATGTATGAGTTGAAATTCTTTTTAATGGCCTCCTGCCTAACAAATAGTCCGGCAAATGTGGCAATGAAAGCAACCAACATTTCCACCCATCCACCACCAAACAACCTGCAAAAAGCAGCACCTGATAATGATACCAAAAGTAAAACCTGCCAGCGCGGATAATGGGGCAACGATTTCAACCGGGCCAACTCCTGCTTGATTTGATCGAGGTCCCAGTCTTCATCCTGCACCCGCCAGCTCATCCTGCTAATGCCCGACAGTACTTTGAAGTTTACCCCGTGGGGTTGTGTCCGTTTCAGTTTACTCGAATAGAATTTACCTTTGTCATCAATCACACTGACCATCAAGGCGCGGTGGGTAATAAGTAGTTCAACCTGATACCCCAGAGAATGAACAATCCTGTTCACTGTTACACGAATTCGTCCGGTATTGGCGCCCGATTCCATTAACATAGCACCTGCTTCAAGAAGAACATCTGCAATTTTCGCCAATTCTTTTTTCATACCTCAAATGATCGTTTTGAATTCCACCCTGTAATTTACAAACAAACAATCAGAAATGAAAGATTCCTTTCGACCACAACTATTTATTCATTTATCTAAAGAGAAATCTTTTCTCAAATCACATACATCTAATCATTTCGATAAGGAATTAAAAAAGCTTGCTGAAAAATATCATTTGAGTATACTTAAATTCAATGACTCCGAAATGTTTTTTGCAATGGTTTCATTATTGAGTCCGGTAATCATTGCAATCCCATGATTAATTTCACCGTTAATTATAGGCATACTATAAATTTGATTGTCAATTGTGAATGCTATCGATTTTCCAATGTTTTGTTTTGTAAAATCCGCCCATTCTTTAGCACCCTCCAAATTGAAATAAATCTCCACATTGTTTCCAGTTGCTTTGGTCTTTTTTATTGACGACATGCTAATAACTGTGTTTGGTCTAATCGCTGCTATCATGCAATATTTTTGCTCATCATCAGTCATCTGGATCATTTTTACTAGTTTAATGTTTTCTTTAGATAAATCAAATTGAAGAATCATAGAATCTGCTTTTGTAATATATCCAAGAACAGGTAGTTGTTGATTGCTTTCAATCTGAACACCCATGGATTTTAGAGTATCAATTATTGCAACTGGCATTTCATTAACTTTTACAACTTCATGTATTCCAAATACCACTTTTTGTCCATTTGCATTTGTCTTTGAATCACATGAAATCAGAAAAAATAGAAAAGATATGGTTACTAAAAGTATTGCTTTCATGGTTTTACTGTTTATTGTTTTCATAATTTTATTTTTTATTTTTTTTAAATTCTTGAAAATATTCATCAATAGATTTGACATAAATTTCGTAAGCATCAATCCCTTTTTGAGTCACTTCGCAAGTTGTTAATGGATAGTTACCTTTAAAAGACTTTTTGATTTCAATATATTCTGCTTCTTTCAACTTTGTGAGCTGAAAACTCAGGTTACCTTTTGTTGTGTTAATATTTTCCAGCAAAAAACTAAATTCAGCAGATTTTACATTCATCAATAACGACATTATTGCAAGCCTAACTTGTGAATGCAATATTGGGTCTAATTCATTGAACATAGTATCTAGCTTTTACGTTTTGCATACAAATAATGGCCAGGAATAATAAACGCAATTAACCAGGCAATCGCCTCGATTAGCATTTGATTCTCTAAGCTAAGATAAGAACATACATAAGCCAAAAGGCCAAAAACAACACCTCCAAAAATTATTAATTTGTAACGCAATATTCCTCCTGTAATCACAACAGCAAAGGCCATAAATACCATAAAAATCGGATGTTGTAACGCAGCATTAAATTCGTGTATCGTGTTAAATATTATCATATTGACCAATGAGAGACATACGATTAATGAAATCCAAACATATCTTAGAGATATTCCAATGTATGTTGTCACTTTCTTGTTTTTTTTAAAAATATAATAGATAGAAAAAGCAAATGCGAATACTGCTAAGCCTTTTGCAAAATATTCAAATCCCATTTTAATTTGGTAGGTTGTTACAATATTATTTATCACATACCATGAAATGTAATTATAAAATATAATCCATCCCCATAAGATAAATAGAACACCATCGTTTTTTAGTTTCTTTTGAGAAACCTGAATCATTTCTTTAATCACCTGAAGTGATTGATTTTCATCAAATGAATCAAAATCTTGCTGTTTTGTTTCCATGATTTTTAAGTTATATTAATAAAACTAGTCTGCAATACAAACTTAATTAAGTTTGAAATACAAACCAAATATTTTATCAACTTTCTTTGTTGTTGTTGAGAATTACCTTATTCCTTTTGGTATATTAATGGTAATAGGGTCGTTGCCGCTTTGAATACAACTTCATATAATTGGCTCATACAACAGGATTCCCAGTTTCACAAGATAGGAGAAACCAGCGTTTTAAAAAGAAGAAGTTCTGAAATTATTCAATTTCCTCATGGGTAAAGATTTTTGCATCAATGCCATTTTTTTTGCAATATCGATCAGCTTTTGAATTACCCTTTAGAATAGCAGTAGCCATATTGCTGTTTTTTAGAAAGATACAAAAATGATTTGTCATAGCAACTCCCTATAATTCTCCACCATATCTTTCACATACCCCTGAATTATCTGCCTTAGTTCTGTTGGTTTTTCCACTTGGGCATGACTTCCGCTATTGAGCAGCCAGGAAGCAAATCCGTGAAGTTCGTCATTTGAAAATTGCATACGTATATTTCCACCTACCTCTTCTTCCGAAAGAAAACCGTACCAATACTTCGAGTCTTCAATCAACTTCATCCGCTTCTTTGGAATTAAAACCGTAATGTTGGCAACATTGCTGATAGGGTTGGTCATCTGCATGTACTCCTTAATCGACGGGTGTTGTTTCCCCTTGAAATATTCATCGGTTGGACGAAGTGAAAGGATACGGTCGAGGCGGAAGTCGCGGTAATCCTGTCGAAGTTGACACCAGGCGAACAAATGCCAACGTGAACTGTAGTTGCAAAGTCCAATTGGCTCCACTTTTCGGCACATTGCCTCTTCAGCGTATTTCGATTCGTACTCGATTTCCAGAACTTGTTTGTTAACCAATGCTTGCTGAATTTCATTCAAGTAAAGCTGATTGAAGCGTTCACTCATGGTATTCATGTTGAAAACAGCAATACGGTCGTGAAGTTTTTCGAGGTGGTCTTTTTCACCGGGCTTCAGAATGGCTTTAATTTTGAAAAGCGCCGAGCAAAAATCCTTTTTGATCTTCTCGTCGCTCATTTTTTCGATCAGCTTTTCGCCAAAGAGCAACGCCGCTGCCTCTTCATTTGTAAACATCACAGGAGGAAGGTGATAATGGTCCATCAGGTAATAACCCAGCCCGGCTTCAGCGCAAATAGGAATACCAGCCTCTTCGAGCGACCGTATATCGCGGTACACGGTTCGCAAGCTGATTTCAAAGCGGTCGGCAATTTCTTGCGCCCTCACCACCCGCTTGCTCTGAAGCTGAATCAATATGGCACTAAGCCGGTCAGTACGGTTCATTTTAAAAAGATTACTGAAAGACTGAATGATTGAAAAACTGAAAATTCAGACTTCAATTTTTCAGCTTTTCAGTTTTTCGATCATTTTTTTATAACCATCCGGTTTTGTTCGATCATCATCTGAATAAAAGCCTCGCGGCCATGTATTTTGATGCAATCGATCGATGCCGGACGATCGGATTTAAAAATAAGAGAAAAAATATCAGAAACGAAATTACTGAACTTTTTACATTCGCGTGGATTTATTGAGCAATCGGCGCAGGTTGAATAACCGTTTTCGATACAACAGCTTCGGGCTTTGCACCAGGTGGCTTTGACATTGGCCTCGCAACCGGCACATTTTCCGTTTTTGAATTTGCCGCAATTGCCACAGTACAGTCCGCATTTGGCAACAAGGTTTACATTTATAGTTGATTGTGTTTGCATGGTTTTGGTTTTAATAAGGATGACATCCCTTTTTTCAGGGATGTCATCCTTAAATAATTTTACTGAATTTCCATTTGAACTTCGGTTACACAATTCTCTTGGTTCGCAAAATCGCAGGTAATGTATATTTCCCTGCTTGTGCCTGTAATTGGAATTGACTTGCGGGTAATTTCACCCATGATGCGTTGGTAAACATTCCCCAGTTTATCCCACGAACCTTTGTGAATTTCTGAAATACAAATGAATTCGGGCAGTGCCACAAATTTGAATTTTCCGGGATCACCTTTCGCCGTTTTCACCGGTATACAAATGTCGAGTTTGAACTTGGTGTTGGGCTGCCCGTCGGAACCAACGTATTGCCACAATTGAGGCCCGGTAATTTCGAGTCCGAGGCTCTGGGCTTTGGACATTAATTCATTGGCAATGTCACCAACATCCTGAGTCATTGTGGCAAGTGACGATTGAAGTGAATACATGATTACAGTGGTTTTTTCTACTTTCTTTTTTTCCATGGCATTTAATTTTTGAGTTGTGAATGATAATGTTACAGTTAAGATAATCATGAATAATATAACTGAATTTCTCATGGCAATAAAATTTTAGGTTAAACTTCACCACAAAGAAAATAGGGGCAAGTGACAACAGTATGTCAGCAGGGTGTCAAAAAAAAAAGGAAATTGGAATGATGGAATACTGGGTTTCCATTTTTCAAACATTCCATTATTCCATCCGTTTTCTGAAAGAAAGAATAGAATAAAAAAATACGATAGCCCTTGTTTAAAAGAACCCAAGTTCCAGTTTGGCCTCTTCGCTCATCATCGATTTATCCCAGGGTGGGTCGAAGGTAAGTTCAATGTTTGCATCTTCAATCCCCTCAATGGCCGTAACATTTTCGAAAACATTCTGAACAATCATATCGGCAACCGGGCAACCGGGCGCAGTAAGGGTCATGATAATATTCGCACAGTTATCTTCGTCTACATCAATACTGTACACTAATCCAAGATCATAAATATTTACAGGGATTTCGGGATCATAAACTTCACGTAAAGCTTCAATGATGCTTTGTATCTTAGGGTCATCTGTGTTTCTCATTTCTAAATTTATTTACTGTTCATTTTCTGGTAAGCAACAGCGTAAAGCTTAATTTGTTTGATCATTGCCAGCAATCCGTTCGAACGGGTTGGCGATAAATGTTCTTTTAAACCAATTTGATCGATGAAATGAAAATCGAAATTCAAAATACTGGAAGGCGTTTGTTCATTGACAACCCGCATCATTAAAGCGACTAATCCTTTAACGATCAACGCGTCACTGTCGCCTTGGAAAAAGATCTTTCCATCGTGAAATTCAGCATTGATCCACACTTGCGATTGGCATCCTCGAATGATGGTCTGTTCTGTTTTATGTTTTTCATCCATCGGAGGCAGATTGTTCCCCAGTTCAATCAGGAATGAATACTTATCCATCCAATCTTCAAGGGCCGAAAACTCCGAGATAATCTCTTGCTGAATTTCTTCTATACTCATTCTATGAATCTAAAATTAAACACAACAAAGGTCGTTTTTTTTCTCTTTAATTAATATTTAGTCACCTCATATTACATGAATTCAAAATAAATTCAGAAAAATATAAAACCAGATAACCTTATTTGTAAAATATATTTCAACTTTTTTATCAATCCGATATTTTTGACATAAATTTATTGAACAATTAATCATCAACATTTATGTCTCAAATTGAATCAATCATCGAAAGGGCAAAGGGAGTAATCCTCTCACCTCAAAAAGAATGGGAAATAATCTCCATCGAAGAAAAAACAACAGCCTCCGTTCTGCGAAGCTATTTGCTTCCGCTTTCAGTTATTATGGTTGTTGCTTGTTATATCGGGTATGGAATAGTAGGTTCCGATCAGGGAATGTTCGGCCCAATAGCCACGGCTGAACTTGGATATCGCCATGCCGCATTTAACTTTTTCACCATCGTGATAGCCACATTTATCACACCTTTGGTCATATCATTTTTAGCATCTTTTTTCAGTACTAAAATAAATTTTAACAGAGCTTACCGATTGGTTGTATATTCATATACACCAACATTGATTGCCAGCATCTTGTTTATCATACCGGCACTTTCTCCTCTTGTTTTGCTTGCAGGAGTTTATGGTTTGTACCTTCTTTACCTGGGATTTAAACCCATGACCAAAGTCCCGGATGATAAAATGAAGGCCTATTTTATTACATCCCTTCTAACTACCATCGTAATTTATCTCTTCATTTCAATATTAATGACACCAATATTACTTCACTAAAAATTCATCATTAATCAATCAACCAAATAAATATGAAAAATATTATTCTATTGGGAGCAGCCCTGTTAATCGTTTTTTCTTGTTCAAACAACAAAAAACCGAGTGAAATAACAAAGCTTGAAAATGAAGCTAAAGCCATTGAAAAAACAGTTGACAAATTAAAAACTGAAGCGACAAATGAAACTAAAATTTTTCTTGTCAAATCGGGCTATGTAAAATATAAAAACGAGGTTGCCGGCATGGAAATGACCCGCGAATGGTGGTTCGACAATTACGGCGCGCTTCAATACGAAGAAAATTATATGGTCATGATGGGACAAAAAACCGGAGGAGCAGCAATTGTTCGCGATGGATACCGTTACGATTGGAGCTTCAAAGCCACCGAGGGTACAAAAAATAAATTTTACACCTCGGGGTATACCGATTATGAAAATGTTTCGAAAGAAGACATTGAAAGGTACAAAATGAAAAAATTGGGTTACGAAAATATTGCCGGTAAAAAATGTATAAAGGTCAGTATCGAGAAACCGATGGAAGCCGTAACCTGGACATGGGAAGGTGTTCCAATGAAAACGATCACCAAATTTGGAGGTAAAGATGTAACCATGGAAGCTATTGAAGCGAATGAGGGTGACATCACGTCATCAAAATTTGATTTACCACAAGGAATAACATTTAAAGAACTGTAAAAAAACAACATCATGAAACTTCACCTTAATAAACTCATATTCGTTCTTGCTACATTTTTCTTGTTCAATTTGAGCTCATGGGGGCAAAAACTAATCCTGTCGATTGATCAAGGTGAAGAGATTCTGTATCCCGAATCATCGATTTCGCTGAACGACAAACAAGGAGGAATCCAGGTCTGTACAGTCGATAATTCAGGAAATTATTATGTCTATTCTGAAGGAATTAAAAAAGGGCCATTCAGTAAAAAAGAAAATGCCTTTGAAAAAATAGCATTCCCCAATACATCGAATGAATCCAACACTACGCCGGAGCATGAAAACAAAGCCTGGGAAGAAGATTATGTGACTATCAATGAAAAAGGAGAAAGCTTTTTGAAGGTAAAAGGGAAAACCATGGGACCATATTCGACAGTAAGAGATCTTTACATCACAGCCGATGGAAAACATTTCGCAGCAATAACCGGAAAACTAAGATCAGACCAATCATTTATGACGGACTATTTTCTATCATCAGCCGATTATCCCGAAGTAAAACTATCTGGTGAACCAGGAATATTGAAAGCCAGTCAATCGTTGAAAACAGCCGTAGTTTGTACCGAGGAAACCATCACTCAAGAAATTGACATGAAATCCATTGAAGATTATTCGGCACAAGTTGAAAAGCTGATGAAAGAGTTTGAGACGAGTGAAATGAGTGTTGATGATATTAACAAGATGGGTGAGAAGATGGAACAGATCAAAAAACCCGAATCACTTCAATCAAAAAGCAACCATTACATTTATATAAATTCCGGAACAAAAATCGACCTGTTAGAATCATGCCCCGGAGAAAAAGAGCTGAACTTTGGAATAAATAGTGGCGAAAAGTGGTTCTATTTTGAAAATGGAAAGCTGTTCATTTCAGGTAAACTTGAAAAAGATTTTGGAGACAACAAGAATATTACCAATTTCTGGTGGTCGAAAAATGGCAACGGGTATGCATTTAGCACATACAGTGAGCTTATTTTCAGCGACGGTAAAACCTACCCTTTCCCATTATCAATGATATTGTTTGAAGAAAATGGAAAGACGTTCTTAAAATGGATTACACTGGAAGAAAACCGGAACTTTATTATCTATCAGAAAGAGCTTTAACCGCATGTATCTCAGATATTTTTTGATATCCATCTTTATATCCATCCATCTTTACGCTACCGGACAGAATCAAAATTACCATAAAATTTTTGGCAAAAAGTATATTCAGGCTGAAGATTTCATTATCCAAAACCAGAATTTATTTGAGAAATATTTCCCCGATTCATCAGAATTTCAACTTGCTGCATCGATAGTCTTTCCTGAGATAATCCGCTTCAACGAATTGCGCGATAAAATTGAGGCGGAGGCGCTGAAAACCCTTTATGTTCAATATGGTGAACAGTATGCTAACTTCTCAATTGGTCCATTTCAAATGAAACCAACCTTTGCCGAACAACTCGAAAAAGATTATTGCCGGTTGCCGATGAAACTAAAATTGAATGTTTCAGTTTTATTCGATACTGCGTCAACCAAAGAGGCCAGACTGAAACGGGTTGAACGACTCTCGACGATGGACGGACAACTGATGTACCTTTCACTTTTTTGTACGATTTCGAAGAACATGTTTCATGAATTGAAATTCGATTCGCTCTCAGAACGGGTTCGATTTCTGGCGACAGCATACAATTCAGGTTTTCATAACCCGATAGAAATTATCTTACACAGGGAAAAAGAGAAACACTTTCACACAGAAGTTATGTGCCGCTCTAAATCGCAGAAATATAGCTATTCCGATATATCTGCTTTCTATTTTGGAATATTAAAATCAGATAATTAAAACATTGTAGAAATTTTCCGAACCGCTTCCACAAACCGATCAACCTCTTCGGTAGTGTTGTAAAAAGCAAACGATGCACGAACTGTACCGGGAATTTTGAAATGATCCATGATCGGCTGGGCACAATGGTGACCTGTACGTACGGCAAAACCCATTTTGTCGAGGAACATGCCCATATCGTAAGGGTGGATTTTCCCAACAAGGAAAGAAATCACATTCGATTGGTGAAGCGTTTCTCCGAAAAACAGGATCCCTTCAATGGTTTTCAACTTTGTACGAGCATATTCAAACAGTTGCTGTTCATACTCTCTGATGTTTCTCATCCCAATTTTGTTCAGGTAATCGATGGCTGCCCCCAATCCGATCACCTCGGTATAATTGGGTGTACCTGCCTCAAACTTATAGGGAATAACATTGAATGTAGTCTTTTCGAACGTTACTTTTTCAATCATTTCACCTCCACCGAGGAATGGCGGCATTTTTTCGAGCCACTCCCGCTTTCCATACAGACAACCCACACCGGTAGGGCCATACAGCTTATGCCCTGAGAAGACGAAAAAGTCACAATCCATTTGCTGAACATCAATTTTCAAATGTTGAACGGACTGAGCGCCATCGACCAAAACAGGAACATTTTGGGAATGTGCTATACGGATAATTTCATTTACCGGATTTACCACACCCATCACATTCGACAACATGGTCACAGCTAACATTTTTGTTTTTGAAGTAATCAAACCGGGAAGTTCTTCAATCATCAACCGTCCTGTACTGTCGAACGGGAGTACTTTGATCTTTGCTTTTTTGCGTTCGCATACGATTTGCCAGGGAACAATGTTGGCATGGTGTTCCATCTCCGAAATAATTACTTCATCACCTTCGTGAATAAAAGCTTCAGCAAAGGAATAGGCAACCAGGTTGATGCTTTCGGTAGCTCCCTTGGTGAAAATAATCTCTTCGCGCGAGGGTGCACAGATGAAATCCTTAATTTTATCGCGCACTATTTCATATTCAGCAGTGGTCTGGTTGCTCATGAAATGCGCCCCGCGATGAGGATTCCCATTAAATTGGGTATATATTTTTTCAATTGCTCTCAGTACCTGAATCGGTTTATAAGCAGTAGCTGCATTATCGAAATAGGTATATTGTTTTCCATAAACCTCATTGTTGAGGATTGGAAAATCAGTTCTAATTTTTTCTACATCAAATTCCATAGTGCAAAAATAATATTAGTCATCAGGAAAAAGTCATTAGAAAATGGGAATAGTCATTAGTCATTGGGAAAATACAAGGAAACTCTTTTCAATTGACTAATGACCTTTTTCTGTTGAATTAATGGCTACAACTCAGTGTGCAATGCTGGCATGGGTTTAATTCACCCCTCAACCGTTTATCAACCAATTCTTCAATCCTTTCGCGCAAAGGAGCAATGATGATTTTTGATAGAACCTCGTCAGCAAAAGCATACATGATCATAAGCCTAGCTTCGTGTTCTCCAATTCCCCGGGTGCGCAGGTAAAAGAGTGCATCTTCGTCAATGCGCCCAATGGTGGCGCCATGACTGCATTTCACATCATCGGCATCGATAATCAATTGAGGTTTGGTATTCATTTCAGCATCGGCTGAAAGCAACACGTTGTTGTTCCGCTGAAAGGCCTCGGTTTTTTGAGCATCGCGGAAAACATGTATTTGCCCGGCAAAGACCCCGCTCGACTTTTCGTCAAGTATATTTTTAAATAGCTCGTCGCTTGTACAATTTGGTTTAATATGGTCGATTGAGGTGAAATTATCGACATGTTGTTTATCATCAGCAAGGATGAGACCATTTATACTGGCATGGGCATGTTCCCCATCGAGTTTAATCTTCAAATCATTCCGTACAATGCCACCATTCAAGGTAATTGAATTGGTTAGTAAGTTTGAATTTTCTTTTTGAGAAGCAAAAAAGTGGGTATTATTTACGGCTCCGTTGTGCTGGTTTTGTATCGAGAAAAAATTGAACCGACCATCGGACTCGATGAAACATTCGCTCAAATTATTCAGGATATAAAAATTATGGTTGAGCGTATGGTCACAAAACACAAGGGTAGCTTCGCTATTTTTCCCAATTACAAAAAGGTTGCGCTGTACACCCAACGTGTTCTCCTTTGAATTGAGCAGATTAATAACCTGCACCGGTTTTTCGATGGTAACATTATCCGGGACATAGAAAAACAAGCCATCTTTTGCCAGTGAAGTATTCAGGTTAGCTAATGGATCTTCTGATTCACCTGCTACCTTGTTATAATATTTCTCAAATAAAGCGGGGTGTTGGTTGGCAGCTTCGAGCAAACTGCTGCAAACAACTCCTTCGGGAAAATCACCGACTTTTCGGTTACGTCCGTAATACCAGCCATTTATCAGCAAAATGATGTGCGTATCTAACTGTGGCACATTACAATTGAAAACGTCGTGCAAATCAACCTTTTGTTCAATATAACGGGGCACAACGGAAAAATCGTTTTGAAAAGCTGGTCTGAAATCGGTGTACTTGTAATTTTCATTTTTCCGTGAGGGAATTCCCTTCTCCTGAAAACGGCGAATGGCAAGTTCCCTCGCCTCATTCATCGCAGGTGAGCACCCTTCATAATAGATCGACCGGTTTTGATAAAACAGTTCGACCAGTTCTTCAGTGGCAGTATATTTAATTTCTGCGATCATATTTTTTCTCCCAGTTCAGTTTTGATCCAGTCGTACCCTTTTTCTTCCAGTTCAAGGGCCAGTTCTTTTCCTGCTGATTTTACAATACGTCCGTTGTAAAGAACATGTACAAAATCGGGGACAATGTAATCGAGTAACCGTTGGTAGTGCGTTACCAGGATGGTCGCATTTTCGGGCGATTTCAACTTGTTTACCCCATTGGCTACAATTCGAAGGGCATCAATATCCAAGCCCGAATCGGTTTCATCGAGGATGGCAAGTTTTGGTTCGAGCATGGCCATCTGGAAAATTTCATTTCTTTTCTTTTCCCCGCCTGAAAAACCTTCGTTGACCGAGCGGTTTGTAAGATTCGAACTAATTTCAACAATTTTCTTTTTCTCTTCCATCAGTTTCAGAAACTGTGAAGCTGTGAACGGATCTAAACCTTTGTGTTTGCGTTGTTCGTTTACGGCTGTTTTCATAAAATTAACCATTCCAACCCCTGGTATTTCAATAGGGTATTGAAAACTGAGAAAAATGCCATTTCGTGCACGTTCTTCAGCCGATTGATCCAGCAGGTTTTCGCCCTGAAATATCACTTCACCTTCGGTAACTTCATACTTTTGGTGACCTGCCAATACATTGGCCAGTGTACTTTTACCCGAACCATTTGGTCCCATAATGGCATGGATTTCTCCCGGTTTCACCGTAAGGCTGATGCCTTTTAATATCTCTTTGCCTTCAACGCTGGCATGTAAGTTCTTTATTGTTAACATATCTAAAATATAAAAAGTCATTAGTCATTAGAAAAGGTCATTGAGAAAAAGTCTGCTAAAATAATGACTCTTTACTAATGACTTTTTCCTGTTTATTTATCCTACACTACCTTCTAAACTGATTGCCAGTAATTTTTGTGCTTCAACGGCAAATTCCATCGGAAGTTTATTTAATACCTCACGGGCATAACCGTTTACAATCATGGCCACAGCATCTTCAGTTTTGATACCGCGCTGGTTGCAATAAAATATCTGGTCTTCACTAATTTTTGATGTGGTAGCTTCGTGTTCCAAAATGGCTGTTTTGTTCGCGCATTCAATATACGGAAAGGTATGGGCTCCGCATTTATCGCCCATCAACAACGAGTCGCATTGCGAGAAGTTACGGGCATTTTCGGCACGTTTTGAAACTTTCACCAATCCACGGTATGAATTGTTACTTACACCTGCAGAGATGCCTTTTGAAACAATCATGCTTTTGGTATTCTTCCCAATGTGGATCATTTTAGTCCCGGTATCGGCCTGTTGATGATGATTGGTCAAAGCAACCGAGTAAAATTCCCCGCTTGAATTGTCTCCCAACAAAACACAACTCGGATATTTCCAGGTGATTGCTGAACCCGTTTCAACCTGTGTCCATGAAATTTTGGAAAAATCACCACGACAAATTCCACGCTTGGTAACGAAATTGTAAATTCCGCCCATCCCGTTTTTATCGCCGGGATACCAGTTTTGAACTGTTGAATATTTCACTTCGGCTCGCTCCATGGCAATTATCTCAACAACGGCCGCATGAAGCTGATTTTCATCGCGCTTCGGCGCCGTACAACCTTCGAGATAAGAGACATAACTATCATCGTCTGCAATGAGAAGGGTGCGTTCAAATTGCCCGGTATTGGCTGCATTGATCCTAAAATAGGTCGAAAGTTCCATCGGACAACGCACCCCTTTTGGAATATAACAAAACGAGCCATCGCTGAAAACGGCTGCATTCAATGCTGCAAAATAGTTATCGCCTGATGGAACAGCATTTCCAAGGTATTTCTTTACCAAATCAGGATATTCCTTTACGGCATCACTGAATGAACAGAAAATAATTCCCCGTTCGGCCAACGTTTCCCTAAAAGTTGTTTTCACCGATACGCTGTCCATAACCGCATCGACAGCCACTCCTGCAAGATGCTTTTGTTCTTCGAGCGGAATACCCAGTTTGTTGAATGTGTCAATTAATTCGGGGTCAACTTCATCGAGGCTACCCAATACTTTTTTTTGTTTGGGAGCAGAATAAAAAATGATCTCCTGATAATCGATAGGAGGTATTTTCAGGTAAGCCCAATCGGGGATCTTCATTTCGAGCCATTTCCGGTAAGCCTTCAACCTGAATTCCAGCATCCATTCAGGCTCCTCCTTTTTGGCAGAAATAATCCTGATAACCTCTTCGCTTAAACCTTTCTCAATTGTATCGGATTCGATTTGGGTAACAAAACCGAATTTATAATCTTCGTTTGTTACCTGATCTAATATTTTATCTTGATCTGACATATTCCTTCAAAAAAAATGGGTTACTAAACTAACAATGTTTTACCCTTACTGTTTAAAATATGTTGCAAAGATAGCAAAGTAGTCTTACTTTTGGCCTCTTAATGAGACAATTCATACTTCAATATCTTTTTCAAAATGACTGAAAACAAACGCAATGTAACACCAATATCCGAATTAGGAGAGTTTGGATTGATAGAACGGTTGACAAATAAAATTAAGTTAAAAAACAGCTCAACAGTAAAAGGTGTTGGCGACGATGCTGCTGTACTGGATTTTAGCAATAAACAGATTGTTATTACGACTGATCTTTTAACTGAAGGCGTTCATTTCAACCTGATGTATACTCCACTTAAACATTTGGGTTACAAATCGATTGTTGTGAATTTGAGCGATGTTGTTGCGATGAATGCTACCCCAAAACAGGTAACCGTTTCGCTGGCTATTTCTTCAAAATTTTCGGTCGAGGCTATTGAAGAGTTGTACGAAGGAATCTACCTTGCTTGTGAAAAATATGATGTCGATTTGATCGGTGGCGATACAACGTCATCGCTCACCGGATTAACAATTAGTGTTACTGCTATTGGAGAAGCAAATAAGGAAGATCTGGCCTATCGCTCGGGAGCCAAAAAAACCGATCTGATCTGTATTACCGGCGATTTGGGTGGCGCTTATATGGGCCTTCAGTTACTCGAACGCGAAAATGAAGTTTTCAAAGGGAATAATCTGATTAAACCTCAGCTCTCGGGGCATGACTACATCCTGGCCCGTCAGTTAAAGCCCGAAGCCAGACTCGACATTATTGCAATTTTTAAAGAACTAAAGATTAAGCCCACAGCTATGATCGATATTTCAGATGGCCTTTCTTCTGAAATCAAGCACATCTGCAAGGAATCGCATTCAGGTGCTAAAATTTATGAAGATAAAATTCTTCTGGACAACGATACGAAAAATATGGCATTGGAATTCAATATCAATCCACTGGTAACCGCTTTGAACGGTGGTGAAGATTATGAATTGCTTTTCACCATACCTGTTACCGATTATGAAAAAGTAAGGAACCACCCGGACATTACCGTTATTGGACACATTGCTGATGAATCGGAAGGAACAGTTTTGGTTACAAACGCTGGTTCGGAAATTGAGTTGACGGCACAGGGCTGGAACCCGTTGAAATAATCTTTTTATTCATTCATCCCCAGACAAACCCTGTCAAGTTCCCTTTCAATCCGGTGTACAAGGTAAATACAATTACACAAAAGGGATATCCTAATGAAAAATAAGATCTATCACTTGTCCGGTGCTAAACACAGTCCATTGAAATAGTTACGTCAGTTATAAATCCACTCTGATTTGGAATTTGGATTTTGTTTTTTGAAATTTGAAACCCCTATTCCTCAACCCCTCGCACAATTCCCCTGCTGGATGACTTAATGAAATTGACGATCAGGTTTCGCTCTTCAGTTTCGGCCATTTCAGATTCAATAAGGGCAACAGCTTGTGAAATATTTATCCCTTTCTGATAAATATAACGGTAAATATCCTGAATCTCTGTTATTTTTTCGTTTGAAAAACCCCTGCGCCGCAAACCAACTGAATTCACACCTGAGTAGGACAAAGGTTCGTTGGCTACTAATACATACGGTGGTACATCTTTTCGCACCAAACTTCCTCCAGCGACAAAGGCGTGCCTCCCAATTTTCGAAAACTGGTGAACAGCTGAATAAGGGCTAATAATCGCATAGTCATCGGCTTCTACCTCGCCGGCTAAACCAGCATAACTTCCAAGGATAACAAAGTCTTTTACAACACAATCGTGCGCAATATGGGAATACGACTGCAACAAGCAGTTAGCGCCAACTATGGTACGCCCTTTAGAAGCTGTTCCTCTATTGATAGTACAAAACTCACGAACAGAAGTATTATCGCCAATTTCAACAGTGGTAATTTCACCGTTGAATTTTAAATCCTGGGGAATTCCGGCAATGACAGCCCCAGGAAAAATCTTGCAATTTTTACCAATACGGGCGCCATCCATGATGACAACATTCGGGCCTATCCAGGTCCCCTCTCCTATTTCAACATCCTCGCTTATTGTAACAAAGGATTCGATTGTTACATTCTCCCCGATCAGTGCGTTGGGGTGAATATTGGTAAGTGATTGAATCATTCTCTGAAATTCAATTTATTGATCAGTTAATTTCTTGACTATTTTCAATGATTTGGGCCATGAACTCACCTTCTGAAGCCAATTGATTTCCAACGAAAATATATCCTTTCATGGTCGCAATTCCTCTCCGAACAGGTGTGACTAACTCAACCTTAATTTTCAACGTGTCGCCCGGAACAATTTTTCTCCTAAATTTTATTCCGTCAATTTTCATAAAATAGGTTGAATAGCTTTTCGATGGATCCATTTGGTTTAAAACGAACAAACCTCCACATTGCGCCATAGCTTCAATTGCAAGCACACCTGGGAAAACAGGTTCCTGAGGAAAATGCCCAGTAAACATTGGCTCGTTAAAAGTTATATTTTTGATCCCAACGATATAATTATCTTTAATTTCAATAACCTTATCGACCATCAAAAACGGATATCTGTGGGGCAACAATTCCTTTATCTTTTGAATGTCCATCACAGGCTCAGCATCGGGATTGTAAAAGGGAGCTGCTGTTTTAGAAAATTGTTTGTTCATCTCTTTATACAAAAGTTTGGCAAATTGCACATTTGACGAATGACCTGGCCTTGTTGCTATGATTTTCCCTTTGATTGGTTTACCAATTAAATTAAGATCACCCACTAAATCGAGTAATTTATGACGCGCTGGCTCGTTGTCGAAATGTAGCTTTAAATTATTCAGTATTCCCTTTTGTCCGTTCAGTTTAATATGTTCGTGATGAAAGAGGTCTGCAATCCGGTCGAGTTCCTTTTGATTGACATCACGGTCCATAATAACAATGGCATTATCGATGTCACCACCTTTCACAAGGTTATTATTGAGCAGGAATTCAAGCTCGTGAAGAAAAACAAAAGTCCGGCTTGGGGCAATTTCTGTTTTAAACTCACCGAGTGAATTCATCTTGGCAAACTGATTACCAAGCACATTTGAATTGTATGAGATCATCACATTCATGCTAAAATCTTCATCGGGTAAAGCAATCAACTCAACTCCGCTTTCAGCATCAGTGAAAACAATTTTTTCACGAATTATGAAATATTCTTTAGCTGCATTTTGCACTAAAACATTATCTTCTCCAATGGCATCCAATATCAATATGGAGCTTCCATCCATGATTGGTGCTTCAGCAGCATCAATTTCGATCAGAATGTTGTCGATTTCAAGAGCGACCAGAGCGGCCATTAAATGTTCTATCGTTCCAACTCTCGCTCCATTTTTTTCAATCACAGTTCCGCGCGAAGTGTCTACAACATTTGTGACAATTGCATCAATTTCTGGTTGTTCAGGCAGGTCAATTCTTTTAAAAACTATTCCATGATTTTCGGGAGCAGGTTTCAAGGTTACATTCACAATTAAACCTGTATGTAATCCTTTCCCTGAGATTTTTACTTCATGTAAAAGAGTTTTCTGTTTTGTTACCATGGTTTCAATGTTAAAGCAATTATATTATTCAGCGTTTAATTTTTTTAATTCTTTCTTTAGATGATTTACCTCCATAAAAAGTTCAGGCAAATTTCTGAAAACGGCATAAACCCGCCTGTATTTTGACACATCCATTGCCCATTCGCCCATCAAAATTTTATTGTCGGGAACATTGTTTGAAGCGCCACTCTTTCCGGCTATAGTAACATTATTCCCTATTTTGATATGTCCGGTTGCACCTGCTTGTCCGCCAAAAGTGCAATTACGACCAATCGATGTTGAACCGGCAATTCCGGTTTGAGCTGCCATGACAGTATTTTCACCAACGACCACATTATGTGCAATTTGCACAAGATTGTCGAGTTTAACTCCTTTCTTTATCATGGTTGACCCCATGGTCGCGCAGTCGATTGCTGTATTTGCTCCTATTTCAACATCATCTTCGATGACAACATTACCAATCTGGTGGATTTTTTTATACGATCCATTTTCCTGAGGCGCAAATCCAAACCCATCGGAACCAATTACTGCCCCGGCATGAATGATACAATTTTTACCAATTCTGGTTTCAGGATATATTTTAGCCCCTGAGAAAATAATCGTATTATCACCAATAATACTGCCATCGCCGACCCAAACATGGGGATAAATTTTTACATTTTTACCAATTTGGGCATTCTCGCCTAAATAGCAGAACGCTCCCAAATAAACATTCTCACCATATTTGGCAGATGATGCTACAAAATTTGGAGATTCGATGCCAATCTTTTTTGGAATCGACTGTACATATAAATCGAGCAACGACGACATGGCACTATAAGCATCCTTTACTTTGATAATGGTTGCTTTCACCTCTTTCTCAGGAATAAAACTTTCGTTCACTAAAACAACCGAAGCCTGAGTATCATAGATAAAATGATCGTATTTTAAATTTGCCAAAAAAGTAAGGGTGCCTGGTTTACCTTCTTCAATTTTTGATACATTATTGATCTTAAGTGTCGGATCTCCAATAATTTCACCATTCAAAAATGTGGCAATCTCAAAAGCAGTAAATTCCATAAACAGAATAAATTTGGTGCAAAATAAATAAAAAAAAATAAATTTCATTTTGTATCCCATTCCTTGGGATAACACAAATAATGTTTTTTAACGGTTTTCGACAAGGCCGTTAGGTCAATGTCTGAGGCTTCACTGATATCGGCGATCTTTCCGCTGTTAAAGAGAATAAGTATGTTCTCATATTCTGATTCATAGGCATTATTGGTTATAACCCCCTGAAATACAAAATAATCTAAATCTTCTTCAGCAACTGAATATTTTTCAGAAGCAATTGTTCTGTAATACTTGAACTTCTTTTTAGGGAAAGAATGATCCATTATTTTTATTTTGAACAGTTTTCGGTTAATAACCGAATTTGCCAGATAGGAAAGTACTGGGTCTGAATGGTTGCACCATACTTTCATGGAAGATATAATATCAGAATCGTCGAGCGAAACAAAATTTTTAATCATACTCGATTTATGGTCGCCATTCTTCAAATCTTCCGCAGTCAAATAATGGTTTAGTAACCACTGCAGTTGAGGAGGACCATAAATATCAACTCCGCGGGTAACCAACTCTTTCGCTCTTTTCAAAACATTAATCAAAAGAAACTCGGCTGACAATACGGTTTTGTGAAGATAAACCTGCCAATACATTAATCGACGGGCAATCAGAAATTGTTCGATGGAATAGATCCCTTTTTTATCAACCACTAACCTATCGGCATCAACATTCAGCATTTTAATAATCCTGTCGGAACCAATTGTTCCCTCAACAACTCCACTAAAAAAACTGTCTCGCCTTAGATAGTCAAGCCTGTCCATATCAAGCTGGCTCGATACCAATTGATGTAAAAACCTTTTGGGATATTCATCTTTGAAGATACGAATAGCCAAATCAAGTTCACCATTGAACTCCCTGTTCAATTCCTCCATCAACAAAAGTGAAAGCGTCTCATGGTTTATTCCCGTTACCAGGGTCGATTCAAGTGAATGTGAAAATGGCCCGTGCCCAATGTCATGAAGTAAAATGGCAACAGAAACGGCATCGGCTTCTTCATTTGTAATATCAACACCTTTTAACCTGAGTACATCAATGGCCAAACCCATCAGGTGTAACGATCCAATGGCATGTTCAAATCGGGTGTGAGTTGCTCCCGGAAATACCAGAAATGATAATCCAAGCTGCTTTATTCTACGTAACCGCTGAAAATAAGGGTGTTCGATCAAATCAAAAATCAATTCCGACTGAAGGTTAATAAAACCGAATACCGGATCATTAATAATTTTTCGTTTGTTGGTTTTTAATACATTCACAGATAATTATCTCAAATTTTTAAAGCGAAAATAACACAATAACCAGAGAGTTAAAATGAAATATAAAGATAGGACAAACATTCCCAAAGATAAAAATACAATTCCTTTTTTAAAAAAATTACAACTTCTTCTATCTGACTGAATATCTATTAATTAATAATGCGGCCGTTAATTGTTGTCCCCACAACGCGCATTGCAGCTCAAATATTTTTAAAATTTTCGGAAATTTATCACTCGCATCCGTTGATATTTAACTCGCTGATTTTGTTTGATTCATTATTATTTGTATTTTTGCGGCGATTCTGTAAGTGAAATTATAGGGGACGGGTGTCCCCTATTTTATTAACCTTAATTAATGATTAAAAAAGAACTCATAGAAAAATTGATTTCTGAGATCTTAACCGATGAATACTTTATCGTTGAGGTTACGATCAAAACCGGAAATTCGATTGAAGTAGTCATTGACGGCGACAATGGAATTAACATTCAAAAATGTGTTGATGTTAGCCGCCATATTGAACAACACCTTGATAGGGAAAGTGAAGATTTTGAATTGAATGTTTCATCGGCAGGATTAGGCAACCCATTCAAAATTTATCGTCAATACCTTAAAAACATTGGAAAGAACGTTGAGGTAAGATTAAACAATGAAAAACCCGTTACGGGCACACTCGTTAAGGTTGATGCTGAAGGTTTTGATTTGGAAACCACGACCCTCGAAAAACAAGAAGGAAAAAGCAAAAAGGTTGAAGTGGTTAAAACACTGCGTTTTAATTTTGAAAACAACCCTGAAGTTAGAAATAGTATATCATTCAAATAATAAAAAAAGTATAAAATGGACAACGTCAATCTGATTGATACGTTTGCCGAATTCAAGGATTTGAAGAGCATCGACAGGGCAACAATGATGAGTGTGCTTGAAGATGTTTTCCGCAACCTGCTTCAAAAGAAGTATGAAAGCGACGAAAACTTCGACATCATTATCAACATTGATAAAGGCGATTTTGAAATTTGGCACTACCGTACCGTGGTATCCGATGAAGAATTTACCGATCCTAACAAAGAGGTACCCCTCACGGAAGCTAAAAAAATTGACCCTGAATATGAAATTGGCGAAGAAGTTACAAACGAAGTCAAACTTCTCGATTTTGGAAGAAGGGCCATTTTAAACCTTCGTCAAAACCTTGCCAGTAGAATTTTAGAACTGGAAAAAGACAGTATTTATACCAAATACAAAGATAAAATCGGTGAAATTGTTACCGGTGAAGTATACCAAATCTGGAAAAAGGAAATTCTGGTCCTCGACGATGAAGGTAACGAACTGATCCTCCCTAAAACTGAACAAATCCCAACCGATTATTTCAGAAAAGGAGATAATGTAAGGGCAGTTGTATATAAAGTTGAACTGCGAAACAATAACCCGCTGATTATTCTTTCAAGAACCCAGCCCGCTTTCCTTGAAAGATTGTTTGAACTGGAAGTGCCCGAAATTTTCGACGGTTTAATTACCATTAAGAAAATTGTCAGAATTCCAGGGCAAAGGGCAAAGGTCGCCGTCGAATCTTATGATGAACGAATTGACCCGGTTGGCGCATGTGTAGGCATGAAAGGATCGAGAATTCATGGAATTGTCCGTGAATTGAGAAATGAAAATATCGATGTAATTAATTTCACCAATAATGTTTCTCTATATATCCAACGTGCTCTAAACCCGGCTAAAATTTCAAGTATTAAACTGAAAGAAGCAACCAAAACCGCCGAAGTTTACCTCAAACCAGAGGAAGTATCGCTGGCGATTGGGAAAGGCGGGTTAAACATTAAACTGGCAAGTCAGCTTACCGGTTACGAGATCGATGTTTACCGTGAAATGCAGGCCGATGATGAAGATGTAAACCTCGATGAATTCTCTGATGAAATTGAAGATTGGGTCATTGATGCATTGAAAGCCATAGGCTGCGACACAGCCAAAAATGTGCTGACCATCTCGCGCGATGATTTGATTAAGCGTACCGATTTGGAAGAAGAAACGATCGATGAGGTATTAAGAATATTAAAATCTGAGTTCGAATCGTAATGTTTATTACCTGCGGTTTTAAATTTAGAATAAGATAAAAAATTCGAAAGATTGAATATGGTATTAGGCACAGGAACACAACGGCTTGGCAAGGTTGCAAGGGAATTCAACGTTGGAATTCAAACAATGGTTGAATTTCTGAACAAAAAGGGGCATGTAGTCGATCCGAACCCGAATGCAAAAATCGAAGATGATCAATATATCCTTCTTCAAAAGGAATATAGCAAGGATATCGATTTAAAAAAGGAATCGGAAAAACTAAATTTAAGAACTCATCGTCATCAAAAAAACGAAACGCTTTCAATCGATGATGTTGAAGTACCTGTTGATGATCAGGAAGACGAAAAAGAAGACGAAGACGTACTGAGGATCACAGATCACAGTACGAAGAAAATCACGCCTTCTACATTTCATCACGAGAAAGAAGTAGAGGAATTTAAGATCATTACGCCCAAAAAGGAAATAAAGGTCGTGGGCAAAATTGATCTGGAAAAGAAACCAACCCCTCACAAAGAAGAACCTGTTGCCGAGCCCGCTCAAAAACCTGTCCAAAAGCCTGTTCACCGACCCGTTCATCTGGAAAAACCGGTCGAAAAAATTGAGCCGGTCGAACCTGTTAAAGAAGAACAAAAACACACAAAACCCGTTGCTCATCCCGTTGTTGAAAAGAAAATTGAACAGATCGAAGAGAAACCTGTTGCCCCTGTAGAAGAAAAGAAAGAACATAAGGAAGAAAAGAAAGAACATAAGCAATTGGTAATTAAGCCCAGGAGAGAAGAGTTTGAGGTAGAGATGAAAACCAATGTTCCCGAGAAGACTGAAAGTGACCTGAAAGTTATCGGAAAGATTGACCTCGACACCATCAACCAACGAACAAGACCTCCTAAAAAATCAAAAAAACAACGTGACGATGAGAGAAAGGCTCGCGATCACCAAAAAAGACCTGACAAAAAAGAAACATCCTCTTCTGCCGACAAAACAGAAATATCGCATCGCCCTGAAAAATTAGGCGGACCTACTGTTGTTGGTAAAATAACGCTTCCCGAAAAGAAAACCGACGACAAACCTGCTCGTACGGATGATTTCAAAAAACGCAAACGTAAGAGGATACAAAAGGAACGTATCGATATTAGCAATAATACGAACCAATCTACAACTGCGCCGACAACAACAACAACAACAACTGAAAAGAAAGAAGTTGGCGTTGTAAAAAAAGGACCCAGCAAATTCGTTCAACAACGTCCAAAGAAAAGACCTTTCCATCAGGAAGTTTCTGAAGTAGATGTTCAGAAACAAGTGAAAGATACACTTGCCCGTTTAACCAGCAAAACAAAATCGAAAGGCGCCAAATACCGGAAGGAAAAAAGAGCAGCCTACGGTGAAAGGTTGGCCCATGAAGAAGCCCTTGCACAACAAGGTCATAATATCATTAAAGTTACAGAATTCGTATCTGTTAACGAGCTGGCTACCATGATGAATATTTCAGCGACACAGGTTATTTCAACCTGCATGACACTCGGATTATTTGTATCTATAAATCAGCGCCTCGATGCTGAAACGATGTCGCTCGTTGCCGAAGAATTCGGATATAAAGTTGAATTCATCAGCGCTGAGGTAATGGCCTCCATCGAAGAGAATATCGATACCGAGGAAGATTTAGATCCTCGACCACCGATTGTCACTGTCATGGGGCATGTTGACCACGGAAAAACTTCGTTGCTCGACTTCATTCGCAGTACAAATGTAATTGCCGGCGAAGCTGGAGGTATTACACAGCATATCGGAGCGTACAATGTTGAATTGAAAAACGGTAAAAAAATTACGTTCCTCGATACTCCGGGTCACGAGGCATTTACAGCCATGCGTGCCCGTGGAGCACAGGTTACCGACATCGCCATTATCATAGTGGCAGCCGACGATAATATCATGCCTCAAACCGTCGAAGCGATTAACCACGCCTCGGCTGCAGGTGTACCCATTGTATTTGCCATCAACAAAATTGACAAACCTGGTGCAAAACCTGAATCAATCAAAGAAAAATTGGCTCAGATGAATTACCTCGTCGAAGAATGGGGTGGAAAATACCAATCGCACGATATCTCTGCAAAAACCGGAGTAGGAGTTCATGAATTACTCGAAAAAATATTGCTCGAAGCAGAAATGCTCGATTTAAAAGCCAATCCCGACAAAAAAGCATCTGGTTCCATCATCGAATCATCACTCGACAGAGGCCGGGGCTATGTTGCCACTGTTCTGGTGTTAAATGGAACGCTTAAGGAAGGTGACGTACTTTTAGCGGGACAACACATGGGCCATGTTAAAGCCATGTTTAACGAACGCAACCAGCGAATTAAACAAGCCGGACCATCTGAACCAGCGTTAGTACTCGGTTTGAATGGCGCTCCGCAGGCCGGTGACAAATTCAATGTGATGGATAGCGAAAGAGAAGCCCGACAGATTGCGAACAAACGCGAACAGCTCCAGCGCGAACAGGGAATGCGGACTCAAAAACACATTACCCTCGACGAAATTGGCCGACGCATTGCCATTGGAAACTTCCAGGAATTAAATATCATTGTTAAGGGTGATGTTGATGGTTCTATTGAGGCTCTCGCCGATTCTTTGATTAAACTTTCAAATGAAGAAATTCAGGTGAACGTAAAACACAAAGCGGTAGGTCAGATTTCAGAATCGGATGTCAATCTTGCATCGGCTTCCGATGCCATCATTGTAGGCTTCCAGGTTCGCCCTTCATTGGCTGCACGCAAATTGGCTGAACAAGAAGAAATTGATATTCGGCTCTACTCCATTATTTACGATGCCATTGAAGAAATAAAATCGGCTATCGAAGGGATGTTAGCCCCTGAAATGAAAGAAGAAATTACCGGAACTGCAGAGATCCTTGAGGTATACAAAATCACCAAAGTCGGTACTGTTGCGGGCTGTATTGTTCGCGACGGAAAAATTATCCGCAATAACAAAGTGCGGCTCATTCGAGATGGTATTGTTGTATACACCGGAGAACTTGGCTCACTCAAACGTTTCAAAGACGATATGAAAGAAGTTACTCACGGGTACGAATGCGGTATGAATATTAACAATTTCTCCGACATGAAAGAAGGCGATTTCCTCGAATCATTCAAAATAGTAGAAGTTGCAAAGAAACTTTAAGCATAAATTCTAAATTTAAATATTTAACCGGGTTGCAAATATGCTACCCGGTTTTTTTTTCCATAAAAAAACAATTAATTTGTAAGACTAATTATGTTTCTAATATTCGTGTTATGAAAAGGGCATTATGGTTTCTCATTTTTTTGCTGCCAGTTTCGACTTTATTTGGCCGTTCGCTGTATAAAATTGAAGGAAATAGCGTTATCGTCGATCTTGAAGGATTCGGAGTCAAATCCAGAACGCTTAAAGTAGAGATATGGTCTGAGAAAACAGTTAAACTAATCTCAGGAATGGATGTCAACTTTTCGACATTTCAGAGCCTTATCCCATCCGGTCAACCTAAAGAAATAAAATTCAAGGTAGCTTATGTCCAGAATAATATTGAAGTTTCTACAAAAGAATTGATTGTTAGCATCAGGGAAGACGGACTTGTTACCATACTAAACCGCAATGGCAATAAATTAATCCTCGAATCGGACCGCTTTTTCGAGCCATCAAACTCAAATGAGGCTAAGTTTAAAATCAAACAACGTTTTTTCCTTAACGTTCATGAGAATATTTATGGTTTTGGGTACAATGACAGTACAAAAAGATATAATCTGCGAGATAATTCCTTCACACAGGTTCAATCACGCTCGAAAATAGCGTCCCCTGTTTTCTTTTCTGAAAAAGGGTATGCTTTCATTTGGGATAACTATTCAACGACACTGTTCAATGACAAGAAAAGCGGGTTGGAAATTAGTTCTGATCTTGCTGATGAAATTCAATATTTCATCGTTTATGGCCCAACATGGGACGACATTATCGCCGAAATCAGAAGCCTTACAGGCACTGTACCTATGCTCCCGCGATGGGCATTTGGTCAATGGTGTTTCACCGGAAACTATGAAAATACAAATGCATTTAACTCTGCAATTCAAAAACACATTGAGTCCGGAATTCCTGTAGAATCTGGTACGACACCCGATTATTCCTTTTTCGAGGAAGAAACGAATATCCTTTCAACTCACGCAAACTTCAGTAATAAACTTGCTTGTGCAGCAGCTTATTCTGTGTTAAAAGCAAAATATTCCGAATTTCAGAAATTCACACTTGACAGAAGGCCCTGCATCCCTACTTTCTCAAATTATCCGGGCGTCCAAAAATTTGGAACCTTTTTAATCACCGGTGAAGTGAAACCCGACTGGGAAGTGCTAAAAGGTCAGGTTGCTGCCGGAATAAATCTTTCACTTTCCGGACAACCATACTGGAGCACCAATGTTGGTGGAAACTTGCCACCAGAATCAACCTTAAGTTCATTTGATGAATTGCTTTTGCGCTGGTACCAGTTTGCCGCTTTTACACCTGTGTTCAGAGTACCTAAACCCGACCGTGACCTGTTTGTGTTGAAAGGAAAATCAAACACCTATTACGACAACGCCAGTAAAGCAATCAGGCTCAGATACCATTTATTGCCATATATCTACACAACTGCGTGCAATGTTGCCTTAAAGAATGAAACTTTCACCCGTTCTCTTTTGTTTGATTATCAAAAAAATGAGAAGGTTCACACGATCGATCAACAATACATGTTTGGTAAATCACTCATGATTTGCCCGGTTACAGCTCCATCTGTAAATAACCTTGCTGTTTATTTACCAGAGGGCTCAAACTGGATAGATTTCTGGAACGGAAAAGTTTATGAAGGAAATTCGAATCAGAATATCGCGATCACGACCGATCACATTCCTGTGTTTGTAAAAAGCGGTTCTATTATTCCTTTTGCTACCATTGGCAGTTCTTCTGCCGACAGCCTTTCTTCTCCTGTTGAATTACGGGTTTATCCGGGTAATGATGGAACATTTACGCTATATGAAGATAACAACGACGGTTCCGGTTATTTAAACGAACAGTTTACTAAAATTAAAATCGACTATACAGAAAAGGACAAAACCCTGTCCATTGGCAGTATTGAAGGTGAATACAGCGGCATGATCGCTGACCGGATTTTCAGGGTCGTTATGGTTTCTGATTCTACCGGAATAGGGAGCGAGATGTCTGAAACATTTCAACCTGTTATCTATAAAGGGAAAAAAGTGAAAGTGAAACTCGGTCTGCCTTAAGCCGAAACTTCAACATCGATATTCAACGTTTCGCGAATACGCGATGCAATTTTATTCAACTCAGCCTGATTGACTTTCTCGAGAGATTTCAGCGGAGTATCTCGATCGATGGTATAAATCATCAGCTTTAACGGTTTGATCTGCCGAACCAGTTCAATATATGCTGACAATTCTTTTTCAGTTGTATTGTCAAACGTAACCCCGTTAAATTCACCGCGAATAAACAGGGTTTGGATAATCAACCGGCCATCAAAAGCGATCAACTGACGAATCATCTTTTCAAAATCAAAATATCCGACCGGTGCATTTAACACCCTGATTGTTTCGAAAATACCGGAATCGAGTTTCAGAATATTATCGTCAACTTTTTTCAGCGCCTCAACAACAGCGGGTTTGTGAAGCATGGTGGAGTTTGAAAGAACAGCAATCCGGGCTTTTGATGCCAGCTTGTTCCGAAGCGAAATCGTATCATCAATAATGGCAGAAAAATCAGGGTGTAAAGTTGGTTCACCATTTCCGGCAAACGTAATTACATCGGGCAATTCATTTTCAACAGACATTCTGGTCAATTGTGCTTCGAGCGAAGAATATACCCACTCCCTTGACGGCAACACTGCTTTCACTTTTTTAGGATCGGGGTTCCATCCACATTCGCAATACAGGCAATCGAACGAACACAATTTGCTGTCGTTGGGCAAAAGATTTATCCCCAGTGAGATACCAAGCCTCCTGCTTTTTACCGGACCAAAAACGGTTTTATCGAAAAGAAAAGTAGCCATCACTGAATATTTTGATGCAAAGATAGGAATAATGGAGAAAGTCAGAAGACTGAAAAAAGAGCACTGAAGAAAATGAGAAGATGAGGAGATGTGAAAATTTGAAAATGTGAAAATGTGAAGATATGAAAATGAGGAGATGGGGAAAATTCAAAAAATAATGGAGGTCAATATTTACTGTATCTTCTTCACCTTCGATTTCGACGTAAACTTCATCGTCTTCATATCTGCACCTGTTATCAGGTTGATACCCGGCTTTTTGCCAATTTCAAAACTGCCTGCCCAATCATCAATACCCAATGCCCTGGCGCCATTGATACATGCCCATTCCAACAGGCCGTTCAATGATATTTCAGAAATATTTTCATTGATCACTTTCATTTCTTCCAAAAGTGAAAGGGTATGGTTCGAAGCCAGACTATCGGTGCCTATACAAACCGGAAATCCAGAATCAATTAGCAATTGGTAATCGGGCAATCGATTTTCAATGTAGAGATTGGCATTGGGGCAGGTAACAAAAAAAGTATTCTGTGAAGATCGGCGTTCTTTGATTAAATTCAGATCTTCCTCTCCCAAAAAAGTATTGTGAACCAGTAAAAGAGTGCTTTCAGCAGGAATTTTTTCGAGGATTGTATTGGTAGAACTTTTCCCGGTCGATGTCCAAAAATCGGCATCCAGTTTCAGGTTGTCACTGTAATGTTTAATCAGGTTACCGCTTTTATCAGCAAACATTTTATCCTCTTCAGCTGATTCCTGGTGATGGATTGATAAAATTGATTTTTCTTTTTTCGCTTCTTCAGCAAGCAAATCAAAAAGTTCGTCGCTAACAGAATACGGAGCATGGGGAACAATAGAAGACTTCAACCCGCTGGCCTCGTACAATCTCGAAACAAATTCGGCATACTCAATAACACGAGGCGCTCTCGCGGGTAAAAAACCGAAACATTCAATCAATGTATGATAAAAAACCAGGCTTTCCTCCTTTATTCCAAGCATTATCGAACTGTTGGCAATGTCACCAACGGCAACAATCCCGCTTTGCCACATAAAACGGTCGGCTTGCTTTGCGGCCAGCTCCTGAAACTCTTCATCTTCGTTCCGAAGGAGCATAATTTGGCGAAGGAATTCGGGGAGGTGGAGTTGTTCAGCAATTTTGCCTTTCAGGTGAGAGAGTTCAAGATGACAATGGGTATTGACAAAACCCGGACACAAAATACCAGAGTAATGCTCCACTCCTTCCGACTCAGTTAAATCTCCACCGGTATCAATAATATCGACAATCATTCCCTCATGATCTACCACGATAATCCCGTTTTTCAAAGGGTTTCCGGTAAGAGTAAAAATAAAACTGCCTGATATTTTACGATACCTCATTTCTTTTTCGGCTCATCTTTATTGCCCTGAAGTTCATCGATCATAACGGTCATTTTACTTAAAACTTCCGTCAGTATTTTATCATATTCCTTTGGATGTCTGGAATAATAGAGCGTGGTCACCATCATTTTTTCTTCTGAAACGTTGTACTTTTTCAAAACCGAAAGATACATCGACTTCGATTTCAGGCTGTCGAGTTCAATTCTGTTTTTCTCGATGTACATACTCTCAGCAATGTGAATATCGACCATCATATCGATAAAGGTCTTACGATTGATCGCATCAGATGGCATCGGGTCGCGCCGACAACCAGCAATTATCAGAAGAATGATCAGGAAAAAAACTATTTTTTTTATCATACAATCGAATTTATGCCCCTCGAAAAAGGCTCTTCAATGTTTCGCTTACATTCTTAACGCGGGTCACTTTGATATCGTATTTTTTCAAATCGGCACCTTTATTGGCCGAGGGGATATAGATTTCGGCAAAACCTAATTTAGCAGCCTCCCCAATACGTTGTTCCACCCTGCTTACCGATCGCACTTCGCCGGTAAGGCCAACCTCGCCAGCAAAGCAAATGTTGATGTTGATCGGGATGTCGAAGTTGGATGAAAGCACCGAACAGATTACAGCCAAATCGGTAGCCGGATCGACAACCTTGATTCCACCGGCAATGTTCAGAAACACGTCTTTGGTGATCAGTTTGAACCCAGCCCTTTTTTCGAGAACAGCAAGCAACATGTTGAGCCTTCTTAAATCAAAACCGGTAGCCGAACGTTGCGGGTTTCCGTATGCCGCCGAACTCACCAGTGCCTGTACTTCGATTAAAAATGGTCGTACACCCTCAATAGCCGCAGCAACCGATGTCCCGCTCAATCCCTGATGTTCAGAGTTGATGAGAAGTTCCGACGGGTTTGAAACCTGCCGCAACCCATCGCTGCGCATCTCGAAAATGCCCATTTCACTGGTTGAACCGAAGCGGTTTTTGCTGGCACGCAAAATACGGTACATATAATTGCGGTCGCCTTCAAACTGAAGTACCGTATCTACAACATGTTCCAGCACTTTGGGTCCGGCAATGCTCCCCTCTTTGTTGATATGGCCGATGAGGATAACCGGAATAGCCATAGCTTTAGCCCGCTGCATAATACCCGCCGTACATTCCCTGATTTGAGAAACACTCCCGGCACTCGATTCAATCATTTCGGTACTTACGGTTTGAATGGAATCGATGACCAAAAGTTCGGGTTTTACATTTTCAATTTGAGCCAGAATATTTTCAAGCGAGGTCTCGCACAAAAACAAGCAGTTCTCGTTTTTCGAAACCAATCGTGTTGATCGGAGCTTGATCTGTTCCAGGCTCTCTTCGCCCGAAATATACAGAACGAGTTTATCTTCAACAGCCAAAGCGACTTGAAGCGCCAGTGTTGATTTCCCAATTCCGGGTTCGCCTCCCAGCAGGATCATCGATCCGGGAACTATCCCTCCACCGAGTACCCGGTCAAATTCTGCATTCGATGAGGAAAACCGGTTCATTTTACCAGTCGAAATTTCAGACAACGTTTGCGGGCGTTGAAGTAAATTGCTGCCAGCTGAAAATGAACTTCCCTTTTTATCGGTCACCTCAACCTCTTCGACATAGCTGTTCCATTCTCCACACGAAGGACAACGTCCCACCCATTTGGGCGAAGTAACGCCACATGCCTGACAAACAAATATGGTTTTTGATTTTGCCATAAGCCAAAGATAATAAGAAACAGGAAAAAAACGATTTCATTCTGTTTTCTCCAAACAGGTCTTATTCATTTTTTCTTTCAGCCGATACCAATAAAATCAATCAGGCATTGCATCAATTCCTGTAAAGTAGATATCGAAACCGCCTTTGCCACCCGGTCGGTTCGATGAAAAGATCAGCACATCGTTTTCATATTCTGCAGCCTTAACTGCGATGGCTCTGAATTCGTCGTAAGCCGAATTAATAGGGGCACCAAAGTTTACGGGTTTTCCCCACTGCCCGTTTTCGTATATCGAATAATAAAAATCGTATCCTCCTAACCCACCATCGCGGTCTGAACTGAAAACCATAAAATTTTGGTTCACATTTGGGCATCGGTCATTCGAAGTGCTGTTGATAGTTTACAGATTCATTTTAGCTACCCCACTTTGCAACCTCAAGAAAGAGTCAAGTGGAATGTTTTGTGGAATGTCGATGCTGTAAATATCGTAATGCCCCGACGAATCGCTGCAATAAACCAGACGTTGAAGAATGGTTGTATCGTAATAATAATAAGTCTCATACGACGGATACATATTGGCTTGAAACGAAATATACCCTTCATTAAAGTTGGTGTTACCAAGAAAACCAACCGTGTTCTTTTCCTTCTTTATTGAATCAGCAAAGCTGGCATTGATTGGTAAGTTGTTTTTCTTTTCGAATTCAAAAAACCGGACATCCTGCGTTCCGCTCTCATCGTCGGAATAAAAAAGATAATATTTTGCGAAGTTACCGTTTGGCTTGATAAAAAAAAGTGGCCCGTACTCATTGGCTTTAGTGCTTGAGGCGACAACCATTTTTTCCAGAAAATCGTCTAATGCAAACACGTTGTCTCTGACTGCAAATTCGCCGTCTACCTGATCCCATGAAAAGATTACCTCCTTCGTTACCAGATCGTATGTTTCCCCTTTGGTGTTCCTGTTCGACGAAAAGACAAGGAAATTGGCACAGTTCACCTCCATTAAATCCATGTTGATGTCGTCGTACTCACTATTTACAAGTAAAAGGTTACATACCGTATCGGGAAATTCGCCGATAGGAAATTCACGTTTGGGGTAACGATACGGACAGCCATACAAGCTCAACAAACCCAGCAATGAAACAACAATGATGATTGACTCTATTACTCTTTTCATGTTTTCAGTTTATTATGTTTTCTATTGATGGATACAGCATTGATAAGGTTGCTTGTAGGCAACTAAAATAGCATATTAAAACAACTCAACAACACTTTTAACTTCTACGATTCATGTTTCATAAAATAATAAGAAAAAATTATAAAAACAGGGGGGGGGTAATCAAAATATTATTGTTATGTTTGAGTTATTATGACCTAAACCAACATGCACCTTATGACTATTTACCCTATTACATTCACATATCTTAACAACTATCAAAAATCTATATTTCAACGAATTGGAATCAAATTCGTATCCATTTCAACAACGAATCTGAAAGGAGGTGGCCGGAAAGAAGATTGTTGATATTTTCGAATACTGCCAAGTGGTTGTTCGAAAAAAAGCAACCTCACCACCCCATACGAGTTTCGCAGCCTGTAAGTTGTGATGAGGTTTTTATTAAACCTTAAGTTTAACAAGACAAATTTACAACAATGAAGAGAAAATCATTAATTTATTGTGTGATGTTTTTATTAACATCTATGTTTTATTCCTGCAATAAGAATTCTGATGAAATAATTCAAGATCAGAATCTTATAAATGGGAATGAAGTTCTATTAATCCCAACTACGGCAACACTGGTTGACGAGAAATCTGTTGTTCAATCAGAAGATTCTGAAGTTGTTGAAGCCGAAGAATATTCCAAATTATTAGCTTCAGCTATTAATGGGAAAGAAGTTCGGAAATTCCTCAAAGATGAAGCGAATAAAAAATTCGATGGTGATTTCGATATTTTGGTAAGCAAAGTACTGGACTCAAAAATTGGCAAAGTGAGTTTTAAAGAAAAGTTGGAACAAAGTTCACCTTTTGGCGCTTCAAAAGGGAAGGAAGTTTTTGAGAAAGCAATGAAGAATCCCAAGTTAAACATCTCTGTTCCAATACAAATTGAAAAATGGAACGAATCAAAACAACAATTACTTGTAGCTGTTGGGGTTGGAACAATTGATGGTGAAACAAAGTTCCTTAAAGCTTTTGATAGCAAAGGGAGAGAATATCTCATAGATGCAAATATAGAACCAAACGTTCCGGTAATCGTAGTAGGAAATAATGAAAGGATGGATTATCAGAAAGATGCAACAGAAAACGAAAAAAGCGTTCGAGTTTCAGGACGTGCCGAACGTTTAGCAGTGGTCTTTTGCCCAAGAGTTAGTGCTATAGAAAGCTGGTTTTTAGGTGCTCCTGATCTAAGATTTGATGTAGTTGTATATAATGATGCCTCTTCTGGAGCATGGCAGGCAGCTACAAAAAATGTATATTTTTCTACTCGACAACAGGCCGAAGTTGGCAAAGAGACTAATATTAGATTATTTTATTGGTGCTTTGACAGTAATCATGGGCCTGATTATTATATTCAATCATGGGAAATTGATGATAAAGGGACTACTCAGAAGTTTACTGTTGGAGTCACAGCAGGATTAACAAGCGAGGGAACAACAGCATCAGGTTCAGCATCCTATGAATTAACTTATAAAGAAGAGGATGAAAAACTTGCGGGAGAATTAATTCACTATACAAGTCCAAGCCCTTATGTTATTCAGGATGATTTAATCTCTTTTTATGTAGATAATGTCGAATAGATAGTTGATATTTAACAATAAGTCATTAGTGTCATTTAACTAAAAAAAATAAAAGCCTTTACTTTATTACCGTTCTTTAATGGCACTAATGATTTGTAAATCATTTTCAATTAGTGTTATACAATTAATAAATTATACTCACATGAAACATATTATTTACATCACTATTTCTATTGTTTCTTTTCTTTTTTCCTGTAAGAGTGATTATGAGAGAGCAAACGAGAGTTTCGCTGGAATTTGGAAGCTAGACAGAATGGAATATCTGGATACAACCGGAACAATAAAATCCATCAATAATTCAAAAATAACTTTGTCATTTATCAATAATAACAAATTTGGCCCAAGTTTAGGTTATGAAATTATTGACAAGGATACACTCTATTTTGAATACTCAATTGATTATGATGGTTCCAATATTGATATTATGCTACTCGAACAATCAGATATCAAGAGACTACCCCTAGATGGAATAGGAAAAGTTCAAGTTTATCACTACAGCAAAATTGACAAAAAAAATATTGAGTTTTATACCGAGATTGAATATAATTATTTAGACAGTCAAAAAATATTCAATACCTCTTACTTGTATACTAAAATTGGTAAATAGTCAATATGAGAAACTTATATTTCTATCTAATCATCATCGTCCTTTTTTATTCCTGTAAGGATGAGAATGAGAGGGCAAACGATGACCTCAAAGGTGTCTGGAAGTTGGAAAGTATGCAATATGAAGATTCAACCGGAGCTGTAAAAGTCATTTATGAATCGGATATTACGTTAACGTTTAAGGATGATCAATCAAATATATCGACCGATGACTCAGGTATTCAGATTATTGGAAGTGACACGACCTATTTTGAATACAGTGTATCTCCTGAATATTGTTGTATTACTTTTAGTGAATCATATTATGATTATGAAAAAATACCCTTAGATGCATTAGGCAGATTGATGTGCTATAATTTTTTTCAAATTGACAAAAAAACAATAGAATTTTCCGCTGACAGGGAGTATGACCCTGTCAATAAAAAACAAATGTTTAATACTTCACATGTGTATTCAAAAATCAGTAATTAGCAACAAAACAGCCTGTTTAACCGCATTATAAAAAATTGAAAAGAAAAAATATACCTTAACCAATCTCCAATTCCTATGATAAAAAACTACTTTCTTCTATCCCTTTTTGTCCTGGTTTCGCTCTTTACTTTTGGGCAGAAACAGACCATCAGTGGCTATATATCCGACAAAGAGACAGGTGAACGGTTAATCTTTTCAAACATTTATAACTCCAAAACACTTCAGGGTACAACAGCCAACAATTATGGTTTTTACAGCTTGTCGCTACCCGCAGGGCAAGCTACCATATCCGTATCATTTACCGGATATTCCCCGCAGACAATCACCCTCGACCTTAAAAAAGATACCACCATTAACTTTCAACTGAACTTAAATGTTGATGTGCTTTCGGAGGTTACTGTTGTCGGCACAAAAAGCAAAGTTGAAGAGACCCAAATGAGTGTTGTAGATGTGCCTATCCAGAAACTTCAGTCGATACCGGTAATTCTGGGCGAAGCCGATGTATTGAAGGTGATGCAGTTGCTTCCCGGAGTGAAGGGCGGAACCGAAGGCACCAGCGGCATTTATGTTCGTGGCGGCGGTCCTGATCAAAACCTCTTCCTGCTCGATGGGGTGCCTGTATACAACGCCAGCCACCTGTTGGGGTTCTTCTCTGTTTTCAACCCCGATGCCATCAAAACGGTAAAACTATATAAAGGTGGGTTCCCGGCTCACTACGGAGGAAGGCTTTCATCGGTGGTAGACATAACCATGAAAGATGGGAACATGAAAAAACTGGAAGGGGTATTTTCAATCGGGCTGATTTCGTCGAAACTCTCGTTGGAAGGCCCTATTGTAAAAGATAAAACGTCATTCATTTTATCGGCACGCAGAACCTATGCCGATGTGTTGGCACAACCTTTAATCATCTATTTAAACAGCACAAATGGCGAAGGCATCAGGGCAGGAGCCTATTTTCATGACTTCAATTTAAAAATCAACCACATTTTTTCAGAGCGCAGTCGTCTATATTTGAGCGCGTACCTCGGGAAAGACAAAGGGTATGGAGGAACAGAATCAACGAACAAATATGAGTTCGATGGAACCCAGATTAATAGAACCACAAAAGACATGTTTGGACTTGGATGGGGAAATGCGATTGCTTCGCTACGCTGGAATTATCTGATCAATAAAAAATTGTTCAGCAATACCACACTCACTTACAGCAAATACAATTTCGCTATAACCCTCGAAAATGAAGTAAAAGATTTAATCAACAAAACCAACGAGAATAATCTATTCAAGTATTATTCGGGCATAGAGGATCTGTCGGCCAAGGTTGATTTTGATTATTTTCCATTACCAGGACATGAAGTAAAATTTGGGACCCAGTTCACCAACCACCTTTTTTCACCGGGCGTTACTCAAATGAAGTATGAAAATACAAATGAAGATTTGAGTAATGCACTGGATACCCTTTATGGAAACCGTGAAATTTATGCCAACGAACTTTCAAGTTATATTGAAGACGATATGGTTTTAACTCCCCGATTGCGGATGAATGCAGGGCTTCATCTTTCCATGTTTAATGTGCAGGGCAAAACATACATTCGCCTTCAACCTCGCCTTTCGCTCCGTTATAAAGCCGCTGACAATTGGTCGGTCAAATCTTCCTATTCGCGAATGGCCCAGCATTTACACCTACTCACGACTTCAGGAATCAGTATGCCAACCGACCTGTGGTTGCCGGTTACGAAAGAGTTCGAACCACCCATTTCCGATCAGATTGCACTGGGAGCTGCAATTAACCTTCCTCACGATTTAACTTTAACCGTTGAAGGGTTTTATAAAACTATGCGAAACCTGATCGAATATAAAGAGGGCGCTTCGTTTACAGGCAGCGCAACCAATTGGGAGAGCAAAGTTGAAAAAGGCCGGGGTTGGTCGTACGGCGCAGAATTGATGTTAGAAAAAACGGTAGGGAAAACTACCGGCTGGATAGCTTACACCCTTTCGTGGACAGAACGGCAATTTGATAAGCTGAACTTTGGCAATCCGTTCCCAGCCAAATACGACAGCCGGCACGATATAAGCGTTGCTATAACGCACAAATTCAATAAAAAAATCGATGTGGGGTTCACCTGGGTTTACAATACGGGTAATGCGGTAACCTTAGGTACCACACAATATTTGAGCGCTAAAATCCCGGGTGTAATTTCAAACTATCAGTATCAATCGACCATTACAGAATATGGAGGGCGCAACAATTTTCGTATGCCAGCCTATCACCGGATGGATTTAGGAGTCAATCTACACAAACAGAAGAAACATGGTATTCGCACATGGAGTTTTTCAGCTTATAACGCCTATAACCGTCAAAACCCATTCATCTTGATGTGGGATGCAAAGCGTATATATGTAGAAGAACAAGTCGGACAAGAAGTGTACAAAACGGTTAAAAATAAAACGATTCTAACCCAATACAGCTTGTTCACAATCATTCCATCCATCTCCTATTCCTTTAAATTTTAATAAATCTGAACGGCTATGAAACGAATACAAATTATCACACTCATTATATTATCCATCATTATTGGTTCATCGTGTACCAAAGAGATTGAATTCAACGAAAAAACCCTCGAACCCAAGCTGGTTGTGAATGCTATTTGCACCCTCGACAGTCTGATCACAGTAGAAGTATCAGCAAATAAACCTATTCCTGGTTATGAAACCAATTTCAAATTATTTACCGATGCAACCGTTAAGTTGTATGTCGATGGTTCTGAAGCCGGACAATTGGAATATAAAGGTTCATCTAAAACGGGATATCCGTGTGCGATTTATGGCAGCAAGACGAAAGCGGAAAGCGGGAGACTTTACAAAATTGAAGTTAGTCACAACGATTATAAAACAACCGCAACAGGTGAAATGCAAATGGGAAAGAAAGTTTCTGTTTTGGAGGTTACTTCTACCCCAATAATCAATGTGGTTTATAATTCTGAAAACACTAAGAAAATTGAAGCCACTCTTACGTTTTCCGATCCTGCCGATGAAGAAAATTATTACCGGTTGGTTGTCAGCTACAGAATTGGAGAAGATCAATCTCACCCTGACTCCAATGGCGACACCATTCATCTTGTTCAGGTTATGGATTATGCATTTAGTTATAATGGGATTGAATCCAACGATCCAGTCTTCTCAAACAATGAAAATGCAGATGAAATGTTATTCGAATCGTCAAAATCAATGTATACTGTTTTTACCGACGAGCTATTCAATGGCAAAACCTACGATTTGAATTTTTATCTGAGTGATAATCTTACTTACGATTTGCAGCGATTGGATATTGCCCGCGGCGATTTTTACATTATAAAATTTGAATTGCAATCGTTAACCAGGAATACCTACTATTACCTCAAATCACTTGGCTCTTCCATGTGGTCCAATGATGGCTTGTTCAGTGAACCGGTTCAAGTCTTTAACAACATCAAGAATGGGTTGGGAGTTTTTGGCGGGTGTTCATCATCGATAGACTCACTTCAGGAAGGAATATATCCGAGATCAGATGTCGAGTATTACTATGGCTCTGTTTCCTATTAAAACCGTGTTTGTTGACATCACTTAAACTTAACATTATGAAAATAAACGATAAAGCACAAGTTGCCTGTTTCAATTTTCTCATTGCATTTTTCCTGTTTTTAACTCTTTCTTGCCGTGAACTTGTGCAAAATGATTTCCCCGAATACAGTTCATCCCCTACTGTAAACAGTATTTTAGTGCATGGAGAACCAATAACCGTGAATCTTTCAATGGCCGGCAAACTCGATTCATTGCCGCTTCCCGCTATCAATAATGCCAGAATTGAACTTTTCATTGATGGAAAATTTTCCGAAGAATTAAAAAAATCTGGTGAAGGAACGTATACTTCGTCAATAATTGTTGAACATTCAAAAACATATACTTGCAAGGTGAATATTCCCGATGAGGATACCATTGTGTGCAAACAAACCCTGTATGAACCCAACCCAATACTGAAAATTGAACACATGAACATTGCCGGAAGAGACGAAGAAGGAACAACCTTTCCTGCCATAAAAATTACTTTTCCTAACAAAACCGGGGAACAAAGATATTTTGAAGTATTTATCAAGTATTTCATAAAACATTCGGCATGGAAAGATGAAGAAGGATATGTAGAACAGCGTTCTGCACGGTTACAAACCATTACCGACCCTGTTCTCTTAAATGAAGGGTTGCCCATTGCCCTGTTCAGCAATGAAATTATTAAGGACTCCGTTTACACCATGACACTAAATTACTCTAATGGTTGCGCTGGTTCAAATAATGGGGGGCCATGGCGAACATGTCTATATCCCTTGGTAATTGAATTAAGATCCGTCACTTACGATTACTACCGTTACAAAAAACAATATTATTTATATGAGCAGGGAACATGGGCTGATGGCCTTACCAACACTTCGGCGCCTTCCCCTCTGTATTCAAACATTGAAAATGGTTACGGCATTTTTGCCGGTTATTCCGTATTTGCCACCGACACAATTACCCCTGAGCCTTATGACGAATAACGAAAACACGAAAAAAGGAAAAAGGAAAAAGGAGAATGGAAAGCAATTTCAGTCTTTCAGTATTTCAGTCTTTCGGTTTTTCAGTCTTTCAGTCTTTCAGTCTTTCAATGTTTACAAACGATTATTCATCATTGCTGCACTCATATTTAACCTGCAGATCAGCCCAGCACTCGCCCAGCATCATATTTCAGGTTTTGTAAAGGATAAGCTTACAGGTGAAAAATTAATTGGCGCCAACATAGTGGAAACTGGCACCACCAATGGAGCCTCGGCCGATAACAATGGTTACTTTTCGCTGATTACCAAAAGTAAAAGCATTCAAATCTCATTTATCGGATACAATTCCACCACACTCTCTTTTCAATCTGATACAATGGTGCATGTTTCACTCGAAGGGGGTGAGCTGCTCGATGAGATTACCGTCAAGGGGAAGCAATCGAAGCGATTCAATGTTTCGACGCTTAGCTATCATGAGATGCTGAATATTCCTTCGCTGGGAGGAAAGCCCGATGTGCTGAAAGCCCTGCAATTGTTGCCGGGAATACAGTCGCAACAAGAGGGATCGAGCTTGCTTAATGTAAGGGGCGGCAACCCCGGTGAAAACCTTTACCTGATCGACAACATCCCCCTTATCTATGTGAACCACCTCGGGGGGTTCGCTTCGGTTTTCAACCCCGATATGATCAACAACATTGAGGTGTACAAAGGGGGGTTTCCGGCAAAGTACGGAGGAAAGCTTTCGTCGATAGTATCTATTACCCAGCGCGAGGGTGATAAATCGAAACTTAAAGGTTCGCTGGGCATTGGGGTAACCGATGCCTCTTTCAGCATTGAAGGCCCACTGCTGAATAACAAAGCTAGCTTCATCGTTACTGGCCGAAAGACCTTGATCGACTTCTTTATGCTGGCGGCTAGCGGGCTGATTGACGGGAATAGTGTTTTTGTCATGTATGGTTTTCACGATTTTAACGGGAAGTTCTCGTGGCACCCCAATGAAAAAAACAGCTTTTACCTGAATGTATATCAGGGCGACGATTATATGAATTTCTGGAATAAGGACAGGAAAAAGAGTAATGAAAAATTTTCATTAACAAACTCATGGGGTAACTGGCTGGCTGCCGCCCGTTGGAACCGTGTCATTTCTCCGCGTCTATTTGTCGACAATACCTTTTCTTATACTCACTATCGGTTAAAAGTTTTAAGTTCCTACAATTCAACGACTAAAACTGACACTGTAAATTATTCCAACGAAAACTACTCATCGGTACGCGATCTTTCGTTGCGGAGCGATTGGCAATATAAACTGATGAAAGATTGGTCGCTCGAATTTGGGGCAAAAGCAACACTGTATACCCATATTCCAAATAAAATGACCCTTTCAGAATCAACATCAAATGCCGCGTATGAAACGATCAACACTTCTGAATCTTCGGTTTATTTGAATAACCACTTCACCCTTTTTAATGTGATTGATGCCGATGCCGGAGCCAGGTTGGTTAACTACCATTCGGGCAGCTTCAATAAATTGGTCGTTGAACCCCGGTTGATGGTTAATGCCCGGGTAACACCTTCACAAACGCTTAATTTCACTTATCAAAAAGTGAATCAGTCTGCCCATTTGGTTTTTACTTCGGGCAGTATTCTGAACAACGAAATCTGGATACCTGCCGATGAAAAAATAGCCCCGTCAAATTCAACCCAGTATTCGCTGGGGTGGAAGGGGCAATTTTTTGACGAGACCATTGAATCGGAAATCAATCTTTATTATAAGGAGCTGAACCAATTGGCGACCTACAAAGAGGGCTATTCGAACCTGATGGGCGACGGTGGCTGGCGTTCAAAAATTGAGACTGGCGGAAGCGGCAGAGCTAAAGGAGTTGAACTGTTGGTGAGAAAGTTAAAAGGGAAATGGACCGGATTTCTGGGCTATACCTATTCAAACGCTACCCGAATGTTTCCGGGCATCAACAAAGGGGAAGAATACCTTTTCGACTACAACCGGCCACATTCCCTGTCGATGAACCTGAACCGGAAGATAAGCGAGAAGTGGTCGTTCAATGCATCGTGGGTTTATCAAACCGGCTTGCCATACACTCCGGTAATTGGCCGCCAGTTAACCCCTGTTACCGATGCAGGCGAAAGTGGCGAAACAGAATATGAAGAGGCATTTATTTATGGCGAACGGAACAGTGCCCGTATGAAAGATTATCACCGTTTGGATATCGGGTTCACAAAAACAGTTAAAACCAAGCGTGGTAGAAAAGCTCAGTGGAACTACTCTGTTTATAATGTTTACAACCGGCACAATCCAGCTTCGTACTATTACGGATATGATAAGAATGGATCGATGAACTATGATTCTGAAAATTACAAACCGTTGTCGAAATACCAGCTCAGTTTTTTCCCAATAATGCCAACGGTATCGTATAAAGTGTTTTTTGGCGAAAATTCAACATCAAAACCACCAAAGGAAATAAAGATTAAACCAGAAGTCAGAAAAGAACTTAAGGTTGAAAGATATTCCATTAAGAAACGATGGACAATACGATTGGGTTACTCTCAATACCCTAAGATATATTCTTTAAATACAAACTCTTTCAGAGCAGAAGTAAATTATGGCCTTTATAATTTTCTTGAAATTGGAACTTATTTAGGATATAGCAAACACCCTTCATATTTCAGGGATGAAACAGGAGTTGGAATAACCCGTGATCCTGCTCCATTTTATGGTTTGAGCACATCATTGCACGTTCTTCCATTTATCGTAAAAAAGAAGGATTTCTGGATAGATCTATACCTTACCGGTAAATATGGAGGCTATTGTGTTTTATCGAAAGAAGGATTTTATCCTGGACGCAAAAACATCAGCGATTACGGTATTTATGGGGGCCTTGCCCTATACCCATTTGAACACCTTGGGCTTTTTGCAGAATACGGTTTGGGCAATAAAACAAACCTGCGGTTTGGATTGAGTGTAAAATTTTAACATAATCTTTATCTGCCTGATTTATTAA
>Ga0209800_10000703_pt1 | contig 45162 bp, 40 predicted proteins | sample Higcelweek8metaG_FD_187174 | JGI IMG/M metagenome (GOLD analysis project Ga0209800, IMG submission 187174) | Freshwater pond sediment microbial communities from the University of Edinburgh, under environmental carbon perturbations - High... | ecosystem: Environmental > Aquatic > Freshwater >...
CTCTTTACTCCTGGATCTCTCCTTATGATATGGATGAGATCATCACAAGATTGTTGAAATACTCCAGCAACTTCATGGCAAATCAACTCTTTTTAAGTGCAGGTGCAAAGGCACTCTCCTCTCCGGCAACAGTTGAAAAAGGGGTTGCTGCAATGAGAGCTTATGCCCAGAGTAAGTTGGGAATCTCCGGTGCAGTTTTTGCCGAAGGCTCTGGACTCTCAAGAGAGAACCAGATCTCTCCTGCATCCATGATAAATGCTCTTAAAAGATTTGAAACAGATTATCAGCTCATGCAGAGTGAGAAGATGCCAGATGGTTCCAGTGAATATTACAAGACAGGGACGCTCAATGGAGTACGGACAAGATGCGGATATTTCAGGAGAGCTGGAGGTGAACTCTACCCGTTTGTCATTATGGTTAATGAGGCTGGCGTTGGTTATGAGAGGATCAGGCAGTTTTTATGGAAGATAGCATCAGAGCATGAGAGATAGGGGAAAGGTTGAATAGAGAATGGACAGAAAGAGGATAGTGTAGCCTTTCTTGAGTTCTTCTTGAAAGTAGAGACGCACAGCCTTGCGTCTCTACAGAAGCAGAGATATAATACTCTTTATCATAAAGTCTCAGTAAAATACTGAGTAAACAGCTGTTTTATAAAGATCTCCACTCTTGGTTGTGGCAGGTCAATCTGCCATGTTGGTCTGTTTGAAATTACTGACAGGCGACCGTGTCCGCTCAATATAGGCATATGCACTGTGATTATGTATGGATTCAAAATTTTCAGCACTAACTGAAAACCAGGTGATATTCTCATCTTCCATCAGAACCTTGGCAACGTCACGAACAACATCCTCAACAAACTTGGGGTTCTGATATGCATATTCCGTAACATGTTTTTCATCTTCTCTCTTCAACACTGAGAAAACATCACAGGATGCAGCCTTTTCAACAAGATCAATGATATCTTCAATCCATATGAATTTTTTAAATCTGGTACTTACCAGCACCTCTCCCCGTTGATTATGAGCACCAAAATCACTGATCTCCTTTGAGCATGGGCAGACTGAAGTTATAGGTACCCCGACTCTGACCATCAGATCTCTGTTCTTATCTGATGACCTTGAGGAGCCCATAATTGAGCAGGTATAATCCATAAGTCCGGGGGACTCTGTCACAGGAGATTTTTTTTCAACAAAATATGGGAAGGTGATCTCAATATGGGAGGATTGGGCCTCAAGGGTACTCTTCATATCCTCCAGAATATATGTCAATGACTCAAGAGAGACCTGAGAACGAAAGGTGTGAAGCATCTCGACAAAGCGGCTCATGTGAGTTCCCTTGGCCTGATGGGGAAGATCTACATACATATTGATCCTGGCAACGGTGGATTGGAGTCCATTACGTTTGTCCAGCACCTTTATGGGATACCGCAGCTCCTTGATGCCGACCTTATCTATTGGGATGTTCCGGTAATCACGCTGTTTTTGAATATCTATCATAATAGTGTGTGCTTTAAAGATAATTTACTTCATCAACCCTTGTCCGTGTCTATTTTAATAACCACTTTGCCAGCTGCAATTTCCCTGAGAGCAGTCACAACATCTTCATTCTTTGATGCTCTGACGAGAAAATCTGCCCCCTCCTTTACCTGTCTGACACGCTGGGCTGCCATGTGAACAAGGGCAAACCTGCTTGGTACATTCTTCAGACAATCTTCAATGGTCACTCTTGCCAAAATATATCCTCCACTCAAAATTCCTTAAAACGCAATAAATTCAATCAAAACCATAATATTCAGAATATTTTCATACTCTACTCAAGGCATACAAGAGATATAGGAGATATCCCTAAAATAGTAAAGGCTCTAACTGCACCTTATAAAATAGCAATGATCTCGTAGGAGCGTTTTCCGCCAGGTGCCTGCAACACAACATCATCACCAGGTTTTTTACCTATCAGAGCCATTCCAAGTGGAGAAGAGACTGAAATTTTCCCCTTGGATATATCAGACTCCTCCTGCCCTACAAGCATGTATTCCACCTCTTCCTCAGAGTCAAGATTTTCAAGAAGTACTTTTGAAGCAAATCGCACACAATCTTTAGGTACAGTATCAGGATCAATGATTTTAGCACTTGCTATTTTATAGCCCAGCTCTCCAATCCTCCCTTCAATAAAGGATTGTCTCTCTTTGGCTGCATCAAACTCAGCATTTTCTGAAAGATCTCCGTGGGCTCTTGCTGTCTCTATTGCTTTAATATTCTGAGGTCTATCAACTGTCTTGAGCCTTTCAAGCTCTTTTTTAAGAGCATTAAATCCTTCTACAGTAATTGGTATCTGCTCCAACTTATCCGTTCTCCATTTATCAGAAACTATTTATATTTATTAAAAATTATCTTGAACTTCACTTTAAATAGGCCAGAACAGTTGACCCTGCCTGAACTTTCTGACCCAGGCTGACAGCCACATCGCTGTTCAGAGGAAGATAGAGATCAAGCCGTGAGCCAAAACAGATCATACCATAGCGGCGTCCACGATCAAGCAGATCCCCCTTTTTAACCTTGCACACAATACGTCTTGCAATCAACCCTGCTATCTGAACAACACCGTAAAGAGCGCCGGAATCAGTTCTGACAACCAGTGCGTTTCTCTCATTGTGTTCTGAGGCCTTATCAAACGATGCATTGATAAATTTTCCAGGAATATAAATGACCTCTTCAACTGCCCCCTTAAACGGTACGCGGTTGACATGCACGTTAAACACATTCATGAAAATACTTATTTTCATACAGGCTTCATGAGTAAAATCATTGGTTGGCCTCTTCTCCACAATTATGATTTTACCATCAGCCGGAGAGACAAGAGCAGTTGACTCATCAGGAATAACTCTTTCCGGATCCCGGAAAAACCAGCATATGAAGAGGGTTCCCAGAAGAGAGAACCACCCTGGAACAGTCCAGTCCATCAAAAAAAGCAGCACAGTAAAAAAACCGGCTGCAAAAATAAATTTAAGACCAGGAGCTGCAATGGGCATCACTGATCTATCAGGCCATTTAGATTCATCCATATAGATTCATCCATACAGATATATTAATATATCTTAAATTGATTTGATTTAAACGCTTTTTCCGGCCAAACTATCTGTCACACAACCTATAGATTTCCAGAAAAGTCTTTTTATCCAGCCCTGAGCTGAAGCTCTGGGCTAATTTTTACCCAAGCCCCTTAAGGGGCTTCCTTTATGAGTTAGCCGAGGGCTTCAGCCCCACGGCGGCATAGTTCCAAAAAATATTTTTTGCCAATTTACTTATCTGGGAAAACATATCAGTTCAACCATACACTCCCATAATCTTGAGTTCAGGTTTAGTTTAATAACAGAGCGCCCATTAATTGTCAACAAAAGCACTGCTGTTGCCGTCCATAATTAATCTCTGCATCAGATTTTCTGAGATATACAGGGGTTATAGCATCTGGCGACAGAGATAAGAGCGTAATATCTTCAAAGAGCATATGAGCTATAGAAGAGGCTCTTACAAAGTTCTGAAATGGTTGAGCAAAGAGCGCCAGATCGCCCATGCTCTTCCGAATCAGAGGGCGGAATGCGACAGCACCAGAACCTGCAAAGAGCAGACGGCTGGTATCAACCACAGCTGAGACGCTCTCCTGAGCAACATCGGGTAAACGCCCTGCAACCGAGATCGCTTCTCTCCCGGACTCAAGTTCAGGTTCAAGGGTATCAAACGGAATATGGGCAGCAGCAATGGCCACTGCCTGCTCTGGAGATGTAACCATCTCTTTACTCTTCTGAACCATTATGCCATTTCTGAAGTTATACACAGCACAGTAAACTTCACCTCTTTTGGCATCCATCATAACACAGAGCGGGACAGATGAAAAAGAGAATTGACAGGCAATGGCATCAAGGCTGGATATGCCTGCAGAAGGTTTCGATGTCGCACAGGCCAGCCCCTTGACAACGCTTATACCTATGCGTAACCCTGTAAAGCTGCCAGGGCCACAGGTCACACCAAACCCATCCAGATCGTGTATAGTTATTCCTGCCCGTTTTTCGACCATATGGGCAACCATATCCATTAGAGTTCTGGAGTGTGTCAGCCGGTTAAGATGAAATGATTCACAAATCGGCACCTGATCTTCAACAAGGGCAACAGAGCAACTCTGCTCAGATGTATCAACAGCAAGAATTTTCATTTTTATCTGATTTTTCCACGTTTAAGCTTTTTCTAGGATCTTCTATCTCTCTTCTGATGAGAAACTTACTATCTCAATGACCATCATCTTCAAAAAGCAGTGTCTTCAGACTCCTCACCATCATTGTCAGACTCTTCATATTCATCTTCCAGCTCATCCACCTCTGCCTCTGTGACATGCTCTGCTCTCTCTGCCTTCTCACCATCTTGGGGCAGGATCTCCTCTTCTCTCTTCACAAAAGCCACCTCCAGAACCTGATCCAGATCCTGAACACATATAAAGTTGATCTTCTTTTTCACACCTGGCGGCATATCATAGAGATCTTTTCTGTTCTTCTCTGGAATAATGATGGTTTTAATACCTGCCTGGAGTGCCCCCAAAGCCTTCTCTTTAAGGCCGCCTATTGGCAGCACCCTCCCCCTCAGAGAGATCTCGCCTGTCATGGCAACCTTGTTATCCACAATCCTGCCAGTCAGAGCTGAAATCAGGGCAGTTGCCATGGCAATGCCTGCTGATGGGCCATCTTTAGGGATTGCACCAGAAGGGACATGGATGTGGATATCCTTGTTTTCAAAATCATCCTTATCAATCTTGAATCGATCCATATTGGCCTTAGTGTAGGTAAAGGCAGCGCGTGCAGACTCCTGCATAACCTCACCAATCTGGCCTGTGACTGTCAGCTCTCCCTTGCCATGACACAATGAGACCTCAATATATAAGGTCTCTCCTCCATACTCAGTCCATGCAAGACCGGTCACAAGCCCAGCCTGGCTCTCATCCTGATCCATGTCTGTCAGATAGATGGGAGGTCCGAGAAATTTTGTCAGGCTCTGTCGAGTCACATTGAACTTCCCTTTTTTCCCTTCAGCCACCTGCCTTGCAATTTTTCTGCATATGGCACCAAGCTTGCGTTCAAGTTCCCGAAGACCTGCCTCCATGGTATATTCAGAGATAACAGTATCTATTGCAGCATCGGATATATGAATTGCTCTTCTGACCAATCCGTTCTCTCTGATCTGGCGGGGCAGAAGATGTTTTCTTGCAATGGCAAGCTTCTCCTCACGGGTATAGCCTGTAATCCTGATAACCTCCATCCGGTCAAGAAGCGCAGATGGAATTGTATCGATGATATTGGCTGTAAGGACAAAAAGAACCTTGGAGAGGTCAAAGGGCATATTGAGATAGTGGTCACTGAACTCTGAATTCTGTTCAGGATCAAGCGCCTCCAGAAGGGCAGATGATGGATCTCCTCTGAAATCATTACCAAGCTTATCAATCTCATCCAGCATGAAAACAGGATTGTTGGTTCCACACTGACGCAGCCCCTGAAGAATTCTGCCTGGCATGGCACCAATATAGGTGCGTCGATGTCCCCTGATCTCAGCCTCATCTCTTATACCACCCAGAGATATTCTGACAAACTTGCGTTTCATTGCCTTGGCAATTGCCTTTCCCAATGAGGTCTTACCCACACCTGGGGGGCCTGAAAAGCAGAGTATCTGACCTTTCATTGCAGGGTTGAGTTTTCGCACACTCAGATACTCAAGGATCCGCTCCTTTACTTTGTCCAGTCCATAATGGTTCTGTTCAAGAACCTGAGCAGCCTTGCCGATCTCAAGACTATCTTTGGACGATCTGCTCCAAGGCATCTCCACTATACAGTCAAGATAGGTTCTTATAATACCTGCTTCAGATGAGTCAGAATGCATCTGATCCAACCGCTTGATCTGCCGTAATGCCTCTTTTTCACAAGCCTCAGGCATTTTTGCCTTTTTGATTTTCTGATGGTACTCCTCAATTTCGAGCAGCTTATCATCCCCGTCTCCAAGCTCACGATGGATAGCCTTGACCTGCTCCCGCAGATAATAGTCACGCTGATTTTTTGAGATCTCATCTTTTACGTGGGTCTGAATCTTAGCCTGTACTGTTGAGAGTTCAAGTTCTCTTGCAAGAAAATCGTTTACCTTTTCAAGCCGTTTTCTCTGATCCACTGTCTCAAGAATGTCCTGAGCATCCTGCACTTTAAGTCTCAGATTTGATGCTACAAGATCAGCAAGCTTTCCTGGAGATTCAATCTGCTCAAGCAGAACCCCCACCTCTCCAGAGAGTTCTCCTCTCAGCGCCAGAATCTTCTCACTGCTCTCTCTGACGTTACGCATCAGGGCTTCAACCTCAATACCTAAATCCTGAAGTTCAATATCCTTTATAATCTCTATTTTCACCTTGAACCAGGAACGTTTTTTTTCAAATTTTTCAATTCTTGCTTTGGCAATGCCCTGCACTAATGCCTTGATACGTCCATCTGGAAGCTTGAGTATCTTCTGAACCCGTCCTACAGTACCAACCTCAAAAACATCACTGATACCTGGATTTTCAAGGTCAGAATCTTTTTGTGCAGAAAGAAAAATATAACGATCGGTTTTTGATGCCTCTTCTATAGCTCTGATGGATTTATCACGCCCCACAAAGAGGGGCAAAAGCATATCTGTAAAAATGACCACATCCCTCACAGGCATCATGGGAAGCTGGGTGGGGAGATCATCAATGTTCCCCTCCTTTTCAATTATTTCTATAAGATCATCAATATCAGTTTCTGCCATCTGGGCTCCTTTTCTATTACTGAATTTGAATTTTTTAAACAATAACTCATTCTATCTCTTTTACAACATAATAATGGACAATAATTTTCATGATCTTTTACAGTATGATCTCTCTGAGATCTGAAATGTTCTATCTGGAGTGTGAAGATATATTGACTTAAAGCCATTAAAAAACTATGAAGAGGTAATAGCTCTCTTACACTAACTTGCAACATAAGATACCCGCTGACTGAATTTCATTCAACCGTAATGCAAGAGACCCGTACTTACCATGCTTGATACCAAATGAGGATACAAAATGCTTAACTACCTGAATCAGGCCACCACCACGAGTGATATCACAATCATAATGGCTGTTTTCATATTTGGAGCATCTATTGGAAGCTTTCTGAATGTCTGTATCTACAGGATACCTAAAGGTGAATCAATCGCTTTTCCTGGATCCTTCTGCCCTGTGTGTAAGAGTTCAATACCATTTTATCTCAATATTCCCATTATAAGTTATATTATTCTACTTGGAAAATGCAGAAAGTGCCAGACAGAAATCTCTGTCAGATATCCAATAGTTGAATTGATTACTGCAATTTCCGCTCTGGCAACCTTCATAAAATTCGGACTTACAGCTGAATCACTCTTCTGGTTTGCATTTATTGCTCTTTTGATTATCATATCATTCATTGACATTGATCTTCAGATCATACCAGATATATTATCAATTCCAGGCATCTTTATCTTTGCCTTCTCACCACTTATTGTACCAGAGATCACCATAACAGATACCTTAATCGGTATCCTGGCAGGAGGAGGCTCTCTCTATCTTGTTGCGATGATATATTATCTTATCAGAAAGGATGAGGGAATGGGAGGAGGAGATATCAAACTTCTTGCCATGATCGGTGCTGCAACTGGATGGAAAGGGGTTGTATTTACAATATTCACTTCATCTCTCATGGGCACTCTGGGAGGTATTCTCATGATGTTTGTCATCAAAAAAGCAGACTCAAAACTGCGGATACCATTCGGGCCATACCTTGCAGCAGGAGCAGTGGTCTATATCTTCCATGGAGACTCTCTGATAGAGTGGTACTTTAATATCATATCATGAGCAGCAGAGCATCTGATCCTGCCCCAGACATGGGAGAAAATGCCATCAGACAGACCCAGCCCAATCGCAATAGCGCAGTTCTATCCAGCCATGTTTCTTGGTGCAGGTCTTTACAGTGATGGCTTGACCCAGCCTATATCTCAATAGCACAGCTCTATCCAGAGATTACCCATAGTTGTTCTGAAGGGAAGGACAATGATTTTCCCACCTTCAGCATGATCCACCAGATGATCCTTACCATTTTTGACACCAGCAAGTTTTACTTTAACACTTCTTCCCATCTCTGTCATTTTAGTGTTCACATGCCCTGATATCATGTTTCCAATCTCGCCTACTGCATCAATGATCTCAGCATCAATCTGCGTCATCTCCTCTCCAAACATTTTAGATACAACTGCAAGAATACTCTTCTGGCTGAAAGTGACTGCGGCAGTACCGTTGATATCTCCTTCAATTTTAAGCAGACCGGTAATCTCTCCATTGGAAACAGTACTGGTTTTAACATAAGGAGGCTCTGGCTTCATCTTTAGAGAGGCTGTAGTATCCAGTATATGAAAGGTTCCCTCTATAAAACAGTTTACTACTGCAGACTCCATATTCCCTCCACATCATATACGGGTTATTTTTAACTACTCTATTCGACCACCGTGACAAAAAGAGTACTCTTCTTAAATATACAAGATAACAAACGACAATAGTAGATTCAATTGAAATTTTAACTGGATAGAGATGTTCAGATGCAAGCAGATCAACCTTGATATATAGTATATCATATTTGTAAAAAACATGGATAATAAGAAGAGAGCCGTGTACTGGATAGATGTAAAGCTGTTCAGCCATAAAAAATCCTTGACACCTAGGCATCAAGCACGTAACTTAACCTCCACAAGAAAAGCACAGTGCCATCAACATGTATAAAAAACAAACAATGAAAAAAGGAGTCAGGAATGGAAAAAGAGATCAGCAAAGGAATCAACAAGGGAGATTTGATCAGTAAGGTGGCAGAGGTACTCAACAGTAAAAAGGATGCCCAGGCCGCTGTTGATTGTCTGTTGTCCTCAATTACAGAGGCACTTGCATCCCACAAAGCAGTAACGCTTGTAGGTTTTGGAACTTTTAAGACTTCTGAAAGAAAGGCAAGAAAAGGCAGAAATCCCCAGACTGGCCAGGAGATTGACATCCCATCCAGAAATGTGCCCAAATTCATACCTGGTAAAGCATTGAAAGATGCCATAAAATAGTCTGTAATACCCTAAAATGGACTGCCAATCCCCGTCAAATACAAAAAATAGCTGGTTTCAGTAGTTCCAGGGTAGATAGTGAAGCTATCTACCATAAAAACTACTTTGAAAAGAATATAAGCAGATTTGAATGACTTTATGTGAAAGTCTTTTAAACCTGCTGTAAAAGAATAAGACTTTCATGGCAGTTATGGCCGTAAGCCAATATTCCACTCCGGCCATGCCGGTTATTAAGAGTTTAAATTGCTATGCCTTTAAATTTTCATATTTAAAAATATGCCCCATACCATAGAAGAGATATTTGCACCATCAACAGGAGTTGAGATCGTATTGAATCTCAACTCCCTTAATCCATTTGCAGCTTCTTCAATTATATATGATGCAAACCATCTGAAGCAGACTATCATTGTAGCTCAACCTCTGCATCAGATCACCCCATCTACATCTTTTGAGGAGATACACTTAACCACTCTGTTAAAAGTTGACCTGGATAAGAGAAGATTTGGCATAAAATGCAAACTATCACTCTTTATCAGAGACTATTCTCTCTCCAATAGTAGCAGAGTCGGCGCAATCACCCTGAAATATACTCCACCCCTACTGGAGACAAATATCCGTTCGGCATACAGAATGCCAATCAGCAAAAATTTTACAGTCAGAGCCAAACTGCTACTTAATAATAAGCAATACTATTCAACAAGAGATTTTTTTATAAGAGATATCTCAATAAACGGCCTGGGAATTACCATCCCTTCAAAGGTTGGCACAACAGCAAACTCTCTGACATCATTAAAACTGAACAGCCAGGCTGCCATAGGTATGCTGTTAATGCTCCCCAATTCAAAAGAGCCATTTGCAATCATACCGCTCAAAATTGAAATTATCAGGATAGATTTAAACTATTCAAAAAATCAGATCTTTGCTGGCATTAAATTCATTGGGTTAACACCCGATAAAGAGCTACAGCTCAATAAATTTATCCACATGGCTCAATTAGATGAGCTAAGAAGGTTGAGCAGACTTGATATATCCTGATCTCAAAACAGGGTCAGATAGAAAGAATATATCCTTCAATCCACTCCAGAATCTTTCTCTGCTCGCCATCCAACTTCTGATTATCAGAAAGTTCAGAGTTACGGCATATCTGACGTATCTCTTCAATGGCTCTGTCAGGCACAAGCCGATCCTCTCCCTTGAACCCGATCAGCTTTTTATCCACATTGCTGCTGCTACACCGTACCCTCTCCATATAACGTCTGTATTCACTAGATATGGGAGATGAAAGGTTGGCTTTGGGGTAGTTTCTGAAAAGAATCCTGATAGCCATGGATTTAATTCTGGATGTGGCCATCCCTTGAACCATTGCAATCTTCTCATCCATAGAACTCCTGTGAAACTGCTCCATATCCCGCTTTTCAGCTCTTGTAAAAAAGGAGGATTGATAGAGAAGAGAATCCAGATCTGCTTCTGGAACAAGCGGATACTTAAACTCACGGTGGTATTGAACTATTTTTCTGAGAAGAGATTGAGCATCAGGATCTCCATGCAGAAGAGTGCGATTTTTTTCAACAGAGACTCTCTGCTCTTCTGAAAGCCGATTCCAGAACCGCTCCAGGGGAGGAAGAAGAAGGGCAGACTCACCATCTTTTTTCCGGATCACAAAGAGTTCTTCAGGGTTCAAGGTACCTGATGTGGGGAGAAGGTCTCTGTCCAATCTAAGCCAGAGGCTCTGATTGGCATAGTGAAATGACCTTCCGATTCCAAGGACAGGGGCCAGGTACATTGAATCTGCACCGAACTTATGAGAAACCATGAGCGCAACTCTCTGCTTCCCCTCGATCTGCTGGGATAATTTGCCAGATCTGGCAGTTTCATGAGTGTCAACTGCAGATCCAGAGTCAGCTCTGCCTGGTTGGTAGAACAGGGTATTCAGACTCTCTACTCTTGATCTGTCTTTGAGTTTATCAAAAAAATCAAGAGAGTATGCCCACATCTTCGGCTCTTCCATCAGACATTTAGCCAGAGCAACAGTTACTTTCACATCTGTCATAGCAGTATGTGCCACTCCAGATATGTTAAACACCTCTTTATATGCACTGCCAGCAAATTTCTGCCTGAGGCATGGAAGCATCAGCTCAAGCTTGAGGCTCGGTTTACCACCATCTGTTTCAGGCCACTCCATGATTTCCGGCTTAAAAATCCTGTAAAGCGTGGTAATCGGCAGAAGATCCATTCGACAGCATCCATTTGCATACTGGTGAGAGTAGGGATCCAGCAGGTTTCTGTAAAATGTAAACCTGAGAAACTCATCGTCAAAGCCCAGACTATTATAACCAATTGAGATGGTTCCAGGCCTGTTTACAATCTCATAGATCCTTTTGGCACCTTCATATTCACATACCCCTTCTGTCCAATCCTTAGGCATCAGTCTGTGAGTGATAAACGCACCTGGAGATGGCACAATATCGGGGCGCATCTGCATGGTGATATTGTGCTGCTCAATTTCATTCAGATCTGTATCTGTTCTTATGGCCGCAAAGGTGAGAATCTGATCAAAAGCTGAGTTCAAACCAGTAGTTTCAGTATCGTAAAAGAGAAAAGAGGTCATATGCTTATCTACACAGTCAGAAGAGATGACTCAATTTAAAATTAATTAACCGGATCAAAGGGTATGCTCAGTTTAAAAGTGCACCTGTTAAAAATGCTGATAAGGTACGTGATGATGACAGAATCAGTTGAAGGGGAAGATAGATGCAACCGTTATGAATAGAGAAAAGAGAGGCAGAGATACAAAAACCACAAAAGGGGCTCGGTAAAAAATACCAGCCCCTCTTATGAGAAAAGAACTCTTTGATGATATCTCTATCTTTTTGAAAACTGATAATTGGCCCTAGCACCCTTCTGGCCATATTTTTTTCTCTCTTTAACTCTCGCATCTCTGGTAAGGAATCCTGCTTTTTTAAGCACACCACGCAGTTCAGGGTTTGCAAGCACAAGAGCTTTTGTAATACCATGCCTGACAGCCCCAGCCTGTCCCATGATCCCACCACCAAGGACGGTGATTTTAATATCGAATTTGTCGCTGTTCTCAGTCAGAAAAAGAGGTGAAGCCAGAAGATCCCTGGCTGAACCCAGTACAAAATAATCATCTAATGATCTGTCATTGACTGTAATATTACCGCTGCCGGGTTTTAGCCATGTCTTTGCAATAGAACTTTTGCGTTTTCCGGTTGCGTAATAGATATTTTCATTTTCCATAAAAATCAATATTCCCTTATATTTTTAATACGATACTTCAAAAGTCTCAGCCATTTAAGGCTTGTCTTTACGATATTACTGATTCTTGAATATCTGGACTATAACTATATCTGAACAAATTCCGGCTTTTGCGCCGCATGAGGATGTTCTTCACCGGCATAAACATGTAATTTGGTATTAAGTTTTCTTCCAAGTGGATTTTTGGGGAGCATCCCTCGAACAGCCTTACGTAGAAGATCCTCTGGTCTCTTCTCAAGAAGCTCTCTGGCTGTCACAGATTTGATACCACCCATATAACCAGTGTGTCGATAATATCTCTTTTTATCCCATTTATTGCCTGTCAGACGTACCTTATCGGCATTGACGACAATAACCCAGTCACCAGTATCAGCATGTGGGGTGAACAGTGGATTGTTTTTCCCACGAATTCTTGAAGCCACTTCTGTTGCAACTCTGCCCAGCACTTTATCCCTGGCATCAATAACACACCACTTCTCTTTATTATCAGATCTATTGGCACTATATGTATATTTTTTCAATTCACCTTTCTCCTGTTCATAAAAAATAATTTGACTTCATTACCCCATTGAGTTCAATATGTCAAGTTCTATTTTACCCTATATTGTCTGTCAAGCAATGCAGCAGCAGTGATAAAGTGGTTATTACCCACTGTTAGACCCATCGCTGTCGTCTGAAAAAGATCTCCAATAATTTTATAGGAGTTATCACTGTAAGAAGAGGATATCCCATCCCCCTCTCTCTGAGATGCCTCCGCCCCTCTCTGGGGAGATACCTCCCTTGCTACAAAAACACCTCCTGCTCTCACTCCACCAGTCAGAGTCGTTGAGATGGTTGCAGTTGGCATTATAAAGAGCTGACGCCTTCCAACAGCAATGGTGCGGTAACGTGAAGAGACTTTGAAGTCCAACAGTACCACAAAATGATCTTTATGTCTGTAAATACCTGCATGGTCAAACCTTGCTGCAATGGGGTTACCAGAGATGGCCGCTCTGGATCTGATCTGAAGCCACTCTGCCCACCACCTGACATCTGGAATATAGTTCGACGAGTAGTGAAAAAGATAATCCAGGTAAGAGCCACTGTTAAGAGCCTCAATCCACCTTGAAAGAAAATCAAGAAGAGCAGCCCGTTGTGTAATAGTTGCTTCAAGAGAGGTATAATCAACTCTATCCATTACAATTAAAGGAGTTTCATCAAGGACAATGTATGGAGCAAGCTTGAGAATATCATCATTATTCATGGCCACACAGCCATTTGAATCCATTGGTTTTAATCTCTTATTGGTACCATGAATCCATATGGCACTGCCTGTTTTACCAAGGAGTCTGTCAAGAAAGTTCGGATAATCAGTTGTAAATGCCCTTTTCCCATAAATTGGTGCCAGAAAGCGCTCTTCATGGATCTGTTTCATAAAATAGATCCCTTCAGGGGTCTTTTTATCCCCTTCAACCAGCTTGGGGCCATCTCTTTCACCTGTAGAGCATGGAATCTCAAGGATCCTGATAAACTCACCATTTTTTGATGTATAGACCCAGAGTGTCTGAGAGTCTTTTTCAACCACAATGGCAGATGCCCCCTCCCTTGGGGCGTTAACCAATGAGGAGGGGATAATAAAGCTTGCATATCTCTTCTGGAGACCATTTAATTCAACAGAATTCAATGGATCAAGAGTTTTTTCAGGCAACTCTTCTTCAACAGGTTTGAGCATATCAGGCTTCTCTTCACCCCCCTTTGCAGTTGGAGAAACGGTGGTAGAACTCTCTGCATTACTGTAATTGCCTGTATTGATTGACTTGGTTACAATTGTTGTTTTTAGATCTTTCTCTCCCACTGTATGCAGACCATCTTCTTCATACTGGAGCCTCTCCTCTGCAACCACAATAGGATGCGGTAGAACCAGAATAAGAAAAAAAAGAGCTATCAGAACAACCTTTGAAAAGAAACAGATTTTTATACGCAACATATACTCTACAATAATTCCCTCTGATATGGTCTACCAAGATGCTCATAGGCTTTTACAGAAGCTTTTCTTCCTGTTGAAGTGCGCAGCAGAAAGCCACACTTAAGAAGATAGGGTTCAACCACGTCCACAAGGGTGTCAGGTTCCTCTTGCAGAGTTGCAGAGACCGCTTCAATGCCTACAGGCCCGCCATTATAAAATTTAATGATTGTATTAAGATAACTTCTATCTAAATAGGTCAGACCCTTTGCATCGACACCCTCCAGCGCCAGAGCATTTTTTACGCTCTGCTGGGTAATCTCTCCTCCAGATCTCACTTGAGAATAATCACGTACCCGCTTCAACAGCCTGTTGGCTATCCTTGGAGTTCCCCTGGATCTTCTGGCAAGCTCCAGAGCACAATCATCATCCATGGAGGCTTCCAGAAGCAGAGAGGATCTCTTGATAATGGTTGTCAGTTCATCAACTGTATAAAAATCCAGATTTCTGAACAGGCCGAAGCGGTCGCGAAGAGGAGAAGAGAGCAGCCCGACTCTGGTGGTAGCACCTACAAGGGTAAAGTGCTTGAGTCTGTAACGATGGCTCCTGGCATGAATACCTTTGTCAAACACAAAATCCACTGCATAATCCTCCATCGCAGGGTAAAGAAACTCCTCAACAATCTTGGGGAGCCTGTGAATCTCATCAATGAAAATAAAATCACCCTCTCCAAGGTTGGTCAGCATACCAATAAGATCCCCACCTTTTTCTAAAGCAGGCCCTGATGTCACTGTAAGGGAGCCTCCCATCTCATTGGCAATAATGTGGGAGATGGTTGTTTTCCCAAGTCCCGGAGGGCCATGAAGCAGTACATGATCAAGTGACTCACCACGTATTTTGGCTGCCTGAATGGCAATCTTAAGGCTCTCCACTGTCTCTGACTGCCCGACATAATCATCAAACATCTGAGGCCTCAGTGATGAGGCGGCGTCAGTCTCCCCGTCAGTCAGAAACGCCTTTGGAGAAGAGATCTCCAGAGTGGATCTATCTCCACAATCTCCAGATGATTGCGGAAGCTTCTCCAGATTGTCTCCGTTTGATCTGCCTGATAGATCAGATGAGGTAAATGTGATAAAAGAGCTGCTCATCTTTGTGGGAATCTCCTTCAAAGCTTCCCATGCAACACCACATCAAAAAGCTCTTCTGGTGTTGAAATGGAAGGATTTTTATCCATGGCCATAGAGACCATTCTCTTTGCAATTGCAGCAGTATATCCCAGCTGTTCAACAAGTACATCCACAACCTGCTGGGCATTTCTCTTCATGGCAAGAGGCATTGGACTCTGGGATAATAACAGTTGATCCGCACCTGCACTCTCTGAACTCACGGAAGAGAGTTTTGAATCTGCATCTTCCAATATGAAACGGGAGACCTTGCCATGTAAAGCAGCAACAATCTTCTGGGCAGTTCGCTTGCCAATCCCACGCAGACCAGCAAGAAAATCGATATCCTGCTGTTCAATTGCCATGGCAATCTGCGATATCGGTTTCTCCATAGCCTTTACAGCTTTAAGAGGACCTATGGCATCAACTGAGATGAAGCTCTGAAAGAACTCCTTTTCATCTTCTGAATCAAACCCGATCAGAACAGGTTTGGGCTGCCTTTCAGTCTGGTAATAGTATATGTAAAGAGAGATGGGCTGGCTGAGTAGGTCATCAGTCAACTTCTCCAGAACGAATGCAGGCAGAAGGATCTCGTATCCAAGATTGCCAGCCAGTAAGATAATTCCATTCTGATCTGCTTTTAATATTTTTCCCTCTATATACGCTATCATCAAGTAGTCCTACTGCAATCATGAAGAGATATTATGCCTGCCACACCTGAAAAATCCGGCAATTGCAAGGGCAAGAGCATCAGAAGCGTGGAATGGTCTTATGGCTTCAGGATGATTTAAAAAATGTCTCACCGATTTTTCCACCTGATATTTATCTGCACACCCTGTGCCTGAAATCAGTTTTTTAGCCTCTTTCACAGCAATTTCGCAGATTGACGCCCCAGATTTATGAGCAGCGAGCAACAATACTCCTGTCACCTTTCCAAGGGTGATAGCTGAATTGGGGTACTGTTTAAGGGAAAAGATATCTTCTATAACAACGATGTCAGGGGATTGCTGACAGAGGAACTCCAGGGCCTGGGTATAAATGCGGTCAAGACGTAAAGAGAGAGAATCGTTTTTATCTGTACTGATACTACCAAAAGAGTAGGCTGAAACAGTTCTACCATCACCTTGAACCAGCCCAACGCCTGTTCCGGCAAGTCCTGGATCTATGCCTATTACTTTAACCATTAATCAGTTAATGTTTTCAGTTTTGCCTTTGCACTTTCAGCTTCCTGGGTCTGAGGATATCTTTTGATCAGATCATTTAAAATCAGACGGGCATTCCCCTTCTCCCCAAGGTTTGCAAAAGAGTAAGCCTGCTTCAGAAGCGCAGATGGGACCTTATTGCCCTTGGAATACTCTTCGACAACTCTCTGATACTCAAGAATCGCCTTTTCATACCATTTATCCCTGTAATAGCTGTCTGCTATCCAGAATCTCGCATTGTCTGCATTTTCTGAAGTAGGATAACGTCTTATGAACTCCTCAAACTGATTTCTAGCCTGCTCATTCTGTCCAGCATCAAGAGATGCTTTGGCTGTATTATATAGACCATTCTCACTTACATCAGATGGAGAGGCCGAAGGATCTGAAGATGAAGGGGCAGCAGCAACGCTATCCGCTGGTTCAGAGGATTCGATCCCCAGATGCTGTTCAATTTTAAGCAGTCGCCTGTAATTCATAGAGACTGCATTGTCAAGACGACTTAACTCTGAGGAGCCAGCTGCGTCGCTGGCCTGTTTGAGTCGATGTTCCGACTCCTCAAGATTTCCTCTGACTGACTGAATATCAACCTTCAGACTCTCCATCATGTCCCTGACTTCAGCATATTTCTCTCTCTGCTCTTTTTCAAGGGTGATAAAGTCCTCATTAATCATGCTGTCATACTGTTTTTCCTTGGTAGTCAGCCTGAAATTATCCTGTTCAAGGGTTGCCACCCTCTCTTCAAGGCTTCTAAATTCACTGCTTCCAACGCATCCAGAAAAAAGAACAGATAGACAGATCACACTCAAAGGCAATAAATTATTTTTTTTCATTGTCGCATCCAGATGGAATGAATCAATAGATTGAAAACCACACATGAACTGTAAATTACAAACAGATAAACTGAACTGTAAATTGAAAAAAGATAAACTGCCATGCCCTGCTGACAGGCACAACGAAGATTGAAACGTAGGGGCACCCCCCTGTGGATCTCCTCTCAAAGAGCAGTCACGGGGCATGCCCCTACAGTTTAACATAAACTCTTAAAATCCATCCTCCACCTGCTGACACTCAAATCTGGCCAGTGCATTTCTGTGATGGTCAGATTTGAAGGGGCGGCGGATTTTAATATTTATTCTCAGATAACAGAAGCTATCAAGTTACCGAATATAATGACGCAGATAGTGCCACTTACCGGATCACAAAATGACCACGTCTGTTCTTTGACCATGCAGACTCATCATTACCCTGTACAGCAGGTCTCTCTTCTCCATAGCTGATGACATTCAGACGGAATTCAGCAATACCAAGATCCTGTAGGTATCTTTTTGCTGACAAAGCACGTCTCTCACCCAATGCAAGGTTGTACTCTGTAGTTCCTCTCTCATCACAATGACCTTCAATTGTAACAGTCAGGCCACTGTTTCTGGTAAGGAAGTCTGCCTTCTCTTTAAGAAGCATACGGGCATCAGGAACAAGCTCAGAGCTGTCAAAATCAAAGTAGATATCCTGATTCTCAAACTGCTCTCTTTCAGCTGCCTGAGCCTGTCTTAATGCTTCTTCTCTCAGACGCTCCTCTTCAAGAGCTTTCTGTCTTGCAATCTCTTCTGCTGAGAGTCCATCCTGAGAACCCTGGTTCTCAATACCAGCTGACGGATCTGTCTCAACCGTCTTTTTGGCACATGAAACGGTCAGCATCATTGCTGACAGAAAAAGCACAACCATAACATTAACAACAATCTTTTTTCCCATCTTTTTTCTCCTCATTTTTAGACCGTTTAAGAAATTTATTATTTATTCCCATACGCTGATGACCATGCAGGATCGGTCTGAGACCCTTTAAATGTAAAAAGAGGCTTTTGATCTGATCCGGTTGAAGTCATCACAAATATTCTCGATGCCCCCTGGCGTGTTGAACTGAAGGCAATGAGATTTCCATCTGGAGACCACGATGGATCCTCATTATCTCCCTGACCGCTTGTCAGCTGAGTCGGTTCACTCCCGTTAGCACCAATAACATAGATGTTAATACTATTTTTAACAACACCAACATAAGCAATTTTATCACCATCTGGAGACCACGCAGGAGAGGTGTTGTAATTCCCCTGAAAGGTCAATCTTGTCGCAGAACCAGATCCTGTATCTCCAATATAGATCTGGGGAGTGCCAGATCGTTTGGATACAAAAGCAAATTTTGAGCCATCCGGCGAAAAGCATGGTGAAACATCAATTCCAGTTGACTTGGTTACCTGTCTCTTTATTGCACCACCCCCATTGATAATATATATCTCCTGATCTCCAGAGAAACTCAGCGTTGCAGCCAGCGCAAACTGTCCTGGAAGCCAGGCTGGAGTGATATTCAACCCCTTCTTGGCAACAATAACATCACGGTTTGCCCTTAAATCCCGGATGTAGAGATTGGGATTACCTTTGGCATAAGAGGTAAATGCAAGAAAGTTCCCATCAGACGACCACGCAGGAGAGAGGGTGATATTATTAAAATTTGTAATCCTAGAGACATTTCCACCATCAAAATCACAGGCAAAAACCTCTTTATTCCCACCTACAGTTGAAATAAATGCAATCCTACTGCCAAAAACGCCCATCTTACCTGTGAGCAGCAATGAAATCTCAGCACAGAAACGATAAACCATACTCTTAACATCTTCTTTATGGCCAGTATAAACTTTACCGATAAGAAGCGTCTCTTTAAAGGTATCAAAGAGCCTCAATTCCAGACGGACAGCCCCATTCTGCTCCACAATCCCACCGGTAATAAGCAGTTCTGAACCGATAGATGTCCAATTTTTGTAATTGATCTCTGAACCGGTGATCCCTTTCTGGGCAGGATTTTCAATAAAAGAGCCTCTGTCCATTACGGCAAGATATCCTGTGAAATCAAGGGCATTTGACATAATATCAACTGCATTTTTCCCAAGCGTCACCTCCTGCTCATGGCCTGTAGATGCTTTGAAAAGAGGTATTGCAACAGGAATTTTCCTGATTAACGGGTTATTTATATTGATATAGGCATGTTGTGCCGTAACAACTGCCGGGAAAAATATTAAAATGCACAATAATCCACGCAAGAAAAAAAAGCTACATGAATTTAATCCAGCCATCAATTTTGCACCACCGTTTCGAGTCATAAGTGTCATCTTCTCTATGATTTAAATCTTTTAACAACAGAAAAAAAATTATAGCAATAAAAAAGTTATAGCAACAGAAAATTATTTAAGTCCACTTGGTGTAAAAACACATCCTATATCATAGGATGTGTACCCAGCTGGCAATGGAGGAAGAGGATTTGATTTCTTTATTGCCTTTAATGCAGATTCATCAAGGTGGCTGTTTCCAGAACGGGTCTCAAACCAGATATCTCTTATCTCTCCATTCTGTAATATTTTAATCAGAATTCTGACCTCAATTTTACTGTTTGCACCTGCAAGTCTTTCATTAAATGACCAGTTCTGTTGAATCTTGTACATCAGTTCAAGATTGTACAGATCAATGGCCTGAGATGAAGTTCCTCCCCCCTTTATGTTAGAGGCCAAACCTCCAGAGCCTGTCCCCCCTCTCTTACCAGACTGGCTTGCCACTTTGCTCTTCATACGGCTCAATGCAGCTGCCAGATCATCTTTCCCCTCTGCGCCACTATCTACACCAACAGCCTTGGATGAATCAGCACCTCTCCCTTCAACACTGCTGTCTGATTTTTTCCCTTTTTTAGCGCTCCCGGATTCAGAGGTGTCACCTTTTTCTTCATCCCCTTTTTGCCCCTTATCCTCGGTAGCAGAAGAACTCTCTTTATCTTCAGATCTATTACCCTGGGCAGATTCAGCTACTTTCTCTGGCTTTTTCTGAAGCTCTTTTTCAGCCGCAGCCTCTTTAACACTTTTTTTAACCTTCTCAGAGTCATAGGTTCTCTTTTTTAAAGACTCTTTCTTCTTTTCAACAGCTGGTGGTTCATATATCTCTGCATCTTCAACTTCTGGTTCTGGTTTGGGTTCTGGTTTGGGTTCTGGCTTTGGTTCTGGCTTTGGTTCTGGCTTTGGTTCTGGCTTTGGTTCTGGTTTGGGTTCTGGTTTGGGTTCTGGTTTGGGTTCTGGTTTGGGTTCTGGTTTGGGTTCTGGTTTGGGTTCTGGCTTTGACTCATGTTTGGGCTCTGATTTTACACTCTTCTTCTGTAAGGATTTCACTGGTAGATCAGACGCTTTCTCAATTTCCGACTCAACAGCACTTTTAACCGCTGGTTCTGCTTTGGACTGTCTGGCAGAAGCTTTTGATTTGCCACTCTTCTTTTCCGAAGTTTCAGATTGTGGCATATTGTCAATGTCCTCAGATGCAGGTGCAACCTCTGGAAGACCAGGAGAGAATGAGACCAGATCAACCTGAACCGCAAATGGGACAATAGGTACCGGGGTCAGATGCTGAGTAAACATGATAAACAGAGCAAACAGCAGATGGAGAACAACTGAAAGTCCATACATCAATTTAAGAGATGGAGTGCTATCCTCCACCTGTTTCTGCCTTGAACTGGCATTGATGGATTTTAAAAAATCTAAGTGATTCATCTTATTTCAGTTATATCACTCTTCTTCTGGAATAGTAATCATTCCAAGAGATGTCACGCCAGCCGCTTTCACTTTAGCCATAACATTAACAACAATGCCATATGAGACATCTTTATCTGCCTTTAAATAAAGATCCTTTTTTTCGACATTTTCAAATATTTTCTGGAGTTTCTCTGTCAGGAATTGAATATCAATTACCTGATCGTTAAGATAAACCTGATCATCTTTCTGAATTGAGATCACCAGGTTCTCCTCATCTGTTTTTAACGGTGCTGCTGATGATGCCCTGGGAAGGTTAACATCAATTCCTTCAACCATCATAGGCGCTGAAACCATAAATATTATTAAGAGCACCAGCATGACATCCACAAACGGAGTCACATTAATTTCTGACATCAACTGATCATTACCACCACCAACCTGCATTATTCCCCCTGCCTCTTCTGTATATCACGCTCAATAATATTCAAAAGATCTGCAACAAAGTTTTGAAGTTCCGAGTCAAGGACTCTTATTCTATCCGTAAAGTAGTTGTAAGCAATAACTGCAGGAATAGCAACGGTAAGACCTGCAGCTGTGGCAACCAGTGCCTCTGCAATACCAGGAGCAACAACAGCAAGGCTTGCAGATTTATTCAAACCAATGCCCTGAAATGTGTTTAAAATCCCCCATACTGTCCCAAACAGCCCTATAAATGGGGATGTATTACCAGCAGTTGCAAGAAATGTAGTCAACTGGGTAAGACGTCTGATCTCAGTGCTGATGGCTCTTTTCAAAGCCCTCTGCACACTGGACATGACATTATATGCAGGAAGCGGCCTGGATTCAACTGGCTTTGCAGCAGGGGTTGTCTTTGCTCCTGTACTATCAGCCATTGAGGCATCAAATTTTTTAACTTCCATATAGCCTGTTATAAAAACCCTGGCAACAGGACTTGTTTTTAAAACCTTGGCCTTGGTAAACGCATCAGCAAGATTCCTGCATTGCCAGAATATGTCTGTAAAATCCACAGAGTCTCTGTATGCTTTTCTGATGTACCTGTACTTGATAAAAATAATTGCCCAGGAGGTGATTGAAAAAAACAGAAGGATCAACATTACAGTCTTGACCACAGGTCCTGCACTGATCATCATACTGAAAAGATCGGTCGTCTCAGGATTCATAACAAAACTCCATATTAAAATAATAATGAATCATCCTGCCACTATCATATTGCAGGAGTCCATTTCTCTTTAAGGTTCTTCTTCTAAGCAACTAAAATGGCACCCGCTGTTTTTGTTACCTATAGGCCTGGTCTCAGCTTGGCCGAGGGTGACGACTACACTTTACAGTCGAATAAAACCATTTTTTACAAGCAAGTAAGGGGTACCCGCGCTCTCTTCTGGGTACCCCATTCATATTAAAACTTAGGGAATGGCACAGCTTCTACATTTCGATCTTTTTGTATCACAACTATTTAGAATCGTCTATGCTATATTAGCACCTGCAACATGTCAAGCCTCACTTGCACAGCTGCTATTTTTTTTTAAGCTTCTGAGTTTTAAAAAAAATCCTTGAATATCATTATTAAAAATAATTACAAAGAATTAGCTCCTGCTATATATATTAAAAGAAAAAATTGTGCAAGTGTTGTTAGAAGGTGGAGATAGAATAATTGCTTAAAAGAGAGGTCAAAAAACACAAAAAGCTCCTGCACAGAAAAAAAACAGTGCAGGAGCTCTATTATCTATATTAAAACATCATCACCAGCTCATGCTACAGAACAAGCCAATAATTTTGTTTTAATTCCTACATCATACCGCCCATTCCGCCGCCCATTCCACCAGGCATTCCACCACCCATTCCGCCGCCAGCACCCTTCTCTTCAGGCTTGTCAGCAATCATGGCTTCAGTAGTAAGCATTACAGATGCAACACTTGCCGCATTCTGGAGTGCAAAACGAACAACTTTCTTTGGATCAATAACGCCTGCCTCAATAAGATCTTCATATACATCAGTTCTGGCATTGTAGCCGAATGCGCCTTTGCCCTCTCTGACCTTATTGATAACCACAGAACCTTCAACACCAGCATTATTTGCAATCTGACGCAGCGGCTCTTCGATTGCACGGGCAACAACCTTAATGCCAAGAAGCTCCTCCTGAGATCCTGTAAGGGATTTGAGTGCATCACTTGCACGTACAAGCGCAACACCACCACCAGGCACAACACCCTCTTCAACTGCCGCCCTTGTGGCATTAAGAGCATCTTCAACCCTTGCTTTCTTCTCTTTCATCTCAGTCTCTGTAGCAGCACCAACACTGATTACTGCAACACCACCGATCATCTTTGCAAGCCTTTCCTGGAGTTTTTCTCTGTCATAATCAGAGGTGGTATCTTCAATCTGAGCACGGATCATCTTCACACGACCCTCAAGAGCCTCTCTTGAGCCAGCGCCATCAATTACTGTTGTATTATCCTTATCAATCACGATTGATTTTGCACGGCCAAGATCTTCAAGACTCACATTCTCAAGCTTGAGCCCCACATCTTCTGATACAACCTGACCACCGGTAAGAACTGCAAGATCTTCAAGCATTGCCTTTCTTCTGTCACCAAAACCTGGGGCCTTTACAGCAGCAACACTCAGTGTACCACGAATCTTATTTACAACAAGAGTGGCAAGGGCTTCACCCTCAACATCCTCAGCCACAATCACAAGTGGTTTACCCATTTTTGCAACTGTCTCAAGAACCGGAAGAAGATCTTTCATGCTCCCAATCTTCTTGTCACAGATGAGGACAAAAGGGTTATCAAGTTCAGCTACCATCTTTTCAGCGTTGGTAGCAAAGTATGGAGAGAGGTAACCACGGTCAAACTGCATACCCTCAACAACATCAAGAGTGGTCTCCATTGATTTGGCCTCTTCAACGGTGATAACACCCTCTTTACCAACCTTACCCATTGCCTCTGCAATAATATTTCCAATGGTCTCATCGCTGTTTGCTGAGATGGTACCGATCTGGGCAATCTCTTTCTGATCTTTGGTGGGCTTACTCATCGCCTCAAGCTCAGAGACGATTTTGGCAACCGCCATATCGATACCGCGTTTAATACCCATTGGATTGTTGCCAGCCACAACCAGTTTCTGACCCTGTTCATATATTGCACGGGCAAGGACAGTTGCAGTGGTAGTACCATCACCAGCCATATCACTGGTTTTGCTGGCAACCTCTTTGACCATCTGGGCACCCATGTTTTCAAATTTGTCTTCAAGCTCAATCTCTTTGGCAACGGTCACGCCATCTTTTGTCACATTGGGAGATCCCCATGACTTCTCAATAACAACGTTTCTCCCCTTGGGTCCAAGTGTTACAACTACGGCGTCCGCAAGTGTCTGTACACCTTTGAGCATTGCCTCACGGGCTTTTGCATCATATTTAATCTCTTTTGCCATCTCTATGAGCCTCCATATATGTCATATATTATATTATTACATTTGATCTATTTATCTTCTAAACTGCCACAACAACAGAAGTGTGTGGCAGGACATTCAATATCACCTAAAAGTCAGACACAATCTTGTATTGGACTTTTTTTAGTCAACAACACCAAGAACATCATCCTGACGCATGATGAGATAGTCAACGCCTTCAATCTTAACTTCAGTTCCACCATATTTACTGAAAAGAATACGGTCTCCAACCTTAAGCTCCATGGGTATAAGCTTTCCGTCTTCTCCAACACGTCCATTACCCACTGCAATCACCTTGCCCTCAGCTGGTTTCTCTTTTGCAGTGTCAGGAATTATGATTCCACCTTTTGTCTTTGTACTCTCTTCAACGCGCTCAACCAGAATTCTATCCTGTAATGGTCTTAAACTCATGATCTTAATTCTCCTTAAATATAGTTTTATTGTTTAATATTAGTGTTTTGAATATGGCATTTTATATTCTACCCTTATTCTGAAAAACAGAGATAGAAGAGAGAAAATAAAAAGCCACATAGGATACTTAGTCATGAAAACTCATATTTTATTTTCACGGTAGGGAACATTCTAAATAGCCTAAAAGAACGCTCACACAGAACTCTTTTCTCTTCAAAACCCCTTAACACTGTAGGGATCTTCACTTACATCTTCAAATATGGCAATTGTTGTTCAGGAACTACTCGGCCTTGTTATTGGAGCTTGGGCAGGACGGGGTACAGCTTGTGCCCGAGCATGAAGATTCACTTTTATTGCTGCTCTCCTTATCATGAGAGATCTTTTTATCACCTTTGGAAGTTGTTCCACCATAATCAGTAACATACCAGCCCGAGCCTTTTAAATGAAATGAACTATGTGAAACAATCTTGTTGAGTCTGCCCTGGCAGCGGGTACATTTTTCCAAAGGAGCATCTGATATCTTCTGGAATGCTTCTTCAACATTTCCACACTCTGTGCATTCATACTCATAAATAGGCATTTTACTTTACTCTCCGATATTTTTAAGGTTCATCCATTAAAAGCAATGATAAAATAGTCAGTCTTTACACCTTGTCAAGCATTTATTAGTTGTGTTTTTTTCATGACGTATCTCTCTCCTCTTCAGAGAGTAACGCCTTGATTCAAGGAGCAACGATAAGATAGACAGACTTTATTGATTGTCAAGATTTATCAATCTAAATTTTAAACACTTTTTCACCAGGAGAGTTTTAAAGCCATTTCTGGTAGTATAACAGTACGTTATCCATACCATCTATGGCAATACACTTTAAAATTTTTGAAGTTATTGCGTGCACTTTTCGCTCCTCTTCCATAGCACACAGCGCTTCAGAAGAGGCTGAATATATCTGTTGAAAGGTGGAGAATCTGACAATATGGATCAACTCATGAACTGTAATGTAAACAAGAAAAGGGAATAGAGAGAGTATCTGATTCTGAGCTATTTTCTCCAGAATGGTTCCATCCTGGAAGCAGACGCTGTAGTAGTTCACAACACTTGAGCCAAGCGTTCCATCCTTTTTTCTGGCGCTATACCCAAGAACCTGTGCAACTGGGCCATCTACGATCTCATCTCCTTCAAGATCCTTGAAGGTCTTGACATCATACCTGCTGCGAAGCCATTGAGTAGATGACATTTTATAGTGATTACTTATAAGCTCTTCGGCAATTGCAACGGCATCGTCAAGCAGCTTTAACTGTAACGGGTTAAAAGTTACTGGTTTATTATCCATAAAGTGTTCCTGTTGCTGACCCTATGACGTACGCTCCCCCTACAAGAAAAAAGAATGGACATATCACAAAACTTTATGATATAAGTTTCTGATTCATCATTAATATAACATCTGGAAACTGATTAAAGGAGGTGGTCTTTTGGGCAGTGTTATTAAGAAGAGAAGGAAAAAGATGCGAAAACATAAACATAAAAAACTCCTCGCAAGAACAAGACATCAGAGACGCAAAGGCAAATAGCTTATAATGTAATAATAAGCGTGTAAAGGCCGCCGCAAATAAGCACCGCAGCCGCAAATAAGTACCGCAACAGAAAAAGAGAGAGGCTCTCCTCTCTTTTTCTGTTGCGGTGGCAGTTTATACTCTATATAGAGTATGACCCTCTTCCCTGAAATACCATAAATTTCCAATAGAGAGATAGAGCTTGAAAATCAACTCCAGGATCTCTTACTCCCCCTTTATCCCCTTGAAGTACTTCATGAAATCTGAGTCAGTTGAGAGCACCAGAGTACTGTTATCAAGTGCTGATCTGTAAACTTCCAAAGTTTTCACAAGTGCATAGAACTCAGGATCAATCCCATATGCAGCAGCATAGATCTCTGTTGCCTTTGCATCGGCAGTACCTTTAAACTCCTGGGATACCTTATATGCCTGAGACCTTACCAGTTGAAGCTCCTTCTCCTTGTCACCACGTATATTACTTGCCTCACCCCTGCCTTCAGCGCGGAACTTCTCTGCAATCTGTTTTCTCTCTGCAATCATTCTGCCATATACCGCATCCCGAACCTTCTCAACATAGTTAATACGCTTGATCTTGACATCAACAAGCTCAATTCCAAAAGGCTCCAGTTTGGGTTGAGCCTGGGCAATTATCATCTTGTTTATCTCACTTCGACCAATTTCAATTTTATACTGGGAGATCTGACTGTGTGACTGCTCCTTATTATCTGCGCTCTGAGTCTCATAGCTATCAAAAGACTCGAAAGTATCCATTGGCCTGTCGGTATTTCGCACACTCTCCACGAGTCTATATGAGGTGATAAAGTTTCTTACAGCAGGATCAATAATATCATCAAGTCTGCCAAGTGCGCCGACCATGTTATTGACAGTCTGAAAATATTTAATCGGATCAACTATTTTCCACCTGGCAAAAGTATCTACCCAGATATAGGTCTTATCCTTTGTTGGTATCTGTCCTGGATCTCCATCCCAGATCTGAAGATTTTTAGGAAAGTAACTTGCAGTCTGAATAAAAGGGATCTTGAAATTGAGCCCAGGCGTGGTTACTGGCTCTCCTACAACCTTGCCAAACTGGGTAATGACCACCTGCTCTGTCTCATCAACCACATAAGCTGATGTAATGAGGAGAAAAACAAAAAAACCCACTATTACCAGTGTTGCACCTCTATATTTCATCATTTAGACACCTCATCTCCTTTTAAGAACTTTTTTACAGCGGGAACTGTTGAGGATAGCTCTGAGGACTCTCCCATATTCAAAAGGGGTAGAAGATTTTTCTGCTCTGAATCGACAACATATTTCTTCCCGAGTCTGGGTAAAATTTCTGCCATAGCCTCCAGATAGAGCCTCTTCTCAGTCACATCTTTTGCCTTGATATACTCTTTATATACAGAGGTAAACCTTGCAGAATCACCCATTGCCCGGTTGACTCTATCCAGAGCATACCCTTCTGCATCCTTGATCACCCGTTGAGCTTCGCCCTTTGCAGCAGGAATGGCTTTATTATACTCCTCTTTTGCCTTGTAAATCAGCTGCTCCCGCTCCTGAACAGCCTCGTTGACCTCATTGAATGATGGTTGAACAGGCTCTGGTACATTGGTCTTCTTCATTTCAATTGTGACTATCTGTATTCCGCTCTCTGCCTGATTCATCTCAACCTGAAGCAGCTCTCTTGCAGCCACAGCAATCTCTTCACGCTTTGATATCACCTCGTTTATGCTGCGATCCCCAACAACTGTGCGCATGGTGGCCTCTGCCATATCCCGCAGAATTGCATTGACATCTTCAACCTTGAACAGGTAATTATATGGATCAGATATTCTGTACTGAACAATCCAGGGGACAACTGCAACATTCAAGTCACCTGTGAGCATGGAGGCAACAGCGTCAGTATTATCACTGGCAAGTCGTGAAACACCCTCTTCAGAACCGCCTGTAAAACCGAACTCCTCCTTGTAAACTCTTTTTATTTTGACCTTGGTCACCTTCTCAACGCCTGAAGGGAATTTGAAATTGAGTCCAGGCTGACATATCCTGCTGTATTTCCCGAACCTCTGTATAACCCCGACCTCATCAATAGCCACGGTAAAAAAAATTGAACTTCCAAAAAAGAGGAGAAAGAGGAGAAGAATCATCAATATTCCACCAGGAAATCTGAAATTTCTGAATTTTGATAATATATCATCAATCTGTGGTGGTGTTGGCATTCCCATCCCCCCTTCGCTACCCCGTCTCTTCTCATACTGCTCCTGCTTGTCTCTTAGCTTATCCCAATCCCAATTCATATAATCATTCCTGTAAAACCATTATTAAATCATTAACAGAACCCTGAATCTATTTTGCCTTAATACATCACATTATCAACATGCCTTGAAACTTTGATAGATTACATTAATTGATGTAATTTTCAAGGGAAAACGGCATTATTACGCTAATAAGCCCTTATTTTAAAAGAGTGAAAAAACTCAGAAAGATAGGCAGATATAAAAAATCTCAATGGTATGATACAGCTTAATCAGCAGAACTGTTTACCTGAAGATATATCTCTTTTAATATCTTCTTTGTCTCTACAAGGGCCCGTGAAATTTTCTTGTTTCTGGCACCAAGGTTGATTTTAATGGCATTTTCCGCTGTATATTCATACTCGAATCCATTGACAGAGTGCATCGGCACTGCTCTACCAAACGGACGTCTCTGATGAAGTTCAGAAAAGACAAGAACAATTGAGCTTGTAGTTATATCCATCTTCTTTACCCCGGCCTTTACAGCAAGAATCCTGAGCATGATCTTCAGAAGCATGTTGAGCCCCTCTTCAGGGAGTTTGCCAAACCGATCGATCAGCTCCTTCTGCATATTTGTGATTTCCGACACTTCACTCATCTGAGATAGCCGTCTGTAGATGGTCAGCCTCTGCTCAATGGACTGGACATAATCTTCCGGGATATGGGCAGACATGGTTATGTTGATCTCCGGCTCAAGAGAGGGCACTACAGGTTTTCCCTTAAGATCTGAGACAGCTTCATCGAGCAGCTTCAGAAACATGTCATACCCCACTGCTGCAATGTGGCCGGACTGAGATGCCCCAAGCGCAGAGCCAGACCCTCTGATCTGAAGATCCTTCATTGCGATCTGAAACCCTGACCCGAGATCACGATGCTCCATAAGAGCAGAGAGCCTCTTCTGGGCATCCCGTGAGAGGTGGTTCTCATCAGATACAAACATATAGGCATACGCCTGCTCCTCTCCCCTTCCGATTCTTCCACGTAACTGATAGATCTGGGCAAGACCGAACCTGTCTGCCTTGTTGATTATCATGGTATTGGCAGAGGGGATATCAAGGCCTGACTCCACAATTGTGGTGCAGACAAGAAGATCTATCTGCCTGTTTATGAAATCGACCATGACCTTTTCAAGATTTGCCTCAGGCAGCCTTCCATGAGCAACTGCGACTCTCACATCCGGGACAAGCTTCTGAAGTGTCTCAGCCATCTTGAATATGGTCTCAATCTGGTTGTGGATGAAAAATATCTGCCCCCCTCTGGAGAGTTCTTTCTTTATGGCATCAGCAACAATTGCATCATCGTACTCTGAGATGTAGGAGATGATTGCCTGACGATCTTCAGGAGGGGTGGAGATGACACTGATATCACGCATGCCTGTCAATGACATATGCAGAGTTCTGGGGATAGGGGTTGCAGTGAGCGCAAGCACATCAACAGTGCTTCTCTTTGCCTTCAGAGCCTCCTTGTGCTTCACCCCGAACCGCTGCTCCTCATCAATCACCACAAGCCCCAGAGATTTGAAGGAGACATCCTTTTGCAGCAGACGGTGCGTTCCAATCACCACATCAATCTTGCCAGACTCAAGGTTGCTCAATATATGCCTCTGCTCCTTTGCGGTTCTGAACCTTGAGAGAGCCTCAACAGTGACAGGCCACCCTTTGAAACGCTCTCTGAATGTATGCAGATGCTGCTCGGCAAGAATTGTAGTTGGCACCACAACTGCCGCCTGTTTCCCGTCGTTGACCGCCTTGAATGCCGCACGTATGGCAACTTCAGTCTTTCCATACCCCACATCACCGCATACCAGCCTGTCCATGGGGGTCTCATCCTCCATATCTGCAAGCACATCCTCAATGGCTTTAAGCTGATCCGGGGTCTCATCATATGGAAATGATGCCTGAAATTCGTTGTAATAGCCATCAGAGGGGCTGAATGCATGACCATTTTTCACCCGTCTCTCGGCATAGAGCTTCAGAAGCTCTCCTGCCATCTTTTCAACCTCTTTTTTAGCCTTTGCCTGCGCCCTGGTCCAGCTCTTTCCACCTATTTTATCGAGGATCGGAGTATATCCATCAACTCCCAGGTACTTTTCAACCATCTCCATCCGGTCAACAGGAAGATAGAGTCTGTCATCATCCTTATAGGCGATCTGGATAAAGTCACCTGAGAGCCCATCAAGTTTGATTGTCTTTAGCCCCTCATACCTGCCAAGCCCATGTTCAAGGTGAACCACTATATCTCCCTCTTTGAGTTCTTCAGGGGTGATGAAGCTGCTCTTTGCCCGTCTGCTGCTCCTGTTGACAATCCTCTTCTTTACACCAAAGATCTCCTGATCTGTGATTATGGCAAGCTTACTCTCATCATGAACAAAGCCTGATGAGAGGTTGCCTACCATATAGTATATGGATGGCCTGGGAGCACGGTTGAGATCCAGATGTTCAAGAAGCTGAGGGGCAACGCCATAAGGTTTCAGAAGAGAGATGAGACGATCCGCCTGTGCCTCACTTGTGCATACTGCCACAGCTGCAAAGCCTCTTTTACTGTTGGAGATGAACCACTCTGCCAAGGGCTGTAATATATTCTCATGAACCCCTTCCCGTTTTAACTGTGAAGATAAAGATAAATTATCCTTGAAGTTCAGATTGAAACTCAGAGCGGAACCAGGGTTCAGGGATGGCTCTCTTACGGAAGAGCCATATGGATCTTCAGAAGGAGCAGAAGGGGACTTGAGTATAAGCTCCCTGAAAACCACCCTGCTCTTCTGCTCCACAGCTGTTTGAACATCATCCCACTTCAGATAGATTGATTCAGGAGGCACACAGAGCTTCTGCTCACGCTTTGCATTTTCATAATTTTCCAGAGCATGCAGATTGAGGGTAGCTGCACCTGATCTGAGTTCACCTGGTCTCTCCATGAAAAAGATGGTCTCTTCAGGAAGGTAGTCAAGAAGAGAGTCAAGCTTCTCTCCGTATGCAATTGACAGAAGACTCTCTATTCCAGGGAATCGCCCATGCTCCCTGAGCTGCTCAATATAGCCCTTTATCCTTGCAGGTGGAAGGCCTGAGTCGCCCCCTGCCTGCCGTAAGCGTGAGACCACATCAGGCATGGCTGCCTTCTCCAGAATCACCTCATTCGGGGGGATAATGACAGCCTCTTCCATCTCATCAGTTCCACGCTGGGTAACAGCAGAGAAATAGCGAAGAGACTCCACAAGATCACCAAACAGCTCAATTCTGACAGGGTTGTCATAGTTGGGGGAGAAGATATCCAGAATTCCACCCCTCACAGCGTAATCTCCTGGCTCCTCCACAAGAGATGTTCTGATATATCCATTGGCATTAAGGCGGGATATCAGAAGATCTCTGTCAAGGTTCTCCCCATTGATAACAATATCAACTGCCCTTGCAAGAACATTTCGGGGAACTGTCTTCTGAAGCAGAGTATCAACGCTTGTTATGACAAAATAGTGGCAGGTCAGATCAATGAGCTTATAGAGAACAGAGAGACGCATTGCTGCGGTTTTGGCATGGTAAGCAAGGGATTTAAAGGGTTGAATATGGTACCCTGGAAAGTAGAGTATGGAAGAGTGCATATGAGGCATGAAAAAGAGAAGATCATCCATAAAACGGGTGGCATCTTTATGCGTTGGAAAGATCGCTGCCACACTGCAACCACTCTCCTGAAATGCTCTGGCAGCAACATACCCTCTTGCTGCTCCATGAGATCCGGTCAATTCAATGGATCCAGGGGGTGCACAATCCATATCTGATCTTCTGAACCCTCTACTTTTACTGCGCTCTCTTTTTATGAGGTCTAAAAAATTTTTCAACATTTTTTTCTTGATTTTATATTATATAAGCATTAATGGTAATGGACTTTTCAAAGAGCCGGCGTAACTCAGTTGGTAGAGTAGCTGATTCGTAATCAGCAAGTCACCAGTTCGACTCTGGTCGTCGGCTCCAGCAAGTTTAAGCATGGCAATCTCTTTTTATTGCGATTGAGAGAGCTTTTTGTTATCTATCTTCTGTTTTTAGCATATTTCAATCTCAGATTTCACCAACTTTCCCCGGCAAAAGGATACTCTTATCACAACCTCTGTTTTTGGGCATTAAAAAAGTTAGATTCTCTTTTAACATCTTATCAAGTCTTAAACTTCTCACCTTTGCAATAAACATGTTGCAAGCACTGAAAACCACTCAGGACAAGGAGATAGTGAAATGAAGCTGCTGACCTGCCTGCTCTGTTTTGTCATATCATCTCTTTGCATTGCTCATGGTGCAGAGATCCGTTCATGGATAGATGAGAACGGTATCAAACACTTTGAAGCAGGGCCAGCTTCACAGGAGGAGAGAGAGGCTGAGAAGAGGCGGCTTTCAGAGGTTGCTGAACACGACTTTCAGATCGGTGTCAGCTATTTTGAAAGCGGCTCATATGATCTTGCAATACCATATTTCAGTAAGGTATCCACACTGCAGCCTGACTGGGCAGAAAACCGCTACAGGCTTGGACTCTCCTATATTGCAACAGGTGACCTGCAAAAGGCCTCTGATGAAGCTTACTCTCTGAGCCTGCTTGATCCTGAGCTTTCAGATGACCTTAATGGTAAAATAGCGCAGGCAGCTTCAGAGCTGAAGATAAAAAAGATGGAGCAGGAGACTCAGGAACGCAACCAGGCTGCTCAGAAGATGATAGAGGAGGCTCAACAGCAGGCGGATGAGGCTCACCAGAGGGCAAGTGAAGCTGAAGAGAGCGCATCTGAAGCTAAAGAGAGTGCATCTGAAGCTTTACAGAGAGTTCAGGATGCTGATAACTACGCAAGGGCAGTTGAGGCAGCAGCAGAAGAGAAGATGCGTGAAGCTGAAGAGGAGGCCAGAAATGCCAGGATAAGAGCGCAACGGCTGGAGGCAGAGGCAAGAAGATCAAAAAAAAGGCAACAGGCAGAGGCTCTTATCAAGACAGTGGAGTAAAAGGGCATCCTAACCATCCAATCAGGGTTTGTGCTTCAGCTGATCTTTTCAACGCAACCAACAGGGACATAGTACTTCATATATCTGTTACCAGCCCTGTCAATAAACTTCCCATCCATATTTCTGACCATGACAGTTGCCCTCTTATTGATTCCTGAAATAACACCACTCATTCGCCTTCCACCATAGAGAAAACCTACACTGTCACCAACATCTATCCCAAGTTTTCTGCTTATGATCTGGCGGTTTGTAGGGATCTTATGGTGGCTTTCACTATGTCCGAACAGATCTGCTGAAATCTCCCTGAATCTTGAAGCGCGGCAGTTTGAGCTGTTGAAAATGATGAACTCCAGAGCGTGGCACAGCTCATGTTCAAAAACAATCAGCAGCGCTTCAAGGCTGTTACAGGTCTCTATTCCGCATACAGTTTTTACTCCATCCAGCTGGTCATATTGAAAAAAGAGATTCACCCCGATAGAGATCTCAATGGTTATCTCTTCAGGCTTCACCCTCCCGATACTCTTAGGACACTTTGTGATCCCTGCACTTTTACTCATCCGTCTGGAGAGGGAGAACTTGAACCTGCCCTTGAAGTTATCCCTGAACCAGTTGTCAAAGAAGATCTGATCATAAAACTGAAACAGAATTGCCAGATCATACTCTGAAATTTTTGTTATCTTGCCGCTCTCTATATTGGCCGAATCTTTGAGAAGCGCCCCGGCAACAGCTGACCTCTTTGTTTTTACACTATCTTTGGCATATTTTAGGCTAAACATATATCACTTCAGAGCCCGGTAATACGAATCCAGAGTATAGAGAGCAGCCAGAGGATTGTGGCCAGTCACCCGATCCTTGACGGCAAGAACCGTGCATGGGGCTTGGGCATATCTGAAAAACAGGGAGTCGTGGCCGACACACAACCCCAGCAGAACATTGAACTCTGTCTTTTCGCTGTTTAACACCTTTGCCTGAAGAATCGGGTTGCACATGGTCTCGAACTTACCAACTGCGATCTTATCCTCATCAGTCAAACCAAGCTCCTCTTTTGGTACTCTGCCGATCTTGCAGATAGCAGAGACCATCTCCACTCCATGGGATGAGAAGAGTTTCTCAACCATTGCAGCCTCTTTACGCAACCCCAGACAGAAGGCCATGCCAACTCTTCTGTACCCCATCTTGCCGATGAAATCCAGAATCTCCTCTATCCTCGGCTTTGCCGGTCTCACCATGCTGTAACCAAGTTCCCTGCCGCTGTAGCCATCTCTCTCCTGCATGGAGGCCTGCCTGGCAAACTCACAGTTTTCCCCCTTTTTATATTCAGCAAGAGCCTCTGTTACCAGCTCCGGTTTAAGAACAGTGGGGCAGTTGTCAGGATGTTTTCCACCCTCTTTACGACAGATACGCTCTGCCGGGTTAAACGGGCAGCGTGCACAGTTGGCAATCTTATCTTCCATATTGAAAAATACTCCATTCTGATCTTTTATGTTTAAAGCTTCTGGTCTCTGAGATAAAGAGAATAACCGGGATAACGATAAAAAGGTCTGCATTGGCAGAGGCATGCAACCAAATCCCAGTATGGAGAGTTCATCTCATGTTTCAGGCGTATTGTTGCCAGTAGCACATCTTTGCGCCTTTTGCCAAGCGCCTTTCCAACTATTTTTTCCGATTCACCCTTATAACAGCCATACTCTGAGAGCCACAACGAAGCATGAAAGTTGTAGAGACGCAAGATCTTGCGTCTCTACGGGGTACCCACCAGTTTGTATCCCCAGACTTTCATATAAAAAACAACTAAATTTTTTTCAATCACAGCTTGGATTTATCACAATTATAATGCAGAATACAAAATACACGTGGCAGCGCAAAACAGGATCAAAGATGGATGTTGTAAAAAAATATAAAAAGAGTCATATTGATTGCAAAAGGATGCGTAAAATGCATATAAAAGGAGACAGTTATAAGATTGCTTTTAATGAAGCAGGAACCCTTGCAATGTCTGGGAAACTCGCTGCAATGCCTGATGAGTACGAAAAGATCGAGATTTTTTTTAAAAGTGTGCTTGATGCACTATCTCAAGCAGCTACAACCCAACTGGTTCTTGATCTGAGAGAGCTTACTTTTCTTAACAGTTCAGGCATAAAAACACTCTGTGTCTCTCTGGTGATGGCAGCTGACGACGTGGAAACACTTAGTTTGAAAATTCTATGCAGGAACTCAGTGACCTGGCAGGTTGAAACAATACCTACATTCAAGGATTTGATGGACAATCTGCAGATTGTCTTTGAATAATATTTTTAGTACCGGGCTCACACTATCTCATTTTAACTGGCAAACGCTTGTAACCTACATGGCCAGATTCTCATGCCATAATGAAGAATGAAACCTGTAGGGGCACCCACTGCGGGTGCCCTCGCAAGGGCAGGCACAAAGGGAAAGCCCCTACAGTTTCATCTAACAACCATGACCTGAGAGGCACAACGAAGCATGAAAGTTGTAGAGACGCAAGATCTTGCGTCTCTACGGGGTACCCACCAGCTTGTATCCCCATACTCTCATATAAGAAAATCAACCATTGCGTATCAGAACAGGGAGATAAAAATCATGTCCAGAGTAAAATTTTGTCACCATATCGTATCTGTTATCTTTTGTTTTTGCATCATAGTTCCCCAATCAAGCCATTCAGCCCCATTCAAAGTGGTTGTGGTTATGAGCTATGAGGATGAGTTCCCGTGGTGTAAGGATATCAAGGAGGGAATAGATGCAGTTCTGAACGACTCCTGTGATATCAGATATTTTTACATGAACACAAAAAATGATCTTGCCGGAGGTGTGAAAAAAGCAGCAGAGGCCTACTCTTTTTATCAGAAATTTCAGCCTGACGGTGTGATTGCCGCAGATGACAATGCCCAGTCCATGTTTGTGGTACCCTATCTCAAAGATAAGGTCAAAACACCAGTGATGTTCTGCGGAGTCAATGCAGAACTCAAGAAGTATGGATACCCTGCTGCTAACGTCTCAGGAATCCTGGAGCGCCCTCACTTCAGCGAATCCTTTGCATTTGCACAGCAGCTTGTTCCATCAATCAGAACTTTTGGGTTTATAATAAAGGAGAGTCCAACCGGGCAGGCACATTTAAGTCAGATTCAGAGGGAGTCAGAGAGTTATTCAGCAGAGCTGACTTCATTCATGATGCCAAAGACAGTAAAAGAGCTGGTGACAATGACAGAGGAACTCAGAGCGACAAGCGACACGTTATTCATAGCCTCTCTGGCTGGTATAGTTGATGATTCAGGAGATCCGATCTCTGAAAAAGAGGGTGTAAAAATTGCACTGAAGGCTTTTGGCAATAAACCCGCAATTGGTGACGAGGGTTATACAGTAAAATACGGAGCACTCTGCACTGTGGTGAGAACCGGGCAGGAGCAGGGAGAGACGGCAGCAAGGATGCTCATGAAGGCACTGAGTGGAACTCCGGTCTCTGACATCCCGACCACCCAGAACCACAAGGGGAAACGGGTCATTAACGCTACAGTTATCAAAGCTTTGGGGATTAAACCAAGACCGGAAATTTTAAGAGGAGCTGAACTGGTGAGGACAGAGGAGTAAAAAAAGAGCCTGTAAAATGAGAGCGTTAGTGGCTCTTGATAACTACCCGAGCAGAAATAATCATAAAAAATTGTCTAAGGAAAACTACCGGATTAATTCTGTTCCGGTACTTACTAAAAGGGGAAAATATGAACAGAACCGGAATATCTCATGCAACCTGCCTCATATCTCTCTATATTGGTATTCTCATACCGTGTCAGGTTCATGCATCATCTTTCAAAGTATTGGTGATAATGAGCTATGATGACCACTACGCATGGTCAAGAGAGATCAAAGAGGGTGTTGACAGTGTGCTGGCAGAGACCTGCATTGTAAAATATCTCTGGCTTGACACCAAAAGAGACCTTGAAGGTGGGGAAGAGAGGGCAAAAGAGGCAGCAGAATTTTATCATAAATTTCAGCCTGATGGTGTGATTGCCGCAGATGACAATGCCCAGTCAATGTTTGTAGTTCCATATTTAAAAGATAAGGTGACAACTCCGGTGATGTTCTGCGGAGTAAACGGAGAGCTTGAGGATTACGGATATCCGGCTTCAAATGTGAGTGGCATTCTGGAGAGACTTCATATCAGAAACTCCATTGCATTTGCACAACTCCTGCTCCCTTCAATGAAAAAAGTGATATTCATGACAAGAGAGAGTCCGTCAGGAAGAGCTGTTTTCAAGCAGTATGAGAGAGAACACAATACCTATCCTGTGGAATCTTTAGCTTTCATCCTGCCAAAAACTCTTAACAGTGCCCTGTCAGCACTCAAAGAGTTCAAAGAGTCAAGTGACGCCCTGTTTATTGAAACAATGGAGGGGATAAAGGATGAGACAGGCAGGCTCTTTTCAGACGAGGAAGTTATTCCGATATTGGCCAGAGCATTTGGCAAGCCCCTTATCTCCAACAACTTGAACCATGTGGAATCAGGAACTCTGTGTGCAGTTGTCAAAACAGGTCAGGAGCAGGGTGCAACAGCCTCAGAGATGCTGTTAAAGGCCATGCAGGGTACCCCGGTCTCACAGATACCTGTAACACATAACCGGAATGGAAAAAGGGTTATCAATCTGCGTGTAATGAAAAAGATGGGTATCAAACCAGGGTCTGAAGCACTCAAAGGTGTTCAACTGGTGGGAACCAGGCAGTAACAAAAAAACACGACAGAGCGAAGAGAGAGGCAACCATGACCATTACCAGAAAACTTTTACTGATCAACAGCCTTACCTGTGCCGCATTCATTGTTATGATGATGGTGGTATTCTTCTCCTTCCGCCATGTTGAAAAGGTACTCAGAACAAGTTTTGCATCAGAAACCCACAGGATTATGGAAAACTCAAACATTACAAGAGAGCTGACCAGAGTCATGTCAGATATGAGCCTCATTTTAAGAACATTCTACGATCAAAAAGAGGTCTTAAAAACCGAAGGGTTACGGCTGTCGATGCGAATGGAGGATCTGTTGACAAAATTCGAGGAGGAGGAGAAGAGAAACTACCTGAACCGTTTCATGCAGCATATTACCGATATTCTTGAACAGTGCAAACAGGTCAATCTTGTCAGGGATGAGATCGAAACAATTGAGAATAACTTTGATAGAAATATGGTGAATCTGGATAATATTATTGCTGAAAAACTTGTTGATCTCATGGTTCAAGGGGAGGAGACATCGGATCTGGAGCAGCTGAGCAGCATGATCGGAGGATGGAGAGAGTCTTTTATCCGGATTAAACTGCAATTTGTTCAACTGGGGCTGGAACACTTCAAACATCACATGAGAGAGAAAAAACACCCTATGCTGGAAAGTACTGACGATCTTCAGCTGAGGCTTAGAACCCTTACTGCTGCGGCCCCTTCGATTGCAGAGTATGGCCAGAATCTCATCTATCTTCTTAAAGAGCACAATGAGTCTGTTTTAAAGTTTCACCGTACTGTTGAGAGACTTGGAAAAATGCTGGAAGAGAATGGCCATGAAAAGGAGAATCTCTTTCTGATGATGGAGAGAAGCGACAGAGAGATTGCAAAAAAGAGTGCTGAGGCCACAGATGCATTAACTGCTCTTATATACCGGTCAATGAAGACAACTCTCTTCATTTTTCTTGGAATACTGCCTATAGCCATTCTTGGGGGAGTTACTGCCTACTCTATCAAGAAGCCTGTAAATAAAGTTATAGAATATATAAGACGACTCTCAAAAGGGGAGATTCCTGAGCAGATTGAAGATGAGTACAAAGGGGAATTTGAACTGGTCATGAATTATCTCAATATGTTGATCAGGGCCACGAACAGCGTGACACAGATCGCTGAAAGCATTGCTGCAGGAGATATGAAAATTGTTGCCAGAGAGCGCTCCGGTAGTGACCGTCTGATGCAGGCATTAAACCGTATGATTCAGAGGCTGGACCAGATCATAAGTGAGACAAGAGGTATGATTCGGAGTGTAGGAGAAGGCCGCATGGATATTCGCGGAAATACCGAACCATTTGAGGGAGGATGGAGAGAGCTGGTAAGCGGGATGAATGATCTTATTGAGGGGATGAGCATTGCCGTGTCAGAAACATCTGCCCTGCATCAAGAGATGGAGCTTGCAAGAAATATCCAGACCTGTCTGCTTCCGACAGCAGTAGAGAAGATTGACCCGGAGTTTGAAATTGCCGCATCCATGCTTCCTGCAGATCAAGTTGGAGGTGATTTTTATGAGATCACCCTGGACAGATCTGGCAATCTGAGGATTGCTATTGGTGACGTTTCAGGTCACGGAGTTACGCCAGGTCTTATAATGATGATGGCACAGACTATTCACTCAACACTGGTCGCCAATTTTGACAGTGACACACGGGATACTGTCATTAAAATCAATGAGATTCTCTATGCAAACGTTCATGAGAGGCTCAATGCGAACCATTTTATGACATTCAATGCCATCAGACACCTGGGCAATGGAAAATTTGAGCATGCCGGGGCTCATCTGAGGATTATTGTTTACCATCAGCAATCCTGCCAGTGTGAGCTGATAAGAACAGAAGGGGTCTATCTGAACTTCAAACATGATATCTCCAGACCCACAAAAAATTCATATTTTGAACTCCGAGAGGGAGATATGATGTTTCTTTACACTGACGGTCTTACCGAGGCTAAGAACAGCAGCGGAGAGATTCTTGACATTGAAAGGTTTGTCAAGATCATTGAAAGACATGCCTGCAATGATGCAGATCCAGAAGTGATGAAAAAGGGTATAATGGAAGATGTTATCAAATGGTGTAACGACATAAGAGACGATGATATGACTCTGATAATAGTTAAAAGAAGAGGAGGATCGAATGGTTGATGAGAAGAGTTGTGCCATGGGAGAAACAGCTGCAAAGAGAGAGAAAAGCACTGTCTCCATAGGAGAGTTTATTGAGGCACAGGAGAGCTGTCAGTTCGATCTTTCAAGTACTCTCCGGCTGAGAGCCAGATCAATTGATAAGAAAAAACTCTGGGCATCAAAAGACCGGTCAGCTGAATTCATGGGAGACATATGGTCTCTGTTTGTCGATTCTGAAAAAGAGGAGCGGATAAGAACAGTTCTGCACTCTGTCTGTGTGGAACTTATAGAGAATGCAGTCAAATATGGCTGTCAGAAACACGATTATATTATTACCATAGACCTATGTCTGAAAAACGATGAACTTCTGGTCTATGTGGTTAATAAAAGCATCCCCTCCCTGATACCGGATCTTGAATCTTGTGCCAATCTGATTCTGGAGACAGATGACTTCAGAGAGCTTTTCAAGCAGAAACTAAGAGAGGCACAAGCTGCAAAAAAAGAGGGAAAGAGCAGATCTCAACTTGGATTTATCAGAATTGTGATGCAGAATGTAAAGCTTGCCTGGCAGATCAAAAGCGGATCAGAGGTGGCTGTTGTAACAACCATGGCAAGAATTCCATTGACTGAATAACGTACATGGAAGACTCTTCTGCCACAACAAAGCATGAAAGTTGTAGAGACGCATGTAGAGACGCAAGATCTTGCGTCTCTACGGGGTACCCACCAGTTTGTATCCCCAGACTTTCATATAAAAATCTTTAATTCCGACAGAGCCACAGGAAAGTACAATAATGGAACATAAAGATACAGATATAGAGAAGCTGCAAAAAAAGATAAGGAAGCTTGAAGCAGCTCTGAAGATAGTTACAACCTATTCTGGTAAGGCTGAGAGCCGGATGCGAAAACAGTTTGAGGTTGTCTCTGAGACGATTCCTGTGCCCATGATTATTTCAAACGAAAATGGAGAGATTATTTTTGCAAATCTGAGTGCTCAGACAACATTCGGTTATTCTGCAGAAGATTTTTCTCAGATTGATGTCTCATCATTATATAACAGCTCTGATGAGAGAAAAACATTTATGGAAAATCTGTCAGACAAGGGGGAGGTCAGCAATTTTCGTGTTGAGCTTAAAAAGTCTGGAGAGAGTCTCTTCCCTGCTGTGATATTTGCTAAAAAGATCGATTTTGACGGCCATAACGCCATTCTTAATGTAGTGCATGATATTACAGAGATAATGGCTCTGGAAAAACAGCTCCGACAGACTCAGAAGATGGAATCCATCGGAACTCTGGCAAGTGGTATTGCACACGATTTCAATAATATTCTTGCAGCTATCTTTGGATATACAGAGCTGACAAAAACAGTAGTGGATCTGGAAAAAAATAGAAAAGCAGGCGGGTATCTGGACAAAATAGAGCAGGCGGTCAACAGAGCAAAATCCATGATCATGCAGATGATGGCTTTTTGCAGGCAATCAGAAAAAGCACAAAAAGTTTTTCATATAAATTCAATCGTCTCTGAAGTTGTAAAGATGATGAGTGATCTGACCCCTTCTGACATTGATATCAGATCTGATATCAGTAACAGGGAGCTTCTTATCAAGGGCGATCCAACTCAGATTCACCAGGTGGTGACAAATCTGATTACAAATTCTGTACACGCTCTGTCAGGTAAGGGGGGAACCATTGATGTCATTCTGAAAAAAGCTGATATTGTTAAAGAGCAACAGGGCACAATAGTTCTTACACCACCAGAACCAGGAGTATATGCAGAGGTCACTGTAAAAGATAATGGCCCTGGAATAGACAATACAATCATTCATAATATCTTTGACCCGTTTTTCACCACAAAACCTATGGGACAGGGAAGTGGTATGGGGCTGGCAGTAGTGCATGGAATCATCCGCGGACACAAAGGCTCTGTAAGTGTGGAGAGCGAGCCAGAAAAAGGGGCAGCTTTTCATTGCTATTTTCCTGTCATCAAAGAAAAAGAGAAAAATTCAGAGCATTATGTTGCATTGAAAGATGCTGGAACAGGAGATGAGAGGATACTGATTGTGGATGATGAGCCTATGATTTTAGAGGTGTGCAGCGAGGCTCTTGGCTCCATGGGATACAACGTGACAGCATGTGAAGAGAGCAGAAAAGCTCTGGAAATTTTAAAAACACAACCTGAAGAGTTTGACCTTATTATTACAGACAATACCATGCCTGATATGAGCGGTACAGAGCTGAGTAAGGAGATCAGGAAAATCCTTCCATATATTCCGATTATTCTCATAACCGGAAATTTATTGATCAGAAATTCAGATTTGGAAAAAGCAGGTATTCAGACATCCCTTCAAAAGCCGTTTGATATTATAGAGCTGCAATCAGTGGTTCGGAATGTTCTTGATGGTGCGGTTAATGTCAAGAAATCGTGATAAACAGTGCCCTTATAAGGGATCATAGGATAGGGTAACCTGCGGGAGTGATGGTCAGTATACTGCATATAGCCTGTTGATTTAACCATATCACGATACTTTTGAGTCAGTTTTATCAGATAGACCGGGACAAAACTCCATGTGGTCGGAGATAGATCTATGCACAGCTTAACCTTCTCAGAGCTGAGCTTAATGAACCGCTCTTCAGCTTTATAATAAAAATCCTGCACATTCTCATCATCAAAAGAGAGTGAAGAGATCTGTACCTGATGTTTTTTATCAAATCCCTGAGATACAACAGAGAGTGCATGCACTGTCTTTGATGTCTCAGCTCTGTTTTCAGCAGCATGAAAGAGTTCTATTCTATCTGGAACACCATCTATCTTTTCACAAAATGACCAATATGGGTTCAGATTTTCATAAAGCGTCTGCCCCAGAAAAGTCATCCATATCAGGCTGCCTCTTTTATCTCTCATTATCCCACCCCATTTTGTGATCAACCCTCATCTACACCAACTCTGTAAAGTAACTTCCCGCCTCTGCCATCTACAGCAATTCCCCTATCCGACTCAACGGAAGGTAAACGAAGTGAATACCTGTATAAAAATCACCAAAGGAAGGTGTCTCAATTCCCCTATCCGACTCAACGGAAGGTAAACTTCCCGATAAGCTCACGCCGGGCCAGCAAACAGTTAACGTCTCAATTCCCCTATCCGACTCAACGGAAGGTAAACTTGATCAGAGCGCAGAACCCACAGTATTCTTATTTTGGTCTCAATTCCCCTATCCGACTCAACGGAAGGTAAACCATACTTGTATAAGATTAGCGGAAAAGAAGTTTTGCTGTCTCAATTCCCCTATCCGACTCAACGGAAGGTAAACGTAATAATCGTTCTCAAACCGACACAGATGGTGACGGAGTCTCAATTCCCCTATCCGACTCAACGGAAGGTAAACAAATTGCTCTTGGCTGGAAAGGTGGTTCTCTTGGAAAAGCGTCTCAATTCCCCTATCCGACTCAACGGAAGGTAAACAATACTTCTGTCAATGGAAATCTGAGTGCGGGAGGAAGTGGTCTCAATTCCCCTATCCGACTCAACGGAAGGTAAACCTAACTTTGAATGAAAAAGCCAAAATCAGAATAAATGTCTCAATTCCCCTATCCGACTCAACGGAAGGTAAACCGAGCCCAGTGGGTTTTCTGACACACTGGAATTTGGTGTCTCAATTCCCCTATCCGACTCAACGGAAGGTAAACGGATTTTCGGTCCCAATGGTCGCTCTTGGACCACACATGTCTCAATTCCCCTATCCGACTCAACGGAAGGTAAACAACTCAGAAAGGAGGCAAGTTAACATGGAGCAGCTCTTTGTCTCAATTCCCCTATCCGACTCAACGGAAGGTAAACGACGAAATGTGGACAGATAGAGATGGTGTTGAGTATTGTCTCAATTCCCCTATCCGACTCAACGGAAGGTAAACAACTCAATATTATTACCTTTTACTTCTGTCAAGGAAAAACTCTCAATCTGTAAATGATAATAATATCCAGCAACTTCAGCACCATGCACTTTTCTCCCTTTTTTTCTGATTATCTCCTCTATTTACATATCCATCTGATGGGTTTTTCATGCTCTTTTTTTCATAACATATTGATTTTGTTGAACTCATCCAGAAATAAATTTCTGAATATCGGAGAGGAATTTACATTAACCAGCAGATAATCAGAAAACGGTTGAAAAATAATATCTTTTGTCATTCAATATTCAATCAACATAACATCCTGATAACACACTGCATAACAATCGATTTACTTCATTTTAGAAAAAACAGCCTGAAACCTGTTTTCTGATTA